>Ga0233380_1001552_pt1 | contig 10168 bp, 11 predicted proteins | sample ElkDunMinimDraft_9_FD_191541 | JGI IMG/M metagenome (GOLD analysis project Ga0233380, IMG submission 191541) | Fecal eukaryotic communites from dung pellets of Tule Elk in California, USA - Elk Dung F36 | ecosystem: Host-associated > Mammals > Digestive system > Large intestine > Fecal | place... | reverse complement strand
CCACTCGACGGACAGGTTCACCGCGAGCGAGTCGTTGGTCTTGAGCGCCGGCGCGAGGGTCCAGTCGATCGCCACGTACTCGCCGGCGGTGATGGGGAACCGTGGCCCGAGCGACAGCCACGAGTCGAACAGGCCGTTGACGTCGAGCTCGAGCGCCCACCCGTTGTAGGTGCCGGCGAGCGCCTCGCCGGACAGGGTCGGCGCCTGCACGGCGCGCCACAGTGCCCACGAGCCGGCGCGGCCGTACTGGCCGGAGTGGTTCGCAATCTGGTTCGGGTACGGGCTGGTGTCGAGCTCGATGCGGACGAGGTCGGCGACGTTGGTGCTCACAGGCCCACCCGCTCGGCCGCGCGGATCGCGCGCTTGTAGGCAACGCCCATCTCGACCTCGGTCATGCTGCTGTCGAGCTGGACGGTGATGTTGTACGTGACGTGCCCGCCACCGTTGCCGGCGACGCCGGCGCCGGCCTCGAGCTGCGGCCGGTCGAAGCCGCGCACGAGCGCGCCGGCGAGGACCTGGCCGGCCTTGCCGGTCGCGCGGTCGTCCAAGCCGAGGACCAGGCCGCGGGTGACGTTGTCGCCAATCTCGGCGAACACACGCGACGGGCTCTTGATCTTGAGCGCCTTCTTGACTGCGCGCGCTATCTGGTTCGCGAACTTGGTTGCTTGCTTGACGAGCTTGGCCTGCTGCGACTGCAACCCGCGGAGCAGGCCCTCGGCCGCACGGATGCCGGCCGCGTGCATCGTGCTCGAGGTCTGCGACCCGAGCTTGGTTGCCGCGGCGTTGATCTGAGTCTGTAGCGCGTTGACCTGCTGGACGGCGCCGGCGCCGCCGGCGGTGAGCGCCTCGACGGTGGCCGTGCCGCCCTCGACGCCGGCCTGGACGAGCTGGTCGTAGGTCGTCTTGTTGAGGCCCTTGGCGAGCAGGCCGTTGAGCTTGGTCGTGTAGTTCTGCACGGCGTTGAGCCGGTCGCGTAGGCCCTGCACGATCGAGCCGGCGGTCTGCGACCCGTCCTCGGCCTGGCCGACGCTGGTGATGTTGGCGAAGGACAGCACGCCGTCACGGACGCTCGAGGCGTAGTCCGCGGCCGTCTTCTTGAGGTCGGCGACCTTGTCGCGCTGCGCCTCAATCTTGGCGTTGACGTTGTCGATGAGCCGGCCGTAGTAGGTGAGGCCGGCGCGTGCCGAGGCGATGAAGTCTCGATTGCTGCGCATCGCACGCTTGACGTAGGTGTCGAGATCGGCGCCGCGCAGACCGGCGTGCCGGCCGATCTGCCGGAACATCTTGGTCATGCCGCTCGTGAGGACCTCGATGCGCTTCTCGACGGTGCCGGTGCCCTGGCCGATGCCGACCGCGATGCCCTGCGCGATGTAGACGCCGAGCTGCGCCATGACGCGCGACGGCGAGTGGATGCCGAGCACCCGCTTGAGCCAGCCGGGGATCATGTTTCCGAGGCCCTCGACCTTGGACCGGACCCAATCGAGGCCGGAGTCGATGCCGCGGCCGAGGCCGTCGATGATGTTCTTGCCGACGCTGAGCAGCCACTCGCCGGCGCCGGCGAGCGCGCCGAGGACCTTGGTCTTGATCGTGCCGACGATGCCGGTGACCTTGGCGACGCCGGCCTTGAACGTCGCGGTGATCTTGGACCAGTGCTTGACGAGCAGCGCGACGGCGATGCCGATAGGTCCGGTCAGGATCACGAGCAGCGTGCGCCAGTGCTTGCGGACGAACCCGACGACCGCGCCGACGACGGACGTGACGACCTTGCCGATCGCCTGGAATGCGCCGGTCACGACCTTGCGGAAGGTGTCCGAGCGCTTCCACGCGATGACGATGCCGGCGACGAGTGCGGCGATCGCGAGCACGACGAGGCCGATCGGGTTTGCCACGAGCGCGGCGTTGAGGACCCACTGCACGGCCGCGTACGACCTCGTCGCCGCGGCGATCGCCACGGTTGCCGCCTTGTGCGCGACCAGGCCGACGAGGCTGCGCGCACGGCTCGCGGTCGAGGCTGTCTCTGCGGCCGTGCCGGTGACGGTGGCCGTGGTGAGGCCGGCACGCGAGGCGATGAGCGCCCGGTTGCTCGCGACGAGCTGCCGGTTGACGACGACCTCGGCGACCTTGACCGGCACGGCCGCGACCGCGGCGACCTGCGCCGCGGCCTGCGCCGCCTTGACGGCCACGTAGCCGGCGGCAAGGTACGGGAGCGCCGCGGCGAGGACGTCGGTGTGCTCGGCTGCGACGGACAGCACGGTGCCGGCGACGCTGAGCACGTTGTTGAGCGACGGGAGCGCCGCGCTGAGCGACTGCACGATCGTGACGGCGTCGCCGCCGGCCTTGCTGAGCTTGTCGAGGTTGGCGCCGCCGTCGCCCTTGCCGATTCCCTCGAGCGCGGGTCCGATCTTGGCGAGGACGTCGCCGGCCTTGGGTCCGTACTTGGTCGCCAGGTCGCCGAGCGCCTTGCCGACCTTGGGCGCGTACTTGTCGGCCAGGGTCGCCAGTGGCGGCAGGACTTGGGTGCCGACGACGTTGCCGAGCGACGTGAGCGCCGGCGTGAGGCCGGCGCCGAGCGTGGCCTTGATGTTGGACCATGCCGCGCTGTTGCGCTGGTTGACGTTGGCGATCGTGTTCGACTCGCGCGCGAACTGTCCCGCGGCGTCGCCGCTCTGCTTGAACAGCAGGTCGAGGCGCGCCTGCTGCTCGGCCTGCTTCTTGGCCGAGCCGGTGAGCTTGTCGAGGCCCTGCGCGGCGAGCCGTGCGTTGACGTCGCTCTGCTTGATGCTGATGCCGTAGCGCTCGATCGGGTCGGCCTCGCCGCGGAGCAGGCTGTTGACGGCCTCGATCGCCTCGCGGGTCGTGCCGCCGTAGGTCGCCGACAGGTCGGCCGCGCGCTTGGTCAGGGTGTCGGTCTTCTTGGCGACCGCGTCCAGCGGCATCCCGCTGTTCTTGAGCATGGCGCCGGTGACGGTCGCGAGCTCGCGGTACTCGTTGGCGCTGAGGCCGACCGCGTTCGCGGCCTGGTTCGAGCGCGTGACGACGGTGCCGGCGAACTTCTTGAAGACGGACTCGGTCGCACCGAGCGACTGCTGCGCGGCGCTCGCCTCGTTGACGATCTTCTTGCCGAAGTCGTACGCCTTGCGTGCGCCGATCGTCGCGCCGATGACGCCGGCCGTGACCTTGGCGGCACGGCTGAGGCCCCCGAGCCGCTTGTTGACGTCCTCGATGCCGGCGCGTGCGCGCCGGACGTCGGAGACGACCGCTACCTCGATCGTGTTTGCCACGGCCGGCGTCCTCCCTACTTGACTTTGCTGTTGACGACCTCGACGAATACGTCGCGCTCGAGCACGGTGAGCGCGAGCGCCTCACTCGGTTGCACGCCGGTCGCGATACAGAACTCGGCGAGCCGGCGTGCTCGAGCGGCTGCTACTGCTCGGCTTTTCCCAAGTCGGACTCGGCGAGCTCGTCGGCGACGTCGTCGTCGGGCTCGTCGGCGAAGTAGTCGGTCACGACACGGACGGGCATCTCGAGCGCCTGGTGTACGGCCTCGGCGTCCTTGACCTTGTCGTGACGCTTGTGGACGAAGACGAGCGCGCGCATGTAGCGCAGCGGCTTACCGAGCTTCTCGTCGTCGGGGAAGAGGTCGACGTCGGGGAAGAACTTCTCGACGGCGAGCTCGTCGTAGCCGGTGATCGACTTAACGAGGTCGGTCTGGGTGATTTCGGTGCTGCTCATGCCGTGGTCTCCTTCACGGGTTGAGGTTGTGCTTGCGGATGAGGTCGCCGAGCTGGTCGGTGACCTCGTTAACGACGTCGCCGCGGCGAGCGGCGAGCGCGTCGGTGAGGAACGGCTGCGCGGTGATGTTGTGGTAGCCGCCGTAGTGGATGACGCCGGCGTACGGGACCGAGGACCCGCCGGCGCGGATCACGGCCGCGGCCTTGCCGCCGCCTGGTCGGATCGAGCCGGCGAGCCGGCCGGAGAGTCGGGGGACCCTGCGGCCGGCCTCGCCGGCGACGATCTGCCCGGCGGCACGCATCGCCTCGCGCAGCTCGCCGACGTCGGCGCCGAAGCGCTGAAGCGTTCGGACTACTTCACGTAGGCCGTTGACGCGGACACCGGCGTTGTCGGCCACGGTCAGGCCGTGACCTTCTCGAGCTCGCCCTCGAAGACGAACTCGAAGGTGAACTCGGCGCCCTCCTGCGACGTGCGCGCCTCGTTGGCGAAGGTCGGCTTGCCGTTGAGCTTGCCGGTGCCCACGAAGTGCGGCTTGGTCGCCGTGGGCGCCTCGTTGCCCTTGGGACCGATGACGACCTCGACGTCCTCGCCGGCGTTCTCCCACAGGTAGGACCAGAAGCTCGTCGTGTCGAAGGACACGATTGCCGTGACGCTGAGCGTGTATTCCTTGGTCGCGCCGTCTTGAGCCTCGCGGAAGGTGAGGTCGGAATCGTCCTTGTCCTCGGACGTGACCTCGTAGCTCTTGACGTCGTCGCCGGCGACGAACGGCGACACTGCGCCGACGTCCTCGAAGGTCAGGTAGAAACCCTCGTTGCCCTTGAGTCGGGTGCTGACAGCCATGCTGGTTACTCGCTTTCGGTGAGGTGAAACGTGGTCGTGAGGCTGAGCCGGACGCCGTACAGCGACCAGTCGGCCGTCGAGAACAGGTCAGGCCGGCCGACGCCGGCGAGCGTCCAGACGGCCGGGTCGAGGACGACGAGCGCGTCCTCGAGCATCCGGTCGAGCTCGGCGACGGCCTTGCTCGACGTGAGCCGGTTGCCGACCAGGACGAAGACGCCGACGTTGGCGCGCATCTCGGCCGGGTCGAAGGTGTCGGACTCGGCGACGTAGGACTCGGCCGGCTCGAGGACGTAGGCCGGCGGGACGACCTTCTCGGGGACGTGGTCGAACGCCCGCCGGCCGGTCTGGCCGAGCCGTGCCTTGAGGTCGGCGCGGACGCCGGCCAGCCCTTGCAGGCCGCTCACAGCGGGACCACGTAATCGAGCAGCAGCACGCGGATGCTCGCGAGCGGGTCGCGCGGCACACGCGCGGGCTGCGCGCCCTCGAGCGTGCCGTACTGCTGCGCGCCCGACGAGGACGCCGAGCGCCGGTCGTGCAGCGCCTGGCCGACCTCGAGAACCATCCGGTCACGCATCGGCTCGTCAGGCAGCCGGTAGGCCGTGGACAGCGCGCCGGCGACCAGGCCCTCGGCGACGGCCAGGTCCTCGGCGACCTGCGCACCGTTGTCGGTGCCGATGTAGTCGGCGAGTCGCTTGCTGTCCACGGCCACGGCTCAGGCCCCCGGCTTGACCAGCGCGCCCGGAATCTCGACGTCGGCACCGAAGTAGCCGTACACCGAGTAGGCGTTGGTCAGGTTGGTGATGTCGCCGTCCGTGAGCCGTGCCGGCGCGCCGGCGGACTCGCGGGTGCGGATCGCCTCGGAGTCGGCGAGCACGTTGACGCCGGCGCCGCCGATGACGGTGAACGGGATGTTGAACACGTCGCCGGACAGGCCGGGGATGTTCGCCGTGCCGCTCTTGCGGTCGAGCAGGAACGGGCCGTCGGCGCCGAGCTGGAGCTTGGCGACGGTCTTGAAGACGTCGCCGGACATGATCCAGCCGTCGAGGCTGAAACCGTTGTCGTCCATGTAGATCGCGGCGTCGGCGACGTAGTCGATGACGCCGGCCACCGTGGCGATGCTCGCGCCGGCGATCGTGTGCGCCGGCGCAGCGGCGAGCGTCACGCGGGTCGCGGCCTCGGTCGTCATGCCGTACTTGCGAGCGAGCGCGCGGAACGCGAACTCGACCACGCCGATATCGCCGCGCTCGATCTCCTGCCGGCTCATGCTCGTCCAGCCGCCGTAGGTGCGCATCTTGCCCGGCTCGGCGCTGATCGCGACCTTGCCGTAGGCGAGGACGTCGCCCTCGAGCTCCTGCTCGGCGACCTCGGTCGTGTCGGACTCGAGCACGCCGTACTCGTAGGTGTTCTTGCCGGGGTCGGCGCCCTTGGCGAAGAAGTTGACGAGCTTCCGCGGCTTCTCGACCAGCTTGATGAGGTCACCGACCCACGGGGTCGTGACGTCGTTGTCGGCGAGCACGCCGCCGGTCCAGGCACGGTGCAGCTCGATCGCTGCGTCGTGGTGCTCGTGGTTCGGGTTGGCGATCGCGCGGACGTACTCGCCGTACGAGCGAAGCTGAGCGCCGATCGGCGCGGCCTGCCGGCCGGTGCCACCGTCTGCGATGACGGTGAGGCGCCGCTCGAGCTCGGTCAGGTTCTCGGTCAGGTCGCCCATGCGACCCTCGAGCGCGCTCTCGATCGCTGCGCGCATCTCGTCGGGGTCCATCGTGTGTGTGTCCTTCCGTGGGGAGTGCCGGACGCCGGTGACGTCCGCGGTGGAGTAGGCCGGCATCGGCACTACGGAGACTTCTCGCGCGAGGACGCGGGTGCGGACGATCGTGGAGTCGTCCGTGCCCTCGTTCTCGACTCGGTGCTCGAGCGGCTCGAAGCCGATCGAGAACTTGTTGAGCACGCCGTCTCGGAGCAGCGTGTAGACCTCGTCGCCCTTGGCGGTCTCGCTGATGCGCGCGACGATGCGCCACCCGTCCGGCGTGTCCTCGGACTCGATGACCAGGCCGATCGGCGTACGGAGGTCGATGTGATCGTGGCCGTAGAACAGGTGGACGGTGCCGTCCTGCTCGACCTCGACCGAGCCGGCCTCGAAGCGCTCGTAGCGGGTGCCCTCCCACCAGTCGTCGTAGCGGATCGTCTGCCCGTACGGCACGGCCAGGCCCTCGACCAGTCGCTCGCCGGCGTCGCCCTCGACGGCGCGCATGGCGAAGCTGCGCACGCGCAGCGCGGGCTCGAGCGCCGGCGCCGAGCGGGTGTCACGCCGGCGCGTCACTGGCCGGCCTCGGCGTGGTCGAACTTGCCGGTCAGGCCGAGGCCGGCCGGCACGGTGACCTCGTCGGCCTGGTCGTCCTCGAGCTGCTCGAGGTCGTCGGCCGGGTCGTGCTCGAGCTGCTCGTCGTGGTCTCCCGCCGGCGCCGTGGTGGTGGTGGTGCTCACGTCGGCGTCGGCAGGTGTCTGGGTGTCGTCGCTCATGCGTCTACGTCCTTGCTGATCGGTGCCGGCGCGGGCTTGGCCGGCGGTGGGGTCGGCAGGCCCTCGAGGCGCGCCACGGTCGCCGGCGACAGGACGCCGGCGTCGAGGTAGGTCTTGTGAATCTCGGCGCGCGTCTTGCTGTCTGCGCGCAGCAGAGAGTCGGTGCGGAAACGGACCTCCTGCCCGCGGGGCAGCAGGTCGGTGAGCGCGTCCTCGAGCTCGACCAGGTAGGCGAGCAGCGTCGTACGGACGAACTGCGTATCGACCTGCTCGAGATTCGAGTAGGTCAGGCTCGAGCCGTTGACCTCGGCGAGCATGTAGGACGCCGGAATGCCGAAGATGCGCGCGATATCGGTGACGCTGAACTGCTGCGACTCCAACCACTGCGCGTCGATCGGCTTGAGCATCACCGGCTCATAGGTCATGCCGTGGCCGAGGACGGCGACCTGTCCGCCCTCGATCGACTCGTGGAAACGCTCGCGCATCGCGTCGGCCTTGGTCTTGTCGAGCTGCGCCGACGACGACAGCACGCCGGAGGGGACCTTGCCGTCGCGGAAGACGTTGTCGGCGTAGGCGCGCAGGTCGAGCGCGCCGGCCAGGCCGGAGCGGTTGGCCTGGATCGGACCGAGGCCGACGATCATGCCGGGGACCTCGAGCAAGCGCAGATGTGTGACGTCGGAGTCCTTGAGCGTGACGAGCTTGCCGTTGACGACGGCGTCGTAGACCTTGCGGCCGTGGTCGTCGTAGTACGGCGTCGTGGTGAGCGGGTTGAGCAGCTCGACGGAGTCGACGGCGTTGTTGAACGGGTTACGGATGCGCCGGAGGTAGGCGTTGCCGGTCGAGGCCATGCCGACGATGTAGCGCTTGACGAAGGACGACGCCGAGCGGTTGACGTCCGGCCGGCGGATGATCGCCGGCGTCGGCGTGACGAGCTCGTCGCCGCGCGTGACGACGAGGTCCCGCGCGAGCTGCGCGCCGGTCGTGGCGAGGATCTGGATGCCGCGGTAGACGGCCGGCAGGGTCAGCGCGCTCGCGACGGTGACGTCGCCGCTCGCCGTACGCGACGGCAGCCGCGGCGCCGTGCCGGCGCTGCGACTGTCGAGGCCAAGGACGACCCTGCGAAACCAACCCGATGCCATGCGGAAACGATCGGCCGACGATTCCGTACGCGATCTGATATAAGCGCCGGACTAGAAGACTTGGTCGCCGCCGCGGTCGGTCGTCTCGGCGACGTACAGGCCGGCCACGGTCGCGATGACGGCATCGACGTCGCCGGCCGAAAGCGCCCTCGAGATTCGCCACGTGTCGCCGACGTCGCGCCGGCGTGCGACGGTCATCTGCTCGCCGAGCAGCCGGTCGCCGGCGTGGACCAGGCGCCCGCGCACGATCGCCGAGTGAGCGATCGCCGCGGCTTGGCTCATCTCGTTCTCGTTGAGGATGTAGACGTCGAGGCCGGCCTTGCGCAGCTCCTTACCGAGCGAGGACAACGTCTTGCCGTCCACGGCGAACGTCGCCGAGCCGGCGCGCTCGGCGAGCGCCTTGCACATCGCCACGAGCTGCGGCTGGTTCGGTGAGGTGATCGAGGCCACGAGCTCGGACTCGAGCCGGTCCTCGCCGGCGACGGTCGCGGTGATCGTCGCGTGCTCCCACGACCTCGTCCGGTCGATCGCGTAGACGACGTCGCCGGTGACGGTCGGCTTGCCGGCGCAGCGGCGCCATGCCGGCAACGGCGCCCATGACGACGTCGATCCCTCGAGCATCCGGTTGAGCGCGTAGCGGATGACGCGGTCGCGGCCTGGCACGCCCTCCTCGTCCGGTGGCGCCGTCCACATCTTGCGCGCGTCGGCGAGCGACTGTCGCAGCGGCACGCGCCCGCACGCAATGGCCGGGTTGGCGCGGATGATGTTCTCGGCCGTGACGTCCTCGAGCGTGTAGGACTCGCCGTTGATCGGGTCGGCCGCTTCCCACACGAAGAACCCGAAGCGCTCGTCGTCGCCGGCGAGCGCGACCTCGCCCTCGGCGTAAAGCCGGATGAGCAGTGCCGAGTCGGCGTCGCCGGCAGTGGTGAACCCGACGAGCAGGCTGTTGAGCTTGGCTTTCTGGCCGTTGATGATCGCGTCCCACAGTGCGGCGAGGCCAAGGTGCAGCTCGTCGTACAGACAGCCGGTGATCGGCTCGCCCTGGGCACTGTCCTCGTCGGCCGGCAAGGTCTGGTAGAGGCCGGTGCCGTCGGCGAGCCGGATGCCGCGCGTTGCCGTGGGCTTGATGACGCGCCGGAGCGCCTCGTTGGCCTCGACGGCGTACTTGACGCGGTCGTAGACGATCTTGGCCTGGCGGTCGATCGAGGCCAGGCCGACGACTCGAGGCCCGCGCAGGTGCAGGCACAGGAAGTACAGCGCGAGCAGCGCGGCAAGGATGCTCTTGCCGTTCTGCCGGCCGATGCTGATGACGACCTGGCGGTAGCGAAGTTGGCCGCGCAGCTCGGCGACGTGCCAGTCGTCGGGGTAGCGCTCGAGGACGTGCCGCAACAGCCAGGTCTGCCACACGTCGAGCTCGAAGCGCGACGTCTCGGGTGAGCGCCAATGCTTGCGCACGAACGGCAACAGCCGGTCGGCGTCGGTGACGAAGTCCTCGTCGCCGGTCAGGCTCGGCGTGAACCGGCACGGATGCCAGTCGCCGGCGGGCTCGAGCGCCGGCGCCTCGAAGCCAGGTTGCAGCAGCGTCGTCATGTCAGTCGAGGAAGTCGAAGACGTCGGTCTGGTTCGGGTCGGCGCCGCCGGCGCCGCTCGGCGACGGCCGGCGCTTGTTGAGACGCTCGATCGCTTGCAGGTAGGCCGAGTCCTTGGCCGCGTTCACGCTCCCGTCGCGCTCGAGCGCCTTGTCGAGCTGGTGGCACAGCTTGCGGACGTGGAAGACGAGCGGCTGGTCGTCCGGGCGCAGCCAGTCGGCGCCGTCCACATAGGCCGCGAACATTCCGGCGTATGTTTCGGCTGAATCGGCGACTTTAGGCTCGTTCTCGGTCATTCTTGTGTCTCCTAGGAATGTTTTAGTGCCGGCGTGCGTAAAAACGGAAGAC
>Ga0233380_1001550_pt1 | contig 10170 bp, 7 predicted proteins | sample ElkDunMinimDraft_9_FD_191541 | JGI IMG/M metagenome (GOLD analysis project Ga0233380, IMG submission 191541) | Fecal eukaryotic communites from dung pellets of Tule Elk in California, USA - Elk Dung F36 | ecosystem: Host-associated > Mammals > Digestive system > Large intestine > Fecal | place... | reverse complement strand
CACTGCGGCGGCATCCGGGCTGGCGGCGCGCACGATGATCGGGTGGCGGCCGGTTGCGGCGTCGGCGGGCACCTGGACGCTGCCCTTGATGCGCCCCTCGGCGTCGGCGGTCCAGGGGCCGTCATTGAGCACGGTCTCGCCGCGCAGCAGGGTGACGGTCTGGCCGGGCTTGAAGCCCTGTCCCGTCATCTCGACCGAGTCGCCGGCCTTGATCACCGGACTCGCGGCCCGCACCGCGCCCTTGAAGTCGGGATCCGGCTGGCTGAATCCCTGCGCGCCCGCGGCGCCGACCGCGGCGCACATGGCGAGGGACAGAGCGGCGAGCCGGAAACGGCACGAGGACAGCTTGGGCATGACGGACTCCTGGAACTCGGGTTGGACCGGCCTGCGGGGCGCCGGATGAGGACTGCTTGGTGTTTCGTATCCGCACTGTCGCCGCCGCGAGGCGGGCGTCATCGCGGGTGTGCCTGGTCCGTTCAACGAACGGGCTCGACGCCTTCCGCGCGGCTGGGCGTGTCGCTGTGGTCGGCGATGCCCGTGACCATGTGCAGCGCCCACATCAGCGAGGCGCGGAACATCGGGCCATGGGTAAGCCGGGGAAACTCGCGGTAGCTCACCTGCAGGCCGTCGACCGCGGACAGGCGCTGGGCGAGTTTCTCCGCCGAATCCGGCGGCGCGGCTTCGATGCGGCGTAGATGTACCTGGACGCGCGGATCGGACAGGTCGCGGTGCGCCACCTGGCGCTCGCCTTCGCCCAGGCCGATCAGCACGCGCGCCGGCCGCCCCGCGTTGTTGGCGACGAACCGTTGCTCGGGTGCGCCGAGCAGGGCGCCATCGCCCCACCACAGCGACGGACTGCCGGCGGCATAGGTGTCGAAGGCACCGCTGCGCGTATAGAGCGTATGCAACGCGAACAGCCCGGCCAGCGAATGGCCCCACAGCGTCTGCTGCGTCGGGTCGGTCGTGACGCGCTGATCGAGTTCGGGACGGATCTGGCGTTCGATGACTTCGAGCAGCGCATCCGCGCCGCCGCCGCCGCTGACGGTGGTGCCGTCGCGCTGTGGTCGCTCGCCGGCGAACGGCGTGTAGTCGCGCGTGCGCGCTTCGGAATCGATGCGCAGCGCGTTGGGGTAGCCGACGAACACCAGCGCGTGCGGCACGGGCCGGGCGGCGAGTTCGGCCAGCAGCGCCTCGTCGAACTCGATCAGCGCGGCGTTGCCGTCGAGCATCCAGAACGCCGGATAGCCGCCAGCAGGTGCCGGCGCCTTCGGAACCGCGACATGCACCCGCCAGCTCCGCTGGCCGTCGGGGCTGGCGATGTCGAAACGCTCGAACCGGTAATCCGTGGACACACGGTCGGCGACGGTCTCGCCGATCGTGCGTGTGGGATCGCGCTGCTGTGCGGCGGCGGTCGAGGGCACGCCCTGCAGCCCGCACAGCAGGCCGGCCGCGATCGCGAACGTGGCCAGCCGGAGTGGGCGCCGGGAGCGGGGACGGCATGTCTGCATGGGACGGGTCATCGTGCGATCAGAAGCCGATGTTCGTTGCCACGAACCATGCGCGTCCAGCCTCGTTGTAGGTGTAGGCGCCTGCCCCCTGGATCGCGTTGGGTGTGCCGAGGTTGACGCCCGACGCATTGCCGCGACGGAAGATGCGCTTGTCGAGCAGGTTGTCCACGCCCAGCGTGACGCTGACGCGGTCGGTGAGCCGGTAACGACCGCTCAGCCCGACCAGCGCGTAGGGCGGCATGCGGTCGGCAGCGCTGCCGGTGACCGGCTGGCCCTGGTAATCGAGGGCCTGTGGCACCTGTTCGCCATACAGCGTGGCCTTGGCCAGCAGCGACAGGCGGGCGCCTGCCTGCCAGTCGAGGACGGTGTTGACGGTGTATTCCGGGATGGTCGACAGCGCCTCGCCGGTGCTGCGGTTCTTCGACTCGAGCATCCAGGTGACGTTGGTGTTCCAGCGCAGCGCGTCGGCCACCGGCAGCTCCAGGCTGCCTTCCAGGCCTTCGATCACCGCCCTGGGCACGTTGTCCCAGCGGAATACGTCGACGTTTCCGATGCGGTCGACCACGGTGCGGCCGGCTTCGACCTTGTCGCGATAGTCGTTGTGGAACCAGGTCAGCCCGGCCTGCACGCGGCCATCGGCGAACTGCAGGCCCAGCTCCTTGTTGATGCTGGTTTCGACGTCGAGCGCTTCATTGCCGACCAGGAAGCAGGCACCACCGCCGCCCCAGCAGCCGATGCCGTTGCTGTAGAGCGAATAGCCCGCATTGCTCTGGTAGAGGTTGGGCGCCTTGTACGCACGGGCGACGCCGGCGCGCAGGGTCCACGACGGCATGAACTCGAATGCCGCGTTGAGGGCCGGACTGAAATTGCCGCCGTGGCGGTCGTGGTGGTCGTAGCGCAGCGTCGGCGTCACCGTCAGGTGCTCGCCGATGTAGAGGTTGTCCTCGACGAACACCGAGGCGATGCGCGCGTCGGCGCGGCCGTCCCAGGAGGTCGGCGGTACCGGCACGTTCGGCTGCGGATTGCGGTCCTTGAGCCCGGATGCGCTGTCGTCGAGCCGGCTGTCGGCCCACTCGGCGCCGAAGGTCAGCACGTGGTCGACGCTGTCGCCGGTGATGGTGTGGTTGACCTCGCCATGCAGGGTCAACGTGCGCAGATCGATGTCGCCGAAACCGCCGTCGACGATGAAGATGCCTTCGGTCCCCCCGGCCAGGCCTTCCAGCAGCCGCGTGTTGCGGGTCTGCTCCAGCGCCGCGTAGACCAGCGAGCGCGTGGAGGCGCCGTACTCGCCGCGATGGCTGAGGTCGACCGTCCGCCGGTAGACCCGGTTGGTCTCGTCGCCGATCCGCTCCAGCACTTCCGCATTGCTGTTGGTGTTCTGCGTGTCGCCGGCATAGAGGTTGCCCTGGCGGCTGAACCCCGCACCGAGGTCGATGCGCTGGCCGGGCGCGATCTCCCACAGCAGCTTCGCGGCGAGGTTGCGGTTGCGCACGCCTTCCCGGCCCGCCGGAAAGGTGCCGGCGTTGCTGCCGGTGCGCAAGGACGCATGGTCGCGGTTGATGTCGAAATCGTCCGATTCGACCTTGCCCACGTTGCCGGACAGCCGGAACGACAGGCGCTCCGACAGGGGCCCGCTCATCGACAGCCCGGCGCGCTGGCTGCCGCCGTCGACGCCGTGCGTCGGCACCAGCCCGTAGAGGTTCAGCGAGCCGCCGAAGGTATCGCCGGGCGGGCGGGTGACGATGTTGACCACGCCGCCCGCGGCGCCGTTGCCATAGCGCGCAGCCGCGGGGCCACGCAGCACTTCGATGCGTTCGATCTGTTCCGGCGGGACCCAGCTGGTGTCGCCCCGCGTATCCCGCTCGCCGCGCCAGCCGTACCGCACCGAGTTGCGACTCGACACCGGGATGCCGTCGACCAGGATCAGCGTGTTCTCCGGCCCCATGCCGCGGATGTCGATCTGGCGGTTGTTGCCGCGCTGGCCGCTGGTGGAATTTCCGGTCAGGTTCACGCCCGGCAGCGTGCGCAGGAACTCGGCGATGTCGCTGCGCGGCGGCTGGCGCTCGATGTCGTCGGCCAGGATCGTGGAGGCGCCCAGGGCCTGGCGTGCGATCTGCTCGGCGGTGACACGCACGGTATCGAGTTCGGTCGCTTCATCGGTGGCGGCGGGCTGGGCCAGCACGGGCGAGGCGAGCAGCAGGGCAAGGGAAACGGACAAGGCGGTCCGGATCTGACGGCGGGACGGGGACATCGAGTGGAGGCTCCGGAGGAGGTCGCGCCCTGGGCGGTCGCTGGCGTAGCGTCGTCGGGCGAATTGCCGCGATATTAGAATTAATGCGAACAATTCTCAATCAGTTGACGGAATGGCCTGCTGCTTCCCATGGCAGCGCGCTTCTTTCAAATGCGACCTGTTATCATTCCCGTCGATGTCGCTTCCGGCATTCCCCAAGTCGCAGTGCCGGCGATCCGGCCGTGACATCCGTCGATCGAGACCCGATGCACTCCGCAACCACCGTTCGCCCTGCCACGTCCGCCCTGCCGGTGCTGGTGTTCACCGCGCTGGCGGGGACCATGGCGATGATGGCGTTCGTGGCCGTGGTCGGGCCCGTCGTACGTCTGCTGGGGCTCGCTGAATGGCATGCCGGCCTCTCGGTCACCGCGGCGGGGGTGCTGTGGATGCTGTCCGCGCGCCGCTGGGGCCGTCTGAGTGACCGCATCGGACGTCGTCGCGTGCTGCTGGCGGGGCTGGCCGGTTACGCGGTCGTCTACATCGCGATGGCGGTATTCGTCGATTCCGCGCTGCGCACGCCGCCCGCGGTGTGGCTGTCGGTCGTCGTGCTGGTCGCCACCCGCGCGCTCGTCGGCTTGTTCTACGCCGCGATTCCGCCCACCGCGGCGGCGATGGTCGCCGACGAGGTGCCCGCCGGCCAGCGGGGCGGAGCGATGGCCAAGCTGGGCACGGCCAATGCCGTGGGCATGGTGCTGGGGCCGGCCGCTGCCGGCTGGATCGCCTTCCATGGGATCGCCCTGGCCCTGTACGTCGCCGCGGCGCTGCCGCTGCTTTCGCTCGCGGTGCTGTGGTGGCGGTTGCCCGAAGCGCCGCCGACCGACCCCGCCCTGCGCAAGCCCCGGCCCGCGATGGCGCTGACCGATCCGCGCCTGCGGCTGCCGGTGTTCACGGTGTTCGCGGCGATGGTGTCGGTGACCATCGCCCAGGTCGTGGTCGGCTTCTTCGCGATCGATCGTCTCCAGCTTTCCCCGGCCGATGGCGCGCGCGTGGCCGGCCTTTCGCTGACCGCGGTCGGCATCGGTCTGGTGTGCGCGCAGGGCCTGGTGATGCGCCTGAAGTCGGTCGCGCCGGCGCGGTGGATCGCGATCGGCGCACTGGTATCGGGCGCGGGGTTCGCGTCGGTGGGCCTGGTCGACACGCAATCGCAGTTGCTGCTCGCCTATGGCGTGGCCGCGTTCGGCATGGGTTTCGTGTTTCCGTCGTTCCAGGCACTGGCGGCCGACTCGGTGGAGGCGCACGAACAGGGCGCGGCCGCGGGCACCGTCGCGGCAGTGCAGGGCATGGGCATGATCGCCGGCCCGCTGCTCGGCACCGTGCTCTATCGCTGGTCGCCGGCGCTGCCCTATCTGTTCGTCGGCATCGTGCTGGGGGTGCTGGCGATCGTCGCAGTGGCCCACCAGGTGCGGCGGCCATGACCTCGGCCGCGCGCCCGCTGGCGCCTGCCACGATGGTGGACGACTCGGACAGCCGCTTCCGGTTGCACGCGCCGGGCCACCGTCTCGCCACCGACGGGGTGCAGGCGCGCCTGCCCGCCGGCCCGACGGCGACGCTCGGCGCACGTGTCGCGGCATTCTTCGCGGCGCCGCGGCCGGGGCCGGACCTGCTGGTCGGCGCGCTCCCGTTCGATCCCCGTCACGACGATGCGCTCTACCAGCCGCTGCGCCCGGTGCCGGTCCCCGGCCCGCAGCCCATGCAGTCCGTTCGCCTGATCGCAGCGTCCGAGCAGCCCGCCGCCGCCGACTATGCGGCAGCGGTCGCCGGTTGCGTCGAGCGTTTGCGTGCAGCGCCCGACAGCGCCCAGGCCCTGCGCAAGGTGGTCCTGGCGCGCGGCCTGCGGATGGAGGCGGACGTGGCGATCGATCCGCACGCACTGGCGGCGCGGCTCGGTCACGATGCCAGCGTGACCACCTATGTGGTGCCGCTACCGGTCGCGCCCGGCGACGCGCCGGCATGGCTGGTCGGCGCGACTCCCGAGCTGCTGGTCTCGCGCCGCGGGCGGAACATCGTCTCGCATCCGCTGGCAGGCTCCGCCCGGCGCGATGGCGACAGCGTCCGCGACCGTGTCCGTACCGATGCCCTGCTGGCATCGGCCAAGGATCTGCGCGAGCACCGCTTCGTCGTCGAGGCGATCCTCGACGGCCTGGCGCCCCTGTGCAGCCAGTTGCAGGCGCCGCCGCGTCCTGCGCTGCTCGCGACCGAAACGATGTGGCACCTCGCCACCCGGATCACCGGCACGCTGAAGGACCCCGATGTGTCGTCGGCGATGCTCGCCGGCCTGCTGCATCCGACGCCGGCGGTCTGCGGTACCCCCCGGATGGCGGCGCTGCAGGCGATCCGCGAACTCGAACCCTTCGATCGGGGCTTCTATGCCGGCGCGGTGGGCTGGACGGATGCCTCGGGCGACGGCGACTGGTACGTCTCGATCCGATGCGCGCGCGTGCAGGGCAATGCGATGCACCTCTTTGCCGGCGCGGGTATCGTGGCCGACTCCGTGCCTGCGCTCGAGGTCGACGAGACCGCGGGCAAGTTCATGGCCCTGCGCAATGCGCTGGGCATCGACGGCGCCCGCGCCTGAGCGCCGCACATCAAGACGATGCAACACATGTCCGACCCGACAGTCCGAGTTCCGCTGCGCCAGACCTGGCCCGATGATTTCGTCGCGCGGTATCGCGCTGCCGGTTACTGGCGCGGCGAGACCTTTCCAGCGTTCCTTCGCGCGCGGGCGCGCGAGTTCGCGGACGCGATCGCCGTCGTGGGCGGCGACACCCGCTGGACCTACGCACAGCTGTGGGAACAGGCCGAACGCATCGCGGCCGGCCTGCTGGCGCAGGGGCTCATGCCCGGTGATCGTGTCGTCGTGCAGCTGGGCAACATTCCGGAATTCATTGCCGTGGTCTGCGCGCTGTTCCGCGCACGGATGGTGCCGGTCTATGCATTGCCGGCACACCGTCTGACCGAGGTCGGTCACTTCGCGCGCAAGTCCGAAGCCAGCGCCTACGTCTGCGCGGACCGCTACGAGGCATTCGATTACCGCGCCCTGGCGCGCGAGCTGCAGGCCGGGCTGCCGTCGGTGCGCCACGTCTTCGTTGTCGGCGATGCAGCGGAGTTCGTGGCCATCGGCGCGCTCGACGGCCCGCGCGAACCGCTGCCGGGCGATCCCGATCCGCAGTCGGTCGCGTTCCTGCAGATCTCCGGCGGCAGCACCGGCCTGTCGAAGCTGATCCCGCGCACGCACGACGACTACATCTACAGCTTCCGCGCCAGCAACGCGCTGTGCGGCATCGACGCGGGCAGCGTGTACATGGTCGCGCTGCCGGCCGCGCACAACTTTCCGATGAGCTCGCCCGGATTCTTCGGCGCACTGTATGCAGGTGCGCGCGTGGTGCTGAGCCCGGGGCCGGGGCCCGATGCGGCGTTCCCGCTGATCGCCCGCGAGCGTGTGACCTGTGTCGGTCTCGTGCCGCCGCTGGCGCTGCTGTGGGCAGACGCCGCGGGCAGGACCGCCCATGACCTGTCGAGCCTGCAGGTGCTGCAGGTCGGCGGTGCCAAGCTCGTGCCCGAGGCCGCGCGGCGCGTCGTCGCCGGGCTCGGCTGCCGGCTGCAGCAGGTCTTCGGCATGGCCGAAGGCCTGGTGAACTACACGCGTCTCGATGATCCCGAGGAACTCGTGCTGACCACACAGGGCCGGCCGATCAGTGACGACGACGAAGTGCTGGTGGTCGACGACCACGGCATGCCGGTCGCCGATGGCGAGGTGGGTCATCTGCTTGCGCGCGGGCCCTACACGATCCGCGGCTACCACAACGACGCCGCCGCGAACGCGCGTTCGTTCACCGCGGACGGCTTCTACCGGACCGGCGACATGGTGCAGCGGCTGCCGAGCGGCCATCTGGTGGTGCAGGGCAGGGCGACCGACCACATCAACCGCGCCGGCGAGAAGATCTCCGCCGAGGAAATCGAGGACCATCTGCTCGCGCATCCGCAGGTATTCGATGCGGCGGTGGTGTCGATCCCCGACGACTACCTCGGCGAGCGCAGCTGCGCCTTCGTGATTCCCGGCGGCGAGAAGCCGCGGCCGGCCGAGCTCAAGGCCTGGGTGCGTGGTCGTGGCCTGGCCGCGTTCAAGGTGCCGGACCAGATCGTGTTCGTCGATGCCTTCGGCACCACGGCGGTCGGCAAGATCAGCCGCCGCGAACTGCGGGCGCAACTGCGTGCACGCTTCCTCCAAGAACAGAAGGACGCCGGCTGATGGGCCTGCCGAAGATCGCCGCATATCCGCTGCCCCGGGCCGACGAACTGCCGGCCGCGCGTGGTCCGTGGCTGCCGCAGACGCATCGCGTGGCGCTGCTCGTGCACGACATGCAGCGTTACTTCCTGGCCGCCTTCGCCCAGGACGAGGCGCCGCTGTCGCAGGCGGTCGCCAATCTCGCGCGCCTGATCGCGCATTGCCGCAGTCGTGGCATTCCGGTGTTCTATACCGCGCAGCGCGGCAACCAGGACCGGCGCGACCGCGGCCTGCAGGCCGACCTGTGGGGGCCGGGCATGCAGGCCATTCCCGAACACGAGAGCATCATCGAAGCGCTGGCGCCCGCGGATGGCGACCACGTGCTGGTCAAGCATCGATACAGCGCGTTCCAGCGCAGCAATCTCGACACCATGATGCGCGCGCGCGGCCGCGACCAGCTGCTGATCACCGGCGTCTACGCCCACATCGGCGTGCTGTCGACCGCGACCGAAGCCTTCCAGCGCGACATCGAAACCTTCGTCGTCGCCGATGCGCTTGCCGACTTCTCGCGTGCCGACCACGACCTCGCGCTGCACTGGATCGCGCGCACCTGCGGCGTGCCGCTGACCACCGACCGACTTCTGGAGCTGTTGCCATGACCACCGACCGGACCGTGCCTCTGACCCTCGAGCGCATGCGCGCCGATGTCGCCAGGCTGATCGGCGAGGCGCCCGAGGACGTCGGCGACGACGACAACCTGATGGACCTGGGCCTGGATTCGATGCGCGTGCTGGGCCTGGTGATGGCCTGGGGCGAACACGGCCTGCCGCTCGAGTTCTCGCATCTGGCCGAACACACCACGCTCGCCGGCTGGTGGCAGGTGGTCCAGGGCCTGCAACGCGACCTGCCAGGCGCCGGATGACCACGGCGGCACTTCAGGCCGGCGCGGACGTACAGGCCGCGGGCGTGCCGCTGACCGAAGCGCAGGCGGGCCTGTGGTATGCGCAGCGCCTGGCGCCGGATAACCCGGCGTTCAACACTGCGCATGCGCTGTGGATCGAAGGCGCGCTGGACGTGGCTGCATTCGCCTCGGCTGCAGATCGCGTCGCGCGCGAAGCACGTGCACTGGGCCTGCGCATGCGCGAGACCGCCGATGGTCCGGTGCAATGGGTCGATGCCGCGCATCTGCCGCAGCTGGAGATCGTCGATCTCGGCGGCGAGGCCGACCCGGACGCGGCGGCCCGCGCGGCGATGCGCCGCGATCGTCATGCGCCCGTGGACCCGGCGCGCGACCGGCTCGCACTGCAGCGGCTGTATGTGCTCGGCAGCGATCGCCATGTCTGGTATCTGCGCGTGCACCACCTGGCCACCGACGGTTACGGCATGGCCTTGCTGACCGAGCGGGTATGCGCGCTGTATGCGGATGCAGGCGCCACGCCGGCATTCGCGCCGCTCGACGGCGTGCTGGCCGAGGACGCGGCCTATCGCGCCTCCGACAAGCGCAACACCGACGCGGCCTACTGGCACGACGCGCTGGCGGGCATGCCGGCCGCGACCGGTCTCGGCGGCGGCTACGCCCACGCCGCGCATGATTGCCTGCGTCATGTCGAGCCTCTGGGTGCGGACTTTCGCGATGCACTCGCGCGCGCCGCGGCAGCGCTCGGCCAACCCTGGCCGGACGTGCTGACCGCACTCACCGCCGGGTATTGCCAGCGCTTCGGCGGCCAGGGCGAGGCCGTGGTCGGCGTGCCCTTCATGGGGCGGCTGGGCAGCGCCTCGGCGCGCGTGCCGGCGATGGTCATGAATGTGCTGCCGCTGCGTGTGCCGGCAATGCCGGATGCGCCGCTCGCGGACTTCATGCAGACCATGGTCCGCGCCCTGGTGCGCGGCCGCCGCCATGGCCGCTACCGCGGCGAGCAGCTGCGGCGCGATCTCGGCCTGGTCGGGGGGCAGCGGCGGCTGCACGGTCCGCTGATCAACGTCCAGCCGTTCTACCGGCCGGCGAAGCTTGCCGGTGCGACGGCGACGCTGGAAATCCTCGCGACAGGTCCGGTCGACGACATCACGCTCGGCTTCCGCGGCGATGGCGCGCAGGCGCTGGATCTCGAGATCGAGGCGAATCCGGATCTCTATACCGCTGCCGATGT
>Ga0233380_1001549_pt1 | contig 10187 bp, 8 predicted proteins | sample ElkDunMinimDraft_9_FD_191541 | JGI IMG/M metagenome (GOLD analysis project Ga0233380, IMG submission 191541) | Fecal eukaryotic communites from dung pellets of Tule Elk in California, USA - Elk Dung F36 | ecosystem: Host-associated > Mammals > Digestive system > Large intestine > Fecal | place... | reverse complement strand
GCAGCATTGACACTCGGACTCTTCCTTTTTATCGGCCTGCATCTGCTGCGTGAAACCGGTCTGCGCGACACGCTGAGACGTCGCCTGGGCGTCCCGCGATACATGCTGCTGTTTTGTGTGGGGATCGTGCTGTCCGTGTTATTAATGGTCCACGGGAAGTCGACCGCTGCTTTCGTACAGTTGTGGGTGCCGCCTTACAATTGGCGTTCGGTCACCAACATGGCAATGCTCACGGCCTGTATCTTCGTAGCCGCCGGCAACCTGCCCCATTCCTATCTGAAGGAATCCCTTACCCACCCCATGTTGCTCGGCATTATCGTCTGGGGGGTGGCGCATCTGCTGTCCAACGGCGATCTCGCCTCGGCGCTGCTGTTCGGCGGGCTGTCCCTGTGGGCGGCAGTCAAGATTGTCAGCCTGCAACGGGGAGCGCGGCGCACACTACGCTCCGCTGCCTCATCATCCGCGCCAGCAACCACTGCGCGCAAGCCCAGCCTGTACTGGGACGCCACCGCGGTGATTTCAGGGACGATTGTCTACGGCACGCTTTTGGTGTTTCATGGACCCTTGTTCGGATTTGCGCTCATCCCGATAGCCTGACCCAACCACCAGCAACCCCATCACGGAGTAATCATCATGGCCAAAGTACAGAGTCGCGCCCTGATAGCAGCAATATTGATCTGGAGCGTGGCGCTGGGTGCTAGCGCTCAGGAGGAGACGGCCGGCGATGATCCGTGGGACGGTGTGTGGACCGCGCAGGGCACGGCGTTCTCGATCAGGGTGATCCGCCAGGACCAGCGCATGTTCGTGGCGCCGGCGCAGTCCATGGGCTTCGTCTGGAACAGCGGCATTGGCAGCATCAATGGGGACACCGCCACGATAGAAGTGGAATATCAGGGAGCCAGGGGGACGGTAGTAGTCACCCGTGATGAGCGTGGCGTTGCCACCGCCAGGGCTCTCAGCTGCCTGCCGGAAACGCACCTGATGTGTGCCCTGGCCCGGGGACAGCAGGTGCGTTTCTTCAAGAACTGATGTGCCGCCGTGCAGGGCGGCGACTTATCAGTTGATTTCGGCCACAGAAGTAATCTGCTTGCCGACAATGCCATACTCAATGGCTTCTGCTACCGTCATCCAGTGATCCCTGTCCGTATCCTTTGCCACGCGCTCCAGCGACTGACCCGTCTCCGCAGCGATCAGACGATTGATGCGCTCGCGCATCTTGATGATCTGCTCTGCCTGGATCTTGATATCGGAGGCGCGACCACGCGAGCCTCCCGAGGGCTGATGCACCAGAAAGCGGGTATTGGGCAGGCTGTAGCGATTCTCTTTCTTCGCCGCCAGGTAGATCGTGGTAGCAGCGCTGGCAACCCAGCCGGTGCCTACCACCCTCACCTCGGGTCTGATGAACTTGATCATGTCGTAGATCACGTCGCCGGACTCCACGTGCCCGCCTGGCGAACTGATGTACAACGTGATCGGATCGTTGCTCTCGGCAGCCAGTGCCAGCAACTTCTCCGTCACCGCGCGGGCAATGCGGTCCTCGATCTCACCAAAGATGGTGATGGAGCGTGACTTGAACAGTTTTTCATCCATAAATCGGCTGACCGGTGCTTCGGTTGCGGTCTGGTCAGGTGAGTCGTTCGACATGCTTGATTCTCCGTGTTTGCGCAGCCGCACATAGTAGCCGCGAATGATCTGTAATTGAAGAAACTCAGGAGCCGCTGCCTGTCTCCGGTCCCAGCGGCTGGAAGCGGATCAGTAATCGCGGCAGTAGCGTCAACGCCCCCAGCAGCGCCATCATCATGGCAATACTGGTCAGCAGGCCGAAGACGATGGTGGGCACGAAATTCGACAGCACCAGTATCGAGAACCCCGCTACCACGATCATGGTCGTGAAATACATGGCGCGGGCGATGCTGTCGTGGCACTGGTACATGGTAGCGCGATAGTTGCCCAGGCGATGGAACTCCCGCCGGAACCGGTGCATGTAATGGATGGTGTTGTCCACACCAATGCCGACGGCGATCGCCGCGATGGTAATGGTCATGATATCCAGCGGAATGGACAGCCAGCCCATCACCCCGAGCACGAACAGCGCCGCGATGATGTTGGGAATGATGCAGATCACCGCGATGCCAACCGAGCGGAACAGCCCCAGGAACATCATCATGATGACGAAGAGCACCACCCCTAGCGTCATGATCTGCGACTGGTACAAACTCTGCAGCACGTTGTTGTAAAGCACCAGGATGCCGGTCACATGAACCTGATCGGCAGAGAAGCCAAACTCGTCCTGAATACCCTGCTGAATACCGGTGATCAACTCGTTGCGATTGAGGTTTTCATCAGACTCGCGTACCCGCACATTGAACCGCACCTGGTTCTCCGCCACCGAGACGAATGGAGTGAGCACTGACTCCTTGAGCGCGTCCGGAAGTCGGGAATAAAGCAGGGCCCAGACAAAGCTGTCTACCGGGGCATTGCCGTTGAGCTGTTCCGCCAGATGGATCACCGCACCGAATGACAACACCTTGCCTGTCTGCGGATTCTGATCCAGATAGTCGTGGATGCCCTTGATCTGGTCCATCCGGGCTCCGGTGAACCAATAGGCGTCGTTGGCGCCTCCGTCGAAGTCCTCCTCGAAGCCATCGTCAAAACCGTCATCGAATTCGTCTGCCACCTGCGGCAGGTCGACCACCACATCGAAGGAGAGGGTGCCCCCCAGCTTTTCGTCAAACAGGGTCATGCCCTGGTAGATTTCGGTGTCCTCGCTGAAATAGTCGATAAAGCTGTTTTCGACCTTCAGACGGCTCAATCCGATCACGCTGAGTACCAGCACGGCCAAGGCAATGTACAGAACCTTGACGCCCAGACGGTCGGTAATGCGGGCCAGCCCGGAAGTAAGCGCTAACGGGCCGGGATCGCTGGGGACAGCCTCCGGGGTCTTCAGCAGGCTCATCATCGCCGGAAACAGGGTGAAGACCACGAACAGGGCTGTGAACACCCCCATCACCATGATCCAGCCGAAAGAGATTATGGGAGAGATGCCGCTGACCACCAGGGAGGCAAAGGCCACCACCGTGGTAAGGGTGGTATAAAGGCAGGGCCTCCACATCGACAGCACCGCGTGACGCAGCAGGCGATCGTGATGGGTGTAGTGGCGAGTGGCACGCAACTGCCGGTAACGTACGGTCAGATGCACGGTGAGGGAGATCGTGGTAATCAGCAACAGCGACATGAAGTTGGACGACACCACGGTGACCCGCCAGTCCATGAGGCCGAGGATGCCCACCACGATGATACCGGCGATGGCGCAGCAGGCCAGGGGCATCACCACCCAGCGAACGCGGCGGAAGATCAGCCCCAGGGCGCAGATGATGAACAGAAAGACGCCGATGCTGAAACTGGTGAGATCTGCGCGAACGAAGGTCACCAGGTCGTCGGCAATCATGGGGGCGCCGCCCAGATACAGCGTGACACCCTCCTTATGGGAGGCCAGGATGCTGCGAATGCGGGCAATATCGGCGCTCCTGAGTTCGGAGGCTTCATTGCTGTAGGCGTCAAACGCCCGCGTCACCTGGGCCAGCCGCTGGGCTTCCTCGTCGGTGAGTCCCTCCTGCACGCCCTTGCGCCGCAGGTCTTCACGTTCCTGCAAAAGCGCGTGATAGGTGTCATCAAGATAGAAGCTCACCAGCAAGGCAGAGGTCTGGCCGTCAGGACTCACCAGCGCGTTGCTGAAGACGGGGCTTTGGGTCAGCTCTTCCCGCGCCGCGGCCAGATCGATCTGCGGTGACAGCACGGTTTCATAATTATCGGAGAGTGACATCAGCGGCGTATCGCCGAATACCGGCAACTCCAGCAGCGTGTTGACCGATTCCACGCGCTCAATGGTGAGCAGCTCGTCGCGCAGCGCCTGCAGCTTCGTCAGGGATTCCGGGCTAAAAAGCTCTGCAGCCGGGGTAAAAGCCACTGTGACCGTGTCCCTGGTCCCATAGCGGTTGTTGATCTGGCGGGAATACTCCAGCTCCTCGTCGCCTTCCATCAAAAGCGAGTCAGCGGAGGCATCCAGCCTGAAATTCTGGGCCTGCCAGCCGAAAACCCCACACAATCCCAATAACAGGATGATGACCAGCATGGGTTTGCCAAATACCAGATTGCAGTAGAGACGAGTCACGAGTGGGCGCATGAAAATCCTTCTAGAATAAGGCCGCGAGACTCCATAAGGCTTGCGTCCACGACAGGAAACGGGGCTAATATACCCTGTAAGGGCCTCGGACGCATCCTGACTGAAATGTTCCAATTAGTTACATGTTGCGGCTTGATAACCCCGAGGTTACTTGGTTATATAAGGTCATGCTGGCAAATCGAGAGATTTTCAGGCAAACCTGACTCAAAGAGGAGTGGTTATGAATAAGTTCACCGGAGTATTGTTTGCTGCAACGTTGATGACCGCATCGTTCGCAAGCCATGCAGACGAGTATCTTAAGCCAATCAAGGAATTCAACCTGATCGACCAGAACCAGATCAGTCACACCTTGAGCGAATACGCGGATAAGGAATACGTCGTCATGTACATTCACGGCGTGGGCTGCCCGATCGCGAGGCTGTCGATCCCCACATACAAGGAGATCGCTGAAACCTACAGCGCCCAGAACGTGGAGTTCCTGATGCTCAACTCCTTTATTCAGGACGACATGCCCCGCATCAGCAAGGAAGCGGAAACATTCAGCATCACGTTCCCGATTCTCAAGGATGAAGACCAGACGGTCGCCAAATCCCTGGGTGTAGAGCGTACTGCCGAGGTATTCATTATCGATCCGCGAACTAATGAAACCCTGTTCCGCGGCCCGATCAACGATGCCCTGGGCTATGAATCCCAGCGTGTGGCGTTCGACAACCACTACCTGACCGACGCGCTGGATACAGTGCTGGCGGGTGGTACCGTGAATATGGATGACATCCCCGATTCCAAAGGCTGCTTGGTGGGCTACTTCCACCCTGCCGTCACCGGGGGTTAATCCTGCAGTTTCAGCGTTATAAGCTCCGAAGGGCGACCCATGGTCGCCCTTTTTTTTGGCTTCCAGTCAGGCAGTAAAGAGGCTTTATAGAAGGGGCTTAGAACAGAAATGTGGGCAACTGCCTGTCGGAATGCTTCCGGCCTGCAGTGCCCACCAATGTCAGAGCTTTGGGGTGGAGCAGATCAATCTACAAAAGCACGCTCAATCACGTAGTGTTCCTTGATGCCATGTCGGGACTCCTTGAAGCCCCAGTCGTCCAGCACCTTGGTCAGATCCTTCAGCATCACGGGGCTGCCGCACAGCATGAAGCGGTCATCCTCCAGCGTGGGCTGGGGCAGGCCGATATCGCTGAACAGTTTGCCATTGAGCATCAGCTCGGTAATCCGGCCCTGATTCTCGAACGCTTCGCGGGTCACTGTCGGGTAGTAGATGAGCTGGTTCTGGACCTGCTCGCCAAAGAACTCATTCTGCGGTAATTCCTGGGTAATCATGTCCCGGTAGGCCAGGTCGATAATGCGACGGGTGCCGTGGATCAGGATGACCTTTTCGAAGCGCTCGTAAACTTCCGGATCACGAATGATGCTCATGAACGGCGCCAGGCCGGTGCCGGTCGCCAGCAGATAGAGGTTCCTGCCGGGCAGCAAGTGGTCGGCCACCAGCGTACCGGTGGGCTTGGCGCTGATCAGCAGCTCATCCCCGATCTGGATGTTCTGCAGACGGGAAGTCAGGGGGCCATCGGGCACCTTGATGCTGAAGAACTCCAGCTCTTCCTCATAGTTGGCGCTGGCGATACTGTAGGCGCGCATGAGGGGACGACCCTCAACCTCCATTCCCACCATGACGAAGTGACCGTTCTCGAAGCGAAGTGATCGGTCACGCGTGGTAGTGAAACTGAACAAGGATTCGTTCCAGTGATGCACACTGGTAACGCTTTGCTTGGATACGGCTGCCATACTGTTTTCCTGATCTGAATGGGTTTGATAAGGGTCTTGTTGACTTGGTGGCTATTCTAGGGCCCACTAAACAACCTGTAAAACAGTTAATTGTCATATAACTTATCTATTTTTTAAATAAGATCGCCTCCAGGGAGCAGGCCATGCACTACACCCTTCGGCAAATCGAGGTATTTCTGGCCACGGCCAATCATGAAAACGTCACCCAGGCGGCCTCCAGCCTGGCCATGTCGCAGTCTGCCGCCAGCTCTGCCCTGCAGGACCTGGAGCGACGCTTCGACATGCAGTTGTTCGACCGGGTGGGCAAGCGTCTGCAACTGAACGAGTTCGGCAAATCGCTGCGCCCCCGCGCCGAAGCCCTTATGGCGCAGGCACAGGAGTTCGAGCGCATGCTGACCCTGCACTCGGAAATCGGCGAACTCAAGGTGGGCGCCACCCTCACCATCGGCAACTATCTGGCGGTAGCAATCATGGCCGAGTTCATGGGCCAGCATCCCGGTGCCCGGGTCAGCCTGACGGTAGAGAACACCCTTGGCATCACCCAACGGGTACGCAACTTCGAGGCCGACATCGGCCTGATCGAGGGCGAACTGCACGACCCGATGCTGGAATCGCTGCCCTGGCGTGACGACGAATTGCTGCTGTTCTGCGCCCCCGACCATCCGCTGGCATCACGCCCATGGCTCAACGACCAGGACCTGCTGGAGGCGGAGTGGGTGATTCGCGAGGCCGGTTCCGGTACTCGCCAGGCCTTTGAAAGGGCCATGCACGGCCTGCTGCCCAACCTGAACCTGCGTCTGGAGCTGCAGCACACCGAGGCCATCAAGGGCGCGGTGGAGGCCGGTCTCGGCGTGGGTTGCCTGTCCGCCATCACCCTGCACGAGGCCTTCCTGCGGGGCAGTCTGGTGGAACTGAAGGCGCCGCACCGCGACTGGAAGCGCAGGTTCTACTTTATCCTGCATCGCCAGAAATATCGCAGCGCCGGCATTGAGAGCTGGATGCAACTATGCCGGCAGCACACTTCATAGGCGGTAGTCTTCGGCACGATTGAGCAGATCCCTGAGCTGCGGATACAGCACCGGATTCGCGACCAGGATATGTTCGTTGTGAAACGCCTCACTCACCCCCTCGGGCACCGGCTTGAAATGACCGTACTGCGCCCCGGCTTCGCGGGCGATCAGTTGCGCGGCGGCGAAGTCCCAGATGCTCAGGCTTTCGTAGTATCCGTCCAGCCTCCCCATGGCGACCCAGCAAATATCCAGCGCCGCGGACCCCAGCCGACGGATGTCGCCGCACTCCTCCAGCACCAGCGCCAGACGCCTGACCAGCGGGGCCAGAATCTCGCGGTTCTTTATATAAGGAAAACCGGTGGCCACCAGTGCGCGGCGTAGCTCGGTCTTGCCGGCGCAGTGGATGCGCTGCTCATTGCACCAGGCGCCGCCACCCTGCACTGCATGAAACAGCTCGTTGGTGAAAGGGTTGAACACCACCCCACACTGGATCTGTCCGCCCTCTGCATAAGCGATGGAAACCGCACTCTGCGGGTGATCATGGGCGTAATTGACCGTGCCGTCGATGGGATCGATGATCCACAGCGGCTCCTCGAAACCGGACAGCGCGCGCACGTCCGGTGCCGACTCCTCGGCCAGAATACGGTGCCCTGGATAGCGGCTGCGGATGGCCTCGCAAATAAAGCCATCGGCGGCGATGTCGGCATCTGTCACCAGCTCGATGCCGTCCTTGAACGTGGTTTCCAAGCCCTGCGCACGGCGGGCTTCCAGGATCAGATCGCCCGCGGAGCGCGCCAGTGTTCGGCTAAAATCGGGAACAGAATCATGCATGGCGACACTCCAGGTCTATCACTCAGCCGGCCAGCTGCCGGCCAGCTAAAAAGGGCGCCAGTATAACAGCTGACTCCTTCAGCCGTTGACTCCCCACCCCGTACTGCCGAATATGTTGCATACATCACAAATCGCTTCGCAAAGAAGCCGCGCGGGGCGGGACACATACGTTGTCAGTGCTACCATCGAACGGCCACGCATAAGGATGATCATATGAGAAAAGGTTTTCGGATACTGCCCGCGCTATTGCTGACCCTTGTCAGTTCGGTCGCACACCTCGCCGTTGCCCAGCCGAACAACTCGCCCCTCGATGGAACCGGCATCACCCCCAACGTTGTCAGCTTTGATGACAGCGCCCAGGGCCGTGAATTTCCCGATCCGCTCATCCGCTTTAATCGGGCCGTGTTCGCCTTCAACGACGTCACCTATCGCTACGCCCTCATTCCCGCGGCCCGGGTCTATCGTGAGGTGCCGGCACCGGTACAGACAGGGATTGGCAACTTCTTTGACAACATCAAGACACCGATCAGTCTGGCCAACCACGTGTTCCAGCTGGAACCACGCAAGGCTGGCGTGGATATTGCCCGCTTCCTGATCAACACCACCATAGGCATCGTGGGTCTTTTTGATCCGGCGACCCACTGGTTCGAAATCGAAGCAGAGCCCACCGGTTTCAGCGAGACCCTGGTGCAGTACGGCACTGCCCACGGGACTTATCTGGTCCTGCCCTTCGTCGGACCATCAAACCTGCGTGATGGCTCCGCAACCTTCGTCGACGGGCTGCTGAATCCACTGGGCTATCTCGACAATCCGGAATCGCTGAGTGCGCGGGTGTTCGACAACTTCCAGGAGTTCGCACCGGCGGCCGAGACCTACCTGTCCATGCGCGAGGAAAGCGAGGATCTTTATATCTTCATGCGCAATCTCCACCTGGAAGGAATCCAGCGCGATGCCCAGTTCAACCAGTAGTTCACCGGGCGGAAGTCGCCTGGCGCGCGCTTTCGTCGATTTCATCCTGCGCTGGCCAAAGGCGGTTCTGCTGCTGTTCGTCATCGTCACTGCGGCACTGGGCTCGCAGGCGCCGCGCTTCACCATCGACGCCTCGCCAGATACGCTGCTCACCCGCGACAACATCCTGTACACCCAGACCCAGCAGATCAATCAGCGCTTCACGCCGCAGGAGTTCATGCTGGTGACCTACCAGCCCCATGAGAATCCGGTGCTGTCAGAGCAGACATTCACGGCGCTGCGTTCGCTCAGTGATGAGTTGCTGGCCCTGGAGCGCGTGGAGTCGGTGCGCTCGATCCTCAACGTGCCGATATTCTCCCAGGCGCCCGATCTGCGTGGCGGCAACATCGACCTGTCGCAACTGACAATCGAGGCGGGCGAGGTGAGCATGGCCGCACTCGAAGAGGAATTCACCGGCCACCCTATCTATGAAAATCTGCTGATCAACGACGACGGATCGGCTACCGCCCTGCAGGTACTGTTTCGCAGCGATCCACAGATGCAGGAGCTGCAGCGTGAGATCACGGCGCTCAACGACACCTATCAAACCACGGGCCTCAACGCCCAAGAGGAGCTGAGACTGGCGCAGCTGGAAGCAGAGCTGGCACCCCTGGAGCAGGCGCTCGGCGCCACTCGCGAGCAGGAGATCGAACGAATTCGCAGCATTGTCGACGCACACGACGACACTGCCACTATCCACCTGGGCGGCGTCCACGTGCTGGGATATCAGCTGATCCAGATCATCTCGAACGACCTGGTGGTGTTCGGCGCGGCCATCGGCATTGGCATCTGCCTGCTGCTGGCAATTCTGTTCCGGGCAGTGCGCTGGGTCGCGACACCGTTGCTGTGCTGCTTCAGCAGCGTGGTGTCGACGATGGGACTGTTTGCCCTCCTCGACATCCGCGCCACCGTCATCTCCTCCAACTTCATCGCGCTGCAGCTGATCCTGACGCTGGCGATCGTCATCCATCTGATCGTGCAGTACCGGGAGGAAGTGGAATCCCGCCCCGACGCGACAGAAAAAGAAGTGCTACGCGACACCATGGCCCGCAAGATCGGCCCCTGCTTCTTCGCCGGACTGACCACCGCTGTGGGTTTTGGCTCACTGGTCTTCAGTGGCATCCAGCCGGTCATCGCGTTCGGCTGGATGATGATTATCGCGATGGCATTCTCGACACTGGTCAGCCTGGTGCTGTTCCCTGCGCTGCTGATGGTGCTGCCGCGACTGCGTCAGAACACCGAGCCGCGTGTGGCCCGGCGGATCACGGCTGTTTTTTCCAGCTTGGCGTTGCGCCACCAGACGCTGGTAGCCGGCTTCATGCTGCTGGTCGCCATCGGCAGCGGCGTGGGCATCAGCCGGCTGACTGTCG
>Ga0233380_1001547_pt1 | contig 10194 bp, 9 predicted proteins | sample ElkDunMinimDraft_9_FD_191541 | JGI IMG/M metagenome (GOLD analysis project Ga0233380, IMG submission 191541) | Fecal eukaryotic communites from dung pellets of Tule Elk in California, USA - Elk Dung F36 | ecosystem: Host-associated > Mammals > Digestive system > Large intestine > Fecal | place... | reverse complement strand
AGCGGCAAGCTGCTGATCGTGCGGGCCTGGATTGCCAGCCTGCTGTCGCAGACGATCGACACGGTGATCTTCATCACGATTTCGTTCTACGGCGTGGTCGACGCCGCAGGACAGCCGATGCCGATCGGCACGATCATGGAGGGACAGATCATCTCGAAGCTCGTGCTCTCGACGATTATGGTACCGCCCTTCATCTGGCTGTTCGTTCGTCTGGGGCGGCGGCTCGATTCGCGATGATGCAAATCGGAGCGATCACGAATCCGCCTTCAATTTCCTCGCCGGGCGGCTTAAGCGCGCGCGCATGACTGAGCCGCACGATTCCGCCCTGCTCGCCAAGGCCGAGACCCTCGTCGATGCGCTGCCTTACATGCAGCGCTACGCCGGCCGCACCTTCGTGGTGAAGTACGGTGGCCACGCGATGGGCGATCCCAGCCTGGCGCGCGACTTCGCAGAGGACGTGGCGCTGCTGAAGGCGGTGGGCATCAATCCCGTCGTCGTGCACGGCGGAGGTCCGCAGATCGGCGCTATGCTGAAGACGATGGACGTCGAATCCCGCTTCATTGACGGGCTGCGGGTCACTGACGAGCAGACCGCCAAGGTAGCCGAGATGGTGCTGTGCGGTGCCATCAACAAGGAAATCGTCGGCTGGATCGCCCAGGCTGGCGGCAAGGCCATGGGCCTGTCGGGCAAGGACGGCGGCCTGGTGACCGCGCGCAAGGTGCAGCGTACCGCCAAGGACCCGGACAGCAACATCGAGAAGGTGGTGGACCTGGGCTTCGTGGGCGAGCCGGACGTCATCGACACCCGCGTGATCGAGACGATCTCGGCCGCCGGCATGATCCCGGTCATCGCGCCGATCGCTGCCGGACCCAACGGCGAGACCTACAACATCAACGCCGATACCATGGCCGGCGCTATCGCCTCGGCCCTGGGTGCCGCGCGCCTGTTCCTGCTGACCGACGTTGCCGGCGTGCTGGACAAGCAGGGCAGCCTGCTGACCGATCTGCGCCCCTCCGATATCGCCACGCTGCGAGAGGACGGCACCATCTCTGGCGGCATGATTCCGAAGCTGGAAACCTGCCTCCATGCCGTTGAAGCCGGCTGCGATGCAGCGGTCGTGCTTGACGGGCGGGTCCCGCATGCCATGTTGCTGGAAATATTCACACGGAAGGGGGCCGGCACGCTGATCCGCGCGGGCTGACCTATCCGGGGGAGAGTTGCCTGAAGCGAAGGGGCCGCGTCGAGCCATGCGAAGTCGAGCCGTCACACCCCTGGCCGCCAGGCGTGCCCCCCGCGCCGCCGCGGCTCCCGTGATCCTGAGCTTTGCTGCTCTGTTGCTGACGGCCTGCGATCAGAGCGCGCCGCCTGAGCCCCTGCTGACGGACCCCGTGGCCAGCGAGACTGCGGTTCCCGCTAGCCTTCCCAGCGCCGAGGCGAGCGGTGAGGGCGGGGGCATTGCCAGCCCGCTCGATTCGGCCGCGTTGCAGGAGAAGCGCGACCCTGATCGGCTGCTGCGCTATTATGCCAGCGCCGTCCGCGTGGGGGACTGGGCGGCCGCGGCCAAAGCCTGGAGCCTCGATGCGCGGATGACGCCGGAGAAGCTGGAGGCGGAGTTCGGGGGCGATGTCGGCCCCCAGATCGCCCTTGGCAAAGGCGACACGGAGGGCGCCGCCGGTTCGCTTTACTACGAGGCGCCTGTGGTGATCACCTTCCCCGACGGCCGGACGACACGCCGCGGCACCATTGTCCTTCGCCGGGCGAACGACGTGCCGGGTGCCAGCGCGGAGCAGCTTGTCTGGCGCATCGAGCGCAGTTCCACCGTTTCGCAATAGCCCCGCATCCGGGAAACCATCTGACCGCTTTGCGGCGACCGGCGGCCGGGCCGAGGGGATAAGCTTGCCCGCCCCCCGTCCGCTCCGCTATCAGCGGCTCACTTCCCCGTGCGAAAGGCCCCCCTTTGCTGTTCTTCACCTTGTACGAGATCGTCGGCTATCTGATCTCGATCATCGTCATGCTGGTGATCGTCCAGTTCGTCATGAGCCTGCTCATCACGTTCAACGTCGTGAACATGCACAACGATTTCGTGGCGGCGATCTGGAAGGCGGTGAACGCCCTGCTCGAGCCGCTGCTGCGCCCGATCCGCAAGATCCTGCCCGCCACCGGCTCGATCGACTTTTCTCCGCTGGTGCTGATCGTCGGTCTCGAGATCATTCGCATCGTGCTCAAGAACCTCGCGGTCGCCGCCGCCAGCGGGAGCATTTGAAGATGGCTTCCGTGATCGACCAGGCGCAGGGAAAAGTGATCGACGGCAAGGCGTTCGCCGAGGGCCTGCGTGCCCGCGTGGCAGAGCGCGCCGCCGCGTTCGAGGCGGCCGCAGGCCGCAAGGCCGGCCTTGCGGTGGTGCTGGTAGGGGAAGATCCCGCCAGCCAGGTCTACGTGCGTTCCAAAGGCAAGCAGACCGTGGCCTGCGGCATGGAGAGCTTCGAGCACAAGCTGCCGGCGGACACCTCCGAGGGCGCCCTCCTGCAGGTGGTGGCGGACCTCAATGCCGACCCGGCGGTCGACGGTATCCTGGTGCAGCTGCCGCTGCCCGCTCACCTCGATGAGCAGAAGGTCATCGCCGCGATCACCCCGGACAAGGACGTCGACGGTTTCCACGTGATCAACGCAGGCCGGCTCGCCGTGGGCCAGCCTGGCTTCGTGCCTTGCACCCCGCTGGGCTGCCTGATGCTGCTGAAGGATCGTCTCGGCTCGCTGTCCGGCCTTGAGGCGGTCGTGATCGGCCGTTCCAACATCGTCGGCAAGCCGATGGCGCAGCTCCTGCTCGCCGAAAGCTGCACCGTGACCGTCGCCCATAGCCGCACGGTCGATCTGCCCGCGGTGGTACGCCGGGCCGACATCGTCGTCGCCGCCGTGGGCCGGCCTGAGATGGTCAAGGGAGACTGGCTGAAGCCGGGCGCGACCGTGATCGACGTGGGGATCAACCGCGTCGCCGCCGCTGAGGAGGGCAAGACCCGCCTGGTGGGCGATGTCGACTACGCCGATGCGCTGCCCGTAGCGGGCGCGATTACGCCGGTTCCTGGTGGCGTTGGGCCGATGACCATCGCGGTGCTCCTGCGCAACACGCTGGTGGCAGCGCACCGCCGCGCCGGGATCGCGCTCGAGGCCGACACGCTGTGACCCGGATCGGCGCCGGGCCGCTGCTGTGCGGCGCGCTGGCGGCGCTATCTTGCGGGTTGGGCGCCGCGGACGCCGGCGCGGCGGAGCGCCGTGGCCGTCCGGTCGCCCGTTCCGCCAGCCCCGGCAAAGTCGTGGCAGCCGAAATTGCCTTTGCGCGCCTGGCGCAGAGCAAGGGGCAATGGACGGCCTTCCGGGAAACCGCGGCAGAGGATGCGGTGATGTTCGTACCGCAGCTGGTCAAGGCGCGGGACTGGCTGAAGCGGCAGAAGGACCCCGCGCGCGCGGTATCCTGGCGCCCGCACCAGGTCTGGCTGAGTTGCGATGGCTCCCTCGCGGTTAGCTACGGCGCCTGGCAGGGGGAGCCCGGTTCGCATGGCTATTTCACCACCGTCTGGGAGCGTCAGCAGGACGGTGGTTACAAGTGGGTGATGGACCAGGGCGATGCGACGTCAGCCCCGCTGTCCGAGCCTGAGATGATCGGCTCCGGCATCGCTGCTTGTGGCGGCATCGCGCCGATCGCCGCGACCACGCCCGTGCCCGGCCTGCGAAGCGGCACCAGCAAGGATCGCACGCTGGCATGGACGGTGCAGGTAAGCCCGGATTGCGGGCGAACTGTGTCGGTCCGGCTCTTCCGGGGGAACGGGAACATGGAGACGGTGCTGGACAAGCGGGTCGCCCCTCCCACGCCGCGGGAAGGCGCCCCCGCCTCGACGTGTGCGCCGGCATGATCGAACCCGATCTCCTGCGCCTGTTCGTCTCGGCCTTCGTCACCCTTTTCGTGGTCATCGATCCGCCCGGCTGCGCACCGATCTTTGCCGGGCTGACGCGTGATGCCAGCCATCTGCAGGCGCGCGGAATGGCGGTGCGTGCCTGCCTGATCGCTGGGGCCATTCTGTTCACCTTCGCGCTGGTGGGCGAAAAGCTGCTCGCCGCCCTGCACATCGAGCTGAATTCGTTTCGCATCGCGGGCGGGATCATGCTGTTCCTGATCGCGCTGGAGATGGTGTTCGAGAAGCGGACCCAGCGCCGTAACGAGCGGGTCGAGAAGGCGCGCGCCAAGTACGAGGAAGCGCCGCAGGAGGTTGAAGACGTAGCGGTGTTCCCGATGGCCATGCCGATGCTGGCCGGTCCGGGTTCGATCGCCACCGTCATGCTGCTGATGTCGCAGGCGCAAGGAACCCCGTCGACCTTGGTCATCATGGGGGCGCTGGTGTCAGTGCTGCTGCTGTCGCTGGTCGCGTTGATCGCCGCGGTTCCGCTGATGCGGCTGCTGGGTGACCAGGTGGAGGCGGTGATCACGCGCCTGCTGGGGGTCCTGCTGGCGGCGCTGGCGGCGCAGTACATCATCGACGGCTTGCGCTCGGCGATGGGCTCGTAACGCGCGCTGTCGGCGCGGTAGCCGCGGTAGCCGCCCTCGGGGGCGTTACTGGAGAGTGACCCCGTCGCCCTCGTCGGGAGCGCGACGTCCGAAGAACTGCATCAGCTGCACCAGCAGCTCGCATCGGGAAGAGATGTCGTCCGCCTCCAGCAGCGCCTGTTTGGCCGCCGGATCGAACGGGGCGATCTGCGAGACGCCGTTGATCAACGACATGTCATCGAGACGCGACACCTGATCCCAGTCGATCCCGTATCCTTGGGCATCCGCGAACCGGCGCGCTTCCCTCTCGAAGCTGGCGCGCTCCACGGGGGCAAGCACATCGTCCTCGCGCTCCGGCAGCAATTCGGCCTCGACCTGGCGAAACGGGGTCGCAACGTCGAGCTCGTGCAGGATGCGGAAGCGTGATTCGCCCTGAAGGACGATGTTGTAGCGCCCGTCTTCCAGCGCCTCGACCTCGCCGATCCGGCCCAGGCAGCCGATCGTGTAGAGCGGGGCGCCTTCCTGCGCCTGGCGGGGCTGGATCATGCCGATCTTCCGGTCTCGAGCCAGGGCATCGCCCACCATGGCGCGATAGCGCGGCTCGAAGATGTGCAGCGGCAACTGCAGCCCCGGATAGAGCACCGCGCCCGGCAGCGGGAAGATGGTGATACGCGTCACGCGCTCAGCCGAACAGGATGGCCGAGAGCTTGCGCCGCTGTGCCGCGACCCAGGGGTCCTCAAGGCCGACCGCCTCGAACACTTGCAGGAGCTTGGCCTTGGCCGCGCCCTCGTTCCACTCGCGGTCTGCGCGGATCATGGCGAGCAGCGTTTCTGCAGCGGCGTCACGTTCGCCCGCCGCGAACGCGGCACTGGCGAAGGCCAGTTGCGCGTCCATGTCCGCCGGACGCTCCGCGGCGGCGGCGCGCAGGGTGGCGAGCTCGCTGTCGTCGGGCTTGTCCTTCGCCAGTGCCAGCGCAGCCTGTGCCCGCTCGATCAAGGGATTGGCGGCAAGCGCGGGGTCCAGCGCGTCGAGAATCTCCTGGGCCTGATCGTGCAGCCCGGCGGCGACCAGCGCGCGGACCAGCCCCGCCTGGGCCTCGACGTTGTCGGGTGCCATGTCCACGATCTGCGCGAAGATGCCGGCCGCGCGTTCGCCGTCGCCGCTGGCCAGCACGTCCTCGCCCATCGCCAGCAAGGGCGCGAGGTCGGCCTCTGGCTCTCCGGCCTGCACCGGCAGCTTGGCGAGCAACTGGTCGAGCAGCCCGCGCAGCTGCGATTCGGTGCGGGCGTTGGTCAGGTCGGCGACGGGCTGGCCCTGGAACAAGGCGTAGACCGTTGGGATCGACCGCACCTGGAACTGCGAGGCGATGAACTGCTCTTCATCGACATTGATCTTGGCCAGGATCACGCCCTTGTCGGCATAGTCCGCCGCGACCTTCTCCAGAACCGGGGTCAGCGCCTTGCAGGGGCCGCACCACTCGGCCCAGAAGTCCAGGATGACCAGCTTGGTCATGGACGGTTCGGCCACTTGCTGCCGGAACCGATCCACCGCCTTTTGCTCGTCGAGATTGAGGCCCATGCTCGCCAAGGTTCTGCTCCCGCGTGTGATCGAATGCGCGCATTAGATCGTTCTTCGTCGCCGCTTTGTGAAGGGCGAAAGCAGCCAGATGCACCGCCTTCAATTTTCTGACATTTACCTCTTGCGGGCCTGCCCGACCGCTGCTAGTTGGCCGCCTCACCCCAGCCCGCCGGCTTAACGGCAGCGGGCGGAACGTCGAGAGCGGGCGTAGCTCAGGGGTAGAGCACAACCTTGCCAAGGTTGGGGTCGAGGGTTCGAATCCCTTCGCCCGCTCCAGCGACTTCCCGGTGGAAGTCCATCACATCACCGGAAACGAACGGCCGCAGTGGCCGAGGGCGTCATGCCTGATGCGATCGGCGTGCACGCGCGCGGTGCCGCAATCGCGGCCGGCCGGCGCCGCCCCGGTGTGGGGAGCGGCGCGGCATCATGATAATCAGAACAGCGAGGGCTTGAGGGTTAGTCGCAGGAATACCTGGCGACCCGGCTCGACGATGCAGGCAAGCTCGTCCACCCCTGCGGCGTTGCGGGTGTTGGCACCGGTGATCGAGGGAATGAGGTTCCCGGTCGCGCCGCCGAACTGCGTGCAGTTGCCGGTGGTGAACTGGTTGGTCACGTTGGTGCCGATCAGCGCCAGTTCCCAGGCATCGTTGGCCGCCCCCAGGCTCACGTTGGCGTTCAGCTTGAAATTGGCACGCTGGTAGAAGTCTGCGCGCCGGCCGAGGCTGGTGAGCAGCTTGGACGAATACTGGCCATTTGCCCCGAAGCGCAGGACGAGGGCGTCGCTCGCGCGGGTTTCGTAATCGAACCCGCCGTTGAGTTGCCAGGACGGTGCCTTGGGCAGCGGCACCCCGGCCAGGCTCTGGCCATTGTAGCGGACCGGACGCCCGGTGCCCGGCTCGGGGACGAAATAGCCCGCGGCGAGCTCGCCGGGGTCCGTCACCTCGATCGGCAACTGGTTGCACCCTTCCGAAGCCAGCTGGCCTCCGGTGCAGGGCGCGTTGTCGAACTTGGTGAAGCGCGCCCGATTCCAGTTGGCCGCGAAGCGCAGTGACAGCCCGTCGACCGAAGGTGGGCGATAGGACGCTTCAAAGTCGATGCCGTAGACCTTTGAAGCGGCGGCGTTGATCGTCCGGATGGTGGGGACCAGGCTTTCGGCGACCACGTTCGTGCCGACCTGCAGGTCGTTGTACTTGTAATAGTAGAACGCCGCATTGAGGTTGAGCGCGCGGTCGAACAGGCGCGCCTTGACCCCGACCTCGCCGCCGCGCACCCGCTCGTCACCGAAGGAGTTGTCCTCACCCGGGGTGGGCGGCAGCGTCATGATGAACGAGCCGGACTTGTAGCCCTGCTTCAGCGCGCCGAAGATCGTCAGGTCGTCCGTGGGCGTGAAGGTCACCGTCAGTTCCGGAGACCAGTTGCGCGCGCGCAGGCGGGGATTGGCGATCGTGATCGGAACTGGCGTCGCGTTAAGGCCCGCTTGCGTGTAGGGATCGTTCGCGCGCTTCTCGTCCGTGTAGCGGACGCCGCCGGCGATCTCCAGCTGCTCCACGGGTTTCCAGCGGAGCTGCCCGAAGCCCGACCACGCCTTGATCCGCACATCATTGATGCCGCCCAGCAGCGTAGCGGGAAATCCGTAGGCGAGGTTGCCCAGCACGACCACGCGATTGCGGACGCGGGCGTTCTGGTAATAGCCGCCGAGCAGGAAGTTCACTGGCCTGTCATAGTCGGACTGCAGGCGCAGTTCCTGCGTGAAGTCGCGCCGGGTGAAGTGATTGTCGGCGATGAGCGTGGGCCCGGCGAACCCGGTATTTACCCCGTTGATGAACCCGTCGACCACCGTTTTGAAATAACCGGTGGTTGAATCGAGCGAGACATTGTCGGCGACCTGATAGCCCATTTCCAGGGTGCCGAAGCTTGCCTTGGTCTTCATGAAGGGCACGCCCGCGTTGCGGACGCCGGGGAAGGCCGCAGGATCCACGTCGACGATGTAGACGGTGCGGTCGACCTTGCACTTGTCGGCCGGGTTGATGAACGGAATGCCCGCCGGTGCGCCGTTGCCGTCGGGGCAGCTGCCCAGTGGAGCGCTGCCGCCGGTGACCTCCTTCAGCGTGTTGTTGACCTTCAGCCGGGCCGTGAACCGGTCCGTCGGATTCCACAGCAGAGTGGCGCGCAGGATATATTCGTCCTGCGCGTTGTAACGGTCGCTGCGCGGCGTGACCGCGCCGGTGCCGGGCAGGGCGGTGGCCTTGTTGAAAAGGTAGCCGTTGTCGTCCGAGATCATCGCGGCCAACCGGATGCCGAAGGTGTCGGACATCGGGGCCGAAAAGATCATCTCGGCGCGCTTCTCCTGCGCCTCGAAGCCGTAGAGCGCGCGGGCGATGACTTCCAGCTCGTCGCCCGGGTCGGCGGTGCGGATCGCGATGACGCCGCCGGGGCTGTTCTTGCCGAAGAACAGCGCCTGCGGTCCCTTGAGCACTTCGACTTGCGCCATGTCGAACAGGCCCACGCCGTAAGTCGCGCCCTGGCTGAATTGCAGCCCGTCGATGTTGAGCGACACGGACTGGTCGACACCGGCATCAAGGGAACTGGTGCCGACCCCGCGCAGCGAGATCTGCGGGCCGACCGTCAGCACGTTGTTGCCGATCTGCAGTCCGGCCACCTGCTGGGTGATGCCCCGGACGTCGACGATCTGGTTGCGGTTCAGGATCTCGGGCGTGAGGACGGTTTCGATCACCGGGACCTGCAGCACCGACTCCTCGCGCTTGCGCGCCATGACGATGATGTCGTCGTTGCGGCTGATGCGCTCGGAGTCGTCCGTGTCTTGCGCGTAGGCGGGGCAGGCGAGCGCGAGCGGGGCCGCAGCGAGCAGGAATGCAGGTGTCCTCATCAGGTTAAACCTCCCGGGTCCGGACGTCATGGCCCGGATCTTATGTTTTCGTTTCTACTCGCCGGCGTTGGCCAAGTAACGACCCAGCGCGGAACGCACCGTTGCTTGAAGAGGGCATGGCGGGCATCGGGCATGCTACTGCCCGGGCGTGCGGGCTTGCTCCCAGGCCGCAAAGGCCGCTTGGGTGCCCTTGGTACGTTCTACTTCCAGACGGTCGATATTGTCCGCCAGCGCGGCGTAGGACGCCTGGCGGTTGCGATTGGTCCCGGCAAAATGCGGCATCACAAAGCGGGCGTAGAGTTCGTAGCTGCGCTTGGTCTCTTCCCACTCGGCCCAGTTATGCGCCTGGAACAGGATGACGCCGAACTCGCCCTGCTTGGCCTGCAGCCGCTCGATCATCGCGATCGCGTCCTCGGGCGTGCCGATCACCGCGCGGCCTGAGCCGCGCAGCAGCTCCACCGGGTCCCCACCCGACATTCCGCGCATTCCAGCCGGGGCCACTCGGTCGAAGTATTCCACCCAGCGTGCCAGGCCCGGCGCGACCTCGCCGGCGGCCTGATCGCGCGTGGGGGCAATGTGCATCGGCACGACCAGGCGAAGACGGGCCGGGTCCATGATCTGCCCGTGCTGCGCCGCGATCTGCCGGGCGATCTTCCAGTTCTCCGCCAGCACATCGAACCCGGCCGCCTCGGTGGCGGCAACGCACAGCATGCCAAACCCGTAGCGCCCGGCCAGCATCCCGCCCGAGGGCGTCACCGCGCTGGCCACCGCGATCTCGGGATGCGGCAGGGTATAGGGCCGCAAGTGCGTGCGCGCCTTGTGCAGCGTGTACCACTCGGTCTGGTGCGTCACTTCCTCGCCGCTCAGCAGAGGCACGATGATGCGGGCGACTTCTTCCAGCATGGGCCGCAACGACTTGATATCGGCGCCGATCATCTCGGCGTCGGTGGGCAGCAGGCCGGGGCCCATGCCGAACATCACCCGGCCCATCGTCATGTGGTCGAGCTGGAGGATGCGGTTCGCGACCATCAGGGGGTTATGGTACGGCATGGAGATCACGCCCGTGCCCAGCCGGATGCGCGCCGTCCGCTCCGCCACGGCGGCGATCATCAGTTCGGGGGAGCACACGGTTTCCCACCCGGTTGAATGGTGCTCTCCGAACCAGGCTTCGGCGAAGCCCAGCTTCTCCAC
>Ga0233380_1001545_pt1 | contig 10196 bp, 11 predicted proteins | sample ElkDunMinimDraft_9_FD_191541 | JGI IMG/M metagenome (GOLD analysis project Ga0233380, IMG submission 191541) | Fecal eukaryotic communites from dung pellets of Tule Elk in California, USA - Elk Dung F36 | ecosystem: Host-associated > Mammals > Digestive system > Large intestine > Fecal | place... | reverse complement strand
CCCGAGATATTCGCCATCGGCGACACCGCGCATGTCGACTGGAAGGAGGGTCGTCTCGTGCCGGGCATCGCCCCGGCAGCCAAGCAGCAAGGCAAGCATGTCGCGGGCACCATCAGGGCAAGGCTCTCCGGCGACACTGCGGCGCGTCCGTTCCGCTACAAGCATGACGGCGACCTCGCCACGATCGGCAAGCGCGCCGCGGCGATCGACTTCGGCTGGATCAGGCTGACCGGCTGGATCGCCTGGTGGATATGGGGCCTTGCCCACATCTACTTCCTGATCGGGCTCAGGAACCGGCTGACGGTGTCGCTGTCATGGCTCTGGATCTACACCACCGGGCAGCGCAGCGCCCGGCTGATCACGCAAGGTCGCGAAAGGGAGGACAAGGCTCCGGGCTGAAGGCCGCATCTGCCTGGCGGCAGACAATCGCTCCGATGTCGCGGCCATCTGCTGGACTCCGTGATCAACTGGCGCGAAACTCCCCACACCTACAACTCTCGCTTGCCGTTCCATGAGGAGAAGCCATGTCCGAAATCCTGGGTTCCCAAAGGTCTTTCCGCTTGTCGCGCCGTTCGTTTCTCGCAGGGTCGGCTGCCGCCGGCACCCTGGCGATGCTGCATCCGTTCTCGGCGCGGGCGCAGGCCAACCAGGCGCATCTGAGGATCATGGAAACGACGGACCTGCATGTCCACGTCTTCCCCTATGATTATTATGCCGACAAGCCGAACGACACGATGGGCCTGGCCCGCACGGCATCCATCATCGACGCGATCCGCGCCGAGGCGACCAACTCGATCCTGGTCGACAATGGCGACTTCCTGCAGGGCAATCCGATGGGTGACTACATCGCCTATGAGCGCGGCATGAAGGAGGGCGACGTCCATCCGGTCGTCAAGGCGATGAACACGCTGGGCTACGATTGCTCGACGCTCGGCAACCACGAATTCAACTACGGGTTGGACTTCATGTTCAAGGTGCTGGCCGGGTCGAACTTCCCGTTCGTCTGCGCCAACCTGAGCAAGGGCCAGCTCGCCGCGGATGCGACGAAGGACGAGCTGTTCCTGAAGCCCTATGTGATCCTCGACAAGACGGTCAAGGACGGGACCGGCGCCGAGCATCCGATCCGCATCGGGCTTATCGGCTTCGTGCCGCCGCAGATCATGACCTGGGATTCGCGTCACCTGACCGGCAAGGCGATGACGCGCGACATCGTGAAGGCCGGCCAAGCCTGGGTGCCGCAGATGAAGGAGAAGGGCGCGGAGATCATCATCGCGCTCTCGCATTCCGGCATGGGCGAACCAGGCTATGTGGAGATGGCGGAGAACGCGTCCCTCGCACTCGCCGGGGTGGACGGCATCGACGCGATCGTCACCGGCCACAGCCATCTCGATTTCCCCGGGCCAAAGTTCCAGGAGGATGGCAAGGACATGCCGGGCCTCGACGGGGCGAAGGGCCTGGTCAACGGCAAGCCCGGTGTGATGGCCGGTTTCTGGGGCTCGCATCTCGGGTTGATCGACCTGATGCTCGAGCGCGACGGCAATGAATGGAAGGTGGTCGGCTCGACCAGCGAGGCGCGGCCGATCTCGAAGCGGGCAGACGGCAAGACGCGGGCGCTGGTCGAAAGCAAGGCGGCGGTCGAGGACGCGGCCAAGGAAGAACACGAGGCGACGCTCGCCTATGTGCGCACGCCCGTCGGCAAGACGTCGGCGCCGCTGCATTCCTATTTCGCGCTGGTGGCGGACGACCCGTCGGTGCAGATCGTGAGCCAGGCGCAGACCTGGTACATCAAGGACATGTTGAAGGACACGGAGTACAGGGATCTGCCGGTGCTTTCGGCGGCGGCGCCGTTCAAGTCGGGCGGGCGCGGCGGCGCTGATTATTATACCGACGTGCCCGTAGGCGACGTGGCGATCAAGAACGTCGCCGACCTCTACCTCTATCCGAACACTGTGCAGGCGGTGGCGATATCGGGCGCACAAGTGAAGGAATGGTTGGAGAGGTCGGCCGGCATCTTCAACCAGATCGAGAAGGGGAAGGCCGACCAGCCGCTCATCGACCTCGACTTCCCGTCCTACAATTTCGACGTGATCGACGGCGTGACCTACAGAATAGACCTGTCGCAGCCGCCGAAATACGGTCCCAAGGGCGAGGTGCTGAACGCAAGCTCGAACCGCATCGTCGACCTGATGTTTGACGGGAAGCCGATCGACCTCGCGCAGAAATTCGTCGTCGCCTCGAACAACTACCGTGCAGGCGGCGGCGGCAATTTCCCGGAGATCAACGCGTCGAAGCTGGTCTTCGAGGCGCCGGACACCAACAGGGACGTGATCGTGCGGTTCATCCACGAGCAGGGCACGATCAACCCGTCGGCCGACGCCAACTGGAGCTTCGTCCCGCTCGAGGGGGCGACCGTGATTTTCGAGACCGGGCCGAAGGCGAGCGATCACATCGCCGACGTGAAGGGGGTGAAGATCGAGCCGGCGGGCGAGGGCGCGGACGGGTTCGCCAAGTACCGGATCACGCTTTAGCTTCATCGGCAGCCGGCCGAGGCCGGCCCAAAAACCTTGCGCCCGCAGCCGGCGCTTGCTGGCCGGGCTCGCCTTGCCTCGACACTCTCGACCCCGTCTGCTAAGCCCCGTCGCGCTGTTCTGGAAACGCGTGCCGGTTGGTAGTCCGGCGATCCCCGACGACAGGGGATCCGAAGCCCCGCACTTGGCGAGGTCCACAGCCTAACCCTGAGGCCCCATTCTGCGAAGGCGCCACGCGGGCGCGCGTCGGACGGGACCTTGCCTTGGGAGGCGATGCCCGCGCGGGCGGTCGGATGAGTGGATCGATGGACAAGACGGCCAGACGGGACGCCGCGCGGGGCTTCAAGGCTCCTCCGCTGAGCGACAAGGAAAAGAACGCCATTATCGGCGGCGTGCTGTTGTCGATGCTGCTTGCAGCGCTCGACCAGACGATCGTGGCGCCCGCCATGCCGACCATCGCCGGTGCCCTCGGCAATGCCGAGTATCTGCCGTGGATCGTCACCGGCTATCTTCTGACAGCGACGGCGGTCGCACCGCTCTACGGGAAAATCTCCGACATCTACGGGCGCCGTCCGACCATCTATGCGGCCGTGCTGATCTTCCTCCTGGGGTCGGTGGTCAGCGCGCTGGCCCCCAACATGCTGACGCTTGTGATCGGGCGGGCAATCCAGGGCATGGGCGGCGGCGGGTTGTTCGCACTGTCGCAGACGGTGATCGGCGACTTGGTGCCGCCTCGCGAACGGGCGCGTTATGCGGCGTGGATCGCGGGAACCTGGGCGGTGGCGAGCATCGCCGGGCCGCTGCTCGGCGGCACCTTCGCGGAGCACCTGCACTGGTCGCTGATCTTCTGGATCAACATCCCGCTCGGACTGCTGGCGATGGCGATCATCAACACCCCGCTGAAGAAGCTGCCCGTCGCGGCGCGGAGCCACAGCATAGACGGGCTGGGCGCGCTGCTGCTCGTCGTGGCGACGTCGCTGCTGCTGCTGGCGCTCAACTGGGGAGGCAGCACCTATCCCTGGGGTTCGGCCGAGATACTGGGGCTGATCGCGGCCTCCGCCGTATTCTGGGCCGCCTTCACGCTGCGATTGCTGCGGGCGGCCGAGCCGCTGATCTCGCTCGAGGTGCTGGGCGACCCGGTCGTGCGGGCCGGCACGCTTGCGATGTTCGCGCTGCAGGCTGCCAATGTCGGGCTGACGGTCTACCTACCGGTCTATCTGCAGTCGGTCCTCGGCCTCAACGCCAGCCAGTCCGGCACTGCGATGCTCGGGCTGCTGCTCGGCACGGTGGCGGGCGCGACGCTCGGCGGCAAGACGATCCCGCGCTTCATTCACTACAAGAGGATCGCGCTGGCGGGCGCGCTGTTTAGCGCCGCCTGCCTGGTGGTGTTCGCGCTTGTGGCCGCAAGCAGTTCGCTGTTCGTGGTCCAGGTACTGACCGTCCTTATCGGCGTCGGCGCCGGCGCGACGTTCCCGGTGTGCACGGTCTCCGTGCAGAACGCCGTCGACAACGCGCATCTCGGCGTGGCGACCGGCGTGCTGACCTTCCTGCGCTCGCTGGGAAGCGCACTTGGCGTTGCCATGCTTGGCGCGGTGGCGCTGGGCTACGGGCTGCCGCTCGGCGGCGAGGGGCTGCACACCGGCGCGCACGTCGCCACGGCGGAGCCCTTCGCCATGATCTTCCTGGCCTGCGCCGCGACCACGCTGCTCGGCTTCGTCATGCTCTGGCTGATGCCCGAAAGGACGCTGCGCGGCCACGCGCCGGAGAACGCCGGCCTGCCCGACCCGTGAGCGGCGGGCTGCCGCAGCGTGAAACCGCCGCGCGCGGGTTCCGACGTTGCGTGCCGGGCCGAAAAAGCGGATGATTCCGGCAAGCAGGGGAGCGTGACATGCGCTATGTCATCGGGATTTGTATCGTGGCCGGGTTCCTAATCTGGGACACCGCCTACACTGAAGGCCGCTACATCACCTATACCGTCATGGAGCTGAAGCGGCTGACGGCGATGGTCGGCGCCTAGCAAGCGCGTAAATTCGTCACGGTTGACCTCGGCGTCCGGCCGACACAAAAGACGCCTCGCGAGCGCATCGGGCTCGCCCTGGGCCGGCTTCCTGCCGGTACAGGCTCTTCCGGAGGCAGATTTGATCAGGCACATCGTGTTTTTCAGCGCGAAAGAGGGCGAGGATCCGGAAGCCATCCGCGACGGGCTGAAGGTGCTCGGCACGATCCCCCATTCGACGCTCTTCGAAGTGTCGCTGAACACCAAGGTCGATCCGCTGTGCGACGAGATCGACGTGGTGGTCTATGCCGAGTTCCCGGACCAGGTCGCGCTCGCCGCCTACAAGGCACATCCGACCTATGCCGAAACGACCGCCAGCGTCAGGCCGATGCGCGAGCTGCGCTTTTCGGCGGATGTGGTGGCGGGATAGTCGTTCGGCGGTTCCGGACGAAAACCGGCTCGCACTGTTCTCTGGCTATAGCCCCGGCCCGGCAAACAGGCTGACCGAGTCGCCGAGCTTCTCGACGATCCAGCGATGGCGCGCCGGCGAGCGAGGCAGCAGGAAGGCGCCTTCCCATTCGCCGCTGACCGGATCCTGGCCGCGATAGGCAAGCACCGGCTGCTCCGGGACATAGGCGGCGAAACGCTTCACCACGTCGGCGCCATAGACGCGCCAGTGGCCGTGCTTCTCCGCTTTCGGAAAGCCCCAATCGCGGGTGACGTCCTCGCGGAACGGGTCGGGAAAGGCGAGGTAGAGCAGCCCGTCCGGCTTGACGATGCGCAAGAGCTCGTGGAGCGCGGCGCGGTCGTCGCCGACGTGTTCGAGCACATGCGAGCAGATAGCGATGTCGTAGGCCGCGTCAGGCCGGTCTATCGCCTGGATGTCGAGACCGCCGGGCTCGCCGTAGACGGAAAGCTCGTGCGCGGCGAACCAGGACGGGTCGACCGTTGGGTCGGGGCTGAACTGGATCGCCTTCCAGCCGGAAAACTCCTCAGGCTCCAGCCTGTCGAACATGATGCGGAAGATGCGGTGGCGTTCGAGCGACTGGCAGCCCGCGCAGCGCGGCATCGCGCCGTTGGGCGAGGTGCGGCCTTTCGGGCCGGGACCGAAGAGCGTGCCGCCGCAGATCGGGCAGCTCGGCGCCAGGGGCAGGGGGGCTGATGCGGTCATGTTCGATCCTTCGGCAATGTCGGGGCGACACGCACCATGCCGGGGCGGCCGGCGCAAGAGGAAAGATCCCGGCGTCAATTTTCTTGCCGAACGGGCTTTTTCGGGGCCAGTGTTCCCCTGCGACAGCCAGGATGCGGCTTTTTGAGTCGGGGAGCATTCGATGAGCGAGCATGACATAGCAGGCTTGGTTCGGGCAGTCCGCGCAAGGGTCCCGATGGACGCGGCGCAGATGCTGGCCAAGGAGACGCCGGAGCGAATCGCCGAGGTCTTCGCGGAGCTGCCGCAGGTCCTGGCCGGCCACATCAAGGCCTATCTGCCGCCCGACGTGCGCTCGCGCGTCGGCGAGTCCTATGCGGAAGTCGTCGAAAACACCGTCGGCGAGATGATGGAGCCGGCGCTGGCCGTGCTGCCGCAGACGACCACCGTGCAGGAAGCGATCGACTTCCTGCGCAACCACGAAGAGTCGCGGCAGATCACATACATGTACGTCGCCGATGCGGAGAACAGGCTGGTCGGGCTGGTCGTGCTTCGCGACCTTATCCTGGCAGAGCCGCATGAGCGGCTGAGCGACCTGATGCTGCCCGAACCGTTCGCGCTGACGCCGGAAATGGAGCTGGCCGAGGCGGACAAGGCGGCGATCCACCGGCATTACCCAGTCTATCCGGTGGTGGATCCGGACAGGCACGTGATCGGCGTGGTGCGTGGTTGGCGGCTGTTCGAGCGCCAGGCGATCGAGATCAGCGCGCAGTCGGGCCAGATGGTCGGCGTCGACAAGGAGGAGCGCCTCTACACTGGCATATGGCCGGCGTTCAGGATGCGCCATCCCTGGCTTCAGGTGAACCTGTTGACCGCTTTCGCGGCGGGCCTCGTGGTGAGCCTTTTCGAGGGCACGATAAGCCAGATCGTGGCGCTGGCGGCCTTTTTGCCGATCCTTGCCGGGCAGAGCGGGAACACCGGATGCCAGGCTCTGGCTATCACGCTGCGCGGGCTGACGCTTGGCGATCTCAACCACTATCCGGTGCGCAAGCTGATCACGAAGGAGCTGATCCTGGGTGCGCTGAACGGAGCGCTGACGGGCATCGTCGCTGGCCTTGCGATGTACTGGACATCAGGCACCAGCGGACAGGAAGCAGTCATGCTCGGCTTCGTCATCCTGCTCGCCATGACCGGCGCCTGCATGGCATCGGGCCTGTTCGGGGTGCTGGTGCCGCTGACGCTCAAGCGCTTCGGCGCAGACCCCTGCACCGCCTCCAGCATCTTCCTCACCACCGGCACCGACATTGCCGGCATGGGGCTGATGCTGGGACTGGCGACGCTTCTGGTGCTGTAGGGGAGGCCCCTTACCGGTAGCGATCGTACCAGTGATGCGATCGCTGCTCGGCCATCTGGGCGATCGCCATTCCGGCGAGCAACCCGACCAGCGTGCCGAACAACATGCCGGCGGTGCCGGGATGGTTGCGGATCGGCTGCGTGACGACATCGGCGGCGCGGCTGGCGCCCTGCATGATGTCTTCGGCCCGGTCGGCGATGGCGCTCCTGAGATTGGCAATCTCGCGCTTCAGCTGGGCGACCTCGCCGGCGAGGTCGTCGTCTCTGGTTATCTGCGTGCTCTCGGCCATGAACTGATCTCCCCGTGGCTGGTTTCCAGAAACGGCAGGGATGGGCGTTGGTTCCGGAGGGGGGACCAACAGCTCGCGTTTGCTATGCGGAACGCCGGATCCTGGGTGGAGCTAAGGGCAAATGTCCGCAAACGAAGATGCCGTCGCAGTCTTGCTCGCGAGAATCACGGGAATATGCAGGACTTTCGCTTTCAAAGGCTTTTTTTGGGGTAGGCGGGGTAGCGAAGATTCCTTCCAGGGATTTATACCGAAATGGCACGCCGGGCTATTCAGCCAACTGCTGGCGCGCGTCCAAGATAGCCAGTGGGTGGAGCCTTATGGCGCTTAAAACCAGACCGTGGGACGCATCCGAATTTCTTGCCGACGAGGAGGACATCGCAGACTATCTGGCGGTGGCGCTCGATGACGGCGACGCCGTCCTTGTTAATAGAGCACTGGCCAACGTCGCGCGCGCCTTGGGCATGACTGCCATGGCGAATGCTGCGGGCGTGTCCCGCGCCGTGCTCTACGAGGATTTGCGGGACGACGACGGCCCGCGCCTCTCGACGCTGATGGGCGTTCTCAAGGCGTTCGGCCTGCGGGTGCACGTGACCGCCGCCGATGCACATCAAGGCGAGCCATTGCCGCTGGAATCTTACGCCGCCGACCCTAGCGCCAGCGAAATAGTTCTCCCTGCTGACCCCAACGATCCGGAGGACGGTGACGTCTCCGCTGAGGGGATGGACCGCGCCGGCCACGCATTCCTAGTTCGAACCACGCGGACGCAACTCGGGCTATCGCAGGCAGAGTTCGCGGCCCGCTTCCGCGTCCCGGTCGGAACCCTCCGCTATTGGGAGCAAGCCCGCGCGACACCTCCGGATTTCGCGAGCGCATATTTGAAGATTATCCGCGCCAACCCAGACTTGGTGGCGGAGATTGTGGCCTCGGGTAAAGAAAACGAACCTGGGAGTCGCGTTGAAAAGAACGCACGGACCCCGCGGAAGCGAGAATAGCCGATCTGCGGGTAGGACGTTGGCAGCGATGTGCGCAAAGCCGTGACTTTTCGGTCGCTGCCGATGGGTGCCAGCGAGAAAAAAGAATAATTTCAATGGCTTAAAAGCGAGTGGCTCCCTGAGCAGGACTCGAACCTGCGACCATTCGATTAACAGTCGAACGCTCTACCAACTGAGCTATCAGGGAATAGGCCTCGCGTTGAACGCGGGGTGCCTAATACCATACCTTTCGCGTTTGCAAAGGGGCATGAGGAACTTTTTCCGACCGCTTTTCGAACCCGGGTCGCAATTTCCGCCAAAACGCATCATATGCGCCTCTCACAAGCAGATGTAGGTCGCGAAATTGCGGCTACAAGCTGTCCCGAGGAACCACCCGCACCGACGGAATGACCGAAAAAGCCACCGACGACAGCGCGATGCCGCAGAGGAAGGTTCGTATCCTCGGCCGCACGATTCACCTGCCGAACTCCAAGCCCCTGCGCATCTCGATCGGCGTGGTGCTGGTTCTGTTCGGCACTTTGGGCTTCCTGCCGGTGCTCGGCTTCTGGATGATTCCGCTCGGCGTGCTCGTGCTTTCGCACGACTTCGCCTGGGCGCGCCGGCGGAGGCGGCGGGTTGCGGTCTGGTGGGAGAAGCGCCGCCGCCGCAACGGGGCCAATGGCGAGGCAAACGGTAACGGCAACGGTAACGGTCGCTAGTTCCCTGTTGTCGCGATCCGGCCGGAAAGCTGGATAGCACTCTTCCTGAGTGCTTAACCGGCAAGCGCGGCGATCGAGCGCTGGATGTTGCGGCGAGCCTCGGCCTCGAAGCGCTGTCGGAACGCTTCCGTGTGGAAGATGTGTGGCCGCGCCAAAAATTTCTTCAGCACCGCCGCGCGGCCGGATCGCCAGGCCTTGTCGTCCACCCAGGCATATTCGCGCCTGACCGCGGCCTCGTAGGAATCGAAGGCGGCTTTCGGCGCGCCGAGGATCGACAGATCCATGTCGAGGAAGAAGGCCGCGTCGCGCTTGGCTGCCTCGTCGCCGAGATCGGGCAGCGCGTGGGTGGCGGTGGCCTCGATCATGGCGACGATGCGCGACAGGCGGACGGCCTCGACACGGGAGCCGAGCTTCTCTTCGGCGAGGGCAGCGCTCCGCGCCTCATTGTCGCTGCGCCGGCTGTCGTAGATCGCGTCGTGGAACCAGACCGCAGCCTCGACCGCCTCTGGGTCGGCAAGCACAGTGCGATGCTGGCGGACCAGAGCCAGCAGCGCATCGACGTGGGCGAGGCCGTGATAGTGGCGGCCGGGCTGGTGATAGAGCCCTGAAAGCTCCGTTTTGAGGGCCTTGCCGATCAAGGGTCCGTTTGCCACGCTCGCTTGAATCCCGATGAACCAATTCCATTTGAAAGAGCACTAAGGAAAATTGAGTTCAACCGTGCTATCGTCTGGTTTATAGGATCGCCGATGTCGCCGACAGGCAAGGGGAGCAAACCGATGAACAAGCTGAGCGTGGCGCGCAGCACGAGCTTGCAGCCGGTCGACCCGATCTGGTCTGCCGTCCGCGACGAGGCGGCGCAGGCCGTCGAGCGCGATCCGCTGCTGGCGGCGTTCCTCTACGCGACGATCCTCAACCAGGACAGCCTGGAGGATGCCGTCATCCATCGGCTGGCCGAGCGGCTGGCGCACCAGGACCTCGGCGCCGACATCATCCGCCAGAGCTTCACGGCGATGCTGAAGGCCAATCCGGACTGGAGCTCGGTCGTCCGCGTCGACATCCAGGCCTATTACGACCGCGACCCGGCCTGCGACCGCTTCCTGATGCCGGTACTCTATTTCAAGGGATTCCACGCGGTGCAGACGCATCGCCTGGCGCACTGGCTCTACAATGAGGGCCGCAAGGATTTTGCGCT
>Ga0233380_1001543_pt1 | contig 10199 bp, 6 predicted proteins | sample ElkDunMinimDraft_9_FD_191541 | JGI IMG/M metagenome (GOLD analysis project Ga0233380, IMG submission 191541) | Fecal eukaryotic communites from dung pellets of Tule Elk in California, USA - Elk Dung F36 | ecosystem: Host-associated > Mammals > Digestive system > Large intestine > Fecal | place... | reverse complement strand
TGACCGGCGGCGCGAACAGCGGGGGGTAGAAGGCATCGATGATCCGTCGCGACAAGGGCGAGCGGTCCTCGTCCACCACCGCGATCGAGGCCATGTTCAGCGTTTCGGGCATCGCCTTTGCCGATGTGTAGATCACGCCGGTGAAGGTGAAGATGATCAGCACCAGCATGATCGGGTCGCGCCACAGGCTCCACAGTTCCTTGACGCCAAGCCGGTAGATGCTGGTGAGCGCTCGCATGGCTCAACGCTCCTGCTTGCGCAGTGAAAGGATCGCGGCGGCCGTGATCACCGGCCATGCCACGAGCAGCGGCCACAGGGACCCCCACAGCTCACGAAAGCCCAGCGCCTTGTTGAACACCCCCCGGCTGATCGTGATCATGTAGGCGGAAGGGTAGATCTCGCCGAACACCCGTGCCGCGCCCTGCAGCGAGGTCACCGGATCAATCATCCCGCCATATGTAAGCGTCGGGATCAGCGTGCCGATCATGGCGAGGAACAGGGCCGCGATCTGGCTGCGCGTGACGGCGGAGGCGAGCAACCCCATGCCCGTGGCCACGAAGGAAAACAGCAAGGCGCCCGTCGCAAGCGCCAGGAAGTTGCCGGTGACCGGCACGCCGAAGACGACCAGCGACATCACTGTCATGATCAGGAAGTTGATCATGGCGATCGCCACGTAAGGCAGCTGCTTGCCCAGCAGGAATTCGGTGCGCGTCACCGGCGTCACGTAGAAGTTGATGATCGATCCGGTTTCCTTCTCGCGCACCACCGCGACAGCCGCGAGCATGGCGGGCAGCACCAGCAGCAGCAGCGGGATCACGCTGGGCACCATCGCCGGAAGGCTGCGCACATCGGGGTTGTAGCGATAGCGGTTCTCGATCGTGGCCGAGGGCGCCGTCCCGGTCATCCCGGCCTGGCGCATCTGCTCGCTGAGCCAGCGCTGATGCAGGCCCTGGATATACCCCCGCACCGTTTCCGCGCGCATCGGCATCGCCCCGTCGAACCAGGCCCCGATGGGCTGGGGCCGTCCGCGCAGCAGGTCGCGCCCGAAGCCCGGCGGTATCTCGATGGCGAGCGCCAGCTCGCCGTTGCGAAGGCGCCGGTCCATATCGTCGTAATCGGTGATCGGCGGTTCCTGGATGAAGTACGGCGAACTCGCCACTTCCAGCTCGTAGTTCCGGCTGATGCTGGTCTGGTCGCGGTCCAGCACGGCGAACCGTATGTCGTTGACGTCCAGACTGATCCCGAAGCCGATCACGATCAGCAGCACCACTGACCCTGCCAGCGCCAGTGTGGCCCGCACCGGATCCCTCTGGAGTTCCAGGACTTCACGCCAGAGATAACTGTACATGCGACGCGGACTGAAGGCACGGTGCGGGCGGGCGGCAGCCGCCGGCGTGCCCTCCTCACCAGGCATGTCGCCGAGCGCGGCGCCCGCATCCTCCTCGGCATCCTGGCCCCCGGCCTCGACGAGGTATGAGATGAATGCCTCTTCCAGTGTCGCCGACCCGCGCTTGGCGACCAGATGATCGGGTGCATCGCTGTCCAGCACCTTGCCCGCGTGCATCATCGATATGCGATCGCAGCGCTCGGCCTCGTTCATGAAGTGTGTGGAGATGAAGATCGTCACCCGGTCCCGGCGCGAAAGCTCGATCAGCAAGGCCCAGAACCCGTCCCGAGCGACCGGGTCCACGCCCGATGTCGGCTCGTCCAGGATCAGCAGCTCGGGCTTGTGAACCATCGCCACGGCCAGCGACAGCCGCTGACGGGTACCGAGCGGCAAGCCGGGCGGCAGGCTGTGCGCAACCTCCTCCAGCCCGAAGCGCGCCAGCATCTCGGCGACGCGGTCCGGAATGTCTCCCGCTGGCACCTCGAACAGCCGGGCGTGCAGTTCCAGATTCTGCAGGACGGTCAGTTCGCTGTAGAGCGAAAAAGCCTGGCTCATGTAGCCGACCCGGCGCCGCACGGAGATGTCATGGGGGTCGACCGGCTTGCCGAACACCCGCGCTTCACCCTCGGTCGGTGGGAGCAGGCCCGTCAGCATCTTCATCGTCGTGGTTTTTCCGCAGCCGTTCGAGCCCAGGAACCCGAAGATCTCCCCCCTGCGGATGCGGAAGCTGACATGATCCACCGCAACGAAGTCCCCGAAGCGCATCGTCAGGTCGCGGGCTTCTATGGCGATGTCGCTGTCATCGGCCTCCAGCGGAGGCTTGGTGACTGCGGTGTGCCCCCTTCTCTTCTCCTCGGGAAGCAAGGCGATGAAGGCTTCATCCAGGGAAGCGCTGCCGGTCTGCCTCAGCAGCTCCGCCGGGGTTCCGGTGGCAAGCACGCCCCCCTCGTCCATGGCGATCAGCCAGTCGAAGCGTTGAGCCTCGTCCATGTAGGCCGTGGCGACGATCACACTCATCGCGGGGTTCTGCTCACGGATGCGTGCGATCAGCTCCCAGAACTTCGCCCGGGCGAGCGGGTCGACCCCGGTCGTCGGCTCATCAAGGATCAGCAGGCGCGGCTCGTGTATCAGCGCGCAGCACAGCCCCAGCTTCTGCTTCATCCCGCCCGACAACTTGCCGGCCGGCCGCCCGGTGAATGGGTGAAGCCCGGTGCTGCGGGTCAGCTCGTCTATCCGGGCGCGCCGCTCGGCTGCGGGCTGCCCGAACAGCCGGGCGAAGAACTGCAGGTTCTCCTCGACAGACAAGGTGGGATAAAGGTTCTTGCCTAGGCCCTGCGGCATATAGGCGATGCGCGGGCACGCCTCGTCACGATGGGCCCGGTCAGCCATGCTGCCACCCAAGACGAAGACCTCACCCTCCTGCACCTTGCGGGCGCCAGCAACGAGCGAAAACAAGCTCGACTTGCCCACCCCGTCAGGACCGATCACCCCGACCATCCGCCCGGCCGGCACGTCAAGTGACAGGCCGCGCAAAGCCAGTGTCCGGCCGTAGTGCAAGGTCACGTCCGTAAGACGCACCACCGGCGGCTCCGCCGGGGGGCCGGCCGAGTCCGGTTGCGCGGGCGGCGACACCGCGCTTAGTCCCTCACGACGCGCGAGAGCTTCTCCGGCCAGGGCACCTCGGGATCGATGCGAACATACGCGGTGCCGGGCAGCCCGGTCTTTACCAGAGTGATATGCTTGCGCAGCAGCGCGGGATCGATCCGCGCCTTCACCCTGAACATCAGCTTCTGCCTTTCGCTCTGGGTCTCCACGGTCTTGGGAGTGAACTGCGCCACGTCGGCGACGAAGCTGATCCGCGCCGGGATCACGCGATCAGACAGCGCATCCAGCACAATGCGTGCCTCGCTGCCCAGCGCCACGCGCCCTGCCACTGTCTCGGGCAGGAAGAAGACCATCGTAACGTCGGAAACGTCCGCCAGGGTCAGGACCCGCCCCCCCGCGCCCACGACCTCGCCGGGCTGGGCGATCCGATACTGTATCCGACCGGAGCGCGGCGCGCGCAGCACGCTGTCCCGGATATCGGCGAGGATTCTGTCCACCGTGGCCCGCGCCGCATCGACATTGGTGGTCGCACCAACGACCTGGCTGCGGGTGGCCGCTATGCCCGCAGTGACGGCGGCAACTTGCGCGCGTGCCGCCGTCACTGCGGCGGAGGCGCCTTCGACGGCGGCCTGATCGTTGTCGCGCTCCTGCACCGGGGTAGCGCCTTCCCGGGCGAGAATCTCCGAGCGGTTCAGCCGCTTACGGGCGACATTGAGCTCGGCCGCGCGCTGCAGCACCGTCGCCTCCGCGAAGGCGCGGTCACTCTCCCGCTGCACGACCTGGGACTGGCTGATCTGGACCGCGTTGGCCGCCTGCGCGAGTTGCGCCCGCGCTTCCGCCAGCTGCGCCACCAGCGCATCGGTTTCCATGTGAGCGACCACTTGCCCGGCCCTGACGAACTCCCCTTCATCTACCGTGATGTCCTGGATGCGGCCCGGCATCTTCGCCGCGATGTCCACCTCGACCGCCTCGATCCGGCCGTTCCCGCTGACGATGCCGCTCGGCATGCCAGAGGGCTTCAGCACAAGCCAGAGCACCACCCCCGCCGCCACGACCGCCACCAGGATGACGGCCAGGACCCGCCAGTTGCGACCGAGCGATAAGTTCATGGGGTGGGCGCCTCTGCGGTGTTCGGGGTGGCGGAATCGAAAACAGTCGGAGACGCAAACCCGCCGCCCAACGCGGCGTAAAGCGCCACCGCGCTGGCCATGTCGCCGCGGCGAAGCTGCACAAGCAATTGCTCGGTCTCGAACAAGTCGCGCTGTGCCTCCAGCACCTCGAGATAGGCCGAGCGGCCATTGTCGAACCGCAAGGTCGCCAGTCGCGCGCGCTCGGTCAGCGCTGCAAGCACCTGGCGCGTCGTTTCAATCTGCAGCGCCAGCTGCCGGCGGCGCACCAGCGCATCGGCGACTTCGCGAAACGCAGCCTGAATCGTTCGCTCGTATTCGGCGACGGATCGCACCTGGCGCGCACGCGCCAGATCGAGGTTGCCCTGCAAGCGGCCGGCGTTGAAGATCGGCAGCGACAGAGACGGCGCGAAGCTCCAGATCGTCGTGGGATCGCTGAACAGGTCGCCCAGTTCCGTGCTGGCGATCCCGAGCGCGCCGGTCAGCCGGATATTGGGAAAGAACGCGGCGCGCGCGGCTCCGATGTTGGCGTTGGCCGCTCTCAACTGGTGCTCGGCCGCGATGATGTCCGGCCGATAGGTCAGCAGCTCGGAAGGCAGGCCCGGCGGCAATTGGACGGACGCCGTAATGTTTACGAACCGCGCATTCGGAGGGGCAACGTCAACCGGCTGGCCGACCAGAAGCGCGAGGGCGTTGCGGTTCACCTCACGGTCCTGCTCCAGCGCGTGAAGCGTCGTCTGCGCCTGCCCCAGCAAAGTCTGGGCCTGTGTCATGTCGAGTTTGGATCCGGCGCCCACTTCGTAGCGCCGGCGGATGATCCGCAACGATTCCTCGCGCGTACGGATGGAGGACCGGGCAAGCTCAGCGCGCTCGTCGTACTCTCGCTCCAGCAAGTAACCGTTGGCGACTTGCGCGATAAGCTGGGTCGCCACGCCACGCCGCGCTTCTTCCGTTGCGAGGTACTGCCAACGCGCGGCGTCGCGCAGATTGCGCAAGCGCCCCCAGAAATCGATTTCCCAGCCGGCAGCGACCTGAGCGTCGATCTGGCGAACGTCGACCGGCGTGCCGTTGGCGCCGGGAAGATTGAACAAGGTGCGCCCTCGCTGTCCGGACACCGCGCCGTCCAGCTGCGGATAAAGCGATGCTCCCTCGATCCGCCATGCCGCTCGCGCCTCGGCCACCCGTGCAGCCGCAACCCGGATGTCCCGGTTGTTCTCTAGAGCCTGGGCGATCAGGCGCCGCAGTTCGGCGTCGGGGAAGAAGTCCTGCCAGCCGACGACCGCGACTGACGAACCGGGTGCGGGGGCGACCGGATACCGGTCGGGGACCGGCATGGCCGGGCGCACATGGGGCGGCGCGAGCGAACAGGCACTGAGGAGAAGTCCCGCAGACAGGACAGGCAGCGCGCCGATGGCCCGGGCGAAGGGTGCCATTGAACGAGACGCTGTCATCTCCGTCTCTGCTCATTCACCGGCCCGGCAGCTGACCTCGCGGGCCCCCTCCCCACGCCCGCCGGGCCTTCGTGCGCAGTCAGGCGGCCGTCCCTTGCAAGAACCACGCGGCAGACGGCCGATATTCCCATTCGCATGCTCCTGTTGCGACCACGATTGCTTCCCGCTCAGGCAGACCTGCCGTTGCGGTTTCCGGCAGCACGGCGCGGCGGGCTCCACGGCGATCGTGCCTCGATTTGACTGGCCTCCACGCGATCGGCGTAACGCCTCGATATCTGCAGCGTCTCCTCGAGCAGGCTGCCGGTCAGAAGGATCGGATCGAGCCCAAGCGCGAGAAAGGCAGCATCGCTGACCCGCAGATCGTTCTCCGCAGGCTCATTGCGCGGGCTCGGCAGGAAGCTGATCTTGGCCCCGGTAACCAGGGACACCAGCTGCGCAAGGTCGCGGATGCGCAGCGTCTGGGCGGCCTGGTTCAGAACCTTCACCCGCTCACCCGAACGCGGCGGATCGGCAATCGCGAACTCTATGCAGCGCACCGTGTCCTCGATGTGGATGAACGCGCGGGTCTGCCCTCCGGTCCCGTGGACGCTCAGCGGGAAGCCGAGAGCTGCCTGCACCAGAAACCGGTTAAGCACCGTTCCATACTCGCCCTCATAGTCGAACCGGTTGACCAGACCCGGATGGAGGCGAGTCTCCCGTGTCTGGGTTCCCCAGACGATGCCCTGATGGAGGTCGGTGATCCGCAGGCCATCATTGTCTGCGTAATATTGGAACAGGATCTGATCGATGGAGGCAGTGGTGTGATAAACGCTGCCCGGCCGCGTGGGAAACAGGACATCGGTCTCCCACAACCCGGCGCCTTCCTCGGTGATCTGGATCTTCAGATAGCCTTCGGGAATCTCGAAGGACGCCCCATGGTGGCCATAGCCCCCCATGGTGCCGAGATGGACGACATGACAATCAAGGTCCGCCTCCACCAAGGCGACCAGAAGATTGTGCGTGCCGCGTACGTTGTTGTCGACGGTGTAACGCTTCGTCACCTGCCCCCGCATGGAATAGGGGGCGGACCTCTGCTCAGCCAGGTGCACGATCGCATCCGGACGCTCCCTGACGAGCAACCGCACGAAGCGGTCGTAGTCCTGCGCCAGGTCGAGAAATTCAAAGCGGATGGCCTTGCCGCTCAGTTCTCGCCACGTGCTCAGCCGCACATCGATAGAAGCAATGGGAGTAAGGCTTCGTGCCCCCATTTCCGCGTCGATGCGCCGGCGGGAAAGGTCGTCCACAATGACCACTTCGTGCCCAAGCTGCGACAAGTGCAAAGCCGTAGGCCAGCCGCAGATTCCGTCCCCACCCAGCACGAAGAGCTTCTTGGGCATCGCCTGGTCCTTCGTTGGGCACCACCGGACAATCGGCACAGGTCGCCATTGGACTGACGGAGCGTACAAGCCTGCTAATCCACTGACGATAAGGGATTGTACTGAGACAGTGCAATGCATGTTGCCTTGGCCGAAATATACAATCCATGCAGAACCAATGGATGACGATTCGCCAGGTGCAATCGCCCGAATTTTCGTCTCGTCCTACGGCGCCAGGAAGAGTTCTTGTGCCCACCCTTAAGTCTCCTCCGGCTAGGGCAGCTTCTTCGCCCGTGGCCCGGCTGCGCGGTGGAGAGCGGGTGCCTGGCTGCTGTGGGCCGCGAATGGCGCCAAAAAAGCAGGCCTTGGGCTGACCAAACCAAAACTACCCTTGCGGCAAATCTCAACTGATCTAGTAGATGGGCAGCGAGTGGCTCTCGCGGTCGGTTTCGGCGCACAAAGCCCGCGGCATTTGAATGGGAAGCAGCTTGCTCCGCGTTAACAACCGCTAAAGCGCGCGATACTGAGGCGACAACGCCAGGAATCGTGTTCCCCGCACTACGAAGTGAGGGAAAACCGATGAGCCGAATGCCCCAGTAACCGACACGCCCCCAGGCTAAGAAGCCGGGCGCATACGGGTCGCCCAGATCTCCCCCCGCAGACGCGTTCGCTGGCATGGGCCTCACGCCTGTCCGGCCGCGCAAGCCGCTCGCGCCCTGCGTATGTCGTGCGCCGAGACGGCTCCGCTTGTCCGACAAAGATCCGAACATGAGGAACTACATATGGCAGACCGTCGCCAGATCCTGATTGGTGCCGCCAGCGTGGCGGCCGCAACCACCGCACTTGGCAGCCGCGCCTTCGCGGCTCCGGCCCCGACCCGGCCCCCGGCACAGAACGACATCTACGACTACATCTTCGCCGACCTCGTGCCCGGCTCGACCGCGCCCAAGGCCTTCATCGAAGGCCTCAACCAGACGGCGGCCGCGGTGCGGGCGGCCGGCGGCGAGCCGCTGGGCTACTTCACGCCACTGATCGGCTGGACCTCCCAGCAGCTCGCGGTGGTCCTACGCTGGAAGGGCGATGGCGCCGGCCGCGAGCAGGCCGTGCGCGCGATCGAAGCCCACCCCGCCGTTGCCCGCGTCGAACGCTCGAAGCTGACTGCCACCACGCGTCCGGCGCCGACCGACCTGCCGCTGACCCGGGGAATCTACACCCACCGGTGGTTCGACGTGAGAACCGCCGACGTGCCCGAATTCATCGACTTGTCGAACCGTGCCTGGCCCGCATTCGAGCGTGAGTTCGCCAGCAGGGTCTTCGGCCTTTTCCGCGCTACGCAGACAGCCGATGACGCGGCGCGGGGGGTGACCCGCATGCTGCTTAACACGCAGTATGACAGCCACGCGGTGTGGGAGGCGTCCCGCCGTCCCTCCTCGGAGCCCGCTGACCTGTTCCAGCGTCGCGGCGACCTCACGCTCACCACGCGTGTCGCCAGCATTCGCTTCAATCCCCTCGGCTGATCAGCCGATCCATCGCGCTGCCGGCCCGCCCTCCCCCGGATCACTTCCGGGACCGGGGGAGCTGTGCCCGCCGATCCAAGGACCTTGCAATGACTTTTCGCACCCGATGCTCCGCCATTATCGCCGGTTCGCTGCCGGCCCTGGCGCTGCTCGCCGGGAATCCCGCCTGGGCTGCCGAAGCCCCGACCGTCGCGGACGAAGCACCCGCGACACCCGCTCCCTCTGACGCTGCCGCATACGATGCCCTGCCCGGCCAGGGCGATATCGTCGTCACCGCGCGGCGGCGGACCGAGCGCGCGCAAGATGTCCCCGTCGCGCTGTCCGTCATCGGCGGCGATCTTATCGATCGACGCGGCGACTACACCCTGGCGGCCATCCAGCAGGTTGCGCCAAGCTTGCAGGTGTTCAGCTTCAACCCCCGCAATACCAACGTGAACATCCGGGGCCTGGGCTCCAACATCGCCAACTCGAACGACGGCCTGGAAAACGGCGTCGGCTTCTACATCGACGACGTTTACTACGGCCGCACCGGCCAGTCCCAGTTCGACCTCGTCGATCTGGAAAGGATCGAAGTTCTGCGCGGCCCGCAGGGCACGCTGTTCGGCAAGAACACGACGGCAGGCGCGATCAACATGACCACGCGCAAGCCCGAATTCGAATGGAGCGGCTTTGGGGAAGTCTCGCTCGGCGACTACGGCTTCCACCAGGTTCGCGGCAGCGTCACCGGCCCGCTGACCGACTGGCTGGCGGTCCGCGTCAGCGTGGCCGACACGCACCGCGACGGCTTCCTGCACAATGTCACCACCGACGAGAAGGTCGGTGATTACGACAACTTCACGATCCGTGGGCAACTGCTGGCGAACTTCGCCTCCAACGTGTCGCTGCGGCTGATCGGTGATTACGGCAAGCAGACGATGAACTGCTGCTCGCGCGTGCGCGCCGCGTTCTTCGATCGCTATGACGACGGCAACCGCATCGCCAACAACTTCTTCGACCGCACCAGCCGCGCCGGCTACATCCCGACCCCCATCGCGCCCTGGGACCGCAAGGTAGAGGGAGAAGCTGTCACCCAGGCGAACATGGACACCTGGGGGGTCTCCGGCAAGCTCGACTGGGATCTGGGCGGCGTCACCGTCTCCTCGATCTCCGCGTACCGCAAGTGGAACTGGTACCCGAAGAACGACAGCGACGGCACCGGCCTTGCCGTGCAGCTGTTCAACCAGCGCGAGAATTACCAGCGCCAGTTCAGCCAGGAGCTGCGCCTCGCTTCCAACGGCGATTCCCGCCTCAGCTATGTCGTGGGCGCCTACTACTTCTGGCAGATCATCGAGGGGCCCGGCATCGCCGGCTACGGCGCGGACGCGCCCTTGTGGCAAGCGCCCAACGAGATCGACAAAGTCCGCATCCCGGCGCTCAGCGGCTTCATCTCGCAGTCGTATTCAGATCCGGAGACGCGCAGCTACGCGCTGTTCGGGCAGACGAGCTACCAGATCGTGCCGGACCAGCTCACGCTCACGCTGGGCGCGCGCTACACCCATGAGGACAAGAACGGCAGCTTCCGGCAGATCTGGACCGGCGGCGCCGATCTCGACGATCCCGGCCTTGGCCTGACGGCCGCCGAACGGACGCGGGCCATCGCGCTGCGCAATGCCCTCAACCCCCGTACCGCCTACTCGCTGTCCACCAAGGACGACAGCTTCTCCGGCCTGGCGACACTGTCGTACAAGGTCACGCCCGACGTGATGATCTATGCCTCG
>Ga0233380_1001538_pt1 | contig 10223 bp, 11 predicted proteins | sample ElkDunMinimDraft_9_FD_191541 | JGI IMG/M metagenome (GOLD analysis project Ga0233380, IMG submission 191541) | Fecal eukaryotic communites from dung pellets of Tule Elk in California, USA - Elk Dung F36 | ecosystem: Host-associated > Mammals > Digestive system > Large intestine > Fecal | place... | reverse complement strand
AACAGCAGGCTGGTGGCTATCAGCGACGTCACATTGGCGTCGACGATCGTCGAATAGGCGCGCTTGAAGCCGTTATCGAGCGCCGCAAAGGCGCTCAGCCCCTTTTTCGATTCCTCGCGTATTCGCTCGTTGATCAGGATGTTGGCGTCGACCGCGAAGCCGATGCCGAGGATGATGCCGGCGATGCCGGGCAAGGTCAGCGTCGCTCCGATGATGTTAAGCGCGCCGAAGGTCAGGATGAGGTGCAGGAGCAGCGCGAAGTTCGCAATCATCCCCCACGATCCGTAGAGCGCGACCATGAAGAGCACCACCGCCGCGAAGCCGGCAAGGCCGGTGTAGATGCCCATCTTGATGACGTCGCCGCCGAGGTCCGGACCGACGGTGCGCTCCTCGATGACGGTGAGCGGCGCCGGCAGCGCGCCGGCGCGCAAGAGCGCCGACAGCGTCGAGGTTTCCTCCACCGTGAAGTTTCCGCTGATCTGGCCGGAGCCGCCGGTGATCGGCTCGCGGATGACCGGCGCCGAAAGCACCTTGCCGTCGAGCACGATGGCGAAGGGCCGGCCGACATTGGCGCTGGTGATCTCCGCGAACTTCTTGGCCCCGATGCTGTCGAAGCGGAACGTCACCAGCGGCTCGTGCGTGCGCTGGTCGAAGCTGGCGCGCGCATCCGTCAGGTGCTCGCCGTCCAGCGCGATGCGATCCTCGACCGGGTATTGCTGGCCGGATTTCGCGTCGGGCAGCAGGGTCGCGCCGGCAGGCAGCGGCTCGCCGTTGCCCGTATTCGCCAGCAGGTGGAAGGTCATCTTGGCGGTCGAGCCGAGGAGCTGGCGCAGCCGCGTCGGATCCTGCAGGCCCGGCAGCTGGACCAGCATCCGGTTGGCGCCGACGCGCTGGATGGTCGGCTCGGCGACACCTACTTGGTCGACGCGCTGGCGCACGATCTCCAGGCTTTGTTGCAAGGCCGCGTCCAGCCGGTCGTTGATGCCGGCGTCGGTCAGCGCGACCTTGATCAGCTTGCCGTCGCTCGTGACGTCGAGATCCTTCTGCCCGGTTATCCCTACCGGGGTCGCCATGGCGCCGAGCACTTCCTGCGCCTTCGCGAGCTGGTCCGGATTGTCGATCGTCACCGTTATGACCCCCGAGGCGATGCGCGCCGACCGGGAGTCGATGCGCTCCTTGCGCAGCGTGCTGCGAACGTCGTCGAGCAGCGAGCGCAGCCGGTCGGTCTTCAGCGCTGCGGCATCGACCTCGAGCACGAGGTGGGAGCCGCCCTGCAAATCGAGGCCGAGCGTGATCTGCTGTTTGGGCACCCAGCCGGGCAGCGCCGCGAGCTGCTGGGGCGTAAACATGTTGGGAAGCGCGGCGAGCACGCCGGCAAGGATGAGGATGACGTAAGTCATCACGACCCATCGTGGGGTACGCATGTCTGTGGATCCTGTCGAAGACGCCGCCGGCGCTATGCGCGCGGTCGGGCCGGAAATCGGAGACGCCGCCCCCTGAAGGGCAGCACCGTTCAGTCTCGATCAGGATTTGGCAGGCGGGGCGCGGGCCTCATATGGCGACGCCGCGACTGAGGATAGCCGGAGGGCCTCTTGTGGCTCGTCGTCGATAGCTACGGCGAACGGGGCGAGCCCTGCCCCTTGCGAAGGAAGGAACACCTTGGGCTTGCCGTCACCCCAGGAAGTCGCCTTCTCGTCCTCGGCTTCGGATGCAAGAAGCTGCTGCTTGGAGACGAACGGGAGGGAGCGATGGCCACCGGCGCCGAGATCGGTCGGAGACGACTGCGAGGCTTGCGCCGGAACAGGCTGCGCGGCCAGGGGCCCGTAGCCGCCGGCAAGCATGACGGCGAGCAACAGGAAGAACGCCGACACCGTGTCGGTCGTCTTGCCGATATATACATTGAGCCGCGTCATGGTCCGGCCAGCGCAGTCCTAGCGGGCGATCGACCGGATATAGTGCCGAATTCAGGCAATGGATAGGCCGGCGCCCAACTTTGCGCGCGAAGCATGATGCCACTTCCCCGCAGCCGCCTTCTTTGCTCCTAATGCAACAGCACTGTAGCAGTCGGCCGCAGTGAGAGATCACGGAGGCTGCCGGACATTGAGCGGGGAGGAAGCGCAAGTCGGCCCGAACGCGCCACAGAAGGGCTCGGCGGCGGAGGTTTTCCGCGCGTTCCTCGCACTCGGCCTCACCTCCTTCGGCGGGCCAGTCGCCCATCTCGGCTATTTCCACGAGGCCTTCGTCGTCCGCCGCAAATGGATCGGCGAGGCGGCCTACGCCGATCTCGTCGCGCTCTGCCAGTTCCTCCCCGGTCCCGCCTCCAGCCAGGTCGGCATGGCGATCGGGCTGCGCCGAGCCGGCTATCCCGGCATGCTCGCCGCCTGGGTCGCCTTCACGCTTCCCTCCGCGATCCTGCTCGTCGCCTTCGCCTGGGGCGCCTCCGCGCTCGATCCCGAAGCCGGCGGCTGGATCGGCGGGCTGAAGGCCGCGGCCGTCGCAGTCGTCGCTCAGGCCGTGCGGGCGATGGCGGCCAGCCTGGCGCCGGACCGCGAGCGCGCAACGATCGCCGTGGCGGCGATGATCGTCGCCATGCTCTGGCCAACGGCGGCGGGACAGGTGCTCGCCATCGCTGCCGGGGGCATCGTCGGCCTTGTCTGGCTGCGCCAGCCGTCGCTGCCGCAGATCGGCCGGCAGGAGGCGCTTGCCGTTCCCGTCGGCAAGGCGGCCGGCGTCGTGTTCCTGGCGATTTTCGCCACCCTGCTCGTGGCCCTGCCCCTGCTCGCCCAGTGGACCGCGAGCCCCCTGCTCCAGATGATCGACGGCTTTTACCGCGCCGGCTCGCTGGTCTTCGGCGGCGGGCATGTCGTGTTGCCTTTGCTCGAGGCGGAGGTGGTCGAGACGGGACGCGTCGGGGAGCAGGCCTTCCTCGCCGGCTACGGCGCGGCGCAGGCCGTCCCCGGCCCGTTGTTCGCCTTCGCCGCCTATCTCGGCGCGGTCTACACCAACACGCCGAACGGGCTGCCGGGCGCGGCTATCGCGCTCTTCGCCATTTACCTTCCATCTGTGCTGCTCGTCCTCGGCATCCTTCCCTTCTGGGAAGGCCTGCGCTCGGCCCCGTTCGCGAGGCGCGCGCTGCTCGGCGTCAACGCCGCCGTTGTCGGCCTTTTGGCGGCAGCGCTCTACGACCCGGTCTTCACCGCCGGCATTACCTCCGGACGGGCGATGGCGATCACCGCCGCCGCCTTCGTCGTGCTGGCCGCCTGGAAAGCGCCGCCCTGGGCGGTGGTCCTCGCGGCCGGCTTCGCCGGATTTCTGGTCCTGTAGCGCTGGAATTCAGCACTGCGCTCAGGTACAAGCAGGGCATTCCTTGGAGCTTGGATGACTCTTTCTGCTCAGCCCCGGTAAGGCCCTGCCCTCGTAGCGAGGCAGGGCGTTAAAACCTGAAACCCCGTGCCGCGACCTCTCGCGGCGGCGGATTTTGGTGTTTGGCCGGCGCACCGCTCGCCTGAGTGGGCCCCGGCCAGTTCCCGGGAATTCTCACATGGACATATCGCGTTCGGAGCAACGCGTACTGCATCTGCTCGCACAAGGTGGATGGATCGAAATCGAAAGGGACAGGAAGCGCACGATCGAAGTTGTTTGCCTGACACGCGACGGCTGGCGCTATCCGGACTTCGACCTCGGGCTTTTCAGGAAACTGAGGCGCAAGAAGGCCGTGTCGTCGTCCGACGGCGGCCCTTACCGCATCACGCGGCGTGGGCTTGAGCTGGTGCGCTCGCAGATCGACAACAGATGATGCAAAAGGTCCCGCCGCTCAAACCGGCGGGACCCGATCTCCTAGGCAGTCGCGATATAGCTGCGGATGTCCTCCGCCTCGCGCTCGACATCCTCGATGCGCCGCTTGACCACGTCGCCGATCGAGATGATGCCGTCGAGCTGCCCGTCCTTCTCGACCGGCAGGTGGCGGAAACGGCCACGCGTCATGATCTCCATAACCTCGTTGACCGTGTGGCTCTCGTTGCAGATGTTGACCTTCGGCGTCATCACCTGGCGGACCGTCAGGTCGAGGGCCGCGCCGCCCTCCTTGCCGATGACCCGCACGATATCGCGTTCCGAGATGATGCCGACGATTTTGCGGTCGCCGTTGGTGACGACCAGGGCGCCGATGCGGTGTTCGGCGAGGAGCCTGATCGCTTCCGACAGCTTCTCGTTCGGTCCGAGCGTGAATACATCGCGCCCCTTGGCATCGAGAATTGCTTTGACCGTCACGGCGTGCTCCTCCTGCTTTTCGTTCGTTGACCGACCGCTCCCGCCCCTTGTTTGTGGCTGCAATCGTGCCGCCTGAACGCCGTCATTTCAAGAGGGTTGCCGATCGTCCCTGCCTCGGTGCCGCAACCGGTGGGGCCGGTCGAAGCTCGACACGAAGAAGAAGCCCACCACGAAGCCGCCGATATGCGCCTCCCAGGCGATCTGGCTCTCCTCGCCGGGCACGCCGTAGAGCCCGGTGACGATGTTGATCACCATCCAGACGGCGAGGAACGTCACCGTGCCGCGCATCCGGAGCACCAGGGAGATCGGCAGCACCGGTCCGCCGAAAGCCGGCCTGCCGGACGAGCGGTCGATGCGGAAGCCGAAGCGGGCGGCTGCCCCCATCATGCCGGAGACGGCACCGGATGCCCCGATCAACGGCGCCTGGCTATGCATGTAGAGGATATAATGCAGGCCGGCGGCCGCGATCGAGGTTGCGATCCAGAACACGATGAACCGCATCGTTCCAATGCGGTTGGCGAGCGGCGAGCCGAAGGCGGCAAGCCAGATCATGTTGACGGCGAGGTGCGCGACGCTGCCGTGCAGCAGCGAATAGGTGACCGGCCCCGCTATGGGAAGGAAGTCGAGCGGAAGCTGCCCGCTGTAGAGGATCGGGATGAAAGCGGCATGCAGCAGCAGCCAGAAATACTGCCGGTCGTCCAGGAAGTAGGTGCTGACGACATAGCTGGCCACGCAGATCGCGATCAGGACGATCACCACGCCCGGTATGTTGAACACAGGCTCTCTGCGGCGAGGCTCCTGCGTTGCGTCTCGCCCCTCATCCGCCTGATTGTGGCCTGGGGTCTCGGGGCCCTGTTCTGTCATGCGTCGTGATTCCGGGTGTGGCTTTCCCTGCGTGTAGTCGAGCGGGCTCCGAATCACAAAGGAAAGCCGCCCGGCGAGGGCCGAATCATGCAGAGAAAAACCGTTCAGGGTTGCCCCTGAACGGTTGGTCGTGTCCCCGACCCTCCCCTAGAATTTGACTGGAAGTGCTATCCTGACCCCGGATTTGGTATGTCACAGCCACTTTGGGGGCGCAACGTAAACCCTTTGTTAACCTTAACGACCCGGCCCAGTGAACAACCGGCAAGCCATGCTGGCACGCTTCCTGCTGCACCCCGCATGTAGGTCGACGGAGGGCGCCATTCTGTACGGCGTTGGCACAACTGACGACCGGACGATCGGAGCTGACTGGCATGAAGCAGGACGGATCAATCGAGCTGTTCCAGTATTGGAACCGACTTCGTCGCGGCCGCCATGCCCCGAAGCGCACGGAGATCGAGCCGGCCGACATCAAGACGCTGCTCGCCGACACGTTCATCCTGGAGAGGGATACCCGAAGCGAGGCGGTTTTCCGGTTGTCCGGATCGCGGCTCTGCGGCGTTTTCGGCCGTGAGCTGAAGGGCTTCTCCTTCCCATCGCTCTGGCAGGACAAGGATCGGCGCCTCGTCGGCCGCCTCGTTCAAGGCGTATTCGAATCCAGCAACGTCGTCGTCATCACCTTCGACGGCATCAGCGGCAACCAGCGCTCGAACCCTTTCGAGATGATCATCCTGCCGCTCGCGGGCGGCTCCGACAACCAGCGCTGCCTCGGCGCGGTCTCGGCGGCGCGAAAGCCGTTCTGGCTCGGGGCGGATCCGATCGTGGAGGCCAGGGTCGACACTGTCCGCGTGATCGATGCCGATCGCGAGCCGGTGTTCCTGGCGAACCGACCGGCCATCGAGGTCCCGGCTCTCGCCCCCACCGAGCTGCCCTCCGCGCACGATCGCGCGACGGCCGGCTCGCGCCGCATCCGCCACTTGCTCGTCCTCGATGGCGGGCGTGGAGAATAAGCCTTTTTCGGCCTTCCGGGGGGCGCGACTTACCGCTTGTTAACCTCTTCGCAGCTACCCTCCTGCCCGCATCTTCGCGCGCCGCGAAGGTCTTCCAGGGACGGTGAGGGAGCAATGAGGTCAGCGGCGATCGACTACGCGCCGGCCGCGGCTGAAAGACGTAACTTTCAGCGCGTCCGCGTCAAGATCTATGGCCGCTTCATGCTCGAGGACCGTTCCGAACACTCCTGCCAGGTGATCGACATGTCGCCGGGCAACGTCTCGCTCCGCTGCGACCGCCTGGGGCAGCCCGGCGAAAAGGTCATCGCCTATATCGATCACATCGGCCGCGTCGAGGGCGTCGTCACGCGCACCTTGCAGGACGGCTTCGCCATGACCGTCGTAGCTTCCGAGCGCAAGAGGGACAAGCTCGCCGCGCAGCTTACCTGGCTCGCCAACAAGCACGAGCTAGACCTGCCCGAGGACCGCCGCCACGAGCGCGTCGCGCCGCGCAATCCGATGAGCGTGCTCCAACTGCTCGACGGCCGCCAGTATCCCTGCCGCATCATCGACCTCTCCCTTTCGGGCGCCGCGATCGAAATCGAGGTCAAGCCGGCCCTCGGCATCCAGGTTACGCTGGGCACCATGCGTGGCCAGGTGGTGCGCCATTTCGACGACGGCCTGGCAATCGAGTTCGCCGTCATCCAGCGTCCCGAGACGCTGGACAGCGAGTTCGGCGGCCGCCTCTCCTAAAATCGAACCTGCCTGAACTTTTTTGCGCCCCGGCACGAACCTGTCGCCGGTTTCGCGCCTGCTGCGCCAAGCCTTGCAACGCAAGGGCTTCTGTCCGCAGCATATGCAATCTTAACCAAGCTCGTTGTGCATTTTATTCTCAATTCTTTACAAGTAGTTCTTGATTTTACTCAACATTCCGGCGCGGCTTTTGCGTGAAGTAAATCGCCCTCTGCCATTCTCCCCTCTCGAACGGGGAGACAAAAATCATGAAGAGGGCGGGGACGCCGTTGCTTCTTGCGGTGACGATCGGGCTCGGCGTCTGGGGGGACGCCGCGCAGGCCGGGCAGGCTTTCATGCATACCGGCGGGCGCACCTCGCAGCCGATCGGCCACTATGAATTCTGCCAGCGCGAACCTGTCGAGTGCCGCCAGAAGACGCCGAGGCAGGCGCCGGTCGAGCTGACCCGCCAGCTCTGGGCGGCGATGATCGACATCAACAACGCGGTGAATGCGTCGGTGACGCCGCGCACGGACGCTGAGATATGGGGCAAGGAAGAGGTCTGGTCCTACCCCACCAACATCGGCGACTGCGAGGATTACGCGCTGGAGAAGCGCCGCCGCCTGATGGAGTTGGGCGTGCCTGCCGGCGACTTGCTGCTGACCGTAGCGCGCCAGCCGAACGGCGACGGCCACGCCGTGCTGGCGGTCCGGACCAGCCGCGGCGACTTCATCCTCGACAATCTCGAGCCGCGCGTCCTAGCGTGGTCCGATACGCCCTACACATATCTGAAGCGGCAGTCCGAACGGAATTCCGGCGCCTGGGTCGCGGTCGACGACAGCCGCAGCACCATCGCCGTGGGCAGCGTGAAATAGCGCAGGAAAAGGAGTTTCGCCGGCGGGCGAGGTTCCCAATCAACATCCCGAAAACTGCGTAGCCTTCTCGGGATCAAGTTGAGCGAGGGATACAGCGGGAGGGCGGCATGCCATCCCGACCCAGGAAACCCGGTCGAGTCCCCACCCTCTCCGTCCCCAACGACCGGGTCAGGAGCCGGCCCTGTGTCCCCGGGGCCGGCTCCGCCACTTCAGGTTACTGGCGACAGGCCCTGGCTGAAGCGCTTGCCGATCTTCACATAATGCTCGGCCGCCGCGCGCAGTCTCGCGATGGCTTCGTCGTCCAGCGCGCGCACCGCCTTTGCGGGCGACCCGACGATCAGCGAACCCTCGGGGAACTCCTTGCCCTCGGTCACCAGCGCGCCGGCGCCGACCAGCGAATTCCGGCCGATCTTCGCACCGTTGAGCACGATTGCACCCATGCCGATCAGGCAGTTTTCGCCGATGGTGCAGCCATGCAGCAGCGCGCGGTGGCCGATCGTGCAGCCCCTGCCGATCGTCAGCGGAAAACCCGGATCGGTATGCATGACCACATGTTCCTGCACGTTGCTGGCATCGCCGATCTCGATCGATTCGTTGTCGCCCCGCAGCGTCGTGCCGAACCAGACCGAAACGTCGCGGCCCACCGTGATATTGCCGATCAGTGTCGCGTCGGGTGCGATCCAGTTGCTGGCGCGGTCGGCAAAAACCGGCCCCGTACCGTCTATCGTGTAGATCGGCATCGTCTCTCCTCGTTCTGTCAGGCAGCGCGGCACGATAGGAGGATTGGCGTCCGGCGCGCAAGGCCGACGGCACCCTTTACCCTCCGTTTACCATGACGACGCCAGAGTGGCCGACGATCGCCGTGGAATGCTCTGCCCCAGGCGATCGCCGGAAAGCCGCCATGACGCAAACCCAGTCGCTGTCAGCAGAACCGCGCGAAGCGATCTCGCCCTCCTTCGTGAAGAAGGTGTTCTACGCCTTCGCCGCGCTTGCCCTCTGCTCGCTCGCCATCAGCGTGGGCGGCAAATGGCTTGGCCGCACGATCTCGCTCGCCGGCCACACCGACGACACGAGCGAGCGGACGATCGTCATCGGCAGGAACGTGATCTCGGCCCCGGCCAACGCGATCCGCTTCGACCGCCAGCGCCGCAACGGCGCTACGGAAAGGCTGGACCTCTATCTGCGCTGGCCTGCCCTCGACGGCTACAGCGACGCGGCCCGCGACGACTTCAACCATGCGAAAGGCGCGAGAACTATCCTGTTCCTCTCCTTCGAGGAGCGCAGCATGTCGCGCGACATGAGCGGCCGCCTCGAGCCAATCTACGCCTCGATGCTGGTCCGCCCGGGGACGCCAGGTCCCGGCGGCACCATGCTTTATGAGTTCGACACGAAGTCGGGCTACCTGCACGAGGTGCTGGCCGTTGCTGCGCTGGCGGACGGGCAGGCCTTCGTCGCCCGCTGCCTGGTCGGGGAAAGTGCGGCCGAGTCGCTGGCGCCTTGCGAGCGCGACATCCATGTCGGCGACGATCTCAGCCTGTCCTACCGCTTCCCGAGGGAGCTTCTCGGCGAGTGGCGGAGCCTCGACGCGGCCGTCCGCGCCAAGGCCGCCTCCATGCTCGGACGCGGCGGCTGACGGGTCCGGCAGCCGGGCCCGCTCGTTACCTGCTTAGTTCAGGTCGATGTCCAGGATTGCCATCTGGAAGTTGTAGTCGCCCTCGTCCTCGTCCTTGTAGATGAGGCCGATGAACTCGTCGCCGACATAGACTTCAGCCGAATCTTCCTTGCGCGGGCGCGCCTTCACGTCGATGTTCGGGCTCTGGAACACGCGCTTGAGATAGGCGGTCAGCTTCCTGATTTCTTCCGGCTTCAATAGTCTTCTCCGATCGGATGGGGGACGATCCTGTGCTGCTAACGACTTGCAGCGGATCGCGTTCCTGTCTGGTTGGACGCGCTTCTGACACGGCTTGGAGGGCACTGTAAAGGTTGACCCAACGCGAACACAGCCCCACCGGCGCCATGGAAGATAGCGCCCCTGTCGGCGCTGGAAAGGCGTGTAGGGGTCAGATGTCGAAGCTGACGATGTGGTCCATCGACTGCGACGGCAGCAACTGGTCCATCTGGCGCGAGGGGTGATCGCAGCCGGTTTCGCCGACGACGCGCGCGGGAACGCCTGCCACCGTCTTGTTGTGCGGCACGGGCGCCAGCACCACCGAGCCCGCCGCGATCTTGGCGCAGTGGCCGACCTCGATGTTGCCGAGGATTTTCGCGCCGGCGCCGATCAGCACGCCATGGCGGATCTTGGGATGCCGGTCGCCGCCGGCCTTGCCGGTGCCGCCCAGCGTCACGCCGTGCAGGATGGAGACGTCGTCCTCGATGACCGCCGTCTCGCCGACCACCAGGCCGGTGGCATGGTCGATGAAGATGCCCTTGCCGATCCTGGCCGCCGGATTGATGTCGGTCTGGAAGACCGAGGACGAGCGGCTCTGCAGATAGAGCG
>Ga0233380_1001537_pt1 | contig 10250 bp, 11 predicted proteins | sample ElkDunMinimDraft_9_FD_191541 | JGI IMG/M metagenome (GOLD analysis project Ga0233380, IMG submission 191541) | Fecal eukaryotic communites from dung pellets of Tule Elk in California, USA - Elk Dung F36 | ecosystem: Host-associated > Mammals > Digestive system > Large intestine > Fecal | place... | reverse complement strand
CGAGGCGCGCTGCCCCAGGTCTGTATGACGGTATAAAGCGTCACCCCATGGCCCGCGCGCAGCCAGTCGCGGGCGCGGCGCAATACTGCCAGATCGACACTTTCCATCGTTTCCCCTGTTCAGTTCAGTGTCAGCTTTTTTTTGCCGGCCTGCTTTCAGTGACCGGCAGGCCAAGCGCTAAGTTCGATGGACAAGGAGGCGCCGCAGAAGACCGTTAGGGCCTCAGGAAGAGGTCCAACCTGACGGGCGTCCGGTGTAAGATGCGTGCTTTTTGCGACCCGCCCATCCATGGGCTTTGCTATGAGGGTGCGCGGCTATCCAAGCCCCTCAATAAGCCGAGAAAATGCCAGGCAACGACCGGCACACAAGGGGATTCACCATGTTGGAGAAGCTGTTCCACCTCAAAGCGCACAACACCAACGTGCGCACCGAGATGCTCGCCGGTCTCACCACCTTCCTGACGATGGCCTACATACTTTTCGTCAACCCGAGCATTCTTGGCGAGACCGGCATGGACAAGGGCGCGGTGTTCGTCGCGACCTGCCTGGCCGCCGCCTTCGGCTCGGCAGTCATGGGGCTGATCGCCAACTACCCGATTGCCCTGGCGCCGGGTATGGGCCTCAACGCTTTCTTCACCTACACCGTGGTGCTGGGCATGGGCCACACCTGGCAGGTCGCTCTCGGCGCGGTGTTCCTCTCGGCGTGCCTGTTCTTTCTGCTTTCGATCTTCAAGATTCGCGAGTGGATCATCAACAGCATCCCGTTGGAGCTGCGCTCGGCCATCGGCGCGGGAATCGGCCTGTTTCTTGCGCTGGTTGCCCTGCAGAGCGCCGGCATCGTCGTCGACAACCCGGCGACCATGGTCGGCATGGGCGACCTGAGCCAGCCGCCAGCGCTGCTGGCGATCCTCGGTTTCTTCCTGATCATCGGTCTGGAAGCCCGCCGCATCACTGGCGCGGTGCTGATCAGCATTCTGGTGGTGACGGTCATCAGCATCCTGCTGGGCGTTTCCGAATTCTCCGGAGTGGTGTCGATGCCGCCATCTCTGGCGCCTACATTCATGCAGTTGGACATCATCGGCGCGCTTGATGTGGGCCTGATCAGCGTGATCTTTGCCTTCCTCTTCGTCGACCTGTTCGACAACTCCGGCACCCTGATCGCCGTGGCGAAGAAGGCCGGTCTGATGCGCAAGGACGGCTACCTGCCGAAGATGGGCCGTGCGCTGATCGCCGACAGCACCGCAGCCCTGGGCGGCTCGCTGCTGGGCACCTCGACCACCACCAGCTATATCGAATCCGCTGCCGGCGTCAGCGCCGGCGGCCGTACCGGACTGACCGCGATCGTGGTCGCGGGACTGTTTCTGCTGGCGCTGTTCTTTGCCCCGCTGGCAGGCAGCGTGCCGGCCTTCGCCACCGCGCCGGCGCTGCTGTTCGTCGCCGTGCTGATGGCCTCGGGCCTGGCAGAGATCGACTGGAGCGACCTGACCGTGGCAGCACCGGTAGTCATCACCGCCCTGGCGATGCCGCTGACATTCTCCATCGCGACCGGCATCGCCTTCGGTTTTATTGCCTGGGTCGCCGCCAAAGTTCTCTCCGGCCGTGGACGCGAGCTGAACGCGATGCTGGTGATCCTGGCGATTTTCTGTGTGATCAAGCTGGGCCTGTTCTAACAGCCGCCGGTGGAGGGTGCTGAGCCCATCCACCGAAATCGGAATCAAGGTGGATGATAAAAGCGTCATCCACCCTACGTTTTTCACCTCAAAGAGTTTCCATGAGCCGTCCGCAATTCGACCCCGCCACCTACGACACTCAACTGGCCACCAAGGCCGAGCGGCTGCGCGAGCTGCTGGCGCCTTTCAACGCGCCGGCGCCGGAGGTCTTCGATTCGCCGCAGGAGCATTACCGGCTGCGCACCGAGTTCCGCCTGTGGCGCGAGGACGGCCAGCGCCACTATGCGATGTTCGAGCCGGGCAACAACCACACGCCAATCCTGATCGACGACTTCCCCATCGCCAGCCGCCGCATCAACGAGCTGATGCCGCAGTTGAAGGCCGCCTGGCAAACCAGCGAGACGCTTTCCTTCAAGCTGTTCCAGGTGGAATTCCTGACCACGCTCAGCGGCGATGCACTGATAACCCTCGCCTATCACCGGCCGCTGGATGGCATCTGGCAGACCGAAGCCGAGCAGTTGGCAGCGCAGCTGGGCGTTAGTATCGTCGGCCGTTCCCGTGGCAAACGCATCGTCGTCGGCCGGGATTTCGTCGAAGAACAGCTGGTGGTGGCAGGGCGCACCTTCCGCTATCGCCAGCCAGAAGGCGCCTTCACCCAGCCCAACGGCGAGGTCTGCCAGAAGATGCTCAACTGGGCCTATGAGGTGCTCGGGCCACGCGACGATGATTTGCTCGAGCTGTATTGCGGTAACGGCAACTTCACCCTGCCGCTGGCCACCCGCGTGCGCAAGGTCCTGGCGACCGAGATCAGCAAATCCTCGGTCAATGCCGCGCTGCACAACCTCGACGACAACGACATCGACAACGTCAGCCTGGTGCGCCTGTCAGCCGAGGAGCTGACCCAGGCGCTCAACGAGGTACGCCCGTTTCGTCGCCTGGCCGGCATCGACCTCAAGAGCTACGACTTCGGCAGCGTTTTCGTCGACCCGCCGCGCGCCGGCATGGACCCGGACACCTGCGAACTGACCCGCCGCTTCGAGCGCATCCTCTACATCTCCTGCAACCCCGAAACACTGGCGCAGAACATCGCCCAGCTGGCCGACACCCACCGCATCGAGCGCTGCGCATTGTTCGATCAGTTCCCCTGGACCCACCATATGGAATCCGGGGTATTGCTGGTTCGCAGATAAGCCTGGCCGCACCTCGCCAAGCAACATTGCATACGGAGTAGCGGTTAGGGTGCGGAGTCGCGACTGCGAAACGGCTGCACGGTCTCGCCCACAGGCCCGTCAGATGAAGGCTCGGCGCCTAGCTGGAAAGGCCTCGGTGCCTCGTCTGGCAGACGCCGGGTAGGCGGTTCGGTCCGCTCGGGGTCTGGTCTTTCGCGTTCTCGGATGACCAGCCAGGCAGCGGCGGCCAGTGCGGCGGCCAGCACTCGATAGATCAGCGAAACCAAGTCGAAACCGATCAGCTGACCGCCGTCGAGCCACAAGGAAATCAGCCGCCCGAGCACCAGCGCCAGCATGGTGATCATCAACATTGCCAACGCTGATCGAACACGCTCAGGTTCGCGCGCCGCCCACAGCAGGAACAGCGCCAAGCCAAGCTGGAGACCGCCGTAATAGACGCGCATATGGCTGATCGAGGCGCTTTCCATGAGCAGCATCCCGATGAGATTGGCCATTTCGTATGGCCGCAGCCAGTAGGCCAGACTGACGGCTGCCATGATCACGGCCTGCAGGATCAGAACGAAACGGGCAAAACGCATCGAAAACTCCCTGATGGCACTCATTCCCCGGACTGTTATCGGACCGACCCCTCCATGTTTGGTTCGCGGCGAGACGCCGCTATGGCGCCCTGCCAGGTGCGACATTGGTTCGTCTGACGACGCTTGGGCTAGCTCCCTGCCAGGCGGTATGCTGCGTGCATTCTGTTCGGAGGACTCCCCATGCGCCGTCTGCTACTCGCCACCATCCTGCTTACCGGTTTCGCCCAGGCAGCCGAACCCATCGCCATTGACGTACACCGCGATGCGAACTGCGGATGCTGCAAGGCCTGGATCGCGCACCTGGAAGAAAACGGATTTGAAGTGACCGACCACGTCGAAACCAACATGGCGGAGGTAAAGAGCCGACTTGGCGTTCCGCATCGCCTGGGTTCCTGTCATACCGGCGTGATCGACGGCAAATTCGTCGAGGGGCACGTCCCGGCTGCGGACATCCTCAAGCTGCGCGCCCAGCCCGACCTGATCGGCGCAGCGGTCCCCGGCATGCCGATGGGCTCGCCAGGCATGGAAATGGGCGACCGCAAAGATGCCTACAAGGTTATCGGCCTGAACAAGCAAGGTGGCGAGTCGGTACTTAACAGCTACCCTGCCAATTAAGCTGGAACACTACGCAGCCGCTGCGAAATTGCATACTGGTTCTAGCGTTGTAGCCGTTCCGTTCCAGGGGCAGGCCACCCCCCGGCCAGCGAGCCATTTCGGAAGGATGCGAACATGCGTTGGAAAAAAGCGCGGCGCAGCGACAATGTTGTGGATGCCAGAGGCCGCAGCGGTGGCTTTCCTGGCGGCCGGCTGAGTCTGGCTGGTGTCGCCATGGTGGTGGTGATCGGCCTGCTTTCCGGCCAGGATCCATTGCAGCTCCTTGGTGAGCTGGCCAACCAGGTCGGCACGCCTGCTACCCAGCAAAACAGCGCACCTGCCAGTGGCGACGATCCACAGGTGGCGTTCGTCCAGTCCATTCTCGGCGACACAGAAGACACCTGGCGCGCGCTGTTCCAGCAAGCGGGCGCGCAGTACCGCGATCCGACACTGGTGCTGTTCCGCGGTGGCGTCAGTTCGGCTTGCGGCTTCGCCAGCTCTGCCGTGGGGCCCTTTTACTGCCCTGGCGACCAGCAGGTTTATCTGGATCTGCAATTCTTCGACGAGATGGCCTCGCGCTTCTCGGTGGCTGGCGATTTTGCCCAGGCGTATGTGATCGCCCATGAGGTCGGCCATCACGTGCAGACGCTGCTGGGCGTTTCCCAACAGATGCAGGCGGCACGCCAGCGCGGCGCGCAGATGGAAGGCGACAACGGCCTGCTGGTGCGCCAGGAACTGCAAGCCGACTGCCTGGCCGGCGTCTGGGCCTACCACGCGCAGCAACGCCATGACTGGCTCGAGGAAGGTGATCTGGAAGATGCGCTGAATGCAGCCAATGCCATCGGTGACGACCGTTTGCAGCAGCAGAGCCAGGGCAGGGTCGTCCCCGATGCCTTCACTCACGGCACCTCGGCGCAACGCGTCAAATGGTTTCGCCGCGGGTTCGACAATGGCGATCCGGCGCGCTGCGATACCTTCAGAGCGTCACGTCTGTAACCGGTACTGCCTTAGCCGATCCAGCTGAACACGGGCGCATCCGTACCGTTGTGTATCCGCACTTGCGCGCAGTGACGCAACCGCACCAGCAAACGCTTGCCGGCCTGAGCGCTGCCGCTCAGCGCCTCGAGCTGTGCCAGCAATTGCGGACCGTCCATCTGTCCTGCTTCGCGCAACAGCTCCAGCGCGGCAAGCCAGAGCTCGTCCGATTTCTCGGCGCGGGCAGGCGCCGCGCTGCTGGCGAGATTCGGCAACTGTTTCGCCAGTTGCACCCAATCCTGATCATCCAGCTCGACGCTCAGGTCGACCGGCAGCTCGCCAATATGGCCACGAATTCGAATCATCTGTGATTCTCCGGAAGAAACTGCGGGGAATGCTCCCATGCTTTACAAAGGCTGGCCAGCCGCTTTCTCTTGTTATAACGTAACGATAACTTTAGAGGAGACCGCCATGCGCCATCTGCTGCTTGCCCTTCCCTTAGCCCTGTTACCGGCCTTCGCACCTGCCCACGAACATCACGAACATCACGAGCATGAACATGAACATGAACATGAACATGGGAGCGCCAGCTTGGGCAGCCATGAGCACGGTGCCGCTCAGCTCGATGCGGCGCTAGATGGCGACCTGCTGGAAATCGAGCTACGCAGCCCAGCGATGAACCTGCTGGGCTTCGAGTATATGCCCAAAAGCGCCGAAGACCGGCGCCAGTTAGCCGGCACGCGCGCGCTGCTGGAGCAACCGGATGCGCTGTTCGGCCTGCCGAGCGAGGCACTGTGCGAACTTGATGAAGTCAGCCTGGAAAGCCCCCTGTTTGCGGACGAGGGCCATCGCCATGCGCAGCACGATGTCGGCGCGCATAACGATATTCACGCGCTCTATCGCTACAGCTGCAGCGCGCCGGATGCGCTGTCCGGGCTGGATCTGCGAGGGCTGTTCAAGGCCTTTCCCGGCACCGAGACAATCCAGGCACAGTTAATCGGACCGAACGGCCAGCAGGGCAAGCTGTTGCGCGCCACACAGGCGCAGATAACCTTCTGATACAGGATGCCCGCCGATATTTTGCCCAAGGCAGTACACTCCGGCTCGCCGGACATCATTCACCAGAAGTTGCCCATGACTGCGTTGCTCGAACTTCATCAACTCGGTTTCGCCTGGCCCGGCCAGGCGGAGCTGCTGAACATCCCCGCGTTCGCTCTGGAGCGCAACCAGAGTCTGTTCCTCAAGGGCCCTTCCGGCAGCGGCAAGACCACCCTGCTCGGACTGATTGGCGGCGTGCAGAAAGCCGGGCGAGGGACCGTTCGCCTGCTGGGGGAGGATCTGAGCGCACTTTCCACCAGCGCGCGGGATCGCTTTCGGGTTGACCACACCGGGTACATTTTCCAGCAGTTCAACCTGCTGCCTTTTCTCTCCGTGATTGAGAACGTCAGCCTGCCCTGCCATTTCTCGCGCCTGCGTACCGAACGCGCCCGCCAGCGGCACGGCAGCGTCGATCAAGCCGCCACGACCCTGCTAACGCACCTTGGCCTGCCAGGCGAATTGTTCGGGCGCCGCGCCGAGTCGCTGTCCATAGGTCAGCAGCAGCGCGTCGCCGCTGCCCGCGCGCTGATTGGTCAGCCGGAACTGGTGATTGCCGACGAGCCCACCTCGGCACTCGACGCCGACAGCCGTGAAGCCTTTTTGCGTTTGCTGTTCGCCGAATGCCGAGCCGCTGGTTCAAGCTTGTTGTTCGTCAGTCATGACCAGAGTCTGGCTGCATTGTTCGACCGCGACCTGTCGTTGGCAGAGCTCAACCGCGCCGCGCGCCCTGCGGAGATATGAGGATGTTTCTGTTGCGCCTGGCCTTGGCCAGCCTGAATAACCGCCGCTTCACCGCCCTGCTCACGGTATTCGCCATCGCCCTGTCGGTGTGCCTGCTGCTTGCCGTCGAACGGGTGCGCAGCGAAGCTCGCGCCAGTTTCGCCAGTACCATAAGCGGCACCGATCTTGTCGTTGGCGCCCGCTCCGGCTCGGTGAACCTGCTGCTCTATTCGGTCTTCCGCATCGGCAACGCCACCAACAACATCCGCTGGGAAAGCTTCGAGCGGTTCGCCGAACATCCGCGCGTGAGCTGGGCGATACCCATCTCCCTCGGCGATTCGTACCGTGGCTATCGGGTGATGGGCACCAGCGATGCCTATTTCGAGCATTACCGCTACGGTCGCAAGCAACCGCTGCAGCTGGCAGAGGGCCGCGCCTTCGCCAAGGATCCGTTCGAGGTGGTACTCGGCGCTGAAGTGGCCGAAGCGCTGAGGCACAAACTCGACGACCAGCTGGTGCTGGCGCACGGCGTCGCCACGGTCAGTCTGGTCCGGCATGACGACAAGCCGTTTCGGGTGGTGGGTATCTTGAAACGTACCGGCACACCAGTGGACCGCACCCTGCATATCAGCCTGGCCGGCATGGAAGCGCTGCACGTGGACTGGCAAAACGGTATGCCCGCCCGCGGTGAGGCACGTATCGATGCCGAGCAGGCGCGCCAACTGGACCTGCAGCCGCAGCAGATCACGGCCTTCCTGCTTGGGCTGAACAACCGCATCGCCACCTTCACCCTGCAGCGTGAAATCAACCAGCACCGTGGCGAGCCGCTGCTGGCGATCTTGCCCGGCGTAGCGTTGCAGGAGCTCTGGAGTCTGATGGGTACGGCCGAGAAGGCACTGTTCGTGGTCTCACTGTTCGTGGTGCTGACCGGGCTGATCGGCATGCTTACGGCCATTCTCACCAGCCTCAATGAGCGACGCCGGGAAATGGCGATCCTGCGCTCGGTGGGCGCACGGCCGTGGCATATCGCTGGCCTGTTGGTACTTGAGGCCTTCAGCCTGGCTTTGGCCGGCGTACTGCTGGGGCTAGCGTTACTGTACGTGGCCATCGCCATCGCCCAGGGGCCTTTGCAAAGCCACTACGGGCTCTATCTACCAATGGCCTTGCCGAGCGCTTATGAATGGATGCTGTTGGGAAGCATCCTGCTGGCTGGACTGGTAATTGGCTGTGTGCCGGCCTGGCGCGCCTACCGACAATCGCTGGCCGACGGTCTGTCGATCAGGTTATGAGGAACCTCATGCCACATCTGCTGCTGACAATACTGCTCGCCCTCGCCCTCGCCTTGCCGGCCTACGCCGAGGTGCGGGAGCTGCAATGGTCCGACCTGGTTCCACCTGGCGCGCCGCCGCCGCCACCACCGATGGCCATACACGATCTGTCACAGCTGGCCGATGCACTGGCAGCCGAGGCAGGCCCGGGTGCCGCTCAGCAGTCACCGGCCGAGCCGGTGGTTGAGGCACTCGATGGCGTACAGGTCAAGCTTCCCGGCTATATCGTCCCGTTGGACATGAGCGAAGAAGGCCGCGTCATCGAGTTTCTGCTGGTGCCTTACTTCGGCGCCTGCATACATGTGCCACCACCACCCTCGAACCAGATCGTGCACGCCACCAGCGAGCTCGGCGTGAAGGTGGAGCAGCTCTATCAGCCATTCTGGATCGAAGGGCCGCTGCGGGTGGAACACAGCAGCAGCGAACTGGCCGAAGCCGGCTATCGCATGGATGCGCAAAAGATCTATTTCTACGAGCTGGATTGAACCGGCAGCGCCATTCGCGTCATGGTTTGCCAGGCAGCAGGCGCGGTAGGCAGGGAGAATGGGTTTCACGTAGCGGGAGGTGCATGGATGAAGCTGCGCCTGACTGACCAGCCTGGTTCGCCTGCGCCGGTACGTTGGGCGAACCTTAAACACTAAAGTTTCACGCGAAGCGGCCCTACCGCGAGCCGACTCCGCTTGCGTTTCCGTTGGCACCAGCGACCTGGCGTTGGCGTTCGAAACTCAGCTCGCTTTCGGCCCACTCGCGCCAGGCCCGTACCTGACGACGCTCGGCACCGGCGTTTTCGGCCTGTTTCAGAGCATCCAGACCGGCTTGCCAATGGGCCTGTTCGAGCTCCAGCTGAGCAACATTGAGCCAGTGCTTGGCGCTACCTGACTGCGACGCCAGCCCACGGTAAATACGCGCCGCCGCCGTGCGTTCACGTGCTTGCCACCAGAGCATGCCCAGGCGCTCACGACGCGCCGTATTGCTTGCCAGCAGGCCCGACTCCAGCATGCCCTCGAGGAGCGTCGCACCCTGCCATGGCTGGCCGGCCGCGCTGGCCAGCAGCACCAGGTTGTCCAGCTCGGATTCGGCGAAGCGCAACCCCTTGGCATGCGCCGCCCGCAACGTCGCGAGCGCCTTGTCTTCATCACCGGCCAGTTGCTGCAAACCGGCCAGCTGTCGCCAGGTACTGGTCTGGTCCGGATGGCGCAGCAACAGCTGACGCTGCCAGCGCTCGGCTGCGTCGTAACGCTTCAGTTCGGCATTGGCGCCCACCAGAAACTGCAACCAGGTATCTCCTGCGCCAGGGTTGGCCTGTACATAGCGCTCAGCAAGCGGTAAGGCCTTGGCATGTTGACCAAGCCCCTGATACGCCTGCACCAGCATCTGCAACACCTCTTCGCCCGCCTGCGCTGGAGCTCCCAGCAGCTCGACAACCTTGGCGTAACGCCCTTGGACCAAATTCAGCTTGGCCAAATTCATGCGCTCGTTGGGTAGCAGTTCTTCGTCCAGCCGGCCGCTGTCTACCGCCTTTTCCAACAGCGAAAGCGCCTGTTTGTTATCTCCTTCAGCCCAGGCGAGATAAGCGCGACTGCGCCAGACCAGTGCTTCCTCGGCGCTACCCGACTTGACCTCGACCTGCTGCAGCACCTTGCGAGCGGTAGCGTAATCGCCCTTCTGCTGCGCATTTTGCGCGCGTTCCAGCGCCATGAAGACCGCCGGATTGATCACCTGCGCCGCCTGTACGGAGGCTACGAACAACACTGAGAGCAGGAGCAGGAAACGTCGCATTCAGCGTTCTCCTTGCAGGCGGAAGTGAAGGGTCTTGACGGCTTCACGAGAGACCGCCGTACCGTTTTCGGTACGCGGCGCGAAGCGCCAGCGGGCGGCTGCACGACGCGCCTCTCGATCGAAAACGTTTCGTGGTTCGGCTTCCAGCACACGGATGTTCTCCACGGTGCCGGCGGCGGTGATGGTGAAGGCCAGCTTGATGTGCCCCTCGATACCGCGCTGACGAGCGCGATCGGGGTACTTGGGCCTCACGTCGTTCAGCGGCATGACTTCCTGCTCGGGCCCGCCGGGCTGACCGACCGCAGCCTCGGTAGCGGGG
>Ga0233380_1001536_pt1 | contig 10262 bp, 7 predicted proteins | sample ElkDunMinimDraft_9_FD_191541 | JGI IMG/M metagenome (GOLD analysis project Ga0233380, IMG submission 191541) | Fecal eukaryotic communites from dung pellets of Tule Elk in California, USA - Elk Dung F36 | ecosystem: Host-associated > Mammals > Digestive system > Large intestine > Fecal | place... | reverse complement strand
CGGGCCGCCGCCTCAGCGCCAGAAGTTGATGAAGCCGGTGATGATCAGGGCGTTGGAGAAGTCGATGAAGAACGCACCGACCAGGGGGGCCACCAGGAAGGCGCGCGGGGCCACGCCGTAGCGCGCGGTCAGGGTCTGCATCACCGCCATGGCGTTGGCGGTGGTGCCGAGCATGAAGCCGATGAAGCCGCCGCCCATGACGGCCGCGTCGTAGTCGCGGCCCATCACCCGGAAGATCACGCCGCAGAACGCGATCACCATCAGCACCTGCAGCACCAGGTTCACGATCAGCGGCGCGGCCAGGCCGGACAGCTCCCAGAGCTTGAGGTTCATCAGCGCGATCGACAGGAACAGCGCCAGGCAGACATTGCCGATCAGTTCGATCGTCGCCACCGGCAGGCGCAGCCAGCCGGTCACATCGTCGATGTTGCGCAGCGCCGCGCCCACCAGCATCGCACCGATATAGGCCGGCATGGTCAGCCCCAGCGAAGCGATGCCGCGGCTCACCCAGTGGCCGATCCACATCGCCACCAGCAGCACCACGATCGCCTGCAGCGCACTGAACTCGCGGCTGGCGTCGTCCAGCCGCGAATGCGCGTCTTCCTGCTCGATCACCACGTTGCGCCCGTGGCCGCTGCTGCGCAGGCCGTGGCGGCGGATCAGGACCGTGATCGCCGGGCCGCCGACCAGGCCGCCCAGCACGATGCCGGCCATGGCCGAGGCCACGGCCACGGAGGCGGCACCTTCGACGCCGGCCGCCTCGAACAGCGGGGCGAAGGCCAGGCCGGTCGCCGGGCCGCCGGTGAGCGTGGTCGAGCCGGCCAGCACGCCGAACAGCGGATGCAGGCCGAAGCCGAGCGCGATCGCCATGCCCAGCAGGTTCTGCGCGACCGCGAACGCGCTCGCCAGCGCCAGGAAGATCATCACCTGCTTGCCGCTGATCTTGAGCAGCGACAGGCTGGCATTCATGCCGATGGTCGTGAAGAACGCGATCATCAGCGGCGCCTGCAGGCTGGTGTCGAGTTCGAGCAGGGTGCGGCCCTGCCCATGCGCGATCAGCGCCACGATCGCCACCACCAGTCCGCCCACCACCGGTGCCGGCAGGTTGTAGCGCGACAGCACCGGGACGTAGCGGCACAGCGCGTAACCGAGAAACAGCACCACGCCGGCCAGGGCCAGGGTGTGGATCACATCAAGTTGCAGCATCGGCGTTCCGTGGCTGGAGAAGGAGCGGAGCGTGCCGGGCTGCGGTCAAGGGCAGGTTCCAGCGGGGGGCTGATGCTGCAGCACGCGGCCGGCCCAGGCATGTGCCGGTTGTCCCTGGTCGATCATGGCCGTGCCGTTGACGAACAGGTAGTCCACGCCGGCCGACAGCTGCGCCGGCTCGGTATAGGTCGCGCGCGGCGCGAACTGCTCCGGGTCGAACACCACCACGTCGGCGTAATGGCCGGGTTCGAGGAATCCGCGCTCGCGCAGCTGCATGGTGGTCGCCACCAGGCCGGTGGCGCGGTGGATGTAGTCCTGCAGCGAGATCACCTGGTCCCTGACCACGAACTGCGCGTACTTCTCCGGATAGGTGGCGTACTGGCGCGGATGGCCGTCGGTGCCGTCGGAGGCGGTGAGCACCCAGGGCTGGCGCATGAAGGTGTCCACGTCGCGTCGATCCATGTTGAAGGAGGCCACGCGGTGCGCATCGCGGTCGGATTCGCTGGTGATGATGCGCAAGGCGGCATCGACGGGGTCGAGGGTCCATTCCCTGGCGACGGCCGCCAGCGTCTTGCCGGTCCATGGCCAGCCGCGGCCGGTCAGCAGCAGCGCTTCAGCCCCGCCGCGGCGGACCAGGTTGGCCTGCATCCCGGTGCGGATGCGGGCCGCCGTGGCGGCGTCGTCGAGGCGGTCGAGCAGCGCCGCGCGGCCGCCATCCACCGCCCAGCCCGGCAGCAGGGCCGCGCCCAGCGCGGTGCCGGAGGCCAGCCAGGGGTACTGGTCGGCCGTGACCTTCTGGCCCTCGACCTGGGCACGTTCGATGCGCGCGATCACGTCCGCGGCCTTGCCGTGCACGTCGCTGCCCAGCGCCTTGATGTGCGCGATGTGCACCGGCATGCCGGCGCGCCTGCCGATCTCGAGCACTTCCTCGACCGATCCCAGCAGCCCCATCGAGTACGAAGACTCGTCGCGCTGGTGGGTGTCGTAGATGCCGCCGCGGCGCGCGGCTTCCGTCGCCAGCGCGACCACTTCGTCGGTGCTGGCATAGCTTTGCGGCGTGTAGAACAGGCCGGTGGACAGGCCGAATGCGCCCTCGCACATCGCCTGGGCGACCAGGCCGCGCATCCGCGCCAGTTCGCTCTCGTCGGGGGCGCGCGCGTCCTCGCCCAGCACGGCGCGGCGCACCGGGCCGAAACCCACGTAGGCGGCGATATTGGTGCCCACGCCGTTGGCTTCGAACCAGGCGCGGTCGTCCGCGACCTTCGGCGAACCGCCGCCGTCGATACCGATGAACACCGTGCTCACGCCCTGGTGCAGCCACGGCAGGTTGCGGCGTTCGTCCTTGTCCGCCGAGCGGATGTAGCGCTCGGGATGGGTATGCGGGTCGATGAAGCCCGGGGCCACGATCTTGCCGCTGGCATCGACGGTGCGCGCGGCCTGGTAGCGACCGGCGAGGTCGTCGCCGACGGCGACGATGCGATCGGCCGACAGCGCCACGTCCGCGGCGCGGCCGGGCGTGTCGTGGCCGTCGAAGACCAGTCCGCCCGTGATCAGCACGTCCACCGCCTCCCGCGGTGGCGTCGAATCGGCGGGTGTGGTGCAGCCGGTGGCGCCCAGTGCGATGGCGAGGATGCCAAGACGCAATGCGGACGGGGCGATGCGGTGTCGCGGAACACGGGAGCTGGACATCGGGGAGGCACCTTGTCGGGTCATGCGGGAGCGGGCGCTCCCCAGAGGGAAGGGGAAGGCGGCTGCAGCCGTCCGTCGCGCAGCACCACGCCGCCGGGATGGTCCTCGCGCAGCCACAGCGGTCCATCGAGGTCGACGAACTCGGCGTGGCGCGCGACGTGCCAGGCCGGCGCGATCGCCAGCGACGGGCAGATCATGCAGCCGACCATGATGCCGAAGTCCTGCGCCCTGGCCGCCTGCAGCAGTTCCAGCGCGCCGGTCAGGCCGCCGGTCTTGTCGAGCTTGATGTTGACCACCTGGTAGAGCCTGCGCAGGCGCGGCAGGTCGGCGGCGACGTGGCAGCTTTCGTCGGCGCACAGGCGCACGGCCGATTCGAAGCCTTCCAGCACGCCGTCCTCGCCGGCGGGCAGCGGCTGCTCGACCAGATCGATGCGGGTCTGGGCCAGCACCGGCTGCAGCTCGCGCAGCAGGTCGATATCCCAGCTTTCGTTGGGATCGACGATCAGGCGCGCGTCGGGCAGCGCCTGGCGCACGGCGCGGATCTGCTCGGCCGGCTGCCGGGCATCGACCTTGATCTTGACCAGTTCCAGACCCTGCAGCGCGGCTGCGGCCAGGCCCATGGCCTCGGGAGTATCCAGGCTCACCGTCTGCGCGCTGGCCAGGCTCGGCAATGCCGGCGGCTGTCCCAGCATTTCGGCCACCGACGTGCCTTCCCGCCTGGCCTGCAGGTCCCACAGCGCGCAGTCGATGGCATTGCGTGCCGCGCCCGGCGGCAGCAGTTCGGCCAGTTGCGCGCGGTCCAGTCCCTGCAGCACCACCTGGGTGAGCAGGCGCGCATCGGCCAAGACCGACTCGACGCTCTCGTCGTAACGCGCGTAGGGCACGGACTCGCCGCGCCCCACGTGGATGCCGTCGCAGACCGTGGCCACGATCACTTCGGCCGATGTACGCACCCCGCGCGAGATGCGGAACGGGGTGGCCAGCGGCCAGCTGCGATGGGCCAGGGTCAGGCCGGGAAGCATGCCACCAGCCTGTCGACGATGCGGTCCACGCCATCGCGCACCGGATCCTGCGCCGGCAGGCCCAGCTGGTCCTCGGCCTCGCGGCAGACGCGCGCGGCCTCTTCGGCCGACAGCTTCGAGGTGTTGAGCGCCACGCCTACCGCCGCCACGTCCGGGTTGGTCAGGCGCGCTGCGGCCAGGTTGGTCTCCAGCGTGGTGCGCAGGTCCGGCACGCGGTAGTGCCTGAGGCCGCGCATGTGCGGGCGGCCCGGCTCGTGGCACAGCACCAGCGCGTCGGGCTGGGCGCCATGCAGCAGGCCCATCGACACGCCAGCGTAGGAGGCGTGGAACAGCGAACCCTGGCCTTCGATCAGGTCCCAGCCGCCGTCGTGGCGGTCGGGCGAGAGCCATTCGATGCCGCCGGAGATGAAATCGGCCACGACCGCGTCGATCGGGATCCCGCGGCCGGCGATGAAGATGCCGGTCTGGCCGGTGGCACGGAAGTCGGCGGCGATGCCGCGGGCGCGCATCGCGGTTTCCAGCGCCAGCGTGGTGTACATCTTGCCGGTCGAGCAGTCGGTGCCGACGGTCAGCAGGCGGCGGCCGGCGCGCTTGAGGCCGTTGCCCACCGGCGTGGCCGGCGGATTGCGGGCGTCGAACAGGTGGCGGCCGTTGCGACGCGCGGCCTCGACGATCTCCGGGTGCGAGGCCAGGCGCTCATGCAGGCCCGAGGACACGTTCATGCCCGCGTCCAGCGCGGCCACGATATGCGCCACCGAATCCGGGCCCAGCAGGCCGCCGGCATTGGCCACGCCCACGATCATGGTGTTGGCGCCGGCCGCGCGGGCCTGGGCGAAATCCATGTCGGGCACGCCCACGCTGGTCCTGCATTCCGGGCCCCGGAACTGCCCCACGCACCACTGCGGCCGGAACTGCACCAGCCCGCGCGCGGTCTTGGCGGCCAGGTCGTCGGGCGCGTTGCCCAGGTACAGCAGGAACGGCGGCGGGCAGTGCGCGGCGCCTGCGGCGGCGTCGGGGGCGGTGGACATGGCGATGCGTTCCTGTGGCGGTGCCGGCGGTTGCGGGGAATCCCATCTTCTGGCCTCCATCGGCCCGCCGCCATTGAAAAGATGCCCGCCACGCATAACCCGGGGTTATGCCGTGGCCGGGCGCCCGGCGGCGCCCGGGCGCCGCACCGGGCCGGCCGTGGCGGGCGCGCGCGGGGTGCGCGCCGGCGCCCGCGCGGGCGCTTCATGCCGCCTTCCGCGCACTGGGCGCGGCGATCGGGCGGGTCCGGCCGTGGAGGTGCGGCTAGAATCCATGTTCCGTCCATGGCCCGCCCGAGATGTCCGAGCAACCCAGCAGCACCGATTCCGCACAGGCCTTCCGCAAGGCCGCGCTCGACTACCACCGCCTCGAGCCCAGGGGAAAGATCAAGGTCACCGCGACCAAGCCGATGCTGACCCAGCGCGACCTGGCGTTGGCCTATTCGCCCGGCGTGGCCTATGCCTGCGAGGAGATCGCCGCCGACCCGACCAAGGCCAGCGACTACACCGCGCGCGGCAACCTGGTGGCGGTGATCTCCAACGGCACCGCGGTGCTGGGCCTGGGCGACATCGGCCCGCTGGCGGGCAAGCCGGTGATGGAAGGCAAGGGCGTGCTGTTCCAGAAGTTCGCCGGCATCGACGTGTTCGACATCGAGATCGACGAGAAGGACCCGGACAAGCTGGTGGACATCATCGCCAGCCTGGAGCCGACCTTCGGCGGCATCAATCTCGAGGACATCAAGGCGCCGGAGTGCTTCATCGTCGAGCGCAAGCTGCGCGAGCGCCTGAAGATCCCGGTGTTCCACGACGACCAGCACGGCACCGCGATCATCGTCGGCGCCGCCGTGGTCAACGCCCTGGAGATCGCCGGCAAGAAGATCGAGGACGTCAGGCTCGCCACCACCGGCGCCGGCGCGGCCGGCATCGCCTGCCTGGACATGCTGGTGGCGCTGGGCCTGAAGCCCGAGAACATCACCGCCTTCGACCGCGGCGGCGTGATCCACACCGGCCGCGACGACCTGGACGAGGCCAAGCGCCGCTATGCGCGCGACATCCCCTGCCGTCGCCTCGAGGAGATCGTGGCCGGCGCGGACATCTTCCTGGGCCTGTCGGCCGGCGGCATCCTCACCCCGGAGATGGTGTCCTCGATGGCCGAACGGCCGATCATCCTGGCCCTGGCCAACCCCTATCCCGAGATCATGCCGGAACTGGCCCGGTTGGCGCGCCCGGACGCGATCATCGCCACCGGGCGCTCGGACTTCCCCAACCAGGTCAACAACGCGCTCTGCTTCCCCTACATCTTCCGCGGCGCGCTGGACGTGGGCGCCACCGGCATCAACGAGGCGATGAAGCTGGCCTGCGTGCACGCCATCGCCGACCTGGCCAAGGCCGAGGCCGGCGACCTGGCCAGCGCCTATGGCGAGGAGATCCCGAGCTTCGGCCCGGACTACATCATCCCGCGTCCCTTCGACCCGCGCCTTTTGACCATCGTGGCCACCGCGGTGGCGCAGGCGGCGATGGACACCGGCGTGGCCATGCGCCCGATCGAGGACATGGCGGCCTATCGCGAGAAGCTCTCGCAGTTCCACCACCGCACCGCGCTGGTGATGCGCCCGCTCTACGACCGCGCCCGCGCCGACCGCCAGCGCGTGGTCTATGCAGAGGGCGAGAACGAAACCGTGCTGCGCGGCGTGCAGACCGTGGTCGACGAGGGCCTGGCCTATCCGATCCTGATCGGACGCCCGGAGGTGATCCAGTCGCGCATCCAGCGCCTGGGCCTGCGCCTGCGCGCGGGCGTGGACTTCGAGATCACCAACCAGGACGACGATCCGCGCTTCAACGACTACTGGCGCCACTACCACCAGCTCACCGAGCGTCGCGGCGTCACGCCCGAGACCGCCAAGAGCCTGCTGCGTTCGCGCACCACCCTGATCGCGGCGGTGATGGTCGACCGCGGCGAGGCCGACGCGATGATCACCGGGCTGGTGGGCCGCTTCCACAAGAAGCTCGGCTACGTGCGCAGCGTGTTCGACCTCGACCCGGGCGTGCAGAGCACCTCGGCGATGACCGGCGTGGTCAACGAGCGCGGCCTGTGGTTCTTCCTCGACACCCACGTGCAGAACGACCCCACGCCCGAGCAGATCGCCGAGAGCACGATCCAGGCCGCCTTCCGCCTGAAGCTGTTCGGCATCGAGCCCAAGGTGGCGCTGCTGTCGCACTCCAACTTCGGCAGCCACGACGACCCGAGCGCACGCAAGATGCGCCAGGCGCTGGAGATCCTGCGCCGGCGCGCGCCCAAGCTCGAGGTGGACGGCGAGATGATGGCCGACACCGCCTGGGACGACGACTTCCGCCGCCGCATCTTCCCCAACACCACGCTGGAAGGGCGCGCCAACCTGTTCGTGATGCCCAACCTGGACGCGGCCAACATCACCTACAACATGGTGCGGGTGATGACCGATGGCGTGGCGCTGGGCCCGATCCTGATGGGCGTGAGCAAGCCGGCGCACGTGCTGACCACCGCCTCGCGCCCGCGGCGGGTGGTGAACATGACCGCGATCGCCGCGGTCGAAGCGCAGATCCGCCGCCAGCGCCTGGCCGAACGCGGCAGCTGACCCACCGCGCCGCAATCCCGGCGCTGGCCCCGGGCGGCGCCGGCGCGGACCGGCGCGGGGCGGCGTAGGACCGGCGTAGAGCCGGCGCAGGGCCGGCGCAGGCCTGCCCACCGCGCCCTCACCGCCCACACGCGCTTGCCTCCCTCCCCCGCGCGCGGGGGAGGGCCGGGGTGGGGGCAAGCCACCAGCCGCGTCACGCCGGCGCGATCGAACCCTCAGACGCGCTCGGCGCGGGCCTGGTCCGCTTCCAGCACCTTGCGCAGCATCACCGGCAACGCGTCCAGGTCGTCCTTGAGCAGCAGGCCTTCGGCCGGGGGCGGCGCCTCGTGCGGCGCCGTCCCGCCGGTCAGGAACACGAACGGCACCGCCGGATCGTGCGCGCGCACCTGCGCCAGCGCCTCCACCCCCGAATAGCCGGGCAGGTTGAGGTCGGACACGACCACCTGCGGCCGGAACTCGACCAGCGCCCGCGCCAGGCCGTCCGCCGTGCAGGCGCGCCGGCACTGCACCGGCAGCCCGGCCTTGCGCAGCGCGAACTCGGCCAGCTCGGCATCGTCCGCCGAGTCGTCGACCAGCAGGACGCGCCAGGCCGGCCGCTCCGGGGAACCCGCCGACGCCGCGGTCACGGCGTCAGTCCTTCTTCGGCGGCTCGTTGAGCACGGCCCAGAACCGTCCGAGCGTGCGCACCGCATCGAAGAACTGGTCCACGTCCACCGGCTTGACCACGTAGGCGTTCACGCCCAGGTCCCAGCTCAGCGCCAGGTCGCTTTCCTCGCGCGAGGACGAGAGCACCACGATCGGCAGCGCCTTGAAGCGGTCGTTGCGACGCAGCTCGGTCAGCACCTCCAGCCCGTCCATGCGCGGCATCTTGATGTCCAGCAGCAGCACCGCCGGATCGCCCTCCGGACGGTCGGCCCACTTGCCGCGCCGGTTCAGGTAGTCGAGCACCTCGACGCCGTCCTCCACGTGCACGATGGGGTTGGCCAGGTGCGCCTCGCGCAAGGCGTCGATGGCCATCTCGGCGTCGTGGGGGCTGTCTTCGGCCAGCAGGATGGTGCGCAGTTCGGTCATGTCATGCTCTCGTTGGCTGGCTTGTCGCCCGTGGCGGGCAGTGTGAAGTGGAACGTGGCGCCCTTGCCCGGCTCGGCTTCGGCCTGGATGCGGCCGCCGTGGCGCGCCAGCACCCGGCGCACGCTGGCCAGGCCGATGCCGGTGCCGGGGAATTCGCTGGGCGAGTGCAGGCGCTGGAACACGCCGAACAGCTTGCCCGCGTACTGCATGTCGAAGCCAGCGCCGTTGTCGCGCACCGTGAAGTGGTGCGCTTCGTCGTCGCCGCGGCGGTATTCGATCTCGATCCGCGCCGGCTCGCTGCCGCGGCTGTACTTGACCGCATTGCCCAGCAGGTTGAGCCAGACCTGGCGCAGCATGTTCTCGTCGCCGACCACCACCGGCAGCGGCGCGATGCGCCAGTGGATCGAGTGCTCCGGCGCCTCGGCAGCGTTGTTGGCATCGAGCATGGCGCGCGTCTCGGACACCAGCGACTGCATGTCCACCGTCTGCAGGCGCAGGGCGCTGCGGCCCAGACGCGAGTAGACCAGCAGGTCGTCGATCAGGGCCGACATCCGGCGCGCCGAGGACACCATCACGTCCAGGTAGTGGCGGGTCTTGTCGTCGGCGCTCTCGCCCAGGTGGCGGCCGAGCTTGTCGCCGAAACCGGCGATGTGGCGCAGCGGCGCGCGCAGGTCGTGCGAGACCGAATAGCTGAAGGCCTCCAGCTCGCGGTTGACGTCGGACACCTGCTCGATCTTGCCTTCCAGCTGGCGGTTGAGCTCGCGGATCTGGCGGTCGCTGGCCTTTTGCACGCTGATGTCGCTGGCCGTGACCAGGGCCACCGTGTCGTCGCTGTCGGGCAGGTCCATGCGGCGCGCGTTGATCATCATCGTGCGCTCCACGCCGTCGGCGGTGCGCTGCACCTGCTCGAAGTCCCACAGCTCGCGGCCGCGGCCCAGCACGTCGGCCAGGCGGCGCAGCATCCGCTCGTCGCGCCAGGCGCCGGTGCCGATGTCCGCCAGTGGCACCCCGCGCGCATTGCCCTCGACGCCGAACAGCTCGGCGAAGGCCGCGTTGTGGATGACCACGCGCAGGTCGTGGTCGACCGCCACGATCGGCTCGCGCACCGTGTCGAGCACCACGCTGGCGCGCGCGCTGGCCCGCGCCGCGTCGGTCTCGGCCCGCAGGCGCTGGCTGATCTGGCGGCCGGCGTAGCTGAGCAGGCCGCCCAGCAGCAGCAGCTGGCAGCCCATCGCCACCCACGAGGCGGTGCGCGCGCGCGTGGCCACGCGCTCGGCGCGGCCCTGGCGCTCGCGCAGCAGGGTCCGCTCGGCGGTGACGATCTGGTCGATCAGGTCGTGGATCGGATAGCGGGCCACCATCTCGTCGATGTCGGCGGCGGTGGCCTCGCTGCCGCGGTCGATGATGCGGTCGGCCTGCGCCTTGCGCAGCAGGATGTGCGTCTGCAGCGCGCCCAGGCGCAACTGCTGCCGGGCGTTGTCACGGGTCAGCTGCTGCAGGCGCTGCAGCAGCGGCTGGATGCGCTCGCGGCTTTCGTCCACGCGGCCGCGCATGGCTGCGTTGTCGACGCCGCCGGCCAGCGACAGCGCGCCGTTCTCCAGGTTGCGCATGTGCGCGGCCAGGGCGTGCACGGT
>Ga0233380_1001535_pt1 | contig 10262 bp, 7 predicted proteins | sample ElkDunMinimDraft_9_FD_191541 | JGI IMG/M metagenome (GOLD analysis project Ga0233380, IMG submission 191541) | Fecal eukaryotic communites from dung pellets of Tule Elk in California, USA - Elk Dung F36 | ecosystem: Host-associated > Mammals > Digestive system > Large intestine > Fecal | place... | reverse complement strand
GCGCGGCAAAGCGGGCACGCTGCGAGAAGGTGCAGACGGCGCCTACGACGCCATATTCACGCAAACCGCCAACGCGCTCGTCAGGTACGGCCTGAACGATACGGTCGTGCGGATCGGCTGGGAGTTCAACGGCAACTGGATGCCGTGGGCCGCTTCGAAGGATCCGGAAAGCTACAAGCGCTACTTCCGGCGCATCGTCGAGATCATGCGCCGCGCGCCCGGACAGCGCTTCAAGTTCGAGTGGTGCCCCAATCACGGCCGCCACGCCATGGATCCGACCGAAGCCTATCCTGGCGACGACGTCGTCGACATCATCGGCATGGATATCTACGCCGAAACCTGGGACCCTTCCACCGCGGACCCGCACGTTCGATTCCAGCATTTCATCGACCAGCCCTTCGGCCTCAAATGGCATCGCGATTTCGCCAGGGAGCGGGGCAAACCGATCTCCTATCCGGAATGGGGCGTCGGCGACAAACCCGGCGGCGGCGGTGTCGGCGACGATCCCGTATTCATCGCGGGCATGGCCGACTGGTTCGAGGAGACGAAGCCGCTCTACCAGAGCTACTGGGACGTGCAGGCCGTCGACTACAACGCGCGCATGTCCAACGCTCAGTTCCCGAAGGCCGCCGCGGCCTTCAAGCGCCGCTTCGGGGCAAGCGGCGGCTGAGTCCGACGCGCCTGAACGGAAATCCCGTCAGGCCACCAGCCCGATGTCGCGCGCCCACTCGGCCGTCATGGCGATGCCCTGGTCGACGCTGGTCTGCGGGACGAAGCCGATCTTGGCGGCGCGATCCATCGAGTAGGTGACGTCGGTCGCGAAGCGGTTCATCTCGTCGTCGTTCGGCCGCAGGCGCAGATCCTCTTCCGCCTTCTTCATCGCCGTCTTGATCTTCGAGCTGCGCGCCGCGACGGCGACCAGCAGCTCGCGATGATGGGCGAGAAGATATTTTCCGACCTTGCGGACCGGCCGGCGCATCGCGACCTTCAGCCCGAGCGACGGGTCGGGCCGCGCCAGCGGCGGAAAGCCGAGCGCCGCGTTGAAGCGCTCGAGATAGGAATTCCACGTCGGCACCTCGGGGCCGTTGCCGTTGAACACGGCGAAGCGGCCGGTGTCGTTCTCGATCATGAAGCGGATCATGCGGACGAGATCGCCGACATAGACGAGGTTGCATTTGCCCTCGCCCCTGTCGCCGAGCGCCGCCCAGCGCCCCGATGCGAAACGCGCGACGTAAGGCACGCTCCATTGCTGCGAGAACGGCCCGTAGACCAGCGTCGGCCTGATGCCGACGATCGGGAAGTCGTCGGTCGCCAGCTCGTCGCAGAGGGCCTCGGCGACGCGCTTGCTGTTACCGTAGGCCGACATGGTTCCAACGGGCGGCGTATCCTCCTCGATGGGCCCGACTGCATCGCCATAGACGGCGACCGAGCTGGTGAAGACCATCTTCCTGGCGCCGGCGAGCTTCGCCCGCTCGACCAGCAGGCGGGTGCCGGTCTTGGCCACCTCGTCATCCTCTTCCGGACCGCGCGCGCAGTGTACGACCACGTCGACGCCTTTCAGCGCGCCATCCAGCGAATCCCGGTCCATCACGTTGCACTGGACGATCGTCAGCGGGAAGCGGGCGATGCGCGCAGCGCTCATCCAGCGGCTGATGCCGGCCCTCACGTCCCACCCTGCCAGATGAAGCGCTTCCGCGACCCAGCCGCCGATGAAGCCGCCGGCGCCGGTGACGAGCACAACGGGTTTCGTCATGACGCCCACTCCTTGTAGTAGCCCGGCAGCGGACTGGCGGCTGCCTCGTAGATCGCGTCGACCGCCTGGAGCGGCCTCACCACGCTTTCCGCATCGACCAGCAGCGGCTCGCGCCCCTCGATCGCCGCGGCGAAATTCCTGAGCAACGTTTCGGCGAAATCGGTCCAGCCGGCCGGCCCGGGTCCCCTCCTCGACTGCCAGCCGCCGGCGCCGGTCCGGACTTCGATGGTGGAGAAATCCGTCACCGAGCCGCGGATCGACCCCTTGGTGCCCTCGACGACGAACCCGTTGGCGAGCTTGGAGTGGAAGCTGACCGCGAGGTCGACCGCAACCTCCCCGAAAACCAGCTCGGCGCGGGTGAAGCATTCCGGCCCGCCGAAGCCGTCCATCGTCGCGGAGACGACGCGCGGCGTGTCGTCCAGCCACCAGCACACGACATCGAGCACATGCACGCCGATGTCGAGCAGCACGCCGCGCGGGCGTCCCGTCTTCCACGGCCTGCGGAAATAGAAGCCGGACTGCGTCGGCCATTCGAATTTCTGGCCCTCCGCCCAGCGTATGCGGCGCACTTCGCCGATCTCGCCCGCCGCAATCAGTTCGCGTGCGAGCCGGTAGGAGGGGCAGAAGCGGCGATATTGATTTGCCGTGAGCATCGAGCGGCCCCTGGCCGCGGTCACCAGTTGCCTGGCGTCTTCGGCCGTCTCGGCGAGCGGCTTCTCGATGACGACGTTGACGCCGCGCTCGATCAGCGGAAGCGTGGTGGCGACATGCAGGTGGCTCGGCGTGGCGTTGACCGCCGCGGTCACCGTCTCCGGCAGCTCGGCGATGTCGCCGACCAGCTGCTCGCGGCGGAAGCCGAAGGCCGCGGCCGCCTTCTCGCGGCGCTCGACCGAAGGCTCCACCAGCCACACCTTGTCGCGCGCTGCGGCATCGGCGGACAGAACCGGGAAATAGTAGGAGTCGGCGATCGCGCCGCAGCCGATGATGGCGAGCTCGAGATTGCCGAGCATGGCGACTTCGGACGACCCGCCCGCCGGAATCCTGTCGTGCTTCATGCCGCGAGCCGCCTCGTCATCTCGACCTTGTCCATCAGTTGCGCGCGCTTGCTTTCGTAAACGCTGTCGTCGCTCAGATAGCTCGGCGCGTGCATGGCCTTGCGCATCGTCTCCGCGGCGCTGTCGAAGAGCCGGCTGTCGAGGCTGCGGAGCAGGCCTTTCGACGCCTTGTCGGTCGCCGGCTTGACCACCCTGCGCCACAGGCGCTTGGTATTCTTGTGCACGCGCTGCCAGGCGGGCGATTCCTCGCGCACGGACGTCTGGTCGAGATGGCGCAGCAGATCGTCGGCGATCCCGCCATTGGCGGCGGATGGCGCGGCGAAGACGGCAGGGTTCAGGTGTCCATGACCCATGAAGCCCACCAGCCTGTCGCGCGCGTTGTCGAGGAGCGTGCTCGGCGGAAGGCGGATGGGCCGGTAGGGCAGCTCCATCGACAGCGTCCAGTCCATCCACTTGAACGAGCTGATCTCGCGCGACGACACCAGCGGCACGAAAGGCACGCGCAGCGTGTCGGCCACGATCGCCCCGTGCATCGCCTCGGTCAGCACCAGGCGGGCATTGCCGATCATTTCGAACACGCGGTGGAAGTCCCAGCGCGGGTCGATGTAGGTGATGCCGAGCTGGTTGCAGATCTCCTCCCAGGCGCCGGTTTCCGTCGAGGAGACGTGCGGCACGAACACCACCCCGCCGTTGCGCTCGGCAGCCGGCTTCACCAGCCCGTCGATGGTACCGAGCAGGATCGCCCCGTCGGTGACCACCGTTTGCGCCGGCAGGCCGGCCGCGCGCGCCGAGAGCGGTCCGCGTATGCCCAGCACGCTCCACGATCCGTCGTGCAGGTTTTCCGGCAGCGGCGAATAGCCGACGCCCGAGCCGAGCACGATCTTCAGCCGGGTCTGCGGCACCAGCCTGTTGAGGATCGTGCCGACGCCGACGAAGGTGATCCCGTCGCGGCCGTCATCCCACAGGCCGGGCAGCAATTCCGGCCACAGCCATGCGTTGAGGTCGTCGCCGAAATTACCGTGAGGCGACCGGAAGTAATGCAGTTTCATTCAGGAACTCGCTCGTTTTCCGGCAAACAGGGGCTTCAGTTCCATGTGCATGTTTCGGCGCCACGACGGGAAGCCGAACCAGAGCAATGAAACGAAGAGCACCGCGCCGGCGCAGGCGGTGGCAACGGCGCGCAGCAGCGCGACGTGGGTGAGGTCGAGGAAGAGCGGCCGCGCAGCGACGAGCACCGCCGTCATGGCGACGGCGGCGACCAGCGGCGGCATCAGGGCGCGGCCGAGCGAGGCAGGCGCCGCGCCGATTGCGAGCTTCAGCAGCCAGACATTGGCGATGGCGATGATGCTTGCGCGGATCACGTTGGCGACGAGCACCGGGACGACGCCGAAGGGCGCCGCCACCACGGTCAGCGCCACCGCGAGCACGACCTGCGCAAGCGCCTGCCAGAGGATCCAGCGCGTACGGCCGGCGGCGGTCAGCGCCGAGCTCAGGAAGTAGTTGATCGTCGCGGCCACCGAGATCGGCGAGAGCACCTGGATGAACAGGATCGCGTCGCCCCATTTGTCGCCGAACACAGCCGGCACGACGTCGGGCGCGACGACGGCGATGCCGAAGAACAGCGGGAAAAGCGCGGTGCCAGACACGCCGATGAGGCGCACGGTGGCGCTGGCCATCGCCGCGCGGTTCCCCTGCATGCGGCTCAATGCCGACAGCGAGACGTTGACCACCGGCTGCACGGCCACGGCCATCACGAAATCGAAGAGCCGCCAGGCGATCCTCAGCTGGCCGAGGATCTGGGGGCCGAAGAGATAGCCGACGGCGACGTCGATGATGCGGACATTGGCGACCTGCAGGAAGGTCACCACGCTTATGTCGGTGCCGACGCGGGCAAGCGACAGCGCGTCCGCCGTCGACCAGCGCATCTTCGGCCGCCAGGGCGAGCTCCACCACACCATCGCGGTGAGCACGAAAGCGACGATCAGCCGTTGCCCGACGATCGCATAGATGCCGAAGCCGTAGAGCGCCATGCCGACCGAGACGACGCCGCCGAAGATCGACGCCAGCACGGTGCGCGCCGCCAGCCATTTGAAGCCGAAGGTCCGGCGCAGCCACGCCTCGTGCACCGCGCTCAGGGTCTGCAGCAGGCAGACCGGGGCGAGCAGCTGGAGGACCGGCTCCAGCTTCGGCAGCGTGAAGAAGGAAGCGACCAGCGGCGCGCTCAGGAACACCGCCGCCGTCATCGCGACGCCGAAAGCCTGCAGCATCCAGAAGCTTGTGCTGGCCGCCGTGTCGTCGAGCTCGCGGCGCTGCACGAGAGCCTGCACCTGACCCAGGCAGCCGATCAGCGCCAGGAGGTCGATCACCACCGCCGCGAGCGCCATCACGCCGAAATCGGCCGGGGACAGGATCCGCGCCAGCATGACGAAGAGGATGAAGGCCACCGTCTGCTGGCCGGCCGTGCCGGCAAGGCTCCATACCGAGCCTATGAAAACCTGCTGTTTCAGCGCCATTTCTCGACCAGCCAATCGCCTATGCGCGCGTCATCGAAGGACGGCCCGCGGGGGGAAGGCGCGGCGGCCCGAACCTGGCGGCCAAACCGCCGACCGTGCGCGGCGCCTCGCGCGCCGCCACCACCACGCCGCCGGCGAGCAGCATGGCGTAGATCGTGTGCAGCGGGACGTTCAGCGAGCCGTTCATGAACTGGTATTGCAGGAACACCACCCATGAGATGGCGAAGGGCACGCCGTGGCCGAACATCGTGGTGAGGATGAGCAAGGCCCAGAAGATGAAGGCGACAATGCCGTATTCGACGAAGACCTTCGCATAGGGCGCCCAGGCGAAATTCGCTCCCTTGGCCGACTGCCCCTTCGGCATCGAGCCGGCGCCCTTGCCGATGAACAGATCCGCCTCGTCGCCGAACATGGCGTCGGTCACCGCCTCGGCCGGCCGCGAGAAGCGCATTTCGCCGCTGGTGCCGCGCGATCCGAATTCGCCGATCCGGCTCTCGATGTTGCTGGTCAGACCGATCGAGCTCGCGCCGATATAGGCGAGCGGCAACGCCAGGATGCCGGCCAGCAGCAGGCCTCTCGGCACCCGCCCGAGCAGGAAGGGCGCGGTCAGCGCCAACGTCAGCATGCCGGTTCCGCCGAAGCTCGACAGCAGCGCCGCGCCAAAGAAGGCCAGGTATCGGATGCGGAAGAAGCAGGTCAGCTCGATGACGATCGCCATCGCGATGAATTGCGAGATGTGCGACGTCTCCAGGAAGAAGACGGCATTCGGCTTCATCCACGGCGATCCCCAATGGATCGGCTGGATGTAGTTGTAGTGCAGGTAGAGAAGTTTCCTCGGTATGATCGAATTGAGGTCGACGAGGCCGAGACCGATGAACTGCGTCGCCCAGTTGAAGAACAGCAGCCCCGCGGCGGCTACCGCGATCAACTGGAAATTGGCGAGCCACTTCATATAGTGCTCCCAATCCAGATGGACGCGGAACACGTAGAAGGACGAGATGATGAGCAGCAGCAGCAGCGACATCACCGAATAGTTCGGGCTGGCGAGCAGCACAGCCCCCAACCCCGCCATGAAGGTGAAGCCGGCGAAGAACACGAGCGAGTGCTTGGCTATCCTCAGCACGCCGCGCAGGGCGAGAAGCGTCAGCACCCCCGCGTGGACGAGCAGGGCCAGTGCGACCTGGCTGGTGGCCGCGCTGCCGAACGGCACCGCGATCTTCTGGGTGACGACCACGATCACCATCTCGATGGTGAAGACCTTGACGATGAAATCCATCTCCGCGGCGCGCGTGCGCGGCGCCGCCTCGGCAGGCATCGGTCGAAATGCGTCCGCCGTCAGGGTCATGCCACCCTGCCTGCAGACATCCTCCGCCCGGGAACCATCGTCCGGCCCGGCCGTGCCCAGCCGTTCATCAGCCTGGCACCGCCGAGTTGTCGCCGCCCGGCGGCGCGACGAAAGCCTTGCCCCGGTTCACCAGGCGCAGTGCGCTCACGCGCACCTCGCGCAGCGCGATCATCGGGCTCGGCACGCCCGCCGGCCAGGGAAAGGCGCGGCGCAGCCAGCCGATGTCGTGGTATTTCCCCTGCGCCACGAGCTTCTGCGTTTCGATCAGGCGCAGGAAGGCGAGCAGCGTCTCTAGCTGCGTGCTCCGCTCCGGCGGGCAGCTTTCCCGCAACGGCTCCGGATGGACAAGCGCCGGACGGCGCGGGTGACGGCCCTTCTGCTTCACCCCGAGGCTCGAATCCTCGACGTGGAAGTGGGTGAGCACGGCGCGGTCGAAATAGACGCGTTCGCCTAGCGCGACCTGCAGCCAGAAATAGGAGTCCTCGCCGTAGACGCAGCGGTCGCGGTCGTAATAGCCGCCATAACGCACGAACGTCTCGCGCCGGACCACCGACGAGCTCGAATGGAAGCAGTCGACATAGGCCTTCATGTCGGCGGGCATGGTGAAGCCGTCGATGGTGCGCGGCCCCGTCTCGGGAATCACCCGCAACAATATGTCCTCGTGGATCTGCTTCTGCGTCGAGGCATAGGCGGCAACGTAAGCCGCACAGTCAGGATGGGCGTCGAGCGCCTTGCCGGCTTCCTCGAGAAAGTTCGGTTCCCAGGCGTCGTCGGCATCGAGGAAGGTCAGGAATTCGCCCGTCGCCAATGCGGCGCCGACGTTGCGCGCCTTGCCCGGGCCGGCATTGGCCTGCTGCACCAGCCTGATCGAGGGAAGATACGACTTGTCGATCTGCTCGACGCTGCCGTCGGTGCTGCCGTCGTCGACGACGACGATCTCGCACTCCCCGACGGTCTGGGCAAGCACCGAAGAAATGGCTCGATTGATCGTGCCGGCTTTATTGTAAAGCGGAAGAATAACGGTGAATTTCGGCACAACCTACCTCTTCAGACGAGCCGTAGACAAATCGTTCCCGAAGAACGGCCCGGCCGCAAACGCGCCAGTACGACTTGCCTATGGCCCGCCGGGCTTTCGCCCGCGGTTTGCCCCACCACTTGCATCCATAGTGCACTGCAACATAACGATGATGCAACAGAAAAGTGGCAGGAAGGCGCACGCCGGTCATCTTCATGTTCAGCGCGCGCAAACGACGCACTCCGGACGGCCTTTCGCCTAGGGCTCGCGACCGGAATCCCAAGGTTCTATCTTTGCCGAGCAGATGATCGACACCAGCGACACCGCGGCGAAGAACGCCGCGTAGATCCACAGCAGCGACACCGGCTCCGCGCCGGTCGCCCACACCAGGAGCACGTAGGCGGCGGCGCCGGCGAAGGCGAATCGCGCAACCTTGCCGATCAGCCGCGCGGCGTTGAGATAGCTGAGGAAAAGCGTCGCCGGCTGATAGAAGCCGCTGATCAGCACGATCGCTGCGGCGACGGGCATCGCCTCCGGCGGCACGACGTTGTTCGGCCCGAGCAAAAGGTCGAAAAGCTCCTGCCCGAAGAAGAGCACTGCCAGCGCCGGCACCGCGCTCGCCGCGACGCAGAGCCCGATCACCAGCGACAGGCCTCGCCGCGCCTTCGGCATCTCTCCGGCGAGCAGTTGCCGGCTGATGCGCGGCAGGAAAATCTCGGCCACGGTGCGCGTGCCTGCCATCGCCAGGCGGCAGACCTTCATGACGCTGTCGAACATCACCAGCGCCGGCCCGACGCCGAGAAGCGCCGTGACCACCGCATAGGGCGAGTTCAGCACGAAGAGCTCGGAGAGCGCGAAGACGAGCGACGACCAGAACCGCTTCCAGTGGGCGACGACGCCACTGCGCGTCACGACAGCCTCGCGCAGGCTCCAGATCGGCGATCCCTTCAGCATCCTGGCCAGCACCGCCATGAAGACGACGACGATGACGGTGGTCGCCGCGCCGTAGACGAGGAAGCTGCCGGTCATCACGAACAGGCCGAGCGCGGCGATGAAGAGCAGCCGGCGAATGATCGAGATGAAGGCGAATCGCCGGCCGAGATCTGCCGACCACACGGTCGACTGCAGGTCGAACGACCAGTAGGCGGTGAACAGGCAGCCGAAGAGATAGAGCGCGTTGCCGAGATAGCGGACAGGATCGGCGACGCCGAACCATGCCGGGATCAGGAACGAGAGCACCGTCAGCAGCACCGCCTGCGCGCTGAGGAAGCGGAACACCTCGCCGCCCGTGTCGCCGCCGACGCCGAGCGACTGCGGGCGTAGCGCCATGTAGTTCGCCCGCCCGATCGCCTGGTCGATCGGCTGCACGTAGAAGCCAACCGCGGTGAGGAACACCACCTCGGCATAGCGCGCCTGGTCGAGGCCGCGTGCGAGCACCAGCAACTGCACCAGCGTGAAGGCGAGGTTCAGGCCCGTATGCGCGACATGCAGCGCACCGAAACCCGTCGCCAGCTCGAGGATGCGGCTCCTGCGGCTTCTCACCGCGATCTCGCTCAAAGGGGTCTCATCGCGAAGGCCTCGCGTCCGTTGCGAACCAGCCTCCCCAAACCATTCACTTGCGTGTCGACGACGCGATCGTCCATGTCTGGAAGCGCTCGCCGCGCAGCGACTTGTAGACGCCGATCGCGGTCGCCCACATCGCCACCATGATCTCCCAGAGGCTGGTCACCACCGGCAGGTCGAAGCGGTCCGCCGCGAAGGCGCCCGCCGCGAGAACCAGCAGGTAGGCGAGGAACGGCACCACCCCGAAGGCTACCAGCACGATCGCCGCCGAGGCCGCCGCTCCGACGGCGAGGAAATAGCCGGCCAGCCAGCGCAGATATTTGTGCGACAGGTATTTGTAGACCGACAGCCCGTCGAGCTTGGCGATCTTCGGCCACAGCAGGCGGTGGCAATTGAAGGCGCGGCAGGCGATGCGGACCTTGCGGCGGAACTCGTCCCGCCGGACTGTGGCGGCCCGCTCATAGGCGAGGAAATCGGCGCCGCGCACCAGCCGGTGGCCGGAGCACAGGATCGACATCGAGGTGAAGAAATCGTCGATGATGTCGGCCGGCGTCTGCCGGTGCAGGGCCCTGCGGATGGCGAAGAGCGATCCGTCCGCCCCCATCACCGAGCCGGTGTCGCTTTCGAGCTGCTTCACCCACTCCTCGTGCTTCCAGTAGAGCGTGCCGACCTTCGCCGTCTGGCTCTCGTCGGGGTTCTCGTAGAGCAGATGGCCCGTCACGCAGCCGACCTCCCGGTCGCGGAAATAGCGCGGCAGGTTGCGCACCGCGGCCGGGTCGATCATCACGTTGGCGTCGGTGTAGATGACGATCTCGGCGTTCGTCATCGACAGCAGGCGGTTCATGCCGGCGCTCTTGCCGGTACGCCCTTCCGCCAGCGAGACCTTGAACTCGCCCGCGACCGACTGCAGCACCTCGTTGGTGCCGTCCGAGGAGGCGTCGCTGTGGATCAGCAAGTCGCAATTGCCCAGCGAATCGCGGACGGCGCGCATGTTCTCGATCTTCTGATCGATCACCTG
>Ga0233380_1001534_pt1 | contig 10262 bp, 8 predicted proteins | sample ElkDunMinimDraft_9_FD_191541 | JGI IMG/M metagenome (GOLD analysis project Ga0233380, IMG submission 191541) | Fecal eukaryotic communites from dung pellets of Tule Elk in California, USA - Elk Dung F36 | ecosystem: Host-associated > Mammals > Digestive system > Large intestine > Fecal | place... | reverse complement strand
GGGCGTGGACTACCTCGATGCCCCGGTATCCGGGGGCGAGGTCGGTGCGAAGAACGCCGCCCTGACCATCATGGCCGGCGGCAGCGAGGCCGCCTTCGAGCGCGCCCTGCCTCTGTTCGAGCTGATGGGCAAGAACATCACCCGCGTCGGCGGTGTCGGCGACGGCCAGACGGCCAAGGTGGCGAACCAGATCATCGTCGGGCTCACCATCGAGGCGGTGGCCGAGGCGATGCTGTTCGCCCGGCAGGCCGGGGCAGACCCCGCAAAGGTCCGCGAGGCGCTGATGGGCGGCTTTGCGTCCTCCCGCATCCTCGAGCTGCACGGGGAGCGGATGGTCAAGCGCACCTTCGATCCGGGCTTCCGCATCCGGCTCCACCGCAAGGATCTGGCGCTGGCGCTGGATGCCGCGAAGGCACTTGAGGTTTCCCTGCCCAACACTGCCGCTACCGCGCAGCTGATGAACGCGGCCCTCGCGCTTGGCGATGGCGACAAGGACCATTCGGCCCTGATCCGCACGCTTGAGACCATGGCCGGCGCCCGCGCCGACTAGCCAGAACAGAGATCGAGGGAGATCCCGCGGCGGCGTATGGCGCTGCCCGGCCTCCTGTTGACCGGAGACACCCAGAATGCCGCTCGACAAGCTGCCGCAGACCCCCTTCGGCGCCGTCTATTTCCGCAAGTCCAACCCGCCGCGCGAGGATTGGGAGCGCGATTACGGCGTCGCCGCCGAGGATGGGCTCAACGTCTTCCGGCACTGGTTCATGTGGTCGGCCATCGAGCGCCGCCCGGGCGTCTACGACTGGGATGACTACGACCGCCAGATGGACCTCGCCGCGAAGAACGGCCTCAAGACCATCATCGCCGAACTGACCCACACCGTTCCGGACTGGGCGTGGCGCAAGTTCGCCCATGCCCGCGTGATCCGCGCCGATGGCCGCGAACTCGAGCCGGTCATGGGCGTCAGCGCCGCGGTGGGCGGCTTCGCCCACAATGGTGGCGGCGCCGGCTCGCTCACCATGAACTGCCCGGAGGTGAAGGAAGCCGCCGGCGCCTTCCTCACCGCCCTCGCCACCCGCTACAAGGGCCATCCGGGACTGCTCGGCTACGATGTGTGGAACGAGGTCAACTACTCCGCCGATGTCGACTATTCCGAGTGGATGCAGGCCGATTTCCGCCGCTGGCTGCAGCAGAAATACGGCGACCTCGAAACGCTCGCCAACGCCTGGTACCGCTATTCATACGCCGAGTGGGACGACATCCAGGCGCCCCGCGAGGTGGCTGCCTATCCGCAGAACCTCGACTGGCTGGAGTTCAAGCGCGACAACTACTACGGCCAGATGCAGTGGCGGATCGACACCATCCGCGCCGTCGACCAGGATTGCCTGATCGCCGCCCACGGCGTCGGCGGCGCCATTCCCAACATGGCCGCCAACGGCTCCGACGACTGGCTCGCCGCCTCCAAGGTCGAGCTCTACGGGCTGACCTGGGTCCCTGGCCGGCGCGGCTTCAAGCCCTGGCAGAACTTCTTCGGCCCGGACCTGACCCGCGCCGCCGCCCGCGGCAAGAAGTGGTGGCATGCCGAGCGCCCCGGCGGGCCGCTGTGGATGCAGCCGCAGGTGCTGGGCCGGGACAAGGAAGATGCCCGCGTCATGGAGCCGGAGGATATCCGCCTGCTGACCATGACCTCCTTCGCCGCCGGCGCGACCGGCGTGCTCAACCTGCGCTACCGCCCGCTGCTCGACGGTCCGCTGTTTGGCGCCTTCGGCTCCTACGGCATGGACGGCAGCCGCACCCCGCGCTCCGACATGGCGAGCGAACTCGCCAGATGGGCCAACGCACCGGCCCAGAAGACCCTGTTCGAGGCCCGTCCGGTCAAGGGAGACATCGGCCTGCTCGTGATCCCCGAGGCGCAGGCCTGGGACTACCTGCTCAATGCCCGCCACTGCCCCGAAACCTACCGGCAGGCCATGTGGGGCGCCTATCGCGGCTTCTTCGACAATGGCGTGCAGGCCGACTGGGTCCACATCGACGATATCGCCGGCTACGACATCCTTTACGCGCCATACCCGATCGCCATGAACAGCGGCACCGCCGAAGCGCTCCGCCTGTGGGTGGAGCAGGGCGGCACGCTGATCTCGGAGGCAACGCCCGGCTATTTCGGCGATCGCGGCAAGGTGGGAACGGTGCAGCCCAACCACGGTCTCGACGCCGTGTTCGGCGTGCGCGAGGACGAGGTCGAGTTCATGCCGGATATCGGCGACCGCATCGCCTTCGATTTCCGCGGCCGGCCGGTCCGTGGCGGCGGCTTTCTCCAGTCGTATGCGCTGCAGGGCGGACGAGCCCTCGGCGCCTTCAGCGACGGTCGTACGGCGGTGGTCGAGCACGAGTTCGGCAGCGGCCGTACCCTGCTGGTCGGTTCACACCCGGGTGTCGGCTACTTCACCCGCAGCGAGGCCAACAACCTCGCCTACTTCGCGGCGGTGCTCGACTGGGCGGGCCGCACACAGCGCGTCGTCCTGTCCGACAATCGCCTGCAGGCGCGCCTGCACGAGGCAGGAGGCAGGCGCGTGCTGTGGCTGCTCAATCCCAGCCGCGAGGCGGCAACCGTCTCGGTCAGCGTCGACGGGCGACCGGTGAGCGCAGGCCAGACCTACTGGCCCGGAGGGCAGGTGGAGGGCAGCCATATCACGGTTGCTCCCCGCGATGTCCTGGTCATGGAATTGCAAGTATAGCGGCAATAACAAGCGCAACGTTAGGTTGTGTTATTCTGGCGGAGGGACTATCAGCGGCCGCGGAACGAGGGACTGCAATTGGCACGGATCACACTGGCCACGATCGCCGAGAAGACGGGACTGTCGAAGTTCGCCGTCTCGCGCGCTCTCTCGGGCAAGAGCGGGGTCAGCGACGAGACCCGTCGGATGGTCCAGTCCGTCGCGGCTGAACTGGGGTATCTCCGGCCGGTCCATCCCAGCACCCCCAACGTGCTCGGCATCGTCTTCCACGACACCGACCTCGTGAACTCGGAACTGCAGGTTCTGGTGCAGTCGGGGTTCCAGGCAGAGGCGGCGCGGCGGGGCTATCAGGCTCGGATGATCTGGACGCACCAGCCGGAGGAGGTGGAGGCTTTCGCCCGCACCTGTGCCGGCGTCGCCATGGTCGGCCCTCACCTCAGGGAGAGCAAGTACCGCATCAAGGCGCTCGGCGTTCCGCTCTCGCTCAATGGCTGGATCGACCCGCTGGAGCGGTTCGACATGGTGCACGGCACCGATCACGAATCCGGCGCCGCCGTCGCCAACTACCTCATCGGGCTCGGCCATCGCCGCATCGCCTATGTGCAGGGCTCCGCCAACTACCGCGGCCGCATCGAGCGCCTCTACGGCCTGCGCGAAGTCACGGAGCAGTATCCCGACGTCGAACTGCGCCAGCTGACCTTTGACTCCGAGAAGATGTTCATGGGCCGGCTGAGGGAGCTTCTGGACGAAGGCTTCAACCCCACGGCCTTCTTCTGCGCCCATGACGGGCTGGCGCTGACCGCGATGTCCGAACTGATGGGCATGGGCTACAAGATACCCCAGGACGCCACGGTGATCGGCTTCGGCGACTTCTCCGCCGCGACCCAGATCACCCCCAACCTCACGACGGTGAAGACTCAGGGGCACGAGATCGGCGCCGGGCTGGCCCGGGTGCTGGACGACCGCATCAACGCCCGCATCGCTCCGGACGTGCCGGTGCGCATGATGTTCTGCGGCCACCTGGTGGAGCGGCAGTCATCCGGCCCCGCTCCGTTCGACCCCGCCGGGCTGGCGCTGGCCGGCTAGTGCAGGGTCACCAGCCCCGCCGCATTGCGGAACTCGGCGGGACGGATCAGCCCGGCATGGGCGACAGTCACCGAATGCAGCTTGCCATCGATCTCGCGTGACCAGAAATCGAGGAAGGCCTTGAGTTCCGGGAACTGCGGGGCGAGGTCGTATTCCTGCCAGACGAACAGCTGCAGCAGCGAGGGCTGGTCGGGGAGATGGTAGTGGATCTGGGCCGTGGTGAGCCCGTAGCCCGCCATTTGCCTGAGGAAGGCGCGATCGGTCATGACAGCAAATTCCCTTGTCGGTTCACTGCCGAATAAGCCAGCACAAACAGCAGCTTGATACAAATCAGCACTCCCTGTCGGGGAGTGCCAAAAAATCTGCATCACCCCTCTTGAAAGGGTTTTTGCCCCTCCTAAGTTGATGCTCGCTTCCTCCGGGAATGCCGGGGAAGCTCCGTCATTGTCCATTTCTGGAGGTTGAACCATGGGACTTCGTCCCCTGCACGACCGTGTGGTCGTTCGCCGCATCGAGGCCGATCAGAAATCCGCCGGCGGCATCATCATTCCCGACACTGCCAAGGAGAAGCCCTCCGAGGGCGAAGTGGTCGCCGTGGGTGCGGGCGCTCGCAACGAGAAGGGCGAGATCGTCGCGCTCGACGTGAAGGTCGGTGACCGCGTGCTGTTCGGCAAGTGGAGCGGCACCGAGGTGCGCCTTGATGGCGAGGACCTGCTGATCATGAAGGAAAGCGACATCCTCGGCATCGTCGAGGCTGCCGAACCGGCCCGCAAGGCCGCCTGAGGCAAACCAGTTCGTTAGGGAGCAGAAAGAATGGCTGCCAAGGAAGTAAAGTTCTCGTCTGACGCGCGCGAAAAGATGCTGCGCGGCGTGGATACGCTTGCGAATGCGGTCAAGGTGACCCTGGGCCCCAAGGGCCGCAACGTGGTCATCGAAAAGTCGTTCGGGGCACCGCGCATCACCAAGGACGGCGTCAGCGTCGCCAAGGAAATCGAACTCGAGGACAAGTTCGAGAACATGGGCGCGCAGATGGTGCGCGAGGTTGCGTCCAAAACCAACGACCTGGCGGGCGATGGCACCACCACGGCAACCGTGCTGGCGCAGGCCATCGTCAAGGAAGGCGCCAAGGCCGTTGCCGCCGGCATGAACCCGATGGACCTCAAGCGCGGCATCGACCTAGCCGTAGGCAAGGTGGTCGAGGACCTCAGGAGCCACGCCAAGAAAGTCACCGCCAACAGCGAGATCGCCCAAGTCGGCACCATCTCGGCCAATGGCGATGCCGAGATCGGCCGCTTCCTCGCCGAGGCGATGGAAAAGGTCGGCAATGACGGCGTGATCACGGTGGAGGAGGCCAAGACCGCCGACACCGAGCTCGAAGTCGTGGAGGGCATGCAGTTCGACCGCGGTTACCTGTCGCCCTATTTCGTCACCAACTCCGAGAAGATGCGGGTCGAACTGGAAGACCCCTACATCCTGCTCCACGAGAAAAAGCTCTCCAATCTCCAGGCCTTGTTGCCCGTGCTTGAATCGGTTGTTCAGGCCGGCAAGCCGCTGCTGATCGTGGCCGAGGACGTGGAGGGCGAGGCGCTCGCCACACTCGTTGTGAACCGCCTGCGCGGCGGGCTCAAGGTTGCCGCGGTGAAGGCACCGGGCTTCGGCGATCGCCGCAAGGCCATGCTGGAGGATATCGCCATCCTGACCGGCGGCAATGTCATCTCCGAGGAGCTGGGCATCAAGCTCGAGAACGTTACGCTCAACATGCTCGGCACCGCCAGGAAGGTGGTGATCGAGAAGGAGAACACCACCATCGTGAACGGCGCTGGCTCCCGCGAGGACATCGAGGGCCGCGTCAACCAGATCAGGGCGCAGATCGAGGACACGACCTCCGACTACGACCGCGAGAAGCTGCAGGAGCGGCTGGCCAAGCTCGCCGGCGGCGTGGCCGTGATCCGCGTGGGTGGCGCCACGGAAGTCGAGGTGAAGGAGAAGAAGGATCGCGTCGACGACGCCCTTCATGCCACCCGCGCCGCTGTGGAGGAGGGCATCCTGCCCGGTGGCGGCGTGGCGCTGCTGCGCTCGCTCAAGGCTCTCGATGGGCTCGAGGGCGCCAACCAGGACCAGCAGGCCGGCATCGACATCGTCCGCCGCGCCATCCGGGCTCCGGCGAAGCAGATCGCCATCAACGCCGGCGCGGATGGTTCGATCATCACCGGCAAGCTGCTGGAGAAGGACGACTACAACTGGGGCTACAACGCCGCGACCGGCGAGTACCAGGACCTGGTCGCCGCCGGCGTGATCGACCCGGCCAAGGTGGTCCGCACCGCCCTCGAGGACGCCGCCTCGGTGTCCTCGCTGCTGATCACCACCGAAGCCATCGTGGTCGAGAAGCCGAAGAAGGAAGCCGCACCCGCAATGCCGGGCGGCGGCATGGACTTCTAGGTCCTCACCGAACCTGCAAGGGGCCCCGCACGGGCCCCTTGCTGCATATGGCCGCGCCTGGTGGCTGGCGCCGCAGCGGACAGGGGGGTATGACGGCGGCACCGCGATCAGCCTGCCCGAAAGAGAGTCGCATGAGCCTCGACACCGTCCTCGATGATGCCTTCCAGCCGGTGCAGGAGGCGATCGCCGCGGGACGCATTCCCGGCGGCGTTCTCGGCGTGGTGGACGCCGCGGGTGGCCGTGCCGTCCGTGTCGCGGGTGCCGCCCAGATCGCGCCGGACCATCGCCCGATGAGCGAGGACACCTGGTTCGATCTCGCCTCGCTCACCAAGGTGCTGTTCACCACCCCGCGCATCCTGGCGCTGGCGGAAGAGGACAGGCTCTATCTCGACGCGCCGCTGGTCAGCGTCATTCCCGATTTCGCGCAGTACAATCCCGACAACTGGCAGCGCAAGGTGACCTTCCGCCAGTGTCTCGGGCACCAGACGCCGTTTCCCGGCGTGTTTCCGCTCTACACCCACGGCACCGACCCCAACCTGCTCCGGCACTTCGTGCTGCAGCGCGAGTGGCCCGCCGGGCCGGCGGTCTACTCCGACATCAACTTCATCCTGCTCGGCATCGCCATCGAGCGGCTGGAGGGGCGTACCATCCGCGCCAGCGACCCGGGGCAGGGCTTCGCCTGGTCCGCCGATCCCTACGAAGCGGCCGCGACCGAGCGCTGCCCCTGGCGGGGGCGCGTCCTTGCCGGGGAGGTCCACGACGAGAACTGCGCGGCGCTTCAGGGGGCGGGGCATGCGGGCCTGTTCGGCACGGTGAACTCGGTGCTCGATTTCGCCGCCGGCGTGTTCGACGGTACCCGGGTCTCACCGGCCGCCGCCGAACTGATGCGCACGCCGCTCTCGGCGCGCCGCACCCATGGCTGGGAGCGCCCGTACGAAGGCTGGTCGGGTGGCGAGCTCTGTTCGCCGGATACGATCGGCCATACCGGCTTCACCGGCACGGGACTGTGGATCGACTTCGCGCGCGGGCGGGCCTGGACGCTGCTGACCAATCGCGTCCACCCCACGCGCCACTTCGACAGCGGCATCCTGGCCCTGCGCCGGGCCGTCGGCGACAGCATCAACCGGCACTGAGGTGACCATGCAACCGATCTGGGCCGTCGGCCTGATGACAGGCACCGCCCTCGACGGCTTTGTCGATGTGGCACTTCTGAAGACCGATGGCGTCACCGTGGAGCAGTTCGGGCCGTATGAACTGATGCCCTATGGCGAGGACCTCCGGGCGCTGCTCGAGGCGACACTGGCGGCCGCGCGCGCCTGGAACTTCGAGGGGCCGGAGCCGGCAATCTTCGCCGAGGCCGAGGCGGCACTGACCCGCGCCCAGGCCGAGGCGGTGCGCCGTCTGGTCGAAAGCCGCGGCATGCAGATGTCCGACATCGGGGTGGTCGGCTTTCACGGCCAGTCCGTGCTGCATCGCGCGCCGACCGCGCAGCGGCGCGGCGACACCCGCCAGCTCGGCGACGGCGAACTGATGCACCGGATGCTGGGTGTGCCCGTCGCCTATGACTTCCGGACCGCCGACGTCCGCGCGGGCGGGCAGGGGGCCCCGCTCGCAGCCATCTACCATCAGGCGCTGCTGCGCGGTCTCGGGGCGCGTGGCGAGACGGCCGTGCTAAACCTCGGCGGTGTCGCCAATGTCAGCTGGTGGGATGGCGCGGACAGCCTCGTCGCCTTTGATACCGGCCCCGCAAACGCGCCGATCAACGATTTCGTCAAGGCGCTCGGGCACGGGGACATGGATCGCGACGGCGCGCTGGCACTTGCCGGGGCCGTCGACGAGGCGCGGCTGGCAACGCTGCTGGAGCACCCTTACCTGTCGGCTCCATGGCCGAAATCGCTCGACCGCTTCGACTTCACCGCCGCGATGGCCGACGGGCTCGACCTCACCACTGGCGCGGCCACGCTGACGGCGTTCAGCGCCGCCGCCGTTGGCAAGGGGCTCGACCTGCTGCCCCGGCGGCCCGACCGTCTGATCGTCTGCGGCGGCGGCCGGCACAATCCTGCAATGATGCGCATGCTGAACGAGCGGGCGAGCGTCGCTGCAGTGCCCGCCGAGGCGGTTGGTTGGCGTGGCGATGCCATCGAGGCCGAGTGCTTCGCATTCCTTGCCGTGCGCGTGCTGCGCGACCTGCCGACCAGCTTCCCGACAACGACTGGTGCGCCGCACCCGCTGACGGGCGGGCGCGTGGCGGGCTGACAGGACCCTGCGGGGCTATCCTCAGTCCGGCAGCACCCTAACGAAATGGTTGTCGGCAACCTGCCGGGTCTCGTGCTGCGGCAGCGCGGAGCGGCGGCGGATCGACTCCACCTGGCTCAGTTCATCCACCGGCGCCTGTCCGAAGCGGCGGTCCGGGTCTGGCACGGCAGCCAGCAGCAGCCGCGTGTAGGGGTGCTGCGGGTCGCCGAGAACGCTGTCGGTCGCGCCCCATTCGACGATCTGGCCGGAATACATCACCATGATGTCCTCGGCCACGTAGCGGGCCGTGGCGATGTCGTGGGTGATGTAGAGCAGCGCGAGCTGCTCCTCGGCCTTCATGGCGTTGAGCAGGTTGAGGATACCGAGCCGAACCGACACGTCGAGCATCGAGGTCGGCTCGTCGGCGACGATCACCTGCGGGTTCACGGCGAGGGCGCGGGCGATGCTGATGCGCTGGCGCTGCCCGCCCGAGAGCTCGTGCGGGAACTTTGCGAGCACCAGCGCCGGATCGAGCTTGACGCGGCTCAGCAGTTCCTCCGCTGCGGCCCTGCGGGCGCTCGCGGACTGCCCGGGCCGGTGCAGCTTCAACGGCCGCTCGAGATGGTAGCGGATGGTGTGGGCCGGGTTGAGCGAGGAGAAGGGGTCCTGGAACACCATCTGCACCGCGGACCGGTAGGCCCTCAGCGCGCGCCGGTCGGCCTTGCCGAGCGGTTCGCCGCGGAACAGGATACGGCCCTCGTCCGGCTGGTATTCACGCATGATCAGCCGCGCTGCGGTGGTCTTGCCCGAACCGGACTCGCCCACCAGCGCCAGCGTCCGCCCGGCATGGAGCCCGAAGGACACGGACCGCGCCGCATAGACGGCGCGCTCGCCCTGGCCGAATACCTTGGAGACCTGATCGAGCGCCAGGATCGGGGATGCGTCGCTCATGCCTTTTCCCCTGCGCTGATCTGCTCGCCATGGAGCCGCGGCATCGAGGCCCACAGGCGCTTCGTGTACGGGTGCTGCGGCGCCCGGTAGATCGTCTGGGCGTCGTTCACTTCCACCAGTTCACCCTCGAGCATGATGCCGATGCGGTCGCTGACCTGCACCATCAGCCCCAGATCGTGGGTGATGAACAGCACGGCGAACCCCAGCTCCCGCCGCAGCGTGTCGATCCGCTGCAGGATCTCGCGCTGCACCACCACGTCCAGCGCGGTCGTCGGCTCGTCCATGATCAGCAGCTTCGGATTGAGCGCGAGGCACATGGCGATCACCGTGCGCTGGCGCATGCCGCCCGACATCTGGTGCGGGTAGGCCGTCAGCCGGTCCGGCGAGATGTCGACGAGCTTCAGCAGCTCCGCCGCCCGTTCGCGCGCCTGGGCGCGGCTGGCGCCGGTATGGCTGTGGAGCACGTCGTAGAACTGCGCCTCGATCGTCAGCACGGGATTGAGCGAGTTCATCGCGCTCTGGAACACCATGGCGACCTCGCTCCAGCGGAAGCGACGCAGCGCCTGGTCCTCGAGCGCCAGCACGTCGCGGCCACCCACCAGGATACTGCTGCCCTTGCGGATCAGGGCAGGGGGGCGGTGCAGCCGGCTCACCGCGAAGGCGATGGTGGACTTGCCGCACCCGGATTCGCCCGCGAGCCCGAAGAACTCGCCCGGTGCGATGTCGAAGCTCACGTCCTTGACGGCGTGGAAGTCGGCCTCGGCACCGACATAGTCGATGCTCAGGTTGCGAATGGACAGGACCGGTTCGCTCACAGCT
>Ga0233380_1001531_pt1 | contig 10276 bp, 14 predicted proteins | sample ElkDunMinimDraft_9_FD_191541 | JGI IMG/M metagenome (GOLD analysis project Ga0233380, IMG submission 191541) | Fecal eukaryotic communites from dung pellets of Tule Elk in California, USA - Elk Dung F36 | ecosystem: Host-associated > Mammals > Digestive system > Large intestine > Fecal | place... | reverse complement strand
GTGATCCGTCTCTCCCTGGTGTGGGTACCCCCATCGCGCGCGTGAGGAGGCGTCATGACAGGTGTTCGTGCTGCGTTTGATGAGGCCGTTGGGGTGCTTGCTACGGAGGCCGTGGATGCGGCGGCGGTTGCGCTGGGCCGGACGTTGGCTGATGCGATTGATGCCGCTGACGATCTTCAGGGCGAGGCCCGGACCAAGGCGCTCTACCTGACTCCTCATCTCATGAACGTTCTGAAGGAGTTGCTGGCGACCCCGGCGGCCCGCCGCGATGTTGGTGGAGCGGCGCCGGCGAAGGGGGCTACCTCGAATGGGAAGCTCGGTCAGCTCCGCGGCATCACGGGCGGCCGCTCGGCGTAAGCGCCTTGGGTCGGAGACGCCCCGCATCTTTACTCCCCCGTTGCGGGAGTTGACGCCGGAGACGTCGCTTGGCTTCGCTGCGGTTGAGTTCGCGCAGGATGTTTGTGGGATCGACTTGTTCCCGTGGCAGCGTTGGTTGTTGATTCATGCTCTCGAGTTGGACCCGGAGTTGACGACGTCGACGCTGGACCGGCGGAGGCCCCTGGACCCGATCTTCCGGTTCAGGAAGATCGTCGTCTTGGTGGCTCGGCAGAATGGTAAGTCGACCCTGTCGCAGGTCCTCAGCCTGTTCTTCTTGTACATCCTCCGCACGAACCTTGTGCTGGGGACGGCGCAGGACCTGGACACGGCGGAAGAGGTCTGGGAGGGCGCGCAGGAGATCATCGACGAGACGCCGGAGTTGGCGGCGCTTGCCGATAAGCCGATCCGCAACAACGGTAAGAAGGCGATCCGCCTCCTGACTGGCGAGCGGTACAAGGTCAAGGCGGCGAACCGTCGCGCCGGCCGTGGCCTGTCCGGTGACCTGATCCTTCTCGACGAGCTCCGTGAGCACCAGTCCTGGGACGCTTGGGGTGCGATCACGAAGACGACGATCGCCCGTCCGGCTGCGCAGATTTGGGCGCTGTCGAACGCTGGCGATGCTACGTCGATCGTGCTGCGCTACCTCCGCAAGACGGCGCATGCTGCGTTGGGTGACCCGGACGGCATCAACGCTGACGATGACCCTGGGCGCTTGCTGCCTACTGCGGGCACCATCGATGAACTGATCGACCTGTCTGATGGCGGGCCGGACCTGGACCTCGAGGGCTTTGAGGAGGATGCGGACACGCTCGGCATCTTCGAGTGGTCTGCGCCTCCGGGGTGCTCGGTCATGGACCGTGATGGTTGGGCTATGGCGAACCCGTCCATGGGTCACGGCATCAGTGAGCGCACGATCGCGGGCGACGCGAAGGGGGACCCTGAGTGGGTCTTCCGCACCGAGTGCCTGTGCCAGTGGTCGGACGGTTCCCTTGAGGGGCCGTTCCCGTCTGGCGCGTGGGAGGCGGGTATTGACCCGTCGTCGCGTATGGCTGCGGGGCGGCGCGCGTTCTGTGTGGACGTCTCGTGGGATCGGTCCATGGCTTACATCGCTGTTGCCGGTCTGCGTGAGGACGGGTCTCCGCACGTGGAGATGGCGGCTCAGCGTGCTGGCACGGAGTGGGTTGTGCCGTGGCTGTCCGACCCCGATCGTGTGGCCCGTCAGGGCGGCGAGATTGAGGTTGTGGTGCAGACGTCGGGGGCTCCTGCGACGTCGCTTCGTGACGCGCTCAGGGATGCCCCGGGCGTGACGTTGATCGATTGGGGCGGCTCTGACATCGGCGCGTCATCGGGCGTGTTCTTCGATGCCGTCTCGGCGAACATCGAGCGACCTGACGCGGACCCGGATGACGAGCCTGCTCGCCCGGTGAAGCACCCGCCTTGGCCTGCTCTCGACCTGGCCGCTGCTACGGCGGTCACAAAGCCTATGGGTGACGGGTGGGGCTGGGATCGGCGCAAGTCGCCGGTTGATGCTGCCCCGCTTGTTGCCGCTACCGGTGCCGTTTGGCACGCCATGAAGAAGCCCAAGCCGAAGTTCCGTTCGGCATGGGAAGACGAGAGCCACGGCCTAACGGTCGTCTAGCGGGAGCGGGGTGGTCGCGTGGGGCTCCGTGACACCGTTGGTCGCATCCTCGGCCGTAAGTCGAGCATCGTGTATGCGTCGTCCGGTCCGGATCTTCCGGACTACATCGATATGTCGCACCTGAGGGAGATGCTTGGCGGGATCTCGCCGGAGCGCCTGTACCGCACGCAGCCTCACCTTCGGACTGTGGTCACCTTCCGTGCGCGGAATGTGGCCCAGCTCGGCCTGCACACGTACAAGCGTCTGAGCGAGACGGACCGGCAGCGCCTGAGGGATCACCCGGTGGCGAAGTTGATTGCTCGCCCGAACCCGACCATGACGACGTCGGAACTCATTTACAGCCTCATGGCGGACCGCGACTTGTACGACTATGCGATCTGGCATGTGACCGCGTCGGCCGATGCGCCGTCGGGGTTTGAGATTTGGCCTATCCCGCCGTCGTGGGTCACTCGCCAGGGTGGCGGTACTGCGTGGGAGCCGGCGTGGGTCGAGTTCGCTCGCCCGAACCAGCCCCGCCCGGTTCGCGTCAGTGCGGCGGATCTGGTCCTGTTTCACGGCTGGAACCCGGGTGATCCTCGCACGGGCTCTACGCCGATCGACGCACTCAAGGACGTCCTCGCTGAGCAGATCCAGGCGAACGCGTACCGGCAGCAGGTGTGGCAGAACGGTGGCCGTGTGGGTGCGGTTCTGACTCGCCCGATGGATGCCACTTGGTCCCCTGAGGCGCGCGAGCGGTTCTCGCGCGAGTGGGCTGCGAAGTGGTCTGGTACTGACGGCGCGAAGGCTGGTGGCACGCCCATCCTCGAGGATGGGATGACGCTTCAGCGCATCGGGTTCTCCGCCAAGGAGGACGAGTGGGTTGAGGGCGTGAAGCTCTCGCTGTCCACGGTCGCGCAGGTGTACCACGTGAATCCGACGATGGTCGGCAATCTGGACAACGCGAACTTCTCCAACGTGCGCGAGTTCCGCCGGATGCTGTACTCGGACACGCTCGGCCCCGACATCTCCATGATCGAGGACCGTCTCAACGCGTTCCTCCTGCCCCGCTTCCCAGACTCCGATGGCGTGTATGTCGAGTTCAACATTGCCGAGAAGCTGCGCGGCAACTTCGAGGAGCAGGCGTCGGCCATGGCGGCGTCGATCGGTCGCCCGTGGATGACCGCGGACGAGGGTCGTGCGCTCATGAACATGTCGTCCCTTGGTGGGGACGCCGAGCACCTGGTCACCCCGCTGAACGTCCTTGTGGACAGTGGCGGCGAGACCGACCCGAGCCTTCTTGAGGCCGATGACATCAAGACGCGCATCGACGCTGCGGCGGCTCTCATTCGTTCCGGCTTCGAGCCGGCGGCTGCGATCCAGGCGGTTGGGCTCGACCCGATCAAGCACCTTGGCCTGCTGCCCATCACGGTGCAGCGACCGCAGGAGCCGGACCAGGTCGATGAGGAGGCGGTCGACGATATCAAGTCTGGCGGCGTCCAGATCAAGGCGCGGGCAGGCGCGGCGTACGAGAAGAAGGTGGAGCAAGTCCTGGACCGGTTCTTCAAGCGCCAGCAGTCCGTGGTTCTCTCTGCGCTCGGGTCGAAGGATTCGTCGGAGTGGTGGAGCCAGGACCGCTGGAACAAGGAGCTGTCCGAGGATCTGTTCGCCCTCGCGCTCCTGGTGGCGAACGAGATTGGCGCCAAGTCGGCACAGTCGCTCGGGTTCAACCCGGGGGACTACGACGTCGCCCGCACCGAAGCGTTCCTCAAGTCCGTTGCGGAGTCTCGCGCGGACATGATCAACGCGACGACGCGGGACCGGATCGAGAAGGCGCTTGCGTCTGATAGTCCGGATGACACTCCGACGCACGTCTTCGAGGAGGCTCGCTCCGCCCGTGTGGGCGCTGCGGCGAAGGCGCTTATCACGACGTTCTCTGCGTTCGCGACGACCGAGGCCGGGCAGCAACTGGCTCCCGGTAAGGCCGTGAAGACGTGGGTCGTGACGTCGAAGAATCCGCGCGCTACGCATTCCGCGATGAATGGTCAGACGGTCCCGGTGGGCGAGAAGTTCTCCAACGGTGCTGACTGGCCCGGCGACCCTGCCCTGGGTGCCGACGAGGTGTCTGGGTGCGAATGCACCTGCACCGTAACTGTGCCCGGGGAGGGCTGATGAAGACCAAGAATGCCACTGTCCGGGTGAAGGCGGGTCCCGACGACGGTCTCGAAGAGGGGCAGTTCACGGCGTACGCGAGCGTGTTCGGCAACAAGGACTCCTATGGCGATGTAGTTGTCAAGGGGGCCTTTGCCGACACGCTCGCGGCGTGGGGCGCTAAGGACTCTGAGATTCCGCTTCTCTTCGGTCACCGCATGGACGACCCGGATTTCAACATCGGGCACGTCGTGAAGGCCGAAGAGGACGAGGTCGGACTCAAGGTTACGGGCCAGCTCGATCTGGAGAACCCGAAGGCGGCACAGACGTACCGGCTCATCAAGGGCCGCCGCATCGATCAGATGTCGTTTGCGTACGACGTGCTCGAGGGCTCTTCGGTCGAGAAGGACGGCGACTCGTTCTACGAGCTCCGCAAGCTCGCCCTGTACGAGGTTTCCGTGGTGCCGATCGGCGCCAATCAGGAGACCGAGATTCTTGCCGTGAAGGCCGCTGCTGACGCACTGGCTTCCGGCGCTAAGGCTGGCCGAGTCTTCTCGGCCGGCACCGAAGGTGAACTGCGCAAGGCGCATGAAGCCATCGGAACCGTGCTCGCCGCCATCGGCCAGCACGAGGACCAGGAGAAGGCCAGCGGTCACACCGAGGCCAAGTCTGACGAGGAGCCGCCCGCGGCCAAGTCGGACGAGGAGCCGAGGGTCAACCCGTCCGCACGAGTCCTGGCGCACCTGCACCTACTCGCCCTCGAAGAGGGAGAAGGGGGTTCATCGTGAACCTTCGGGAACAGCGGGCCGCCGCACTCAAGGCCGCCCAGGACATCGTCGCCAAGGCCAAGGCTGAGGACCGCGACCTGACGCCGGAAGAGGTCTCGACCATCGAGACCAAGACCGACGAGGTCAGGGACCTCGGCGAGAAGATCAAGGCGGCCGACAGCGCCAAGGCTGCCATCAAGGCCATCGGCGACATCCGCGTCGACGAGGCCGCCCCGGCTGCGTCTGCCGGCGCTGAGGGCGCGAAGTCGCTTGGCGAGCACTTTGTCAAGCACGCCCACGGTGAGCTTGTTCAGAAGAAGGGTGGCACCTTCACGGTTGCCGCTCCGGAGTTCGTCAAGGCGGCTGCGGACACGCACGTCACGACCGGCTCGGTCTGGGGTCCGTTCCTCACGGAGTACGACCGCACCATTGTGCAGGGTGTTCGTCGCCGTCTGACCGTCGCGGACCTGCTCGGTTCGGGCACGCTGACCGGCAACGCGATCAGCTACCTGGTGGAGGGCGCGCTTGAGGGTGCGTTCACCACGGTTGCTGAGGCCGCTGCCAAGCCCCAGCTGCACGTCGCGGACCCGACGATGGTCACGGACGCGCTCAAGAAGATCGCTGGCTGGATCAAGGTCTCGGACGAGATGGTCGAGGATCTCGACTTCGTCATGTCGGAGATCAACAACCGCCTCCTGTACGCCCTGGGCGTGTTCGAGGAGGACCAGATCCTGTCGGGCAACGGGTCCGGTCAGAACCTGACCGGCCTGCTGAACCGTTCGGGTGTGCAGACCGAGCTTCGCGGCAACACGGCGTCGGGCGATTCCGTGGCGGACACGATCTTCCGTGCCATCACGAAGGTCCAGACCGGCTCGGGTCTGGACGCTGATGGCCTGGTCATCAACCCGGCCGACTACCAGTCGCTTCGCCTCACGAAGGACGCCAACGGCCAGTACTTCGGCGGTGGCTTCTTCAACGGTGCGTACGGCAACGGTGGCATCCAGGAGCAGCCGAACGTGTGGGGTCTGCGGACCGTCATTACGCCGGCGATCTCTGCGGGCACGGTCCTGGTGGGCGCGTTCCAGCAGTCGGCCACGGTGTACCGCAAGGGCGGCGTTCGTGTCGAGTCGACGAACTCGCACGGCACGGACTTCACCAACAACCTCGTGACGATCCGTGCGGAGGAGCGCCTCGCGCTCGCCGTGCGCCGTCCTACCGGTCTGGTGAAGACCACGATCACGCCTGCTGCGTGATCTGACTGACGGGGCGGGGCGCCGGCGATCCTGGCGCCCCGCCCCCGGTATCGACCTGGAGGGCTGCATGGCTGAGCTGAAGACGTACGAGATCACGCTGCACGGGATCGTGCACACGGTGCAGTTGTCCGAGGTGGACGCGAAGCGGTATGGCGACGCGGCCCGCGAGGTCGGTGCGAAGTCGGCGCCGAAGTCCGAGAACAAGGGGCGCGCCGCCGCTAACAAGAAGGGCTGACCCTGATGCCGCTTCCCCCGTTCCTGAATCCCGCCGAGTTCTCTGCGGGCACTGGCGGCAAGATCGCGGCGGACGACCCGCGTGTGCAGCCTCTGATTGACGGGGCCACTGCGGCGATCCGTCGTTACTGCGGGTGGCACGTGGCGCCCGTGGTTGCCGAGTCTGTGACGCTCGACGGTCCGGGCGGTCATCTGCTGTCGTTCCCGACCCTGCGCCTGGAGAGCATCACGGCGCTGTCGGAGTGCGGCAAGGTGGCCGACGTTGCGGACCTTGAGTGGTCCGAGCTGGGCAACGTGCGTAAGCGGCGCGGGTGCTGGACGGACCGGTTCCGTGGCATCACCGCCACGATCGAGCACGGGTTCGAGTCCGTGCCTGACGTGGCGCAGATCGTGCAGCAGGTTGTTGCAAACGCGGTGAGCTCTCCCCTCGGGGCGACGAGCGAGTCTGCGGGTGCGCTGTCGGTGTCCTGGGCGACCACGGCACCGGGCGTGTCTGGCGGCTTGTCCCTTCTGGCCCGCGACTTTGCGGTGCTGGACATGTACCGCATCCGGGGGGCGTGATGCTTCCCTCGTTCGCGACGCAGAGCGTGGCGATCCTGCGGGCTACCACGACCGAGGACGCTCACGGGAACGAGGTTCCTGACTGGGCGAACCCGGCGGTGACTGTCGTCCAGGGGTGTTCGGTGCAGCCGCTCACTTCGGATGAGGTGAACAGGTCGCGCGATGCCGTGATGGGTTCGATGCGCGTGTTCATGCCGCCGGGCGTGGACGTGCTGGCGTCGGACCGACTCCGCCTTGCGGGCACGGGCGGTGACTACGAGATCGTCGGGGAGCCGCTGCGGTGGCCTTCTCCGACTGGCGGCCTGGATCACGTCGAGCTGATCGCTAAGCGTTGGGGGGGCTGACGTCGTGGGCATTCAGATCAAGTACAAGCAAGGTGCCTTCCGCGCGATCCGCACGTCGCCGGAGACGGTGGCCGAGGTGAATCGTAGGGCGCAGCGTGTGGCGGCCACTGCGGGTGCCGGTTACGGGATCGAGGCTGGCGTGTCGGGTGGTCGTGGTCGTGCACGTGCGATTGTGCGGCCGATGACCGCCCGCGCCATGCGGGACAACTCTCGCCGTAACACTCTCCTGCGTTCGCTCGATGCGGCGAAGGGGTGACTGTGGAGACGATCGCCTTTCCCGATGTCGAGGCTGTGACGGTGGCGTATCTGCGTTCAGCTCTTGCGGCCCGGTCGGACAGTGCGCGTGTCAGTACGCGCGTCCCGAACCCTCGCCCGGAGCGCCTGGTGCGGATCTCTCGCACGGGTGGCGGCCGGCGGAACATCGTGCAGGACGACGCGCAGGTGACGGCGGAGTGCTGGGCGCCGGACTCGGTCGGGGCGTCGTCCTTGTGCCGCCTGGTGCGCGCTCTTCTGGGTGCGATGAACACGGGCGACGTGTGGTACGCGGGTGAGGTTGGCGGCCCGGTGGATCACCCGGACGACCTGACCGACTTCCCCCGCTATCAGACAACCGTGGTGCTGCGTTCGCGCGGCGTGACCATCTAGGAGGCGCCGTGGCGACCGTTAAGCACCCGACGTTCCAGGACGCCGTCAAGGACGTGCCTGACGCGTCCGTGTCCGTGTGGCTCGCGCAGGGCTGGGTCCTGGTCGGCGACGACCGGACGGACCCTGCGGAAGTGACCATCCTCCCCGTCGACCCTCCGCGGTCGACGCCTCGGCGCTACAAGCGCTGACAACAGACCCCTCGCTCCCTGAGTGGGCGGGGTTCTAGCCCGACTTGGGCGATCCCTAGAGGCCGCGCAACGACTCTCAGGGAGATTCATCGTGGCAAATTCTGTTTCCAACGTCATCGCGGGCAAGCCGAACGCGGCTGGCGGAGTGTGGGGTGGCCCTCTCGGCTCCCCCGTTCCCACCGACGCGACCACGGCGCTCGACGCCGCGCTCAAGCCGTACGGCTACATCTCCGAGGACGGCCTCACGGAGAACATCGAGGCGTCGACGGAGAAGATCAAGGCGTGGGGCGGCGACATCGTCAAGGTCGTCCAGACCGACTACTCGGTCTCGTACACCTTCACGTTCATCGAGTCGCAGAACGCTGACGTCCTGAAGGCCGTCTTCGGTGCGGACAACGTCGTCACCACGGCGGCCACCACTACGGCGGGTACGAAGCACGCCGTCAAGCGCACCTCGGACATCCTGCCGCACCAGGTGTGGGTCTTCGAGGTCAAGGACGGCGACGCGCGCGTGCGTGTCGTGGTTCCCGATGGTCAGGCCACGCTCAGCGGCGAGATCACCTACGTCGACGGCGGGGTCATCTCGTACTCGGTCACGGTCGAGGCGTTCCGTGACGCGACTACTGCCGCGCAGTCGATCTCCTACTCGGACGACGGCAAGTTCTCCGCCTGACATTAAGCCCCTGGCGGGGCGGAGTTTTCGTTGCGCGGCCTCGCCGCCCCGCCAGGTTTCCCCATGCCGCGCAACAACTGGAAGGACCGCGCAATGAGTGAAAGCAAGGATGTGACCGTGCCCAAGGGTGCGAAGAAGCCCGCCGATCGCAAGCCCAAGGCCGAGAAGCCGGCCGTCGAGACCGTCGACGACGGCCTCCGATTCACGCACAAGGGGTTCTCCGTCACCGTCGCTAATGACGTGTTCGACGACTTCGAGCTCCTCCGCGACATCGGCGCCATCGACCACAAGGGGCAGCTCTCGCGGGCGCCCGGCATCCTCGAGCGCGTCCTGGGCGACTCCCAGTTCGACCTCGTCATGGACGGCCTGCGTGACCCGGAGACCGGCCGCGTGACGCACCAGGTGGCGCTCGACTACATCCAGGCGCTGTTCGAGGCCATCGCCCCAAACTCCTGAGCCTGAGCACGCTCCTGGCCTTGCATCGGGGCGTGCTCAGGGCTGACCTTCGACGGTTCTACACCCTCAACTTGGACGACGCCCTGGCCGGTGAGGTCGGGCCGCCGTCCGCGTTGTGGGACCTCGTCTACCACCTGCCGCCCGGGTCTGCGCTGCAACGCGTCGTGGACCCGGACTGGCTGTGGGATCACGGGGCGCACCTGAACGCGACGCTCGTGGACGAGATGCGGTACATGCGGTTCGAGCTGCGCCGGATGCTCGGCGGGTCGAAGGAGAAGCGCGGCCCGGACCCGATTCCGCGGCCGGGTGTGGCTCTCCCTCAGAAGGACAAGAGCGTGTATGGCGGCGGTGAATCGTCGCTGCCCATGGACGAGATGGCCGCATGGCTTGGTGGTGGCTTCGAGTCGCTGAACTGAATAGAGGGGTGGGCCACTGATGGCGACTGAACTTGGCGTGGCCTACCTCTCGATCGTTGCGGACACCCGGTCGCTCGACAAGTCGATCCGCGGGTCGCTGGACAGCGCCGAGAAGGGTTCGGAGAAGTCCGGGTCTCGCATCGGCGGGGCGCTTTCGACGGGCCTTAAGCGGTTCGCTAAGGCGGGCATGGTCGGTGCGGGGATCGCGGTTGGTGCTGCCATTACGGGTGGCGTCAACCGTGCCCTCGCGCTCGAGAACGCCCAGGCCAAGCTGTCCGGCTTGGGGCACTCGGCGGATGCGGTCGCGTCCATCATGGATAACGCCCTTGCTGCGGTGAAGGGTACCGCGTTCGGGATGGGTGAGGCGGGCGCGGTGGCGGCGTCTGCCGTTGCTGCGGGCGTGAAGCCGGGCAAGGATCTTGAGCGCACCCTTAAGCTTGTCGGTGACGCGTCGACTATTGCCGGTACTGGCATGGGCGAGATGGGCGCGATTTTCAACAAGGTTGCGGCGTCGAACAAGGTTCAGATGGACGTCATCAACCAGTTGCATGACGCGGGTGTGCCTGCGTTGTCGCTCCTGGCTGACCAGATGGGC
>Ga0233380_1001528_pt1 | contig 10285 bp, 9 predicted proteins | sample ElkDunMinimDraft_9_FD_191541 | JGI IMG/M metagenome (GOLD analysis project Ga0233380, IMG submission 191541) | Fecal eukaryotic communites from dung pellets of Tule Elk in California, USA - Elk Dung F36 | ecosystem: Host-associated > Mammals > Digestive system > Large intestine > Fecal | place... | reverse complement strand
CTCGAAGTTGTAACCGTTCCAGGGCATGAACGCGATGCGCATGTTCTGACCCAGTGCCAGCTCGCCGATATCCACGGATGGACCATCGGCCAGGATGTCGCCTCGCTCCACTACGTCGCCCTGAGCCACCAGCGGCTGCTGGTTGATGCAGGTGTTCTGGTTGGAACGGGTGTACTTGGTGAGGTTATAGATATCCACACCCGCTTCACCCGCCAGGGTCTCTTCGTCACGCACGCGCACGATGATACGGGATGCATCAACACTCTCGATGACCCCACCGTGCTGTGCCACCACGCATACACCAGAGTCATGTGCCACATTGCGTTCCAGTCCGGTGCCGACGAGCGGCTTCTCGGAACGCAGGGTGGGCACAGCCTGACGCTGCATGTTCGAGCCCATCAATGCACGGTTGGCATCGTCGTGCTCGAGGAACGGGATCAATGCCGCTGCGACGGACACCATCTGTTGTGGCGCCACATCCATGTAGTTGATCTGGTCGCGCGGCATCAGTGTGGTTTCGCCGTTGTGGCGCACTGTCACCAGGTTATCCACGAAGCCGCCCTTGGCATCCAGCGGAGCACTCGCCTGTGCAATCACGAACTCGCTCTCGTCGATCGCCGACAGGAAGTCGATCTCGTCAGTCACACGGTTGTTGACCACCTTGCGGTACGGGCTCTCCAGGAATCCATAGGAGTTGGTACGGGCATAGGTCGCCAGGGAGTTGATCAGACCGATGTTCGGACCTTCCGGAGTCTCGATCGGGCACACGCGACCGTAGTGGGTCGGATGCACGTCGCGCACTTCGAAACCGGCACGCTCGCGGGTCAGACCGCCTGGTCCAAGAGCCGATACACGGCGCTTGTGGGTCACCTCGGACAGCGGGTTGTTCTGATCCATGAACTGGGACAGCTGGCTGGAACCGAAGAACTCCTTGATCGCTGCCGCAACCGGCTTGGCGTTGATCATGTCCTGCGGCATCAGGCCTTCAGAGTCCGCCATGCTCAGGCGTTCCTTAACGGCGCGCTCAACACGCACCAGGCCGACGCGGAACTGGTTCTCTGCCATCTCACCCACGGAGCGGATGCGACGGTTACCCAGGTGATCGATGTCGTCCACAGAGCCGAAACCGTTGCGAATCGCCACCAGTGTCTTGAGAACGTCGACGATGTCATCCGTGCTAAGCACAGGAGAGCCTTCGCTCTCCGCACGGCCAAGCCGGCGGTTGAACTTCATGCGACCAACAGCGGACAGATCATAGCGCTCGGCGGAGAAGAACAGGTTGGAGAACAGGTTCTCGGCGGAGTCCTTCGTGGGCGGCTCGCCAGGGCGCATCATGCGATAGATTTCGACCAGGGCTTCCAGTCGGGAGCTGGTGGAATCCACCCGCAGTGTTTCCGATACGAACGGACCGCAGTCCAGTTCGTTGGTATAGATGGTCTCAAATTCCTTGACGCCTGCCTTGAGGATGCCGTTGACGACTTCCTGGGTCAGTTGCGTGTTGCACTCATAGACAATCTCGCCGGTTTCCGGATCGACGATGTCCTTGGCGAGTGACTGGCCGAAGAGGAACTCATGAGTCACCTTGAGCTCGGACAGTTTAGCCTTCTCCATCTGGCGGATATGACGGGCAGTGATACGGCGCCCTTCCTCTGCAATCACTTCGCCTTTCTTGTCGGTGATCGGAAAATTCACGACTTCACCGCGCAGGCGCACTGGCACCAGCTGCAGGACGATCTCGGATTCCTTGCCGGAAATTTTGTAGGTGTCGTTCTCATAGAACATCGACAGGATTTCCTGAGAGCTGAAATCCAGCGCGCGCAGCAGAACAGTGGCCGGCAGTTTGCGACGACGGTCGATACGGACAAATACCAGGTCCTTGGGGTCGAACTCGAAGTCCAGCCAGGAGCCACGGTAGGGGATGATGCGGGCGGAATACAGCAGCTTTCCGGAGCTGTGGGTCTTGCCCTTGTCGTGATCAAAGAACACGCCAGGTGAGCGGTGCAACTGGGAGACCACAACGCGCTCGGTACCGTTGATGACGAAGGTACCGCTGTCAGTCATCAATGGGATTTCGCCCATGTAGACTTCCTGCTCCTTGATATCCTTGATGGTCTGGGTGGTGGATTCTTTATCAAACAGAATCAGACGCACCTTGACTCGCAGTGAAACAGAATAGGTAATGCCGCGCAGTTGGCATTCTTTTACATCGAAGACCGGTTTCCCGAGGTCGTAGCTGACGTACTCGAGTATTGCCTTTCCGGAATAGCTGACAATGGGAAATACAGACTTGAACGCTGCGTGAAGACCTTGATCCAGCCGGTCCTGCGGTGAAGTATCAGCCTGGGTAAATTGTCGAAAGGAGTCAATCTGGGTAGACAACAGATATGGAATATCCATCGCGCTTGGCAATTTACCAAAGTCTTTACGAATACGTTTCTTCTCTGTATACGAATAGGCCATTAGTGTTTTTCCTAACAAGTTTGTACTGAACCCAGGCTCCCGGACTGCCCGCACTACGCGTCGGAAGCTAGCTGTGTTGGAAGTACTTGTCTTAACTTATGCCCACTGCTGTGTGGGCAACCCCGCCACCGAATCAATCTTTACTGATTTAAACAAACGCTATTGGCTCAGGAGTTTTAGACCCCCTAAAACTGAAAACGCAGAAATCGGGCAGGGATTTACCCTGCCCGATTCCAGTACGGTACAGCGATGTGTCGAGCTTACTTGAGCTCAACAGTTGCGCCGGCTTCTTCCAGTTCTTTCTTGGCAGCTTCGGCATCAGCCTTGCTTACGCCTTCTTTCACTGTGGAAGGAGCGCCGTCAACCAGGTCCTTCGCTTCTTTCAGGCCCAGACCTGTCAGACCGCGAACAACCTTGATCACGTTCACTTTCTTTTCGCCAGCGGCTTTCAGAACGACGTCGAACTCGGTTTGCTCTTCCGCTGCAGCGGCGTCGCCACCAGCAGCAGGAGCTGCAACAGCAACAGCAGCAGCGGCAGAAACGCCGAACTTCTCTTCCATTGCCTTAACCAGTTCAACTACGTCCATCACTGACATTTCAGCAATAGCATTCAGGATATCGTCTTTAGACAGAGCCATGACTCATATCTCCTACATTTCTTGGTAAATTGAAAATCGTTTAATCGGAACAATCAGAATTAAGCTGCTTCTTTCTTTTGGTCGCCAACTGCGGCAACACAGCGTGTTACCTTCGCAGGAACTTCGTTGAAAGTTCTTGCCAGTTTCGTGACTGGGGCCAGCATGACACTCATCAGCATGGATACCGCCTGGTCGTAGGTCGGCAGCGTTGCCAATGCGTCAATCTGGTCGGCACCCAACAACTTGCCACCAATAGACAGCGCCTTGATCTCGAACTTGTCGTTCTCCTTGGCAAAACCCTTGAGTACGCGCGCGGCGGCACCCGGGTCTTCCATGGAGAAAGCAAGAATCGTCGGTCCAACCAGTGCGTCCTTGATGCAGTCAAAATCGGTATTCTCTACTGCCTTCTTCAGCAGTGTGTTTCTTACAACACGCAGATATACCTGATTTTCACGTGCAGCCTTGCGCAGCGCGGTCAGATCGCCGACAGTGACACCGCGATAATCCGCGAGCACTGCAGACAAAGCACCAGTAGCAGCTTCATTGACTTCCGAGACGATTTGTTTCTTGTCTTCAAGTCTTATAGCCACTAGCTTTACTCCTGATTCGGATTGCGTAAACGCAATCCTGACTTGTTTAACCCTGTCGACCGGCGGGGTACGCCATCAACAGGACTTTTAACTGGTGAATTGGATCCGGCACAGGTCCGGATCGGGTTACACCATCTGCGTAGGACAATTAAGCAATCGGGTCACCCCTCCTGCACCTACGGTCTTTGACAGCCTTGCCGTTCACTGCGGGAGCAAACGGCAAAACCCCAAAGTCTGCGGCGATTGCAAAACCGCCTTAAACTGCCAATGAAGAATGGTCGATCAGAATGCCGGGGCCCATGGTTGAGGAGAGCACGACCTTCTGAATATAGACACCTTTGGAAGTGGAGGGTTTGGCGCGCTTCAGATCCGACAGCAGTGCTTCGAGGTTACCCTGGACAGCTTCTGCCTCGAAACCGATCTTGCCGATTCCACCGTGAATGATGCCTTTCTTGTCTGTACGGTAACGCACCTGGCCAGCCTTGGCATTGCGCACCGCGCCCGCCACATCAGCTGTTACAGTGCCTACTTTCGGGTTCGGCATCAGGCCACGGGGACCCAGTACCTGACCCAGCTTACCCACGACACGCATGGCATCAGGCGTGGCAATAACCACGTCGAAATCCATGTTGCCGGCGAGAATGCTTTCTGCCAGATCGTCAAAACCAACGATGTCGGCTCCGGCCTCCTGGGCCTTGGCAACATTGTCGCCCTGGGCGAATACCGCCACGCGTACTGTCTTGCCAGTGCCGTGCGGGAGGAGAGTGGAGCCGCGCACCACCTGGTCGGATTTACGGGGATCAACGCCCAGATTCACGGCAACGTCGATGGACTCTTTGAACTTGGGAGATGCCAGCTCATTCAGCAGGGCAATCGCCTCAGCGACAGAGTAGCTCTTGGTGCTATCCACTTTCTCATTGATGAGCTTGGCTTTCTTGGACAATTTGGCCATGACTTACACTCCCTCCACTTCGATACCGGCGCTGCGGGCACTGCCAGCAAGCGTACGCAACGCAGCTTCCATATCGGCTGCAGTCAGGTCCGGCATTTTTGTAGTAGCGATCTCTTCCAGCTGGGCGCGGGTGATCTTTGCTACTTTCTCAGTATTGGGGCGAGCGCTGCCCTTGGCGACACCGACAGCCTTGCGAATAAGCACGGCAGCAGGCGGAGTCTTGGTAATGAAGGTAAAGCTGCGGTCAGCATAGACCGTGATTACAACAGGAATCGGGAGACCCGGCTCGAGGCTCTGTGTCGCAGCGTTGAACGCCTTACAGAATTCCATGATGTTGACACCGCGCTGACCCAGTGCGGGACCAACGGGCGGGCTTGGGTTCGCCTTGCCAGCTGCAACCTGCAGCTTGATATAGGCGGTAACTTTCTTTGCCATCTGATTTCTCCTGGTGGGTGCAATCACCCGGCCTGCGTTCCGCATGACAGAACGTGCCGAGCTCCCCTGCGCGCCTTTGCTGCCTGGCAACTGCCTGGGCACTCCGGAACACGACTGGTTTCATGCGAGGACGCTGATGCCCTCGCTGTTTCGCTGCCGACGTCCTGTCAGTCAGTCTCCCTTGGCCACGCTGCAGCAGACGTTGGCTTAACTTTTCTCTACCTGGCCAAACTCGAGTTCCACTGGCGTAGAACGTCCGAAAATCAGCACAGCGACACGCAGACGGCTCTTCTCATAATTGACTTCCTCGACAGCGCCGGTGAAATCATTGAAGGGCCCATCAATAACCCGGACCATTTCGCCAGGCTCGTAGATAATCTTGTGGGTTGGTTTATCCTGTCCGTCTTCGAGACGCTGCAGGATCTTGTTCGCTTCCTTGGCAGTGATTGGCGCCGGCTTCTCGGCCTTGCCGCCGATGAAACCCATGACTCTGGGAGTCTCTTTCACCAGGTGCCAGGTATCGTCATTGAGCTCCATCTCTACCAGTACGTAGCCCGGGAAGAACTTACGCTCGCTCTTGCGTTTCTGTCCGGCGCGCATTTCCAGCACCTCTTCGGTGGGCACCAGAACCTCACCAAACAGATCCTCCATGCCGGAGAGGGTAATTCGCTCCTTGAGGGAGTTCATCACCTTTTTCTCGTAACCCGAATAGGCATGAACCACATACCAACGCTTTGCCATCTGTTATCCCCTAACCTATGATTCCAGAAATAACGCCACCCAGACCCCAGTCCAAAAGCCAGAGAACAAGGGCTATGATGACCACCACCACAAGCACAATCATTGTGGTTTGAGTGGTTTCCTGACGAGTAGGCCAGACGACCTTGCGAATCTCTGCCCTGGCATCAAGACAAAGGGTATAGAAAGCGTTTCCCTTCTCGGTCTGCACCGCAATCCATGCTGCCAGGCCGCCCAGTATCAGCAGGCCAACAGTGCGATAAATCAGAGGCTCCGTGGAGAAATAGGAATTGGCGTAAACCCCAACAACGACGAGAGCAGCAACAATGATCCACTTGAGCCAATCCAGCTTGTAATCCTGATCACTGATTTTTTCAGACATAATTTTTGAAACTCAGGTTTGTCAGGAGCGGAGGTGTTTCCACCTCCGCGAACCGACTTCAATGACTTGGCCCTGCACGTAGTGGCAGGCCAGGAGGGAATCGAACCCCCAACCTACGGTTTTGGAGACCGTCGCTCTGCCAATTGAGCTACTGGCCTAGAACTTCTAAAGATAAGCAAGCCGAAAGCCCTGAATCCGGGCGTTTCGGCTTGCTTTCCATCATCAGTCTAAGTGATTTATTCGAAAATCTTCGCGACGACGCCAGCACCTACGGTCCGGCCACCTTCGCGGATAGCGAAGCGCAGACCATCGTCCATCGCAATCGGGTTGATCAGGGTGACAACCATCTTGATGTTGTCGCCTGGCATTACCATCTCAACGCCTTCTGGCAGCTCACACGCACCAGTCACGTCCGTGGTACGGAAGTAGAACTGTGGACGGTAGCCCTTGAAGAATGGCGTGTGACGGCCGCCCTCGTCCTTGCTCAGGATGTACACCTCAGCCTCGAACTTGGTGTGCGGCGTGATGGAACCCGGCTTGGCCAGTACCTGACCACGCTCTACGTCCTCACGCTTGGTGCCACGCAGCAGCACGCCCACGTTCTCACCGGCACGACCTTCGTCCAGCAGCTTACGGAACATCTCAACACCGGTACAGGTCGTCTTGGTAGTCGCCTTCAGGCCCACGATCTCGATCTCGTCGCCCACACGCACGATGCCACGCTCGATACGACCGGTCACCACAGTACCGCGGCCGGAGATGGAGAACACGTCCTCGATCGGCAGCAGGAAGGGCTTCTCGATGTCACGGATCGGCTCGGGAATGTATGCGTCCAGCGTCTCAACCAGCTTCTGTACAGCCGGCATGCCCAGCTCGGACGTATCGCCTTCCAGCGCCTTGAGCGCAGAACCGATGATGATCGGGGTGTCATCGCCCGGGAAGTCGTAGGTCTCAAGAAGTTCACGCACTTCCATCTCGACCAGTTCCAGCAGCTCGGCGTCATCCACCATGTCTGCCTTGTTCATGAAAACCACGATGTACGGCACGCCTACCTGACGGGACAGCAGGATGTGCTCGCGCGTCTGCGGCATGGGGCCGTCAGCGGCCGACACCACCAGAATTGCGCCATCCATCTGAGCAGCACCGGTGATCATGTTCTTCACATAGTCAGCGTGGCCCGGGCAGTCTACGTGCGCGTAGTGGCGGTTCGCAGAGTCGTACTCAACGTGAGAAGTGTTGATCGTAATACCGCGCTCTCTTTCTTCTGGCGCATTATCGATCTGATCAAAATTGCGCGCTTCACCGCCGCCCCAGATCTCGGAACATACGCGAGTCAGCGCCGCAGTCAGCGTCGTCTTGCCATGGTCAACGTGACCAATCGTGCCAACGTTAACGTGCAACTTGTTTCTTTCAAACTTGCTCTTCGCCATTTTGATCGCCTCTAGATTTTTTTCTGTACATTCCATGACTTGAAGTCACGGCGACAGGTCTGTTACACCTACAATCGATTTGCATTCCCTGCAATGCGCTCTCAGTGCTCGTAGCATGAAAGTCGCAAACCTGGTGCTCACATCCGGATTTGAACCGGAGACCTCTTCATTACCAATGAAGTGCTCTACCTCTGAGCTATGCGAGCAGGACACTAGTAATAAGTCCGAGCTTTGTGCATGCGTAGAACTGGAGCGGGTAGCGGGAATCGAACCCGCGTAACCAGCTTGGAAGGCTGGTGTTCTACCTCTGAACTATACCCGCCGCGGCCAGAAGCCTACACTTAAAATACCGCTTCTAGAATGGTGGAGGGGGGTGGATTCGAACCACCGAAGCTCGCGCGTCAGATTTACAGTCTGATCCCTTTAGCCACTCGGGAACCCCTCCCTGCAAGAGCCCCAAAGCCGCAATGTACCGGGGTGTCTTATTCAGAGGCGGCATTTTAGGGGAATTGGTTGGTATGTGCAATCACTTAGCAGAGTTTTTCTCCCGCCCTGATATAGGACCTCGACAGCTGGATTTCGGTCCAGTGGCCCAGGAAAACCGCCTGCGACTCAACGCCCGACACGATTACCCAGATTTCCTCGTTTGACTTCGGCTCTTCTCGCACAGTGACCCTGTATCCCAAGGCTTGCAGGCGATTCTGCACATTCAGTGCATTCTGATGCTCGGCAAAGAGACCAAGAGCAATGCCGTTTGCCAGCTCACCCTGAGTGATCAGGAAGCTGTCGATCGGCATGCCGTTGGAAGCAAATGCAGCACGCAACGCCTCCATGGTGCTGGCCGCCAACTCCCTGGAGCTCATCGGCGGCAGGAATACCCTATAAATAGAAGGAGCCGGCGCCTGTCTCGCCTCTATGCCCATTGCGAAACGCCCCGCATTGGTGACCATAAACCCCTCTGCATCCTCACGGTCACGAAATGGCCCAAGCTCGGCACAGAATTGCGCGGTCGCCGGCGCCGGCGACTCACTCGCCGCCTGATCCTGGACCGACCCTGGTTCAGGGGCTGCGCGGTAGGGGATCAACTGATTCTGGCCCGCTTCGGACAGTAGCGCGAGCGGCGCGGCATCCTGCTCCGCCACCCCAGCCGTCGAGCCAGCCCTCTCCAGCTCTTCGGGAAGCAGAAATTGCCAACCCAGGTAGAGCACGTTGGCAAGCAGCAAACCCAGCAGTATTCCACGCATCAAACACGACTCCAGATGTTGCTCAAGGGAGGGTCAGGGCAAGGCCATCCAGCACCAGATCCGGGACGACAAGATGGCGGACATTGTGCCTGTCCAACTGCTCCGAGAGCACGGACGCATCGCCACCAGTGAGATACAGCTCACGCCCCCCGCGCTCTGCCGACCCTTTCATCATGAAGACGATCCATCCCGTCACCATGGCAAGGATACCATTATCCAGCGCATCCGAGGTGCGCAAGCCAGGAACAACGCTTTTCCACGTAGCCTCTGCATCCAGCGTCAGGCCAGTCTTGCCAACGAAACTTTCTCGCTGCAGGGACAGCCCCGGCACGATATAACCCCCTTCATGCCTCCCTTGTTCAGAAACCAGGTCAAGGGTAATGGCGCTGCCAGCATCAATGACACAGCATGCCCGGGAGGCATGGTCAAACGCGGCAACCACAGCCAGCCATCGATCAACCCCCAGAGCCGATGGCTGCTCATAGCCATTCGCCACAGGACCGCAACCCGCACTGGAGCGGGCGAATTCGGGCAGCACACCCCAACGGTCGACCATTAATGCCTGCAGGGATCGCTCGAACGCGCCACCACGCACGCTGCCCACCCGCACCCGCGATGGCCCTTCTGCAGGCATCGCGGGCCTGACGGCCAACTCATCAAGCAGCCCGCTCATGCTCTCGGGCCTCACGATTCCACGCTCCAGCACTTGACGCCCATTGCAAAGACGCCACTTGATACGGCTGTTTCCGGCATCAATTTCAAGCATCATCGGCTATTCACCCGGAGGTCTCGCGCAGGCCGCAACTGAGCTCCCCTCCAGCCATGGCCCTGACGCCGGAATCGGTTTCCAGCAACAACGCACCAGTGTCGGAAACCCCCCGCACCACTCCCTTGACCTTATTACTGCCAGAGGTCAGCTCAACACTCCTTCCTTTATATACATCGGCGACGTCCCATTCGGCATGGAAGGCTGCGAATCCCCCTTCTTCAAACCGGGTCAGCCCGGCATGAATTTCCTGAATGAGTATCGCCAGCACCTGATTGCGGTCCAGCTGTCTGTGCGAATGGGAGGCGAGATCGCTGAAGGGCTGATCGATGGTACGCGCTGCCGATTCAGGGATATTGACGTTCAGACCTATCCCGATAATAACCCGGCAGGGGCCCGTCAGATCTCCATTGATCTCCAGCAATATACCTGCGATTTTCCTGCCATCGACATGAAGGTCGTTGGGCCACTTGAGGCCAGCCCCTTGACAGCCACAGCGGACCACCGCCCTTCTCACCATGACTGCCACTGCCAGGCTCAGGCCTTCGAGGGCGGCTATTCCGCTGTGGAAAGAGACCACCACAGACAGATAGATGCTGGCACCCAGCGGGCTGACCCAAGCACGCCCGCGCCGCCCGCGCCCGCTCCCC
>Ga0233380_1001527_pt1 | contig 10290 bp, 9 predicted proteins | sample ElkDunMinimDraft_9_FD_191541 | JGI IMG/M metagenome (GOLD analysis project Ga0233380, IMG submission 191541) | Fecal eukaryotic communites from dung pellets of Tule Elk in California, USA - Elk Dung F36 | ecosystem: Host-associated > Mammals > Digestive system > Large intestine > Fecal | place... | reverse complement strand
TCTGGCGCGAAGGACGGCGCCTCAACCTCGAACAGTCCCTCAAGGTCGGGGATGAGCTCGGCGGCCACATCGTCTCGGGCCACGTGGATGCGGTCGGCACCGTGGCGGACTGGCAACCGGTCGGCGATTCGACCCGCCTCATCATCCGTGCGCCCCAGCCGCTGGCGCCATTCATCGCCCCCAAGGGTTCCGTCGCGCTCGACGGCGTCTCGCTGACGGTGAACGAAGTGACGGACAGACTGGACGGCAGCGTGGAGTTCGCCGTCAACATCATCCCGCATACGGCCGAAGTCACGACGCTCGGCGACATCGCGCAAGGCGCGCAGCTGAATGTGGAGATCGACACGGTCGCCCGCTATCTCCAGCGGATGGAGAGCCTGCGCCGGTGAGGGGCAGATAAGGCGAGAAGGGCGAAGCCACAGCCCGCCCCTCTCTCAATGCCCGGAAACCTGCCCGGCGGCCGCTCTCCTCGTCGGACGCGGCCAGACCGGGAATAGCTTAGCGCTGCGTAGCGCCCACGCCGGATTCGCTCGGCGCGATCTCGCCATCGTCGTCAATCGCGTTGGCGGCTTCCTCGCCCTGCTCCTCGACGATGTCGGCCTGCTCCTCGTACATTTCCTCGGTCGCGCCGGTCGAAGCGTCGGCTGCCTCTTCGAGCTGGTCTGCCTGAAGCTCGGCGGCATCCTCGACCTGGTCTGCCTGCTCGCTCTGGCAGCCCGCAAGGGCCAGCGCGCCCGCAGCCACGGTCGTGGCGATGATCTTACGCATGTAATTCTCCCTGATAACCAAAAACCGGCACAAGCGTGCCGGTCGAGGTGGCATGCACCCGGCGGTATAACCGACGACCAGCTTTATAGGTTCCACACCCGCTCCTCCTGCGCCGCCTTCCCCGCAACGCTTCGTCCAGGGCCGCCACCACTGGAGGCGCACAGGCGAGGCCGGCATTGGTGTCTTTTCGAGTGGGATGCACGGCCTGGCCGGCGGGCCCGCCCACCCCGGGGGGCGCAAAGCGAGGATAAAGCGAGGATTCCTGGAGCCAGCGGCTCAAGCGCCGACGGGCAACTTCCTTGCCCGTCAGCGGACGAGCGGGCGCGCGGCAAAGCTCTCCCGCGTGATTTCGTAGACCACATGGTCGACGGGACGCCCGGCCCTCACCTCGGTAAAGGTCTCCCCGGTCAGCGCGCCGCCGATCTTCTCCATGGCCCGGCGGGAAATCATGTTCTCGGCCCCGACGCGGAACAGCACTCGGCTGACGCTGCGGAACGCATGTTCCAGCATCAGCTGCTTGAACGCCGCGTTGTAGCCCCGGCCCCAGTACGTGCGGGAAAGGAAGGACCAACCGATCTCCACCACGCCCCCCGCAGCGGGGTCGTGGTCCTGGAAGCGGGAGGAGCCGATGACCGCCGCGCTTTCCTTGTCGATGATCGCCAGCGCTCCGCCCTTGGCCAGCGCGTCTTCGAAGAAGTCGCGGAACACCGGCTCCTGCCACCTGTCGTGGCTGGGGTGCATGGCCCACAGCTCCGGGTCGGAGCCGATCGCCCACAGCGCGCCCCAATCTTCCGGGCGGAGCGGGCGCAGCAGCACCTTCTCGCCTTCAAGCGTTGGCTGGCGATCCATCCCGCTCGTCAGGCGGTGACGTCAGCCAACGCAGCGGTGAACTTGCCGAGGTTCCCGCTCGTCAGCCCTGCCACGTTGATCCGGCCGGAGCCCGCCATGTAGATGGCGTGATCGTCCCGCAGGCCCTGGATCTGCTCCTTGGAGAGGGGCAGCATCGCGAACATGCCGAACTGGCGGCCATAGGGCGTCAGGTCCAACGTGCCGGCGGTCGCTTTCGTCGCGAGCGCCTCGCGCACCTCGCCGATCCGCCCGCGCATCTCGTCCAGCTCCGCGCGCCACTTGGCGGTTAGCGCTGCATCCTCGAGCACCAGCCGGACGGCCGCCGCGCCGTGGTCGGGCGGCATGGACCAGTTCGCGCGTGCCAAGGCGAGCCCATTGGACATGATCCGGCCCAGAACGTCCGCGTCCGCCTGCACGTAGAGCGCCCCGACGCGGTCCCGATAGAGGCCGAAATTCTTGTCGCAGCTATAGGCCAGTAGCGCCTCGCCCACGGCCCCCAGCACCTTGCGCGCGCCATAGGCGTCCTCGTCCAGCCCACGGCCAAGGCCCTGGTAGGCGAGGTCGATGATCGGCAAGACCGGGCTGCTTCCCAGGACGGCGGCGATCTCGTCCCACTGCGCATCCGTGTAGTCCACGCCGGTCGGGTTGTGGCAGCAGCCGTGGAGCAGCACCGCATCACCCTCGCGCGCCGTCGCGAGCGCTGCCTTTAGCGCCTCGAGGTCCGCGCTGCCGTCGGCGGTCGCATGGTCGAAGGTCACAAGCTCAAGGCCGAGGTCGGCGACGATCTGCGCGTGATTCGGCCAGCTTGGCACGCCCATCAGCACGCGCGAGACGCCGGCCCGCTTGGCCAGCGCCAGCGCGAGGCGCACGGCGCCCGTGCCGCCGGGGGTCTGCATCCCGTCGATCCGGTCGGTCGCAGCACCTTCGCCCAGCACGATCGGCATCAGCGCATGGACGAAGCCCATGTCGCCCTCAGGCCCCAGATAGGCCTTGGAATCCTGTTCCTCGACGAGCTTGCGCTCCGCCGCCTTGATGGCGGCGAAGACAGGCGTTCCCCCGTCGCTGGTGCGGTACACACCCACGCCGAGGTCGATCTTGTCGGCGCGCGGGTCCGCATCATAGAGCTTGATGAGGGCGAGGAGCGCGTCGGGCGGCTGTTGGTTGAGTCTGTCGAGCATTGCGGGCGGCTCTGTGCCGGGCGATCACCGCCCCTGCAAGGAGGAATCTTTGACGGCGCCGGCTCAGAAGGGGAGCCAGCGCTGCTGCTTGGAGAACTTGAGATATCCGGCGTTCACGCCCAGCCGCAGGCCTGCCCCCACGCGGATGGGGATCAGCACCACGTCGTCCTTGCGAAGGTAGCTCGCGTTGAACCCCCCCACGAGATAGGCCTGCCCCTCGCCAGCCGGATAGCGCTCATAAAGCTGCTCGGTGTCATACAGGTTGTAGACGAGGATGAAGGTGCTGGAGGCGTTCGCCCCCGCGTCCAGCCCGATGGAAGGGCCGGTCCAGTAGACAGGACGCTCCCCCTCGATCCGGTGATAGAGCGTGCCGGAGCCGTAGCGGGCGCCGATCACGAAGGCACCGCCCGCCTCGCGGCCCACGATGTATCCATTGGGCTCGCCCTGCTTGGCGAGCACATCCTCGATCAGCCGGGCCAGTCCCTCCGCTCCCTTGCCGAACACCCCTTCCGCCGCGCCGATCAGGTCGTCCTGCTTGTAGGTCTCTCCCCGCGAGGCAGGCGCGGCAGCCGCCGGAGCCGGCGTCACCGGCCACGTCGCGGCGGTGCTGGGCGCTGCCGGCGGCTGTGACGCCGGCGGCAACTCCTGCGAGGGATACGTGGGAGATTGCTGCGGGACGGCGGGTCGCGGATTATCGAGATCGGAGTCGATTGCACTGTCGGGGTCGATGGAGGTCATCTGCGCAAAGGCGGTGCTCCCCGCCCCCGCCGTGCCGAGCACCAGCACCGCCGCCAATGCGATGTTCCGCGAGGCTACGGCTCGTTGCATGATCATTTCGGCACTCCGGTTGGTATTCGCTGGTCCAGCAGACAGATGAATCCCTTCGCCGTGAAGCAGCAATGAACGCGCGCCAGAGCGAGTCGCTTTCACGCCGAAGCGTGGCGGATGCATCCCACATGTAGCAAGGTTGCACCGCTTTTTGCGGCGGGCTTGCAAATCCTTGCTCGGGCGACTTGAAGCCTCCCCCTCTGCCGGTTATAGGCCCGCCCTCGCCACGGCGTGTACCCGGAGACGTGGGTGAGTGGCTGAAACCAGTTCCCTGCTAAGGAACCATACGAGTAATCGTATCGAGGGTTCGAATCCCTCCGTCTCCGCCATTCCTCCGCTCCAAGCAATCTCCCCGATCGGGGGCATCCCAAGCGCGATCTGGGACGTCAGCACCTTCCGACGGATGCCGGTTGCACGGGCGTCAAGGCAACCGAAAGAGCTTTGAAGGCTATCGGCTGGGGGAGGTCTTTCTCTGTACGAGAACCCCAGCAGTCACTTGGGAGAAACGGATCTTCCGCCATTCCATCATCGGCTCTGCGATGAGCGTCGAGTGAGGCAAGTTTGAAGCCATCGTGAGCTAACTTGGTCGGGCCAAACCTCAGACAGCCAGCAGAAAGACCGCCCCCGCAATCTCGATCTTGTCGTCCGGCTCGTCCAAAAGCCCGTTCTCCCGCAAATGCAGGCGGCTCACCGTACCCGATTCCTCATGAGCGACCACCAACTCGCCAGTGGTCTCCAAAAGCAGGAAATGACGCGGGGATTGTCCTCCACTCGGAACGTTCTGGAGCAGCGCCAACCCATCCTCATCGATCCTGAAGGCACTGATGCTGTCATGACCGCGATTGCTCACGTAGACACGGGTCCCCGCCGCGTTGAGGGCGAGATGTCCACCCAGAGTATCGCAAGCCACCGGGCCGGGCAAAGTGGACACGGTCTGGGTAGGAACGAGCCCATCGGCCTTGACGTCGAAGAGGGTGAGGCTGCTGGCAAGCTCACTCAGGAGGAGCAGCCGTTCTCCCGAAGCGCTGAAAAGCACATGTCGCGGGCCCGAGCCGGGGGGTGCAGCAAAGACCGGCAGCGCATGATCGAGCCCGCTCTCGTGCATGTCGAACGCGATCACCTGGTCGCTTCCCAGATCCGAGATGAGCAACCAGCGCCCGTCGCGACTGAACCGTGCACAATGGACATGCGGACCTTCCTGGCGGTCAGGGTCAGGACCGCTGCCTTGCTGGCGATGGATCCGGGGCGGGCCTTCGGGTAGCCCGTGAACCGGATCGAGCGCAACGAGGGCAAGGCTGCCATCCCCGTAATTGGCCACGGCAAGCTGCCTCTCCTCCGGGTCGAGTGCCACGAAACACGGCTCCTGTCCGCCGCTGGTGACAGAGCGAAGCAACAGCCAGTGCCCCCGGTCGTAGCGATAGGCCAAGATATTCCCCGCCTCCTCGTCCACGAAATAGTGCACGTCGAAACGACGCGAATGGGCGTGATAGGATGCATTGGCGATCTGTGGGACGGCTTCGCCATGCCTTGGCGAGCTGGGTCCGCGCTCATCAATGCGAACCAGTCCGGGGCCACCCAGCCGGGCATAGGTGCCGACGAACAGCCCCTGTCGGGCATCCTCGGTCATCAGATCTGCAGCGCCACGAAGATCGCGCCAGTTTCTTCCTTCCGTTCTGCCACATCGAACGCTTCGTTGATCCGATCCAGCGGGAAGCGATGGGTGATCAGGCGCTTTGCATCGAGCTTGCCCTTGGCGAGGAGCTCGAGCGCCATGCCTTGCTCGGGATAGACATCGCGGAAGGCGAAGCTCGCGCTGGGCAGAATTTGAATCTCGGACATCTGGATGCGCTGCCACTCGAGGGAGATCGCCGTTTCCCCCGCGTCAAAGCCGCCGACAATCACGATCTTGCCCCGTCGCCGCACCATTTTGGTGGCTTGCGGTAACGTCGTTGGCATCACAGGGCCACCTGCGCACTCGAACACGATATCGGCGCCGCGCCCACTGGTGAACGCAAGGATACGCTCCACGGGGTCGCCGTCCTGTGCATTGACGACGAGGTCTGCGCCCAGTTCCTTCGCCACATCCAGAGAATGCGCGACCGGGTCCACGATGGCGACATCCGCGCCGCTCGCCTTTGCCAGCATGAGCTGGCCCAGCCCGATGGGGCCTGCGCCAATGATCGCCACCTTATCGTTGATCGAGATGCCCGAAAGATGGTGAGCGTGCAGGCAGACCGAGAACGTATCGATCAACGCGGCCTCCTCGAAGCTCACATGATCGGGCAGCTTGAAAAATTTGTGAGAAGGGCCGACCACGTACTCGGCATAAGCGCGCGAAACGCTCTTCGTACGCACCTCATAGAGATGGGGGCAGACATTGTACTGCTGAACGCGGCAATATTCGCATGTCCCGTCGCCCATCACCGTCTCAATCACGACACGGTCGCCGGGGGCAACATTTGTCACCGCCTGTCCGACCTCGACGACCTCTCCGGCGAGTTCGTGGCCCATGATGTGCCCGGCAAGCTCCGGCTCATGCTTCTTCCAGTGGCGCAGGTCGGTGCCGCAAATCCCCGCGACACGCACTCGCGCGCGCACCCAGTCATGGTCGGGCAGATGAGGCCGCTCCGCTTCGTCCAGCCGAAAGGTGCCTTCATCGGTTTTGATCGCAGCTTTCATGCGGTCGCGCCCCGTACTTAGTAGATTTTTTGATCGAGCGGTTCGATCCGCAATGTCACGACGTCGACGCCGGGCGGCCGGCTCGCGGCGAACATGATCGCTTCGGCCACTTGCGCCGGAGGCAAAAGCTTGTCGGCCTCCATCTGGCGCTGCCGCTCTTCCGGGGTGAAAGGCTGCATGGCGGATGCGATCGCTCCAGGTTCGATCAGGGTCAGCCGTATCCGATCGGGGATGAGTTCCTTTCGCAGCGTTTCAGCAAAGCTCGCTACGCCGCCTTTGGCGGCATTGTAGACACTTTCGCCCACCGCCTTGATGTGCACGCTGATGGAGCCGACGAGGATTATCAGGCCGGACGAGGACCCGCTTGCCTTGATCCGCTCTATCGCACCTTTGGTACAGGCAACGTAGCTGAGCAGATTGCTCTCGATGACATAGCGCCATCCCGCGTCATCCATTTCCATGAGTGGACCAGAGCCCACGCCTGCACAGGCGACCAGAATGTCGAGCCCGCCAAGCCACTGGTCGACACGCTCGAACACCCGTGCAAGGCTGGCCTGTTCGCTGAGATCGCCGGTCGCCCAGTCCACCCGCTCCCTATGCTCCGCGGGGACCGTCTCCACGAGTTGGCGCAGGATCATTTCGTCGCGGTCGGTCAGGAGCACCTTGGCTCCCTCTTCAAGCATTCGGCTCGCCACGGCCCGGCCCACGCCACCGGCTGCGCCCGTGATAAGGATTCGCGTGCCTTGCAAGCTTGCGCCCCTCGGCGGCATGCCTTGCCCTCGATCGCCTCTATCCTCGTTCATCAACTCAGCTCGTCTTCTGCAGGCGGGGTTCGATACGCAGATTCACGATGTCCGTTGCGGCCGAACGCGTCAGGACGAACAATATCGCCTCGGCGACTTCATCCGCATGCAGCATCTCTTCGCGCTCAACCGCTTGGCGCTTCTCCTCCTCGCTGCATTCCTGCATGTCGGTGGCGACGGAGCCCGGCTGAACGACGCTCACGCGGATGTTGCGGCTGGCGACCTCCTTGCGGAGCGTCTCCGCGAAAGCCTGAACGCCGGCCTTCGTCGCGGAATAGACGCTTTCACCTTCTGCTTTGATCTCCGCGCTGATGGAGCCGACGAACAGCAGATGCCCGCCGACGCTCTCATCCATTCGCTTAATCGCCTCCCTGGCGCAGGCGAGATACCCGACGAGGTTGGTGTCGATCACATAGCGCCAGTCTTCGTCGGCCATCTCGTGGAGAGGCTGCGCGCCGAGGGCGGCGCAGGCAATCAGGATGTCGAGACCGCCCAGCCTGTCGTCGACAGCAGCGAAGACCCGGTCGACGCTTTCTTTGGTGGCGACGTCTGCGACCAGCCCCGTCACATCCCCGCTGCCCGCCGCAGCGATCGCATCATCAAGATCTTCCCGGTGCCGCCCGAAGGCGACGACCCTGGCTCCTTCGTTTGACAGGAGTTTGAGCGTCGCCCTGCCGATTCCGGTGGTTCCGCCGGTGAGAAGAACCCGAGTGTCGGCGAGTGAGGTGTGATGCGCCATGGTCACTCCCATGTCAGGATGAGCCGCCCGTTCGACGGGACGTGATAATCGATCCGGCCGTCCTCGAGACTCCCGCGGAGCACGTCACCGCCGGCAGTCGTCAGGGTTGTCTTGGGCATCTGCCTGCGCTTCAGGCGAATAAGTCGGAGATTAGCGACGCATGTTTCGCCGCCATCCAGCGTGATGCTAAGCGCCCGGTCTCCCGTCCGCTCCATGGCCCGGATGAATTGATCGCAGAAGAGCAAGAACGGCGCGCCGTCGATCTTGCGGAAAGCCCGCGTGGCAAAAATGAAGGCCGCACCGCCTCCGTAGACCTCCTGGCCGACTTGGCCGGCTGGCTGGCCGTCAGGATACAGATCTTCCAGCGGAAAGGAGAGCGCCCGATCGATATAGCCGTTCGTCTCCCGTTGCTCGTCGGAAATGGCCTCAGGCGGGAGCGCGTCCGGGTAATAGGCCCAAGCGCGGGAGAGGGCATATTTGCAGAACTCATTCACCAGCATCCTCGCGGCAGGCTCGAGATCCGGCCCGCTGTCGTTCAGATAGCGCTCAAACGCCACGAAGGCATCGAAGCACTCGTACATCGCCATGTACGGCGCATCTTGGAGGCAGGTGACGGCGAAGAACGTCTCGTAATGCGCTGCGTACCCGATCTGGCTGTCCCAGATGATGCAGTTGTTGAAGAAGCTCGCGAGGTTGACGTAGCTCTGTTCCAGATAAACATCGCGATTGGTGATGCGCCACAGCCGCATGCAGGCAGCCGCGCCCCAGGCGGTCAGATTAGCCTGATAATTGACGTCAAAGCGCAGCCCCATAGCGGCGTCGACGGCGGCGCATGCCTCATCGAGAAAAGTCTTGTCGCCCGTAAGTTCGAAGGCCTGCAGCATGACCCAGGCGTAGACTCCGCCTACATCGGTCTGGCCCCTGCCATCCGCAGGTGCGATCTCCTCAATGACGGAGAAGTTCGTGGCATTGTATTTGACTGGCCACTCATACTCGAAGTGACGGGCAGCCTTTATCCCGTAATCAAGCGACTTCAGAAACAGTGCCTCGGCTTGCTTGTCTCCGTCCAGCGCGAGGATGCCCAGATTTAAAAGCGGGTGATAAAGGTACCAACTGTCAATCGCGTCAGCATCCTTGTCGTCGCCAACATTGGGGAGATACCGCCTCAGCGTCTTGAGCTTGCCGTCGTAGAACCTGGAAAGACCCGATTTCAGTTCCTTCTCGAGAGGCAGGGGACTTCCGACCCACTCGCCCCAGTCGTGGAGCGCCGCGATGAGCGACATCTGCACCATGACGTCCGGGTATTCTGCCGCCATGTAAGGACGGACGTAGAGGTGGCCATAATGGCGCACGGTAACCGCTTCTGCCTCGGCAAGGTCCCGCGCAGTCTTCTCCGCACGGTCGATCCAGTCCCGATATTGCACCGGCGGCAGATCAAGCATCTGATAGGCTGCGCCCAGCATCTGAATGAAGTGGCGGGCCGAATCTCGCTCATCGCTGGGAGCCCTGTGGCGGAGGACCAGGATCGCGTCGGAGAGCACGACCTGCTCTTGCGCCCTGAGCGCTGTCGACCTGGGGTCCGCCCCCGCATCCTGCGTCGGCAGCAAATAGCCGAGTTCGGGCCATTCCCCGCCAACGGCCTCTTTAGGCGGGGAGCCGGTCGCCCGGAAATAGGGGTTCAATGATGTGAGGTTTTGAAGGTACAGAATGTTGCCAAACGCAGGCTCATCCATGCGGAAATAGAGCATGGCGACATTGAGGCCGCGCTGCTTTGCTTCGATGACTCCCTTCGTGCCCAGCGGGTCATCCCGGGCATCAAGAGGATAAAGATCACGCGGCACATAGGGCAGTGTCGTCGGCGCAGCGGGCGTGAAAGAGGTCGTGAAGCGGACCCGTTCCAAAGCTTCGGGATGAGCGACAACGACCGTTTCGTAGTCGCCGAGATCCGTCTCCACCCTCAGCCGGATTGCCTCTCCCGCGCGGGGACGCTCCAGTTCCACTGCGAAAGGCACGGGCAGGTGGGCGAGCCTCAATGCCAGCCCGCCGGCACCCGGCCGCCGAAGCACGGCATAGAGGGCATCGGGAGCGGCCTTAATCTCGGCGTCCAGTCCGCCAAGCTCGAAGCGGCCTACAGACTTGCCGCTCTTCAATCCCTCTCGCACCGCGAGCAGCGCAGGGCTGACCAGGGGACTATTCTTGACACCTGACGACACCGACATTTGCTCACCCGCATCACCAACCGGCCTCGGAAATACAAAGCGTCAGAGGTGAGGAGAGTTCCGCTCCAACGGCCCTGCGCAACGCTGTGTCAGTGCTAAGAATTGCCGGGCGCAGGATTTTTGGGGGTGGTCGGGTCACGTGGTGCCCGGCAATCCATCCGACCGCAGGAATTGAGCAGGCCGCGAGCCGGGCCGGCGGCCGCTTCCGAGGGTCAGCGGATGCTCCG
>Ga0233380_1001522_pt1 | contig 10301 bp, 8 predicted proteins | sample ElkDunMinimDraft_9_FD_191541 | JGI IMG/M metagenome (GOLD analysis project Ga0233380, IMG submission 191541) | Fecal eukaryotic communites from dung pellets of Tule Elk in California, USA - Elk Dung F36 | ecosystem: Host-associated > Mammals > Digestive system > Large intestine > Fecal | place... | reverse complement strand
GGGACTGTCCAAGCGCGCGCGCGCGAGCTTGCTCAATCCGCCGCGTCGCCAAACGCGATGCCGATCTTGCGCAAGTCCACCGTGCCGGTCCCCATCCGCGCCAGCTGCGCCCCGGTCATGCATTGGGCGAAGACGGTCGGGTAATCGGCTGTCATCGCCGCTTCGCTGTCCAAGGCCTCGGTTTGCCCGGCGATGCATTCCACGCGGCTCTCGTAGGTCTGTTCTGGCGTCGCCAGGCGCTGGCAGGCCGATCCGTCATCGCTGCAACCGAACAGGACGAGGGCAAAGACCATTCCGCTCATCGTCGTCACCTTTCCACAGGGAAACGCCGAAGCGGGCAATGGTATCCCCTTATTCGTGCCGGGTTTGCGACGAGTTGAGGCGCTTCAGCGTGCCGCCCAGCGGCGCGGGCATGAAGCCGTCGCCTTCTGGCCAATCAAGGAAGCCTAGCGACGCGCTGGTCCCGCCATCAACGTGGAGCGTCTGGCCCGTCACCGTCCGGGAAAGGTCACTGGCAAGGAACAGCACGCCGTCGACGACCTCTTCCACCGTGGGCGGGCGCTTCTGGGGAACGTAGTAGGCGATCGACTGCGCCAGGGCATCGGCGTCTAGTTCCGCCAGCCGCGCGAAGTCCTGGGCGCTGAGCGCGGCATTCGAGGCACGGGCAAGGGTGGTATCGCTGGCGAGGCAGTTGACGCGGATCATGTCGGCCCCGAGTTCCACCGCCAGGGCGCGGGAGAAGTTGGTCGTGGCTGCTTTCGCGCCGGCGTAAACCGCGAAGCTGGCGGCGCCCCGGTGCGCCTCGATGGTGGTGAAGTTTACGATCGCGGCGCCTTGCCCGCTCGCGCGGAGCAAGGGCAGGGCGCGGTGGCAGGATTGCACGATGTACCCATAGTTCATCCGGATATCCCGGTCGTGCAAAGCCGGGGTCGTCTCCGCGAACAAGTTGCGTTCGACCAGTCCGGCGACATGGATCAGGATGTCCACGCGGTCGGTCTCGGCTGCGACCGTATCCCAGAACGTATCGAGCGACGTGGGATCAGCGACGTCTGCATAGTGGGCGGACACGGTCGATCCCGCGGCTCGCACTTCATCGCCGATGACGCTCAGCCCCTCCCGATCCTTGTCGCAGGCGATGATCCGCACGCCTTCCCGGGCCAGGCCGAGGGTCACGCCGCGGCCGATGTGTCCCGCGCAGCCGCCGACCACGACCGCGACCCTCCCCCGTAGCGCCTCCTGCGCCTCGCGTAGGCCCATTGCTCTCTCCCCTCTTGTTGAGCTGGAGTGAAGGGAAGGGTGGCAGCCCTGGCAAGGAAAATCGGCGCGAAGCGCGGCCGCAGTCCGCCCCGGCGCTGAGTGGGCGCGGTTGCTGGACATTGCCGCTCGGCCACGCTTCAACCAGCCTCCTGGGAGGATAGAGCAATGACCAAGATCCGCACGGGCTTCATCGGCATCGGAAGCCAGGGCGCCCCGATGGCGCTACGCATGCTGGGCGCAGGCTTCCCGCTCTTAGTGTGGGCGCGCCGGCCGGAGGCGGCGGCTACGCTCGTGGCGGCAGGCGGAGAGGTGCTGCCGTCGGTGGAGGAACTGGGTGCCGCGTGCGATCACATCGGGGTCTGCGTCGTCAACGATGCGGACGTGAAGGAAGTCTGCGGGCGACTGGTGCCGGCGATGCGGCCGGGCAGCCTGCTGGCCATCCACTCAACCATCCTGCCCGAAACGGTGGCCGAGATCGCGGCGGAGTGCGAAAAGCGCGGGGTGCACTGCCTGGATGCGCCGGTGAGCGGCGGTGCGCCTGGCGCCGAGGCGGGGACCATGACCGTCATGTGTGGCGGCACGCAGGAGGCGTTTGACCAGGCCGGGCCGGTCCTGCGCAGCTTCGGCAAGCTGATCGTGCTGCTGGGTGAGCCCGGCGCTGGCCAGCGGGCTAAGATCATCAACAACACCTTGATGGGGGCGCATATGGGCCTCGCGCAAGCGGCTCTGGGTGCGGGGGACGCGCTGGGGATTGATCGCGCCGCGCTGGCCGAGCTCGTGAATGCCAGCAGCGGGCGAAGCTTCGGGTTCGAAGTCTACGCGCGGCTGCCCAGGCCGGAGGCTTTCGCGCACGGCGGAGCCTTATTGCTGAAGGACGCGCATCTGCTGGCCTCGATCCTGCCTGGCGATCCACGGACCGACCGCCTGGTCCAGGATGCCGAATACTTCCTTCTCGATACGCAAAAGGGGTGATCAATCTGAATGGGGGAGCCCCCTCGCAGGGTGTCCCGGCGGCTTCGCGTATGATGCAGATTAGCTCCTGGCAGGGGCGTCATCGGCGAGGCAGCACGGCCTGCGGCTTTTTCTGCTGCAGTGCGGAACCGAATGGAAGGAAGGGACTTTTTTGATGTGAAAGCTTTCTCGTCCATGAACGGATCCACCCCGCATGACACAGGTCTATCGCGAGTTACACGCTGAGCGCCCTGCCCGGACTGCTGAGGTTCGGGCCATCTTCGACGGTATCGACCTTCACCGGACGAAGTCGGTCCGGATCGCCCTTGTCGGCACCTTCGCCCCCCGCAAGTGTGGCATCGCCACTTTCACCGCTGACATCGCCGACAGGCTGCGGGAGTTCCACCCGGATGTCGGCGTGGACGTCTATGCGCTGGACGATCCTGCCGCACCCCTGACTTATCCCGAGGCCGCGGGGACGATCGTAAGCGGCGACCCTGAATCCTACGCGCTGGCGGCCCGGCGCATCAACGAATCCGAGGTGGACGCCGTTTGGCTCCAGCACGAATACGGCATTTACGGCGAGGAGGACGGGCAGAGTGTTTGCGACTTTGTGGATCGCTTCGCGGCCCCGCTGATCCTCACCTGCCACACCGTCCTGGCCGAGCCGTCGGAGCGGCAGCGCCGGATCCTCTGCCATCTGGTGACCCGCGCCTCGAAGATCATGGTCATGTCGCGCCACTCGCGCGAGCTGCTGATCCGCGAATACCGTGCGCGTCCGGAAATTCTGGAAGTGATCGAGCACGGCGCGCCCGATCGGCCGTTCGGGCGTCAGGAGGAATTCAAGGCGCGGCTGGGCCTTTCCGGCCGCCGGGTGCTGATGACCTTTGGCCTGCTGGGGCCGGGGAAAGGCCTGGAGCGCGCGATCGAGGCCCTGCCTGCCATCGTCGAGCGCCATCCCGATGCATTGTACCGTATTGTCGGTGCCACCCATCCCAACCTGGTTGCGCGCGAGGGTGAGCGCTACCGCGAGGAACTGGTGGCTCTTGCCGACAAGCTGGGCGTCGCGCAGCACATCCAGTGGGAGAACCGCTTCCTGGACACGCCCGAACTGCTCGATCAGTTGGAAGCGTGCGACATCTACATCACGCCTTATCCTAACCTCCAGCAATCCACCTCAGGTACGCTCAGCTACGCGGTGGCGCTGGGCAAGGCGGTGATCTCCACCCCGTACCTACACGCGCGTGAACTGCTGGCGAACAATGTCGGCAAGCTGATCGAGCCCGGCTCCAGCGAGGCGATCGCCGACGCCGTCAACGGGCTGCTCGGCGACCCCTCGGAACTTTCGGCATTGCAGGAACGTGCTTATGCGCGCGGTCGGGAAACGATCTGGCCGCGCTTCGCCGAAGCAACCGCGCGGCTTGCGCGCGGCGCCATCCGTCCTCAGCCGCAGCCTGCACCCCTGACCGCGACGCCGGGCCTGACCGGCGTCTTCGCGATGAGCGATGCGACGGGCATGCTTCAGCACGGCGTCGGTATCGTCCCCGACCGCCGGCATGGCTACTGCCTGGACGACAATGTTCGCGCGCTCATGCTGATGAATGTGGCCGAAGGGCTGATGCCATCGGAGCGTCTGCGCTGGAGCATGACGTATGCTGCCTTCATCCAGGACGCCTGGAACCCCGAAGTCGGCCGGTTCCGCAACTTCATGCGGTTTGACCGCAGCTGGTGCGAGGACTTTGGATCAGACGATTCCAATGGCCGCACGATCTGGGCGCTCGGCCACACCGCGGCGCGGGCCCCTGACCCGGAGATGCGCGCGTGGGCCCGGCAGCTTTACGATCAGGTTCTGCCTTCGCTGGGCGATATCCGCTCGCCGCGGGCAGTCGCGTTCGAGATCCTCGGCGCGGCCGAGATGTTGCGCGTCCATCCCGACCATGCCGGGTCGCGCGCGATGCTCGCTGCGGGCGGCGAGTTTCTGGACAAGCTTCTCAGCGGCGGCCGCCGTCCCGACTGGGCCTGGTTCGAGGCGGTGATCGGTTACGACAATCCAAGGCTGTCGCAGGCCATGATCGAGGCGGGCGCGGCACTGGGCCGTGACGACTGGATCGGCTCGGGCATTGAGACCCTGGAGTGGATCTGCCGACAGCAGAGCACGACGTCCGGACGGTTCCGGCCGATCGGTTCGGAGAGCTTCGGAAAGCCACATGCCTATTTGCCGTTCGACCAGCAGCCGCTGGAGGCGCAAGCCGCGATCGAGGCGGCACTGTCAGCTTACGCGGTGACTCGCGGTGCGTTCTGGTACGATCACGCCATGTCGGCATGGCGCTGGTTCTTCGGAGACAATGACCGGGGCGTCCAACTGGCCGACATTGCGACGGGCCGTTGCAGAGACGGGGTGACTCCACGGGGCGCCAATACGAATTGTGGCGCGGAGAGTATTCTCGCTTTCCAACTTTCGCATTATTCCATGTTAGCCCTCTACCGGATGTCTACCGAGTCCAGCGAAGGAAGCGTGCTTGAACCTGCCCGAGAAACTGCACTCTGACACGCTGCGCATTTTCGAGACACGGTTGTACGCCGATCCGGCGCGTGTCGTTCTGCGCCCTTTTCACCTTGGGTGGCAGGCGAAGAACGCGCCGGGCGGCCGCGCCCTGCATCTCGTCCATGATGTAGAGGCGCTCAGTGAAGAGCGGGCAGCGCTGGAGTACGACCGCGTCCTGCGCGACTTCAAGGAGCGCCACTGGCAGACCGAGCGCATCTTTGCGGACCGCTTCGAGGAGGTGGCCGAGAACCTGTCGCTGGACCGGGAGAAGTTTTCCCCCACCAAGCAGCGCCTGATCGGCAGCTATTTCTGTCACGAATATACCTTTGCCGCCGCTGCGCTCATGAACCCGTCGATCGTGCCGCATCCCGACCAGTCGGGCATGCAGAACGGCGCGATGCGCTTCGTGATGTCGCTGCGCGCCGTCGGCGAGGGGCACATCAGCTCCATCGCCTTCCGCGAGGGTATCTGCGAGGCGGACGGCAGCTTCGAGCTGTGGCCGCAGGCCAGCTTCGCGACATCGGTTGAGCTCGACGATGAAGGGCTGGCCTGCGCGGACTGCCCCGTCACCGTGCACCGGCACCCGGACTCGAGCTTGTCGAACACCGTCATCTTCCCGATCACCGAGCAGCAGCGCGGCGGTTTGGAAGACCTGCGCCTGGTCCGCTTCGATCATGGCGGTGGTGATTACGAATGGATCGGCACCTACACGGCCTATTCGGGCAGCTCTATCCGATCGGAACTGCTGCGCACGCGCGATTTCCGCAGCTTCGGGCTTGAGCCGATCCTCGGAAAGGCGGGCCGCAACAAGGGTATGGCCCTGTTTCCCGAGAAGATCGACGGCAAGTTTGCCATGGTCGGGCGGCAGGACGGCAAGAACCTGTTCCTGCTGAAGTCGGATTCGCTGGATCAGTGGGACGATGAAGGCGTCCTCCTGATGGAGCCTGCCTATCCATGGGAGTTCATCCAGATCGGCAACTGCGGCAGCCCGATCCTCATCGACGAGGGCTGGCTGCTGCTCACTCACGGCGTGGGCGCCATGCGCAAGTATGCGCTTGGTGCTGCGTTGCTCGACCGTGATGATCCTTCCAAGGTGATCGCCCGCTCGCCCGAGCCGGTGCTGACTGCCGAAAACGCTGACCGTTCCGGCTACGTCCCCAACGTGGTCTATACCTGCGGGGCGCTGAAGGTAGGGGAGCAGCTGTTCATTCCTTACGGCATCTCGGACAGCACCGTGGGCTTTGCCACTTGCTCGGTCCGCGAGATGCTGGGGCTGCTGGCTTAGTAAGTTTCCGCTGTCGCGCTTTCGCCCCGGCGCTGCCGCGCTGGTGAGGGGCCGGGCGGCCTTGGCGCAGACCGCTTAGCTGCTATGGCTTTGCCATGAGCTTCGCGGTCGACATCGCGCTCCGGCGGGGCGAGCGGACCATCCGTGCCTGCTTCGCCGCGCCGGCCGGCCTCACGGCGCTGTTCGGGCCGTCGGGTGCGGGCAAGACCAGCGTGCTCAATGCCATCGCGGGATTGCTGCGCCCTACCGAAGGGCACATTGCGGTTGGCGGGCGCGTGCTGTTCGACGCGGCAACCAGGATCGACCTGGCGCCCGAAGAGCGAGCCTGTGGTTACGTTTTCCAGGACATGCGGCTCTTTCCCCACCGCACGGTGGGCGAGAACCTTCTGTATGGTTGGACGCTTGCGAAGGAGGAGCAGCGCTGGCTCTCTCCTGCGGAGGCTACCGAGTTTCTGGGCATCGGCCACTTGATCGAGCGGCGCCCCCGTACGCTTTCCGGCGGGGAAGGGCAGCGCGTGGCGATCGGCCGGGCGCTGCTCGCCGGATCGCGCTTCCTGCTGATGGATGAGCCGCTGTCGTCCCTGGACGCCGCGCGACGCGAGGAGATCATGCGTGTGATCGAACGCGTTCGGGACGAATTGCGAGTGCCCATCCTGTACGTGAGCCACGATCGGGGCGAGGTGGAGCGGCTCGCAGACCAGGTGGTGGAGCTCTCGGCCTGGTGAAAAGGCTCCGTTTCCAGCGCCCGCCCCGGTTGCGGCTCCCCTCGCTAGAGGGCCGTCCTGCTTCTCACGCGGATCTCGACACGGGCTCGACCGAGCTCGGCCGCGAGGTGGATCGGCGCGGGCCGGAGGAGGACGGCCTCAGCGGCATCCGCCTGCTGCGCGAGGGGAAGGACGCCTTCGCTGCCCGCGTGCTCCTGGCACGGTCCGCCGAGCGGACGCTCGATATCCAGTATTACATCTGGCACGACGATCTCTCCGGCTCGCTCCTGCTGGACGAGGTCGAGGCAGCGGCGCGGCGTGGCGTGCGGGTGCGGCTGATTGTCGATGATGTGGGTACCGCCCGCATGGATGCCCGCCTGACCGCTCTGGCGCGTACGCCCAACATCGAGGTCCGTCTCTACAACCCTTGCGTGGTGCGCCGGCCCAAGGCGATCAACTACTTGTTCGATTTCCGCAGGCTCAATCGGCGGATGCACGCCAAGAGTTTCACCGTTGATAGCCAGGCGACCATACTGGGTGGGCGGAATATCGGGGACGAGTACTTCGCGGCGCGCAAGGAGGGCCTGTTCGCCGATGTCGACGCGCTGATCGTGGGCGCCGTCGTGCCGGAAGTCTCCCACGCCTTCGATGCCTGCTGGAACGGCCCCGATGTTCATCCGGTGGAACGCATTGTCGGCCGGGTGTCGGAGCGGCGACTGCGCAAGGCCGAGCATGCGGCGATTGCCCTGGCCAGCAGCGCGAGGGCCGAACGCTACCGCCAGGCCGTCCACTCCCGCCGGCTCTTCGGCGAATTGATAGACGGGACCTTGAGCATGCTCTGGGCCAAGGCCCGCCTGGTCAATCATGATTATGCGCAGCCGGAGGAGCGCTGCGGGCCTGCTGGCATCGAGGACTTGCTCCCCGACGGCCTCGGGTTGCCCAAGAAGTCGATGGATCTGGTCGCCGGCTACTTCGTCCCCACCCAGGCCGGTGTGCAGGACCTGGCCGCACTCGTCGCTCAGGGCGTTTCGGTAAGGGTGCTGACCAATTCGTTTGCGGCGACCGACGTGGGCCTGGTGCACGCCGGCTATGCCCCGCGTCGCAAGGCCTTGCTGGAGGCCGGCGTGGCCTTGTTCGAGATGCCCGCGCCCGACGACAAGCCGAAGACTGCCCGCAAGTTCGTGCGCCCGGGCTCCAGCAGCGCGCGGGCCATGCGCGAGAACGGCCGGACGCTGCATGCCAAGATGATCGCGGTTGACGGCACACGGGTCTACATAGGATCGGCCAACGTCGATCCCCGCTCGGCTTATCTCAACACGGAGATGGGGATCGTCGTCGAATCCCCCGTGCTCGCCGCCGAGCTGTCCTGGCAGTTCAGCCATGAGGTGGCGTTGAGCAGCTACCGGCTCGGTCTTTCGCCAGACGGGCGCGTGCAGTGGATCGACGAACGCGATGACGAGCCGGTACCAGAATTCGTGGAGCCTGGGACCAGCATCATCAGCCGCGTCGTGGTGAGCCTGCTGTCGCGCTTGCCGATCGAACGGTTTCTCTGACCGCGATTTGGTAGCCGGCACCGAATCCGCTTGAAGCGGACCGCCGCTATGGCGCCTGTTCGAGCGCCGCCAGCACATCGGCCCAGGCGAGTAGCTTGAAGTTCTGCCCGGCAGGCGCATTGTCGCCATCCTGGACCACGAACAGGCCGCCGGGGTATTGCGGGCCGAAGTCGCCGGTCTTTACCTCGATCCCATCGGTTTCGCTCACAGCCCCGACGGTCCCGCTCTGGACGCGGACACGCCCCGCATAAGTGCCCGACGGCAGGGTGTAGAGGGAGAACGCGTTGTCGCCCTGGCTGGAAGCGACTAGGTAGCCCCCGGCCTCGCCCGCAGCCGCTATGGCCAGCCCTTCAACGTCGGCGACCAGCGTCGTGCCGTCGACCCTGGCGATCGGCTCCGGCGTCGTGGGCGCGTTGGCGGCGGCACCGAAGCGCCAGATTCCGACATTCTCCTCGGCGACGAACAGCTGCCCCGTGCGGTCATCGACCACACATCCCTCCGATTGGGTGGCAAGCTTCATGGTGCGCACGAGCTTGCCGGTCGGCTGCTGCTGCGAAAGGTCCAGCGCCAACTGCGCGATGGTGCCGTCCTTCAGCACCACGAAGGCGTGAAGCTGGCCGGCGATCGAACCGAGGCACAGGCCATAGGCCTCACCGGGAGCGGCGTCGATCGTGCCGAGTGGGCGGAGCTTGGCGCTTTGGGTGTCGAGGCGGAACATCGCGATCTTCGCGCGTGTGGCATCTGTGCGATCCGAGGCCGCCAGGATCACGCCCCCCGGGGTTTCCCGCAGGTCGACGTTGTTCACCAGCCCGGCCTTCACGTAGTCACGCCGCGCTCCGTCGAGGCCGTAGACATATAGCCCCGCCTTCTTGTCGGTCGCAACGATCAGGCTGGCGGCGGGGTCGGCCGCATTGCGCCAGATCGCGGGGTCGTCAGCAGCGTCGGCGCGCAAAGTGCCTACAGGCTCGGTCTGCCCCCGGGCCTGGACCGGGGCGGCAGGGGTGGTCGGCGGCTGTGGCGTGTGCGCGCAGGCGGCAAGTCCCATCAGGGGAACTGCCGTAAGAGCCAGCAGGGAGCGTTCGCGCATGGTCATCCTCTCACTTGTCCCGCGCGGGGCAGGGACCCCCGTCAGGCCCGGCTTCGCCGGTGCAGGTGCGTGTGGCGGGAAGCGGTTCGTCCAGCTCCTTCAGCCGGTTGCGCCCATCGGGGCCGCGCTCCAGGTCGAAGCCGTCGTAAAGCGCACCGCTGGCGGTGTGCGTGCGGAAGCGCAGGCGATCCTGCTCGACATCGATGATCTGGTAAAGCTCGGTCGCCTCGGCCACGCGATCGGGCTGCGTCATGGCCCGGTCGTTCAGGCCGTACATCTTAGAGCCCGTGACGGAGACGAGGTACACCGGTCCTTGCGCCGCGCCCTTGGAACGCGCGGCCTTGCCCGCGTCGCGTCCGGCCTCGGCAGTCAGGCGGCTGTAGCAATGATCGTGCCCTTGCAGCACCAGGTCCACCCGGTGCTTGTCGAACAGCGGCTTCCATGCCTTCTTGAGAACTTCCGTGTCCCGCGGGCGGGCACAGGTGAAGATCGGCTGATGGAACAGAACCACGTTCCAGCGCGCCTTGCTCTGCGCCAGCGTGGTGTCTAGCCAGCGCGTCTGCGCCTCCAGCGAGCCGAGGTCCAGCGCCGCCGTGCCGTCCAGCACGATGAAGCGGACGCCCTGGTAATCGACATGATAGGTCGTGCCCGCCGCCGCCGCCGCGCCATTGGCGGGCAGGGCGAACTGCAGAGGCCAGTAAGGCCCCAGCTTGCGACTTTCCTTGCCACCGGGCAGCGCGACATCGACGTATTCGTGATTGCCGGTCGCGGGCAACTGCGGAACTTGCGCGTAGTTGTAACCGCCCGCCTGGTTCCACTCGCCCCACTCGTCGTCATGGTCGAGGTCGTCGCGCTGTGCCGTCAGGTCGCCGGCGTGCACTGTGAGGGCGATCTTCCCTTCGGCAAAGCCCTGGCGGAT
>Ga0233380_1001521_pt1 | contig 10302 bp, 9 predicted proteins | sample ElkDunMinimDraft_9_FD_191541 | JGI IMG/M metagenome (GOLD analysis project Ga0233380, IMG submission 191541) | Fecal eukaryotic communites from dung pellets of Tule Elk in California, USA - Elk Dung F36 | ecosystem: Host-associated > Mammals > Digestive system > Large intestine > Fecal | place... | reverse complement strand
GTGACGACGATCCGGTGTGCCCGCCGTCGGATCTGCAGGCGATTGCGGATACCTGCGGCGGACGCCACGTGTCGCTACCCGGCCGCCACCTCGTCAACGTCGAATCGCCGAAGGCCTTCAACGCCGCACTGCGCGAATTCCTGTCCTGAGCCGATCCACACGCCGCCCCGCGGCGGCGTCCATCCACGTTCCATCGCATGTTCCTGGGAGGGAAACATGGTCTCACCCGCTGCATTTCGCCGCGTCACGCTCGCCTGCGCGATCACCGCCGTGCTGTACGTCCCCGCAGGTTTTGCGCAGTCGCCGAAGGAGTCCGAACAGGACGCGCGCATCCAGCAGCTCGAATCCGAGCTCCTCGCCCTGAAGCAGATCGTCCAGGCGCAACAGGCGCAGCTTGCCGGCACCGGGGTCGAGCCCGCCCCAGCCACCGCACAGGCCACGGCCGCGTCAACGACACCTGCGGCACCGGCTGGCGCGTCGGGCGCTGCGGCCACCGCCTCGGCCCCTGCCGGCAAGGCCCCGATCCAGGCGAGCTCGATCGTCAACGGCGACAGCCGTTTCAGCTTCGGCGGCTTCATCAAGCTCGATGCGCTGTCGACATGGACCAGCGACGGACCGATCGCCGACGGCACGCCGGGCCGCATGTTCTATTTCCCGACCGGGACACCGGTCAACGCCGGCCCGGGCGAGAGCTACACCGACTTCCACGCACAGTTCTCGCGCATCTGGTTCGGCGTCGACCGCGTGACCAGCAGCGGCGACACGATCAAGGGATACGTGGAGTTCGACTTCTTTGGCGGCGGCAACAGCAACGTCGGCAACGAGAAGTTCTCCAACGGCTACCCCCCGACCCTGCGCCACGCCTACGTGCAGTGGAACAAGTGGCTGGCCGGCCAGACCTGGAGCAATGCGGTCGATCTCGGCTCGCTGCCGGAGAGCGTGGACTTCGTCGGCATCGTCGACGGCACCCTGTTCGCACGCCAGGCGCAGATCCGCTATACCACCGGCAACTGGTCGTTCTCGCTGGAGAATCCACAGACCTGGTACCAGAACGGCAGTCCCGCGCATGTCCAGTCGGGCCAGAACAACGTGCCCGATGCCACGGCACGCTGGCAGACCAGGGGAGACTGGGGCCACTTCAGCGTCGCCGGCATCGCGCGCCAGTTGCGCACCCGGACCGACAGCACCACGGGCGCTGCCTTGAGCGTCGCCGGCTCGTTCAAGCTCGGCGACAACGACACGCTGCAGTACACGCTCAGCGGCGGCCCGGGCCTGGGCCGCTACATTGGTTTCGGCATGGCGCCCGATGCCTACATCGATGTCGACGGCTCGCTGGAAGCGCAGGATCTGGTCGCCGGCTTCGCCGCGTGGCGTCACGACTGGAACGACCGCCTGCGCAGCACATTGGCCTACTCGGCCGCGCACATCGACACCGACCTCGCGGCGATCGGCCCGTTGGCAACGAAGAAGACCCAGTCCTGGCGTTACAACCTGATCTACTCGCCCTTCCCGCGCCTGGACGTCGGCGCCGAGATCAGTTGGGGCGAGCGCACGCTGTCGAACGGCGATTCGGGCGACCTGCGCCGCCTGCATACAACGGTCAAGTACACGTTCTAGGCTGCACGTGCAGATCGCCGGCGCAGCAGCCGCATGCGCCGGCGATCGTGTGGATCAACATGGTCCGGGGGCCGCGCGCTCGAAGCGCCGGTGTCGGCATGAGGCCGGAGGCAGCCGCCGTGATCCGACGCAACTCGAGCGGAGTCGGGGCCTGTCTCGCGTCCCCCGCCGGACTTCTTCGGTTCGATGCCGGACGTTCCACGGCTCGCTCGGGCCGGCACCACCCGGAACGATCGTGACGGCTGCGTTCCTGTCGTGTCGGGAAGAGCGCAGCGTCAGGTAATCCGGTACTCGAGCCCGGACTCATCCGTGAAGACGTGCACGGAGCCCGGATCGCCTTCCAACGTGCCGTGGATCACGCCGTCTTTCGTGAGCAGCTCCCAGTGGTGATCACGGCGCGTCAGAGCGCCCAGAACTTCCCTGATCCAGATGAACTGCCCATCCGCGGTTTTCTCGAAAACGCTGTAGTTGCTTTTCACTGTGGGCTCCATCGCGACTCCAACAGTGACAATAAGACGAGGTCATGCATTGCCGACGTCATGATGCGCATAGGACGCCCGCGGGCAATCCGTTCGCAGGACCGCAACCTCGCCAGGATCGGCATTGAACAGGTCTGCGCGTCGGCGCTGCCGCACGTAGCATCGACACCGTCGATCCCGGCCAGACGTTCCGCGTGCGGACGCGGCTTCAATCCACTCACGACGCGCAAAAAAAAGCATCCGGGCAGCTCTTGCGAGCTGCCCGGATGCTTGAAAAGTGGCGTCCCCACGGGGATTCGAACCCCGGTGTCCACCGTGAAAGGGTGGTGTCCTAGGCCTCTAGACGATGGGGACGCAGATGACCTGCGTCATCTGTGCATCGGCCTTGTGATGCACAGAGAAATTGTGGTGGAGCCAGGCGGGATCGAACCGCCGACCTCCTGCATGCCATGCAGGCGCTCTCCCAGCTGAGCTATGGCCCCACGTTTGGGAGCGCGAAATTGTAGGGTTGCAGTGTCGCAACGTCAACAAAAATTTCGCACTTCCTTCGATCGCATCGATTCGTTCCGGGGAACGTTTCAGCCGGTGGCGCCGGCCTCGTTGCTGTCGAGCCGCGCATCATCCGGATTTCCGCGCAGAGTTGCAAGCCCATGTCCCTGGTCGTCGAGATACTGCAGCCACTTTCCAAGGAAGGTGTTCATGCGCAGCCGATGATCGACGACTTCGACCGGCGGTGGAAACATGCCGATGACGTCCTGCCAGCGACGACCGACGTAGCAATGCGTCGCCTCCACCTGCCCGGCATCGCGGTACAGGCGCAGATGCGCAGAGGGGTCCGGTTCGCCGGTCACCGGATCGAGCATCGCGTAACTCAGGCGCAGCTCGGTCGTGTAGGGATGCTGGGCGATGACGTCGAGCAGCACCGGCAGCGCGCCCGGCACGTCCGACCGGTAACGGCCCGGCGCAAGCGCAGCCGGATCGAACACGCGGACCAGACGCTCATAGTTCTCGGCGTACAGGCCCATCAGCCAGCCGAACCGCCCCATGGCGGGCAATCGGGGACGTCGGGTCAGGACTTTCTGCATCCGCCGATGCTACATCCGCGGCGATGAATCGTGCGGAATCCGCCCGCCCCATGGGGGCTGGGAATCGCGCTGCTTCGTCACCATGTTCCGGGCGACGTCAGTACATCACCCGTTCGATGCCCAGGGTCGACATGACCTTGCTGGAGATCTCCTCGATCGACGTGTGGGTCGTGCTCAGCGATGGCACCCGTTCGGCGCGGAACAGCGCCTCGGCCGCACTCACTTCGCGCTTGCAGGTCTCGAGCTGGGCATAGCGCGAGTTGGGACGACGTTCCTGGCGGATCTGCGCCAGCCGCACCGGGTCGATCGTCAGTCCGAACAGCTTGCTCCGATGCGCTCGCAGCCGCGGCGGCAGGCGGTCGTGTTCCAGATCCTCCTCGGTCAACGGGTAGTTCGCCGCGCGCACGCCGTGATGCAGCGCCAGATACACGCAGGTCGGCGTCTTGCCCGCCCGCGATACCGCCACCAGGATGACGTCGGCCTCGTCGTAGTTCGTGGCCATGCCGTCGTCGTGGGTCAGCGCGAAGTTCATCGCATTGATGCGCCGGTGATAGGTATCGAAATCGACCATGCCGTGCGCACGGCCCACGCGCGATTCGCGCGCTTCCAGCAGTTCGCGCTCCAAGGGCTCGATGAATGGAGCGAAGACATCGAGCACGAGCGCCCCGCTCTCCCCCAGCACCGTCGCGAATGCCGGATCGACGCAGGAGCTGATGACGATCGGGCGCGTACCCATGGCTTCGCCACGCGCCCGGATCAGCGCGGCCACTTCCCGCGCACGCTCCTTCGAATCGACGAAGGGAATGCGGTTGGTGCTGAACTGGGTACCGGTGAACTGGGTGAGGAGACTGTGGCCGATGGTTTCGGCGGTGATACCGGTGCCATCGGAAACGTAGAACACGGGGCGGGGACTGGACATACGGCCTCCGAGCAGTCGATGAGAGCGCCTGCGCGCCCGGGATGGCTAAAATAGCGGACCAGTGCCGGCGCTGCCGGTCTTCCCCTGATCAACGCGACACGGAGTCTCCTCTTGAGCGCCAACATCCTGTGGTTGCAAGACCTGCGTTTGTCCGACCTCGCCCAGGTGGGTGGGAAAAACTCGTCCCTTGGCGAGATGATCGGCAACCTCGCCAAGCTCGGCGTCTCGGTTCCGGGCGGTTTCGCAACCACGGCCGATGCGTTCCGCGATTTCATCGCCCACAACCATCTGCACCAGCGCATCTTCGACCGCCTTGCGACGCTCGACGTCGAAGACGTGGCCGCGCTGACAGCCGCCGGCAAGGAGATCCGTGGCTGGGTCATCGACGCGCCGCTGCAGCCGCAGCTCGATGCCGACATCCGCACTGCCTACGAGAAACTGGCGTCGGAGAATGGCGGCGGCGACATCGCGGTTGCGGTGCGTTCGTCGGCGACCGCCGAAGACCTGCCCGACGCCTCGTTCGCCGGCCAGCAGGAAACCTTCCTCAACGTCACCGGCAGCGACGATGTCGTGGTCAAGGTCAAGGAAGTCTTCGCTTCGCTCTACAACGACCGCGCGATCGCCTATCGCGTGCATCACGGATTCAAGCACGAGGACGTGTTCCTGTCGGCCGGCGTGCAGCTGATGGTGCGCTCCGACATCGGCGCTTCCGGCGTGCTGTTCACGCTCGACACCGAGTCGGGCTTCCGCGACGTGGTGTTCGTGACATCCAGCTTCGGTCTGGGCGAGATGGTCGTCCAGGGCGCAGTGAACCCGGACGAGTTCTATGTCTACAAGCCCACGCTCAAGGCCGGCAAGCCGGCGATCCTGCGCCGCGGCATCGGCAGCAAACAACTGCGCATGGTCTATTCCGAAGTTCCCGGAGAGCGCGTACGCATCGAGGACACGCCGCTCGAGTTGCGCAACAGCTTCTCGATCAGCGACGAGGACGTGCAGGAACTCTCGCGCCAGGCGCTGATCATCGAGGACCACTACCAGCGGCCGATGGACATCGAGTGGGCGAAGGACGGGGCCAGCGGCAAGCTCTTCATCGTGCAGGCACGGCCCGAGACGGTGAGGTCGCGGGCGAAGAACACCCAGATCGAGCGCTTCTCGCTCGAGCAGCGCGGTGAGGTGGTCTGCGAGGGCCGCGCGATCGGCCAGAAGATCGGCGCGGGCATCGCGCGCGTCGTGCGCACGCTCGACGACATGAATCGCGTGCAGCCGGGCGACGTGCTGGTCGCGGACATGACCGATCCCGACTGGGAGCCGGTGATGAAGCGCGCCGCGGCGATCGTCACCAACCGCGGCGGCCGCACCTGCCACGCGGCGATCATCGCGCGCGAACTCGGCGTGCCGGCGGTCGTGGGCACCGGCAATGCGCTGGACATGATCGAGGACGGACAGGAGGTCACGATCAGCTGCGCCGAGGGCGATACCGGCTTCATCTACGCCGGCATCCTGCCCTTCGAGCGCATCACCACCGACCTGACCTCGATGCCCGAGGCGCCGCTGAAGATCATGATGAACGTCGCCAACCCCGAGCGCGCGTTCGACTTCGGCCAGCTGCCCAACGCCGGCATCGGCCTGGCGCGCCTGGAAATGATCATCGCCGCGCACATCGGCGTGCATCCCAACGCCCTGCTGCAGTACGAGAAACAGGATGCCGAGACCCGGAAGAAGATCGACGCCAAGACCATCGGTTACGGCAGCCCGGTCGACTTCTACGTGAACCGGCTGGCCGAGGGCATCGCGACGCTGACCGCGTCGGTGGCGCCCAATCCGGTGATCGTGCGCCTGTCGGACTTCAAGTCCAACGAGTACGCGAACCTCATCGGCGGCAAGCACTTCGAGCCGCACGAAGAGAATCCGATGATCGGCTTCCGCGGCGCCAGCCGCTACGTCGACCCGAGCTTCGCCGATGCGTTCGCGCTCGAATGCAAGGCCGTGCTGAAGGTCCGCAACGAGATGGGCCTGGAGAACCTCTGGGTCATGATCCCGTTCGTGCGCACGCTCGACGAAGGCCGCAAGGTGATCGAGGCGCTCGAGGCCAACGGGCTGCGTCAGGGCGAGGCCGGGCTGAAGATCATCATGATGTGCGAGGTCCCGTCCAATGCACTGATGGCCGACGAGTTCCTCGAGATCTTCGATGGCTTCTCGATCGGCTCGAACGATCTCACCCAGCTTACCCTCGGCCTGGATCGCGACTCGTCGATCGTCGCCCACCTCTTCGACGAGCGTGACCCCGCGGTCAAGAAGCTGCTGTCGATGGCGATCAAGGCCGCGCGCGCCAAGGGCAAGTACGTCGGCATCTGCGGCCAGGGACCCTCGGACCACCCGGACCTGGCGCAGTGGCTGATGGAGGAAGGTATCGAGTCGGTCTCGCTCAATCCCGACACCGTCGTCGACACCTGGCTGAAGCTGGCCAAGTCCAAGAGCGATGCCAAGGCGTGACATCGCGCTGATCGGCCGCCAGCCACGTGGATGCAACGAGCCCCGCTCAAGCGGGGCTCGTTGTTTCAGGGGTCCGGCACCGAAGCGCAGCGGTGTCGCAGAGTTCCATTCGCGATTGCGGGCTGCGCCGCAGGTCCGGGCGATACGGGCGGCGCTGCCCCTCGCTGCCTACTAGCCCGGCGCGGTGCGCTTGCAGGCACAGCAGGTCCGGCCAGCAGACATCATCGTCCGCGACGACCAATACGACCGAGTACGAGCGCGCGAGGCGACCGACGCCGCTCCCGATCCGCGATCAAAGGCCCGAAAGCGGCCCCATCGAGCGACGGTAATGCCGCAGCTCATCGATCGAATCGCGCACGTCACTGAGCGCGGTGTGCGCGGAGTGCTTGGTGAAGCCTGCCAGGACCTGGGGGGCCCAGCGCCGCGCGAGTTCCTTGATCGTGCTGACGTCGAGGTTGCGGTAGTGAAAGAACTTTTCCAGTGCCGGCATCTGCCGGTGCAGGAAACGTCGGTCCTGGCAGATCGAATTGCCGCACATCGGCGACTTGCCGGGACCGGCCCACTGTTCCAGGAACTCCAGCGTGCGTGCCTCCGCTTCGGCCAGTCCGACGCCCTGCTCCAGCGACCGCTGCCACAGGCCCGAGCGGCGATGCTGTCCGCGGTTCCAGTCGTCCATCGCTTCGAGCACCTCGAGCGGCTGCATGATCGCCAGCTCCGGACCTTCGGCCAGGATGTTGAGATCTGCATCGGTCACGATGGTCGCGATCTCGAGGATGCGGTCGTGATCGGTATCCAGACCCGTCATCTCGAGGTCGATCCAGACCAGTCGGCTTTCGATGTCGGCATTCATGCGTGCAGTCGCCTTCGGATTCGTAACGGCGCATGATATCGCAGCCGCTTTGGACCCTTGCCCAGAATTTCCGCCAGATGCTGTCCAATCCCGCCATTTCGCACTACACCATCCTCACCGCAATGCTCGCGCCGGCCTTCTTCCTGACGGCCACGGCGTCGCTGCTCGGCTCCGCCAATGCCAGATTGGCCAGGATCATCGACCGCACACGTGCCCTGCTGCGCGATCTGTCCGACGACGATGGCAGCGATCCTGAAGAACGGCGCGTGCTCGAAGCCCGCATCGCACTGCAGCGCAGGCGCAGCAGGATCATCCTTCGCGGCAGCCAGCTGCTGTATGTGGCGATCAGCTGCTTCGTCGGCACCAGCCTTACCGTGGCCGGGGATTCCTTCCTCGACCACCGCTTCGCCCAGGCGCCGACGCTGCTGGCCGCACTCGGCGTGCTGTCGATGTTCGCCTCCAGCCTGCTGCTGGCGCGCGAGGCCTCGATGGCGGTGTATGCGGTCAACCAGGAGATGGATGATGCGCATCGCATGGCCAACCGCCGCAGCCCGCTGATCTGACCGGGCGCGTTCCGGTCAGCGGGGCGGCAGGCCGCGCTTGCGTCGGAAATAGTTGGTCAGCATCGGCCCGGCCACGTCGGCGCACACGCCGCCGGTCACGGCCACGCGGTGGTTGTGACGCGGGTCTTCCAGCATGTCGAAAACGCTGCCCGCAGCGCCGGTCTTGGGATCGAACGCGCCGAACACCACCCGCGCCACGCGCGCATGGACCATCGCCATCGCGCACATCGCGCAGGGCTCCAGGGTCACGTAGAGGGTGCAGCCGAGCAGACGGTGATTGCCGAGCGCGGCGCCGGCGTGACGCATCGCCACGATCTCGGCATGCGCGCTCGGGTCGTGTTCGGCAATGTTGCGGTTCCAGCCCGTGCCGATCACGTTGCCGGCCGGATCGATCACGAGCGCCCCGACGGGAATCTCATCGTCATCCAGCATCGCGCGCTCGGCCAGTGCCAGCGCCTGACGCATATGGGCTTCGTCCATCGACGTGTCGATCGGCGGCCGGGCGATCTCGCGTGCATCGAGCAACTTCCACAGCACCCGCGTCGCCGCCAGTCCGCCCAGTGGCTTGTACGCGAACTCCGGAATGTCGCCGGCGGGCCGATAGCCGAGGCGACGATAGAACCTGGTGGCGCCGCCGACCAGGGAGGCATCCAGCGTGATCAGATGGCGGCCGTGATCGCGTGCGGCCTGTTCGAGGGCACGCACCAGGGCCGCGCCGACACCACTGCCGCGCGCGCTCGCCGTCGTCATCACCTTGGTCAGTTCGGCGCGATGCGGTTGGCTGGGCGCCGAGACCAGTGCGAGTGAGCCGGTCCCGAGCACTTCATCGCCACGTCGGGCACACAGGATGATGCGCTCGCCGCGCGCCGCCGCCTGCAGTGCGCCATCCCAGAACGCCCGCGCATCCGCGATGGCCAGCGGGTGCATGAAGCCGACCGAGCCGTTGTCGGCCACGGTCTCGATGAGCAGGTCGGCCAGCACGTCACGGTCCGCTTCGCGGGCGGCGTCGATACGCAAGTTGTCACGGTCCACGTCCATCACCAGCGCTGGTGCACGTACGGCTTGATGTCCTGCTCGTAGATGCGCGCGACCGCGTCCATGGTCTGCTTGGACAGGGCTGGCAGGCCGGCCGCGCCGATGTTGGCAAGCGCCTGCGCGGGATTGCGCGCGCCGGGGATGACCACCGACACCGCTTCGTCCATCAGGATCCAGCGCAGCGCCAGCTGGGCCAGCGTGACGCCCTCGGGCACCAGCGGGCGCAGCTTCTCGACCGCCGCCAGGCCGACCCCGTAGGGCACGCCGGCGAAGGTCTCGCCCACGTCGAAGGCCTCGCCATGACGGTTGAACTGGCGATGGTCGTCGGCTTCGAAGCGCGTATCGGCGGAGAATTTCCCGCTCAGCAGGCCGCTGGCGAGCGGCACGCGCACGATCACCGCCACGCCGCGCCGCTGCGCCTGGCGGAAGAACAGCTCGGCCGGGCGCAGGCGGAACATGTTGTAGATGATCTGCACGCTGGCCACGCCGGGGAACTCGATGGCCTTGAGTCCCTCTTCCACGCGCTCCACGCTGACGCCGTAGCGGACGATCTTGCCGCGCTCGACCAGGCGGTCCATGCGCCCGAAGATCTCCGGGTGGTAATACGCGTCGGTGGGCGGGCAATGCAGTTGCACCAGATCGAGCGCGTCGGCCTCGAGGTTACGCAGGCTGCGATCGATCCAGGATTCGAGGTTCTCCGCGCTGTAGCCGTCCACCGTCTGCGCGGGCAGGCGTCGGCCGACCTTGGTGGCGACGAACGGACGCTCGCCACCGCGCTCCTTCAGCACGCGCGCGATCAGGCGCTCGGAGTGGCCGTCGCCGTAAACGTCGGCGGTGTCGATGAAGTCCAGACCGGCATCGAGCGCGGCGTGCAGGGCGGCGGTCGACTGGCCGTCGTCCACCCGGCCCCAGGCCGCGCCGATGGCCCATGCGCCAAAGCCCACCTCGCCGACGCTGCGACCGCTACGGCCGAAAGGTCTGGAACGCATCATCATGGCTCTGCAAGGGAACAAACGGGCTGCAAAGTTTAGACCCTCCAGGGCCGCGATCACCCGCGGACATCTCGATGGCGAACGGCCTCGGGTGCCGCGCACGGCATGCAACTCTCGGGATCATCGATTCCGCGCTCGCACAGGCCGGTGGCCAACCGCCTTGCGCCGAGGATGCACGCGGCCCGGGCGGCCTTCGTCCCCAGCCAGCTGCCTGGGAGCCGAGGATCCGCAGGCGCAACCCGCCTTGCTGTCTGCAGAGGCGAACGGCC
>Ga0233380_1001520_pt1 | contig 10303 bp, 6 predicted proteins | sample ElkDunMinimDraft_9_FD_191541 | JGI IMG/M metagenome (GOLD analysis project Ga0233380, IMG submission 191541) | Fecal eukaryotic communites from dung pellets of Tule Elk in California, USA - Elk Dung F36 | ecosystem: Host-associated > Mammals > Digestive system > Large intestine > Fecal | place... | reverse complement strand
CAAGGGAATTAAAAACACAAAAAATAGCGTTAAGTAGCTATTTGAAATAGTAGCAGATTGACAACGTTTGCATAGAATGTTCTTTCGATTAAGATTTTAAGAACGTAAAATTGTTGTTCGCGATAACCAATACTAAAATATATGATGATACTTAAGAATTTATTTAAAGGATCCGGTGCTATATGGAGCACGACAATTTGTTTATTAGCTGGTTTTTCGGCAAAAGCCCAGATTCATGAGCCCCAACAGCCTATAATTAAGACAACATCTTTTCGGGCTGATACGGTAAATATTTCCAGTTTTGGTGCTAAAGGCGATGGCCAATTTTTAAATTCTGAGGCTATCAATAAAGCTATCACGACTATAAGTCAACGTGGTGGAGGTGTGGTATTAGTGCCTGCAGGGCTATGGCTTACAGGTCCTATTGAATTGAAAAGCAATGTAAACTTGCATGTTTCCAGAGAAGCAATTCTTTTGTTTTCTGACAAATTTGACGATTACAAACTAGTAGAATCGAATTGGGAAGGACAGCCCGCTTGGCGTAATCAAAATCCTATTTCTGGTAAAAATCTAGAGAATATTGCCATCACAGGTAAGGGTATTATCGACGGAAATGGCGGTGTGTGGCGAATGGTCAAGCGCAATAAAATGACGGATTCGCAGTGGAAGAAATTGTTGGCTTCAGGTGGTGTGGTAGATGAGAAAGCTAAGATTTGGTATCCTTCAGAAGGCTCGTTAAAAGGTGCTTTGGAAAATAGAAGTGGAACCATAAAACCTGGTGTTACCAAAGAAGATTTTTTAGATGTAAAAGACTTTTTAAGACCAAATTTATTGGTTTTCACACAGTGTAAACGAGTATTAATCGAAGGCGTGACGATTCAGAACTCTGCAGCGTGGAACTTACATCCACTGATGTGTGAGGATGTGATATTGCGTGATGTATTGGTTCGAAATCCTTGGTATGCTCAGAATGGGGATGGTGTGGATATAGAATCATGCAAAAATGTATTGGTAGAAGATTGTACTTTCGACGTGGGTGATGATGGAATCTGTATCAAATCCGGAAGAGACAAAGCAGGGCGTGATCGTGCAATGCCTACAGAAAATGTGATTATACGTCGCTCCGTGGTCTATCATGCACATGGCGGTTTTGTGATTGGCAGTGAGATGAGTGGTGGAGCACGCAACATTTGGGTAGAAGATTGTTCATTTATTGGAACAGATATTGGGCTTCGTTTCAAAACAAAAAGAGGCCGTGGAGGTGTAGTTGAAAATATTTTTATAAAGAATATCAATATGGTTGGTATCCCAGGGGAAGCTATTCTTTTTGATATGTACTATGAAGCTGTGGATCCAATACCGCTTTTGGGTGATGAGAAAGAGCCAATAAAAGTGGTGAAACTTCCAGTTACCGAGGAGACGCCTCAATTTAAAAATTTTACGATTAAAAATGTACATGTAAACGGAGCAGATAAAGGAATTTTCTTCCGTGGACTTCCAGAAATGCACGTAAAGAATGTCTCATTAGAAAACATAAATATCCAAGCAAACAAAGGAATTGAGATTATAGCATCGACCAATATTTCATTAAAGAATGTACGTGTAAATACTGAAAATACAAATCCATTGGTTCAGGTGGTAGATAGTGAGGGTATTACGTTTGATAAGTTGACACCGATGAGTCCTGTTGAATTGCTGATGCGTGTATCGGGAAGTGAATCCAAAAATATCCGTGCGACTGGAACGAATTTTAAGGACGTAAAAACTAAAAGTGCATTTGATCGCGGTGCGACATCCAAAGCACTTACTATGTAATCTGATATGAAAAAACTTATAGCAGCTGTTGGACTTTTAGTTGTGGGTTACCTTGGGTTCGCCCAAAAACCATATTACGAACGCATGGCTAATACGGCTATGGATAAGGTTGTGATAGATTCTAAGTTTACGACAAACAAAGGTCTGAAGTGGACGTATGATTGGGGTGTTCCTTTGGAAGGTGTGATCGAGGTTTGGCGTACTACAGCAAATGGTACTTATTTCTCTTTTGTAAAAGAATGGATGGACAAGTATGTCGATAAGGAGGGAAATATTCTGAATTATTCTGCCCAAGAGTACAATATTGATCATATCAAAAACGGCAAAATATTACTCGCACTTTTCAAGGCTACAGGAGACAAGAAGTACTTAAATGCATCTCATCGTCTTTTTGCGCAGATGCAATCTCATCCACGTACAAGTGAAGGTGGCTTTTGGCATAAAAAGGTATATCCAAATCAAATGTGGTTAGACGGTTTGTATATGGCACAACCTTTTTTGACCGAATACGCGGATTTGATGGACAAGCCAGAATTGTATGATGATATTGTCAACCAATTCGTGTGGATGGAAAAAAATGCTAAAGACCCCAAAACAGGACTATTGTATCATGGCTGGGATGAATCACGTAAAGAGCGATGGTCCAATCCGAAAACTGGTGTGTCACCACATTTTTGGGGAAGAGGAATGGGCTGGTTTGCGTTTGCTTTAGTGGATGTATTGGACTATTTCCCTACTTCACATCCTGGACACCCAAAGATTGTTGCTATACTTCAAAGAACGATTGAAGCTGTAGCAAAATACCAAGATCCAAAAACAGGTGTTTGGTACGATATTGTGGATCTACCTCATAGAGAAGGAAATTACCACGAAGGTTCTGCATCAAGTATGTTTACATATGCAATGGCAAAAGGCTTGCGTAAAGGTTATTTGGATAAAAAATACCTTAAGAATGTTGGAAAGGCACATGCAGGATTGTTAAAAGTATTTGTTGAAGAGGTATCACCGACACATATTAATTTAAATAAAATCGTTGCGGTTTCGGGGTTAGGAGGGAGCAAAAATTACAGAGATGGTAGTTTTGAGTATTACATGAGTGAGCCTGTCATCAGCAACGATCCAAAAGGTGTAGGGCCATTTATGCTGGCAGATATTGAATACGAAAAGTTAAAAAAGCGTACAGCAATTGGTAAATCTGCTCGTGTTACTATAGACAATTTTTACAATAATGAATACAAAGAATTCGTTCCGGGTTTAAAGAAACCTTACCATTATTTATGGGATGGTCAGGATTTTAATGGGTTTTATATTTTAGGCAATGTATTTGAGAGCTATGGAGCTACATTGTCAACTTTAAGCGATAAGCCTAATGCAGCAAATCTTAAAAATTCAGATGTATACATTATAGTAGATCCAGACAATGAAAAGGATACTCCGAGTCCTAATTACATGGATACGCAGCAAGCAAATGAAGTTGCCGAATGGGTAAAAAAGGGGGGAGTTCTTGTTTTATTGTTGAATGATCAAGGAAACTGTGATTTGGATAAGATCAATCTTCTGAGTACGAAATTCGGAATTAAGTTTAATGCGGATAGTCGAAACAAAGTACAAGGTCGCAATTTTGAACAAGGTGCAGTGATGCTAAGTCCTAATGAAATTTTTAAAACTACATCTAAGCTTTATTTAAAAGAAATTTCTACAATACAAGTTTCAAAACCAGCGAAAGCGCTTGTAACTGATGGTAGCGACACACTTATGGCAATAGCTAAATACGGTAAAGGAACTGTATTTGCTGTTGGAGACCCTTGGCTTTACAATGAATATGTTGATGGAAGAAAGCTGCCAAATGATTTTCAAAACTTTTCAGCGGCACACGAATTAGTGAAGTGGCTGATTAAACAAACGAGATAATGCGGATAAAGTTTCTATATAGTCTATCGGCCTGCCTGCTAATATTTTGCTCTTGCTTGGGGCAAAAAACAGCGTCAAATGAGAATAGCATTTGGGATAATATGTTGGTCTATCAATTGCCAAATGGCGGGTGGTCAAAGCATTATACAAATGGTACAGCGGTAGATTATAACAAGAAACTTTCAAAAGATATTTTAAAGATTATTCCAAAAGAAGAGCGATTAGCAACTATAGATAATAAAGCTACAACGCAAGAAATTGAAGCACTGGCGGAAGGATTTCAAAAGACCTCAAAGAAGGAATACAAACAGGCGGTAATACGGGGTATTAATTATTTACTATCAGCGCAATACGACAATGGAGGATTTCCACAATATTTTCCAGACACAAAGGGGTATAGAAGTCAAATCACATTCAATGATAATGCAATGATTAACGTGCTTGAGCTTTTACGCAATGTAGCAAAGGCCGAAGATGTGTACGATTTTATTCCAGATGATCTCAGTGAAAAAGCTCAGCGAGCTGTTCAAAAAGGTGTCGAATGTATTTTGAAGGCACAAGTTCGTGTAGAAAATGAGTTAACGGTTTGGGCTGCCCAATATGATGAAAATTTGAGACCCGCCCAAGCGCGCAAGTTTGAGCCTGTATCTTTAGCTGCTAGTGAGTCAGTAGGTATTGTTAGATTTTTGATGAAGGAAGAACCGACTGATGAAATTGTTAAAGCTATTGAAAGTGCAATATCCTGGTTCAATAAGGTAAAAATACAAGGATTTAGATACGAAACCTCTAGTGACGCGAAAGGAAAAATAGTGAGAAGACTAGTGCCTGAGGATGAGGCTGTTGTTTGGAGTCGTTTTTATGAAATTGGTACCAATAAGCCTGTATTTGGTGATCGAGATGATACTGTACATTACAATCTTGATGAAATATCCGAAGAACGAAAAAACGGATATTCTTGGTATGGGGAATGGCCAGTCAATTTGTTGAAAAACAATTACCCCAAATGGTTAAAGTCAATTAATTCTAAAAAATAAGAAATATACTAAATGAAAATCTTGTCTACTGATATACTTCAAGACATATCTACTGAAAATTTAGAACTGCCTACGTCTGTTTCATTTGAATATCCTGAGAAGGTTTTACAATTTGGAACGGGTGTCTTGTTGCGCGGATTGCCTGATTATTACATCGATAAAGCAAACAAACAACGAGTGTTTCAGGGACGTGTTGCGGTCGTTAAATCAACACCAAACGGTTCTATTGATGATTTTGTAAATCAAAATGGCTTATTCACGCTTTGCAATAAGGGGATACAAGATGGGCGTGTGATTGAAGAATACGCTGTTAACAATGCTATCTCTCGTGTGATAGAAGCATCAACGGATTGGGCTGAGATTTTGAAAATTGCCGCAAGTCCTGATTTGGAAATTATCATAAGCAATACAACCGAAGTTGGAATTGTGGTAAGTGAGGATAAGGTTTCTGATAATCCACCTTCGTCATTTCCAGGCAAATTATTAGGTATTCTTTATCATCGTTATGCAGTTTTTGGTGGAGATGTATCTAAAGGCTTAGTGATCTTGCCTACAGAATTGATTACGGATAATGGCAAAAAATTAAAAGACATAGTACTGACTTTAGCTGAACAAAATCAACTTGGCGAAGCTTTCAAAAATTGGTTGTTAGAAGCAAATGATTTCTGCAATACTTTGGTAGATCGTATAGTACCGGGCAAATTGCCGTCGAAAGATCAGGAAGTTGTAGAACAAATCCTTGGCTATAAAGATAACTTGATGATTATGGCTGAGCCATTCAGCTTATGGGCGATAGAATCGAGCTCTGATCGTGTCATCGAAAAACTTTCATTTGCACAGATAGATTCCAGTGTGCGTATCGTACCTTCTATTAACAAATATAAGGAGATAAAATTACGTTTGTTAAATGCTACACATACATTCAGTTGTGCTGCAGCGCTATTGGCAGGTTTTCAAACTGTAAAAGAAGCGATGCAAGATGATGTATTTAAGAATTATGTGAAGAACCTCATGGAAATAGAAATCGGGCCTTCTATTACAAGTGAAGAGATTCCGGTGCAGGAAGTGAATGAGTTTTCTAATAGTGTGATAGATAGATTTAGTAATCCTTTCTTGGATCACCAGTGGACTGCTATTGCTATGAATTACAGTTCTAAAATCGCCATGCGATGCATTCCACTTTTAGCTAAATGGTATGCAAAGTATGATACTACACCCCATTATATGGCTTTTGGTATTGCGTCATTCCTAAAATTGCACGCTGAAAGTGAGTGTAAATCAACGGATGAACTGATTCAAGATAAAGAATTATGGGAGCAGGATTTGACTGCGTATCCTGATTTTGTAAATCAAATTAACGCGAATTTAGAAATAATAGCTAACCAAGGTGTTTTAAAAGCTATAGCGCAAATCGTATAAATGAAAGCAAAAGTATTACGTATACATCCTCAGGATAATGTGCTTGTCGCACTAAAGGATTTAAGTAAAGGTGAGCAAGTGGTATATGACGGAATATCATATATTTTAAAAGAAGATATCCCCGCAAAGCATAAGTTTTTTATGCAAGATATGCAACAAGGAGAAGAGGTGCTGATGTACGGTGTGTTAGTGGGTAAAGTGCAGTTTCCTATACAGCAGGGAGTGCGAATGTCAACAGATAACACAAAGCACGCTGTAGAGCCATATGAATTTAGACCATATGCGCAAGGTGAATGGGCCGCACCAGATGTGACTAGGTTTGCAAATCGTACTTTCAAAGGCTATTTGCGTGAAGATGGACGTGTGGGCACTGCGAATTATTGGCTATTTATCCCTACGGTATTTTGCGAAAACCGAAATCTCGATGTCATAAAAGAGGCTTTGTATGATGTATTGGGTTATTCAGTCACAGATAAATATAAATCATATGCAGCTGAATTGCTGAAAGCGTATCAAGAAGGAAAAGATCTTGAAAGTTCATCTCTTGAATCCCTAAACACGACAATTAATTCAAAAAATCGGGTGTTTGAAAATGTTGATGGTATCAAATTTTTGAACCACCAGGGCGGTTGCGGAGGTATCAGACAAGATGCTGCGGTTCTTGGAAAGCTTTTGGCAGCGTATGCAGATCATCCAAATGTAGCGGGTATTACGATTCTTAGCTTAGGATGTCAAAATTTGCAATTGCAGGAATTATTAGATGAGATTAAATTAAGAAATCCTATTTTTAATAAACCATTATACACTTTCGAACAACAGAAGTCTGTGAGTGAAGAAGATATGGTGAAGGAGGCAATTAAGAAAACTTTTGAGGGATTAACCAAAATTAATCAATTTAAACGTCAGGATGTTCCTTTAAGTAAGTTAACCTTAGGCGTGAAATGTGGCGGTAGTGATGGATTCAGTGGCATATCTGCAAATCCTGCAGTAGGCTATGCGTCAGATTTATTGGTTGCTTTGGGTGGTAAAGTCTTATTAGCCGAATTTCCAGAGCTCTGTGGAGCGGAACAAAATTTAATAGACCGAACAATTGATCCTTCTGCTTCGCAAAAGTTTATTAAACTTATGCAAGCTTACAGTGATTCTGCAGAACGTGTAGGTTCAGGGTTTCACATGAATCCTTCGCCTGGAAATATACGTGATGGACTTATTACGGATGCAATCAAAAGCAATGGTGCTGCCAAGAAAGGGGGCACATCACCTGTGGTAGATGTATTGGATTATACAGAAGAAGCTACTAAGAATGGTCTAAATCTGGTATGTACGCCTGGAAATGATGTTGAGGCGACCACTGGTAAAGCAGCTTCTGGGGCTACGTTAATTCTGTTTACAACGGGTCTTGGTACACCTACTGGTAATCCAATTTGTCCAGTTATTAAAGTCGCTACAAACAACGAACTTACTAGAAGAATGTCCGATATCATTGACATTAATACAGGACCTGTAATTGAGGGAGAGAAAACCATTGAAGAAATGGGGGAAGAGATTTTGGAATACTGTATTAAAGCAGCTAGTGGTGAGGTGACTCCGAAAGCTGTATTGTTAAATCAAGATGATTTTATCCCTTGGAAAAGAGGGGTTAGCTTATAAAATATAAACTGTTATGAGAAAATTTTTAGACGAGAATTTTTTGTTGCAAACCGCTACAGCGCAGGATTTGTACCACAACTATTCCAAAGCGATGCCGATTATTGATTACCATAATCACTTAATTCCTGAGCAGATCGCTAACAATACCCAATTTGAAAATATTACACAAGTATGGTTGCATGGAGATCACTATAAATGGCGTGCAATGCGCACAAACGGTGTAAATGAAAAATACATTACGGGTGATGCTTCGGATAAAGATAAATTCTTGAAATGGGCGGAAACTGTTCCTTTCACCATGCGAAATCCACTTTATCATTGGACGCATTTGGAATTACAGCGTTACTTCGGAATTCAGGATTTATTGAGTCCTAAAACTGCGGAAGCAATTTGGGAGCAAACATCCGAAAAATTGGCTACACCAGCATTCTCGGTTCGAGGTCTTTTGAAGATGATGAATGTGGAGGTAGTGTGTACGACCGATGATCCTATCGATAACCTGGAATTTCATCAAAAATTCGCATTAGAAAATGAATCCTTTAAGATGCTTCCTGCATTTCGTCCAGACAAAGCCATGAATTCGGATGATATACAAGCTTTAAATGCGTATATCAATCAGCTCGAAGCTGTCGTGAATAAGTCTATAGGTTCATTGCAAGATTACTTAAACGCGCTGAAAGAAAGACATGATTTCTTTGCAGCAAACGGCTGTTCTGTATCGGATCATGGTCTTGAACAAATTTATGCAGAAGATTACACAGAAGCACAAATAGGAGAGATTTTCAATAAAATTCGCTCTAATCAGAATATTTCATACCAAGAAAACCTACAGTTCAAGTCAGCAATGTTGGTTTATTTTGCAGAATGGGATCACGAAAAGGGTTGGGTACAACAATATCATTTAGGCGCTTTGCGCAATAATAATGCACGTATGTTGCGCGCTAATGGACCTGATACAGGGTACGATTCTATCGGTGATTTTAGCCAAGCTAGAGCATTATCTAAGTTTTTGAATCGTTTAGATAATCAAGATAAGTTGACTAAGACGATTTTATACAACCTGAATCCAGCGGATAATGAATTGATGGCTACGATGATTGGAAATTTCAATGATGGTACTGTTGCGGGCAAGGTTCAATTTGGTTCAGCATGGTGGTTTTTGGATCAAAAAGACGGGATGACAAAACAAATCAATACACTTTCTAATATGGGTTTATTGAGCCGTATGGTCGGTATGTTGACTGATTCAAGATCATTTTTATCATTTCCAAGACACGAGTATTTCCGAAGAATTTTGTGTGATATTTTCGGACAAGATATAGAAAATGGCGAATTGCCAAACGATATAGAATGGGTAGGAAAGCTAGTTCAAGACATTAGTTACAATAACGCAAAAGAATATTTTCGCTTCAGAAAATAGCGTAGTAACTGCTTCAAATATCGTGTTTTAGACGATTTCTTTTTACTTGGTATGGGCAAAGAATTGCCCGTACTTCTTTTCTTTTTGAAAAAATTTAGGTATACTTACTTAAATTACCTGAATATGTCTTTCGAAAAATTTACCCTAAAGGATATTGCTAAAGCGCTCAATTTGTCTACTTCAACCGTTTCGAGAGCGCTCAGAGATAGTTACGAAATAAGCGAGGAAACGAAAAAAAAGGTTTTGGCTTATGCGCAGAAAGTTAATTTTCAAGTCAATCCCATCGCCAGAAGTTTAAAAGAGAGGAAAAGTAATACTATTGGTGTCATAGTTAGCGAGATCTCTAATAACTTTTTTTCTCAAGTAATAGAAGGGATTGAATCTGTCGCTTATGAAAAGAATTACCAAGTTGTCATTACCCAATCACATGAATCTGCAAAACAAGAAAAATTACTCGTAGAGCATTTGTTTATGCGATCTGTGGATGGCCTTTTGATGACTCTTTCGGCAGAATCTGACGAAACCCCTTACTTACAACAATTGGTGAATAGTGGATTTCCTATTGTCTTTTTTGACCGAGTACCTGAAAATTTTGATACGCATAAAGTAATCGCGGACAACACGAAAGGTGGCTCAGATGCGGTAGAGTTCTTAGTAAAGAAAGGATGCCGGAGAATTGCGCATATTACGGGCAACAAATATCTTTCTACAAACCGAGAACGATTAGAAGGGTTTAAAAAAGGACTTAAAACTAATGGTTTCCCATTTGAAGAACAAGCAGTAAAATATTGCCAGCATGGTGGTGCGGACGGGAAAGAAATTGAAGATGCTATCCAAGATTTAAAAGATTATCAATATGATGGGATATTTATCTCTGGTGATAGACTCACTACTGGTTATTTGCAGGCTTTAAATAGAATGGATAGTGCGCTGTCGCATGCACATAAAATTATCGGATTTACAAATTCCAAAGTTGTTGATATTTTTAATCCGCCAATTACGGCAGTCAAACAACCTGCTATAGAAATGGGTGAGAAAGCGGCTCGACTGTTAA
>Ga0233380_1001517_pt1 | contig 10311 bp, 8 predicted proteins | sample ElkDunMinimDraft_9_FD_191541 | JGI IMG/M metagenome (GOLD analysis project Ga0233380, IMG submission 191541) | Fecal eukaryotic communites from dung pellets of Tule Elk in California, USA - Elk Dung F36 | ecosystem: Host-associated > Mammals > Digestive system > Large intestine > Fecal | place... | reverse complement strand
TCACCGACGCCCCAATCCCTGACCTGTCTGCCTGGGAAGAAGTGTCCCGCCGCCTGCACAACCCCGAGGGCGAGGTCAACATCGCCATCGTCGGCAAGTACACCGGTCTCAAGGACGCCTACAAATCCCTGAGCGAAGCGCTGAACCACGGTGGCATTGCCAACAAGGTCAAGGTCAACCTGCAGTGGATCGATTCCGAGGTCTTCGAGCGCGATGACCCTGCGCCCTATCTCGAGCATGTCCACGGCATCCTGGTGCCCGGCGGTTTTGGCGAGCGCGGAGCCCAGGGCAAGATCGAGGCGGCCCGCTTCGCCCGCATAAAGGACGTACCCTATTTCGGTATCTGCTTCGGCATGCAGATGGCCTGCATCGAGGCTGCCCGCAACACCGCCGGCATCCGCAATGCCTCTTCCACCGAGTTCGGGCCCACGAAAGAGCCGATCGTCGGCATGATGACCGAGTGGGTGAAGGGCAACGAGAAGGAAGTGCGTGCCGCAGAAGGCGACCTCGGTGGCACCATGCGCCTCGGTGCCTACCCGGCCCAGCTTACCCGCGGCTCGCGGGTCGCCGATATCTACGGCTCGACCCGTATCTCCGAGCGCCATCGGCACCGCTACGAAGTCAACATGGACTATCGCAAGGTGCTGGAAAAGAATGGCCTGCTGTTCTCCGGCGTCTCTCCCGACGGCAAGCTCCCCGAAATCGTCGAGCGCACCGACCACCCGTGGTTCATCGGCGTCCAGTTCCACCCCGAACTGAAGTCCAAGCCCTTCGAACCCCACCCCCTCTTCGCCAGCTTCATCGCCGCCGCCATAGAACAAAGCCGCTTGGTCTAGGGGCGAGGTCACGTCCGGGTGTGCCGCTGTTGGCGGCTACGCGAGCACCTTCTCAAGAAGGTAGGAGCCAGAGTTCGGGTCTTGCAAGGTAAATTGACGAGCCGGGCGCAGGTTGGTTCGACCCTCCCGGTACGTCGAATGGATCGATGCGCCACGAGATTAGGTCTCCAGGCGGCCAGTCGTGAAACTCTGCTACGAACTCGAATTGCACCCAGGCCTCCCAGAGCGACTGTTGGCTAATCTGAATCTGGTCAATCCCGGTACTGGGAGCGGCGAGTACGCGATAGCTGTACCAACTTAGGGCCGGCTGCTGCCCTTTGCTGTCCCCTGCCTTCGCCCAAGTCCGCAACAGCAGCCGTCTGCCCGCCAAGGAGACCGGCGGAAGTAGCTGCTGCAGGAGCTGGGGATCTGTGTTGCCGTCACAGATCAGTTCCCATCCGTCTGCCTCGCCAGTCGGTCCGGTGGAAGGTCCGAGGGCGGTCAGGCCTTCGGTTACCCAGTTCGGGCCATCCAGCTCGTTTTGTTCGACGAGGAGCTGGGTGCTGCCGGCAGGAAGGTTTGCCCCTGGCCATCGTGCCCGGCGCGTGCCCGGGCTCATCAGGTTGAGGCCCAGCATCAGACGAGCCCGACGATGCCGGTGGCGGTAGTGCCTGTCGACTTCACGCGGCGAATGCGCATTGGCACAAAGCTGCCGCCGGGGACGTTCACGAGGGTGACCTCTGCCCCTGATACCAGGGTGACCGCCAGTGACCCCGTCCCTCCGACGTAGAGGGCTCTTGTGCTCTCGGAGAGATCAGCCTGGTCCGCAGGCGTGATGGCGAAGGCGTGGCTGGCAGGGGCATCCAGCGATGGCGCGTGGCCGGAGAAGCGATCGGGCATTGTGCAGACCTCCATGGTAGGTCCGCAATTTACCCCCGTCGCAGGAAGCGAGGATAAGTTGGACAAGCGACATGAACCGTACACCTGCCGCAATTCGGAAGTCGGCGTTCGTTCATCTTTCGCTTTCTAACGTTCATCTAGCGTTCATCTTCGTTCATGTGGGTTCAGCTGGCCTCGACATAGTAGTCGCCGTACCGGCGCAGGTACGCCGCCCGGGTGACGTCCTGCTGGTTCAGGACGGCCACCAGTTCCGCCTCCGGCTTCTTGCTTTCCCCCAGGGCGGCGATGGCCTGCTTGGCGTCGATCTGGGACGTGCTGGCCCAGCGGGTGACGAACACGATGGCATCGGCAAAGGGCGCCACATAGAGGCTGTCGACAACGGGCCCCACTGGTGGCGTATCGATGATGATCACATCGAATGAGTTCCGCGCCGCCGCGATCAGTCGCTCGAACGCACGGCCGGTGAGGAGCTGGTCGGTCGGCAGGTCGCTCCGACGGGCGCCGAGCAGCAGGGTTGCTGATGAAACAGTGTCCTGAGCGATGATCTTGGTGAAGTTGTCCGACTCTTCATCGGCGAGATACTCGTACAGCCCCTGCGAGGGCTCCATTCCCAGATGCCGATGCAGGCTCGGCTTGCGCAGGTCGCAGTCGATCAGCATCGTGCTGACGCCGGACAGAGCGTAGGAACGGGCTAGCGCCAGCGCAACGGTGGTCTTGCCCTCGTTCGGTGCTGTAGAGCTGACCATGATCACCGCGGTTTCGCGAACGCCCGAATTCCGCAGGGCCTGCTGTGTCGCGGCACGCAGCCGTCGAACCGACTCCGCGAACACGGACAGTGGTGCCGACACCATGAGATCGGCCAGGCTCTCGCGCTCGTTCTTGGCGCGTTGTTTCGGCACGGGCACGACCGCCCGGGCCCGGAGAACCGAAGCCAGCTGACCCTCGCTGAGAAAGCCGCCTATGAAGTTCTCGTAGAGGAAGGCCAGGGCCACGCCGATCCCGATGGAAGCTGAAATGGCCAGCCCGATCAGGAGCAGGCGATTGGGGAAGGATGGCGTCATCGGTGGCAATGCGGCGGACACGATCCGGCTGTCTGCCACCTGCAGGTTCGCCTGGGTCTCGAGATCCTGAAGTCGAGAAAGCAATGTCTGGTATTGCTGGCGGGCAAGCTCCGCGTTCTGCTGCAGACCATAGATTTCCGTAAGCGCGTCGGCGGAGAGCCCGCTGTTCAGGGCCATGCTTCGCAGTTGCTGGCGGAGGTTTGTCTGACGACCTTGGGCGTCGACGATCTCCTCCTGAAGCTGCCGGGTTTGAGTGGTGGCCGCACTGCGGATCTGATCCTCAAGGTCAGCGATAGCGGCTGCCAAGTCGAGACCATTGGCGTTCTGGCCGCCACCCTGAAGTTGAGCGAGAAGTTCCTCGCGCTGGCTCTGCAGTTCCAGCAGCGCCGCATTCCCCAGCGAGGACACCAGGGAGTTCCAGTCGCTTTCTGCGAGGTCGAGCCTCACCGAGTTAGCCAGCCTGCCATTGCGGTTGCGGACTTCCTCGAGGGCCGCGATCTGGGCACGTATCTCCCCGATCTGACTACCGCCGGGCGTGTTTTCGAGCTCCTGGATGTTCGTTTCGATGAACTCGTCAAAGGCGCGTTCCGAGCTCGCGATCGCCGCCTGAGCATCGCTGATGCGCGCCTGAAGCAGGTCGCGCGCCACCAGCGTGCTATTGACCTTGGAGGCCAGCTGCTCGCCGATATAGGCGTTGGCCACGGCATTCGCGAGACGAGCCGCCTGATCGGGGCTCGGGGAGCGCGCCTCAACAGAAATCAGGTATGTCAGGCCTCGGCGCTGGACCGTTACTGCACGCCTGAGTGTGGTCAATGCCTCTCCAAGGGCCTGTTCAGCAGAGGGCAACTGCGGCGGAGCGAGCCGGAGGAAAGCGAGCAATCGGCTGGTCAGCGGCAGTTGCACGAAACCCCTGTCCGCGAGCAGGTTTTCGGACTCTATGACCTTCAGCAGCACGTTGTCCGAGCGGAGAATTTCCACTTCACTGTCGATCCGTGCGCTGTCCCCGCTGGAACTGGCAGCAGCGGAATCTCCGTCAAGAAGGTTCTTGCGGCTGGGGTCGACGAGGATGAGGGCTGAGGAAGAGTAGATGGGCTGGAGCGAAAAGCTCACGAAGCCAACGACGGCCACTATCGTGACAACTGTGACAAGGATCAGGCGGAAATGGCGGCGGAGCAGCCCGAATATGCCACGCAGATCGATTGAGGTTTGGCTCTCGTCCATCTGCCGTCAGTCTCCAGGTCGTCGTGTCGTTGGTGAGTTTTGTGTTCGCGCGGAGTTGCTGTCGGCCTGCAGGAACATGGTTCCTTCATCCGTCAGGCGCACCGCTGTCAGTATGCCGGTTGCGTAGGCGCCGGTGTCCACGCAAATACGCCGTCCATCAAAAACAGGAACAGTTGATGGGGTATGTCCGTGGACAATGTAGGGGCCATCTGTAAAGGCTGTGCCTAGAAACGGTTGCCGTATCCACAGTAGATCGTCGTCGCTTTGTGCGTCTATGGCTACGCCCGGACGGATGCCGGCATGCACGAAGACTGCCTGAGAGGTTGTCGCCAGAGCCGGCATACTCCGAAGCATCTCGATGTGTTCATGCGGTATTGCTGCATCAAGCATCGCCTGCCGATTTCGGCGGGAAGCGCCCGAAAATGCCGCCAGGTTGATGCCGTAGGACTCCAGCGTTTGCCAGCCACCGTTATCGAGCCACGGAGTGCCTGTGCCGGGACGCGCAAGGAAGTCGAGCATCATGGCTTCGTGGTTCCCGCATAGGCTGATCCGTTCAAAGTCGGGCCAGAACGGCTCAGTCAGCCAGTCCAGCACGGACGCGGACCTCGGCCCGCGGTCGATGAGGTCGCCTAGGGTCACCAGCAGCTTGCGGCCCTTGAACTGCATTGCGTCGCGCCGGATGATGTCCAGCAGCGCGACGAGTTGTTGATGGCAGCCGTGCACGTCCCCGATAGCGTAAGTCACACTGACGTCGCCGAGATGACGTCGGGAGCGTGGTTGGCGATGGTTATCGCGTGTGCCGAAGAGACCAAACATCAACTTGCGCCCGTGTGCGGACGGCGTGGCCTTCCACCGATAGTGGTGCCAAATGCCAGCGCTGCTATGGTGATGAAGATCAGGGTATTGGCCTCGATCTCGAGGCTGAAATCGACCACGGAATGCAGTGCCACTACGATCATGGTGCAGAGCCCGATCGCGGCAAAGCTCCAGTCGTCGTGGTCTGGACGCAGCGCAGATACTAGCCGCCACCCCATCAGTGCGACCACGATCACGGGGAGCGAGCCGGCGATGATCCCCATTTCCAGCCAAAGTGACAGATAGGTGCTGTGAGCCTTCTCCCATCTCAGATCGATTGGCACCGGCGGTTGAACGATGAGGGCTGCGGCCTGTTCGAAGGTGCCTCCACCGAAGCCGAGCCACGGTCTTTGCGAGATGAGTTCCAGAACGAGCGAATAGAGGGCCAGACGGCCGGATGCCGAGCCCTCATCATTGATCAACCGCATTATCACCGCTTCGCCGAACAGCAGGATCGCAGGGCCGACCGCACCGAGAGCGATGACGACGATCAGGGCCAGGCCTCTGAAAGACCGCCCAAGGCGCGTCGCGACTATGAGTGCCGCGGTGAGTGACCCCGCAAGGGTGACGAGGATTCCCATGCGGGAGTTTGTTGCGAGGATGGTGCCCACAACCACTGCATAACAGGTGCCGTACAACAGGGCGGAGGTGTAGGAGCCCGGCACCAGCCCATCATGCCTGTGTCTGGTCGCCTGCCGCACCAGCGCCCGACCGGCCTGCACAAGGGCAATGATGGCGCCCATGGCGAGGAAAGTGGCGAACGAGTTCCGGTTCAGGAAAGGGCCGGTCGCCGATCCGATATGGGCAATCTTCGGTCGGCCCAGAATGGTGTCGCCTGTGTGGAGACTGACGATGCCCAGCGCGCAATACGCCATGACGATCGCCAGGATCGCCTTCAACAGCAGTTCACGGCGCGCCGGGTTCTGGCTGACCTGCAGAACCAGGAAGAAGAGCACACCGAAGCTGAGGTGCCGCAGCAGCATCAATGCAGTCTGATTGATAGAAATCGAGATGGCGCTGGGGCCGAAATCCAAGCCCTGTGAAGAAAATGCAGTGAGACTGGGTAGAACCGCGCCGATCGGCGCCATCTGCAGGATCAGCACCGCGCAATAGAGTGCAAAGACGTAAGCAACCCACTTGAACTCGCCGACCTGGATGTTCGGGTTGGCTCCTGCACGCCACAACCCCGCAACATAGGCAAGAGCGAGCACCCCGAGGCCCGTGCCAAACAAGCCCCAACTGAAGGCGTGCGCGGCTCCGAAGGGCAGCGGCGCCAACGCCAGGAGGACGATCAGCGCCCAGCTGACAGCGCCGTTCAGGTCCTTGCGGCGGGCGAGCGCCGTAGCCGACGGCGCGGGCGAGACTGCGCGGGAGTCCATAGCAAATGCGGTCATAGGGCGGCCCTGGAGTGCATCAGGTCGCGCACTGCGGTGATGAACGCTGTCTGCAGCTGCTCCGGCACTTGTTGCAGTGCCACCCCGATCCGCTCCCGCGCGGCTTCATCACCGAGGTACAGCTGAGCCAGTTGCCACTTGCCGGGTTCGCTGTGCAGGAGCAGTGACAAATCCCGCGAGTGCCATTCCCTCGCTTCTTCGGAGAGTTCTTCGAACCGCCGCTCCCGTACCGGCACCCGTTGCGAAGCAAGCCACGCCATGCCCGGTTCCAGAGCCTGCGATCGGGCGAGATGTACGTCGGTAGCAGCGCGGTCGCCGCGTTGATCTGCAACCAGGGCCAGGATCATCTCTGCCTGACCGTGCGCTGGGGTATGCCGGAGCGTCGCGTGGGCCAGACCATCGCAGATATCCAGCAATTCAGCCCGGCTTTCCGGCGGTTGCAGGCGCATTGCGGCGCTGTCGTAGGACAGGAGTACCTGCTGGCAATCGATCAGTACCGAACGTATGGTGGCAGCACCGGCGCCGATAGGGTCTTGCGGGCCTGAAATCGCCTGCAGGCGGGCGAGGGGCGTGGTGCCGGCGCGCAGGACCGGGCCGGACTCGGCGTACATGCACCAGCCGCCGAGCGCGACACAGGCCGCGCCCATCAGAAGTAATGCCGATTGCCCCCACTGCATCTGCCAGAATCTCTGTTGCGCCGCGACTATGCCACCGCGGTATAAACAAGTGGCTACCGTCCTTTACGGTCTTCTGTTGCAAGGGGATAGTGGTGTTCGTCCGAGATTCACTTCGCGCAGTTAATGCAGCGGCCGGGCGCGCAAGTGGAAGCAGCCCGGCAACTGTCTACCCCAATGGGAGATCATCCTCGACGGTGGGCGGCGGCAACCGCCGCACGGTGCGCGGCGGTTGGTTTCTGCTTGCTTTCCGTTACCGGTGAGAGCTGATCTGCAGCAATTTGGAGACGTTTTCAGCCTTCCAGCCAGGCGACCTGGTCGGGCGTGAGGGAAATGTCGAGCGCCTGCAGGCTGTCATCCAGTTCACCAAGTGTGCGCGGCCCGATGAGCGGGATGCTCGGGAAGGGCTGCGCCAGCACACAGGCGAGAGCGACATGGATGGGACTCTTGCCCAGTTGCTGCGCGAGCTCCACCGCACGGTCGCGCCGCGCGAAGTTCTCCTCGCTGTACCAGCAGCGCACCAACTCCTCGTTGTCGCGCTTGTCCCGCCCGGCGCGATCGGTGAAGAAGCCGCGGCCCTGGCTCGACCAGGAGAAGTTCGCCACCTGCCGCTCGGTCAGCCATTGCCGGAACGCGGGCGTCGAGGCCGTGACGCAGCCTGGCCAGATCGGCTCCAGCATCTCTGCCAGCGCGAAGTTGTTGCTGAGGGCCATCGGCTTCGTCTTGCCGGTGCGCTCCGCATAGGCGATGGCCTCGTCGAATCGCTCTCGCGTCCAGTTGCTGCCCCCGAACGGGCCCCGGATACGGCCCGCCCTGACTTCGGCGTCCATGGCATCGACGAATTCACCGACTGGCACGTCGAGGTTGTCCCGATGCATGAAGTAGACGTCGACATAGTCGGTCTGCAGGCGATCCAGCGACTGGGTGAGTTGCTTGCCGATCACGTCCGGGTAGCACAGCGGTGAATGCGCCCCCTTGCCGATGAGAACGGCGCCGTCGCGGGTGCCGCGGCTGCGGTGCCACTGCCCGAACAGGGTCTCGGTGTAGCCCGCGCCGTAGACAAAGGCCGTGTCGAAGATGTTGCCGCCGCGCTCCCAGAAGGCATCCAGCATGATGGCGCCCGAACTGAAGGTGCGGAAGTCCTCGAAGCCGAGGGCCAGTACGGAAGCGGACTTGGACAGGCCGGGAATGCTGCGCTTGGGGACCGGGCCGGCATTCTCCCCGAGGGGGCGGTTGTCAATGGTGTGCGTCCGCCGCGCGGGCGTCTCGACAACGTATTCGATGCCGGCATCCTTGCGCCAGAGGTCCAGCACCCGGGCGTTGCCCAGGCTGTCGGCCCAGCTCATGCCCGGGGCGGCAAACTCCTGCCGGCCGGCCAGGATGGCCTCCGAAGCCGCATCGACCTCGAAGGAGTAGACGTGGCGCTCCTCGCCCACGCTGACCGTCTCGGTCTTGCCGCCCTTGATGATGTCGATGCGGCCAAGGCCCTTGGTTCGGTCGCCTCCGGCGAACCAGAAATCGGGTACCTCGATACGGCCTTCCGAGCCGTGTATGCGCAAAACATTGTCGAGATTGACGAAGACGGCGCACGAAACCTGCGCCACGATCCCGCTGTCGAACGTCAGGACAGCCGCCGCCCAGTCGTCGGTACCCTCGGCGTTCAGCCGGGCAGTGCCGCGCACTTTCACCGGGTCGGCGAAGGGCTCGCCGACGGCGGCGCCGGCCAGCAGCCGCGCCATGGAAACCGGATAGCCGCCCACATCGAGGATGCCGCCGCCCGCAAGTTCAGACGAGAACAGGCGATGTTCGGGCATGAAGCGCGGCATCTGGAAGCCGAAGCTCGACTGGATCATCCGGACTTCGCCGATCGCGCCGCCGCGGATCAGTTCGAGAAGCCTCGCCGTCTGCGGGTGAAGGCGATACATGAACGCCTCGCCGGCAAAGGTGCCGGCCTGCCGGTGCGCGTGCAGCACGGCCCCGATCTCGTGCGCGGACAGCGCCATGGGCTTCTCGACCAGCACATGCTTGCCGGCACGTGCGGCCTTGATCGCCCATTCGGCGTGGCCGGTATGAGGCACCGCAATGTAGACCGCGTCGATGCCGGGATCGTCCAGCAGGGCCTGGTAGCCGTCGACTACGCGCACCCCCGGGAAGTCCTCGGCAAGGCTGGGGCGGTTGGGGTCCCTTGTGGCCACGGCGGCAAGTTCGCCAAGCGTCGAGCCGAGCACACCGCCACGGAATGCCTTGGCGATGCTGCCGGGGCCAATGATGCCCCATTGAATCTTTTTCATACGCTCCCCCACAGGCGCCCGGCAGGCGCCAATTGTGTTCCTCGTATCGGTTCGTAAGCTAACCGCGCGGCAAGGCAAGTGCTTTCGCGGCGCGAGGGAAGGGGAGAGTTCGGCGCTGTTCTGAGGCACCCCGGCAGCCAGTGCCGCCGGCAAGGTCGCGGCCGCAGCGGTGACATGGCGGCGCCACGGCCGAATCGGCCAAGCGCGGGAATTACCCTGGACCTCTCGGCATTGGGGAGAGGGTGAGTCGGCGGAAATGCCTTTGAACCGAGAGGTCCAGGGGTTCAGACGGCCAAGTACTCCTGGCGCAGTTCAGCGTTCTCGAGAACGTCCTTGGCCGATCCGCTGAAGACGACTTCACCCGTATCGAGGATGACGGCACGATCGGCAAGCTTCAGAGCGGCGATGGCGTTCTGTTCGACGATGATCGTGGTGATGCCGAGCGGCTTGATCGAGTGAAGGATGCGCTCGATCTCCTGCACGATGACGGGAGCAAGACCCTCGTACGGCTCGTCCAGCAACAGCAGCTTGAGGTCGCGGGCAAGAGCACGGGCGATGGCCAGCATCTGCTGCTCGCCACCGGACAGAGTCACGCCCTCCTGCTTGCGCCGCTCGGCGAGCCGCGGAAAGCTCTCGTAGATCTGCTCGAGGCTCCATCCGTTGCCGGGCGCGACCTTGGCGAGGGTGAGGTTCTCCTCGACCGTCAGTCCCTGGATGATGCGCCGATCCTCCGGCACGAGCTGGATGCCGGCTCGTGCGGCCTCGAAGCTTTTCATCCGGTGCACGGCTTCCCCATCAAGCCAGATCTCGCCCTGGCGCATCTGGGGGTTGTCGGTGCGGGCGATGGTGCGCAGGGCCGAGGTCTTGCCCGCACCGTTGCGGCCGAGCAGCGCGAGGATCTCTCCCTTGCGGACGTCCAGGGAGATGCCCTGAACGATGTAGCTCTCACCGTAGTAGGCGTGCACGTCCCTGACGCTGAAGAAGGGGCGGGTGGTTTCCAGCTCCGCGGCCTGGCTGTTACTGACGATCTGGGTCTGCATGGCGATGGCACTCATCAGTGGGCCCCTCCGAGATAGGCTTCCTGCACCTTGGGATTGCCG
>Ga0233380_1001516_pt1 | contig 10316 bp, 4 predicted proteins | sample ElkDunMinimDraft_9_FD_191541 | JGI IMG/M metagenome (GOLD analysis project Ga0233380, IMG submission 191541) | Fecal eukaryotic communites from dung pellets of Tule Elk in California, USA - Elk Dung F36 | ecosystem: Host-associated > Mammals > Digestive system > Large intestine > Fecal | place... | reverse complement strand
AACAGCATCGCCCCGCCGGATGCCATGCTCCTCAACGCCAAACTGCAGTTGCAGGAGCGACCCGACCATGTGGGCTACCTGGGCACTGCCGCCACCAGTCTGGCCCTGGCAGGAGACTACGCCCAGGCGGAGATATACCTGAAACGCCAGCAGGAGACCGATATAGATGGCATACGTGCCCATTACACTGCGATGGTCATGGGCTTCCTGCGCGGCGATATCCATCTTGGCAATGACGCTTATCAGGCCGCAATGACGGCAGACGAGGACTTCAACTTCAACAAGGGCGCGCTCAGCTTCATGCTGGGGGATGTCGAAACAGGCATCATGCTGTGGCGCCAGTTGACCCCGCTGCAGAAACGCCAGTTGTTCAATGCTACCTACGCCGCCGAGAAGTACTTTCCCACCGAGGTATTGGAAGACCAGCGCTATCAGGATCTGCTGGAGGACCTCGACTTTGGCATCAGCTGGCAACGCCGCCTCATGGAGGGTGTGATGGCCATGGAAGAAAAGACCGGCGCCAAACTCAACGAGCTCTCCCGTCAGGCCTATGACAACCATACTTTCCTCTCCCGCAACAACCTGTGGTCAGCAGAGCAGTGGTCAGATCTGGAGGCCCGAAAGCTAAAGCGCATGCAAGCCACCACTCTCCCGTGATCCTTCCTGATTTCTCGAACGGCTTCCCACATTCTGCAACCCCTCTGTCATAGAATCAGGAGGTATTGGGTATGTTTTGGGGAGGACTTTCCCGCCCCCTGATCCGAATATCCTGACCTTGTCGGCCTGACCTTTGCGTCCATGGCGACCGCGACCCACCGCGCCAATAACTAGACAAGGGATACTTGATATGAAGATCACCAGCTTGCTAACCGCGTCATCTGTCGCCGCGCTGCTCGGCTCGGTGGCGGCGTCCACGCCCGTCCTCGCCCAGCAGAACCAGGAAGCGGAAGTGGAGGAAGTTGTCGTCACCGGCTCGCGTCGGGCTCCCAGAACCGCGCTGGACTCCGCTGCTCCCGTAGACGTCTTCTCAGCAACAGACTTCCAGGACCAGGGCACCGCTGACCTCAATGACATGCTGCGCAACCTGATCCCGTCGTTCAACGTCGACACTCAGGATATCAATGACTCCAACAGCCTGGTGCGCCCGGCAACGCTGCGGGGACTGCCGGCAGATAACACGCTCATTCTGGTGAACGGCAAGCGCCGACACCGATCTGCCGCCGTGCAGTTCGGTCGCGACGGCACTCACTTCCCCGATATCGCGCAGATTCCACCCATCGCGCTACGGCAGGTGGAGGTGCTGCGCGATGGCGCATCCGCCCAGTATGGGTCAGACGCCATTGCGGGCGTCATCAACTTCATGCTTAAGGAAAACAGGGAGGGTTTTTCTCTGGAGGCCAAGTCAGGTATCTACACGGAAACCAATGACGGACAACTGAATTACGTGGCTGCCAACCTGGGGCTGCCCCTCGGGGAATCGGGCTTCGCCAGCCTCAGCATGGACATGACTAACCAGAAGCGCAGCGATCGCAGCATACAGCGCGGGGACGCCCAGGCTATTTTTGACGCTGGTAACGACGCGATTCGGTTCAACGCCCAGCATCAGGGCCTGCCAGATACCGAGCTGGTCAACCTGTTCGCCAACATTGGTGTAGACCTGGGCGGTGAGCAGACGCTCTACTCGTTCTCCGGCTACAGTGAGAAGGAAGTGGAACTTGGCTTCTTCTATCGCAACCCAGAGAACCGCGGGGGCGTATTTACCTCCGGCGCCAACCAGCTGTTCTTCGACCTGACGGAAGACGGCAGCGGCGACTGCCCCATCATCCCACGCGGGGTGGACCCCGTAACGGGCATTACCAGTTCGGTCGCGGCACGGGAGTACGGCCTGTCGGATCCGGACTGCTTCACTTTTCTGGAGTGGTTCCCCGGCGGTTATACACCGGTATTCGGTGGTGAAGTGGTGGACATGTCCAATGTCACCGGCATCAAGGGGGAGCTGGACGACGGCACCTATTACGATCTGAGCCTGGGCAACGGCTTCTCGGAAATTACCTACTTCCTCACCAATACCACCAATCCATCGATGGGGCCGGACTCACCCACCAGCTTCTCACCAGGAATCTATACGACTATTGAGAACAACGTGAACCTGGACCTGTCCAAACCCTTCGACGTAGGCCTGTATTCTCCTTTGAACGTGGCTTACGGTCTGGAGTGGCGACGGGAAATCTTCGAGGTATCCTCCAAGGACCAGAATTCCTATCGCGTCGGGCCCTATTCGCATCTGGGCGCAGGCGTGGGGTCGGATGGCTTTCAAGGCTTTGGCCCCGACCAACAGGGAAGCTGGGACCGCAAGAACTGGAGCATCTATGTCGATGTCGAGGCGGACGTGACTGAGCGACTGCTGCTGGGCGCTGCTATCCGCTATGAAGACTTCTACAACACCTTCGGAGATACCACCAACGGTAAGATCAGCGCCCGCTATGCGATAACCGACAACACCAACATCCGCAGCACCATCAGCACTGGCTTCAGGGCGCCTTCGCCTGGTCAGGCGAATATCTCCAACATCAGTACCGGCGTGGTGGACAGCATTCCTGTGACTCAAGGTCAGATTCCGCCTACCAATCCCATCTCACAATTGTTTGGCGGCGCTCCGCTGACGCCGGAGAAATCCCGCAACTTCAGCATCGGTGTCGCCACCGAAATTGGCCCTTTTGACCTGACTCTGGACTACTACCGAATTGAGCTGCGCGACCGGATCCTCAACTCCGCTACCTTCGACATCACACCTGAACTGGCGGCTGAGCTGGAGGCATCAGGCGTTTCAGGTGCCAGCAGCATCGTCTCCTTCAACTACTACACCAATGACATGTCCACCACCAACGAGGGCATAGAAGCGGTGGCTTCCTGGTCGACGGATTGGGACAACTGGGGCAGGACAGACTTCCAGGCATCGTGGGCCTGGAAGAAGCAGGAACTGGACAGCTTCACTCCCGGACTGCTGACCCGGGCCAACGTAGCCGACCTGACCAAAAGCATCCCGGCCAACCGGGGCAACTTCCGCGCCAACCATTCGCTGGGTGACTGGCGCTTCACCCTGCAGGCCAATTACTACGATGAGTATCTGTCGGTGCCCTCCAATGACGACCCCAGCCGGGACTACTGGATCAGCGGCGAAATGATCTTCGGTGGCGAGGTGGCCTATACCTACCGCGACCGCTACACCTTCATCGTAGGCGCGGATAACATGTTCAACACCATGCCGGAGAAGATCAGACCCGTAGACGTCAACTCCGGAACCAGTAACAAGTACGTCACCAGTGCAGCCTTCGGTCCGAACGGCGCATTCTGGTACGGCCGCTTCCAGATGGAGCTCTAGTCCCCCACTAGGCCTCATCTGGTCGGAGGGGGCTGCCCGCAAGGGCAGCCCCTTTTCCACCACCAACCAGGAGTATCAGGAATGTTGTTTAGAGCCTTACCCACAGTTGTAGCCTTTTCGCTGGGCCTCGTGGCGCTCGATGTCGCAGCGGCCGAACCTCATGAACCGGTCGATCACCGCTTCTGCTTTACCTGCCACGGCACCGACGGCATAGGCAGCGAAGGCATTCAGGCGCCGCGCCTGGCGGGCATGGAGCCCTGGTACCTGCGGCGCCAGCTGGAGCTGTTCCGCAGTGGCGCCCGCGGGACGCACCCACAGGATATCGAAGGCATGGAGATGCAGCCCATGGCGGTGATCCTCACCGACGAGGACATGGATGATATTGTCCAGTGGGCCTCCACGTGGGAATATCAACCGGCGGCCATCACACTCGAAGGCGGCAACGCCGATCGGGGACAACAGCTCTATCAGGCTTGCGCGGCTTGCCATGGCGCACAGGCACAGGGTAATCAGGCAATGAACGCGCCCACCCTGGCGGGCCAGAACGACTGGTACCTGGTCACCCAGCTGAAGAACTTCAAGGCTGGCTTTCGCGGCACCGGACAGGGCGATCGATATGGTGCCCAGATGCGCCTGATGGCCAACGGGCTCGCTGATGAGCAGGCCATCAAGGACGTGGTCAGTTATATCAATACTCTGGGACGTTGATCCGTCCCCACTTCACTACAAGGAACCCAAACATGACATCACTGCAAAAACTCGCTCTGGCGATTACCGCTGCCGCCGCGCTCCACGGCCCGGCTACAGCCCAGGAAATCCTGCGCGAGGGCGAAGGACGACTGTTCTACAACACCATACTGATCCCGGCCGGCGCCGACACACTGTATCTGAGCGGCAGCGGCGCATCACCGCAGGCCGATGGCAGCTACGGCGACATGGAGCAGCAAACGGTCAACACCTTCAGCAAGTTCAAGGCCACCCTGGAAGGGATGGGCTGGGCGATGTCGGACATTGTCCAGGTACGGGTTTTTGGCGTGGCAGGCGATGATGGCGAGTTTGACTTCGCCGGCTTCAACCGCGGCTATCAACAGTTCTTCGGCACCGAGGAGAATCCAATGAAACCTGTGCGCTCCGTCGTGGAAATCGCCGACCTGGTCGTGGACGGCTGGCTGGTCGAAATCGAGATTCGAGCGGCCCGCGTTCCGTGACAAGTCAAGCGGCGCGGTCCCAAGCGGGCCGCGCCGCCTCGAACTCCCCCGCACTTCGTGACACTTTGTAACAAATTGACACATCAGTCCGTCTAAAATCTGCTGAAAATTCATCAGCCTTCACACTTTAAGACCAGCCGCCTGGAATTTTCGCCCAGACAACTTGACTAATTGCGCCAGTTTTAAACCATTTGTGACATTTTCATGTCTTCACTCCACTCACTGGGTAAACTGATCCTTCCCCTGATACCCCTTCAATCGCGAAGGAAGGCACTCCCGAGAAGCGACTCGGGACAATTAAAATGACAACGACCGTTTAGGAACACACGGATCGCCGGAAAGCCGGAGCCCGCTTCGACATGAGTGAAACGTGGGCTGGACGACATGACAGTCGTGGAACTCCCGAATCCCGGCATTATTGCGATAAATTGCAGCTTTTCTGCGACAGAAATACTTGACTACTAATGCAAAAATAAAAATTTTTCTTCTCAGCCCCATGTATTTTTCCTGAACTGCCTATATACTCCAACCGGCCTCTCTCTACCGGCTCCCGCCTTTGTGGGGAGATGTCCACCCGAAATCCTCCGCCAGGAGAGAACTCGGGGGCAATTAAAATGATAATTATTGGAGAGAACACCCATGCCCCAACGCAGTAAATCTTTCAAACTTCGCTACCTGATACATACCTGTCTGGCAACATCGCTGTCACTGCCAATGTTCGCCGCCGCCCAGAGCGAGCCTGAAGTGGAAGAAGTCGTCGTCACCGGCTCCTACATCCGCAACAGCAAGTTCGCCCAGAACTCACCCGTTGATACCGTCAGCCAGGAAGACCTGTACCAGTCCGGTGCCCCGAACATGGGCCAGTACATCCGCGACCTGACCTATACCCAGAACACCAACACCGTGGCAGCAGTGAACGCTGGCGCAGACGGTGCCCAGACCGCCACCGGCGCCACCTTCAACCTGCGCGGCCTCGGCGAGAACAGCACCCTGACCCTGTTTGACGGTGTTCGCTCCGTCGATACCGCGGTGTCCAGCCTGGTGCCTGACATCGCGATCGCGCGAATGGAAGTCGTGCTCGACGGCGGCTCCGCCCTGTACGGCTCCGACGCCGTCGCCGGCGTGGTCAACCTCATCCCGGTCAAGGAATTCGATGGCGTTCGGGTGCGAGCCTACTATCTGCGCGATGAGAAGGGCACCTCGGAAGAGCCGGCACTGTCACTCATGCACGGCAAATCATTCAGCAACGGCATCAACTGGGTTGGCGCGTACGACTACAAGAAGCGCACCCCGATGATGATGTTCGAGCGACCCAGGACGCTGGACTATGCCTACGGCTGGGCCAACTCAGGCATGCCAGGCGTGTGGCGTGAGGTGGAGGGTGCCGAGCTGAATGTGGGCGGCCTGCACGGCGGCACCCTGGTTCCGACCAACCTGCGCGACCCAAGCTGCGGTACTTTCGCCAACTCGCCGGAAGAGACCGACTTCTCCAATGCCCTGAACAACCAGAGCGGCATCCCCGTCGGCGCAAGCGACTGCTATATGCACTATGGAGTGCAATGGCCCCTGGCAGACGGCATGGAAGAGTACAACGTCTATCAGAACCTGACTTATGATGTGAACGACTGGCTGCAACTCGAAGCCACGCTGAACCTCGGCTATCGCGAAAACGACAGCCGCCAGACCGGCACATACCAACAGAACGCCAACAACAGGACCGCCCTGCTGGTGCCCGCCGATCACCCTGCCAACCCCTGGGGTGTGGACCTGAGCCCCTGGACATGGCGTCCTATCGCCACTGCCGGCACGCTGCCGTCCTTCTTCGAGAACTCGACTGGCGCCCGACTGGTGAAGAACTCCATCTACACCGACCGCTGGAAGCTGGGCGCGCGTTTTGACATGAGCGAAACCTGGACCGGTTACACCTACTACTCCCGACAGACCTCGCGCCGGGACAGCGACAACAAGATCCTGAACCTGCCCCGCATGCAGCTTGCCCTCAACGGCATGGGCGGCCCCAACGGCAACGAGTGGTGGAACCCCTTCGGCTCCCAGGACACGCGCTCCCCTTATTATGTCGCTGGCGTCACCGACAACACGGTCGAGATGATGGACTGGATCCACACCAATGTGGACAACGTCAGAACCAACACCAACGAGCTCGAGATCTTCGAGGTGACCATCACCGGTGAAGTGTTCGATCTGCCGGCTGGCGCTGTTTCCATGGCGACCGGTTACCAGATGCGGGACTACACCGAGTTCTCCGGCAACAACCCTTACTCCCTGATCGGACAGGACTATGGTGTCAGTATTGCCGACAGCGCCCCGACCAACGACACCTACTACTCCAACGTGAAAGCGGCATTCGTGGAGTTGGAGGCGCCGCTGCTGGAAACCCTGACCCTGCAGGCAGCAGTGCGTCATGAACGTTTCGGCGACTTCGGCCTGGATGCCACCACACCCAAAGTGGCCCTGCGCTGGGAAGCACTGCCAGATCTGGCCATCCGTGCCTCATGGGGCGAAAGCTTCCTGGCACCAACCGCCACCTCTGCACGTCCTTTCGATCCTAACGAAGGATGTGGTGAGATCTTCTTCGGTGCCGACCCGATCACCGGGGGCGTACTCAACGGCGGTGCCACCTGTAGCTCGGGCAACCCAGGGCTGCAGCCAGAGACCTCGACTATCAAGAACATCGGCTTCACCTATGAGGGTGTCGACAACCTGAGCGTCAGCCTGGACTACCAGACCATCAAGTACACCGACCGTATCCGTACGCTGAGCACGGACGACGCCGTTGGCCTGCAGTTCCAGCGCATGCTGGCTGGCATCGGCTCTTCCGAGGCGGCCTACGACAACACCCCTGGATCCGCCACCCGCAATGCCGCCAACGCCTGGCTGGCAGCCAACACCGGCGGCGGCGCACCTGGCGTGATCCGTGACCCCAATACCCAACAGGTCATCAAGGTCATCCGTCAATCGGCCAACATCAGCTCGGTGTGGATCGATCTGCTCGACATGCGTACCCGCTATACCTACGACACGTCGGACTGGGGCACTTTCGAGACCACCCTGACCGCTTCCTACTACACCGACTTCCGCTATGAAGACCTCACTGGCGGTGTACAGGATGCACTGGGCAAGCAGAACGCCACCACCGGTATCGTGCCGCCCATGCCCAAGCTCAAGGGTAACCTGCGTCTGAACTGGTTCATGGGCCAGCAGAGCGCCGCCGTCAGCGCGAACTACACGCACCACGTGACGTTCGACGACCAGGTGAACAACCTGCTGACCGGCTACTCCGCTGACCGTCTGATCGAGTCACAGACCATCGTGAACGCACAGTACGCCTACACCTTCAGCGACTATTTCGATAGCGAAATCACGCTGAGTGCCGGCATCAACAACGTGTTCGACCAACTCCCACAACGCTTCCCGATGCTGAGCGGGTTTGAAAGCCGTCTGCAATCTCCCTGGGGACGGCAGTTCTGGGTATCACTGGACTGGCAACCCGGATTCTGATCCGGGATAGTCAGGCGATCCCGTCCGCCTCTTCTTCCCCCAGGAAGAGGCGCGCGGGGCCGCACTTCTCACGTTATCTGGCGCTATTTTTCAAGTATCCAGGCCCTCCATCTCTCCTTTCACCAACTCATCCTGTCCCGATTTCTCTCATATCGTCATGACGATGTAACAATTTGTATCAACTGTTTTCTGCCAAGCCAATATTCACCCTAACTCGTTGACTCTTCAACCAATCCTCCAAATCCCGCATTTTGATCAGTCATTCCTAAAGGTGCCATAGCACCCTTTTAAAGAAATACAAGGCTTTCTACCTACCCGGATATTAATTAGACTCCGCGGCCGGAGCTCGTCTGCCGCCTGCGTCTTATTGAGACTCATTCGCAACGACGACTCTTCATCACTCGGCGATATCCGATGAAACACGGAATACAAACTCAAGGAAGTTCCGCGACCACAATGACAACGATGAATCAAATTGCGGAAGACAATGTAAAGGAAGCGCCGTAAATGCAAACCTGGAGAGTTAAAGTATGTTCAACCACAAGAAAAGCGCCAGACTGCGACACATGATCCATGCTTGCCTGGCATCGTCCCTGATCGTGCCAGCTGTTACATTTGCCCAGAACGACGACACCGACATCGAAGAAGTCGTTGTCACCGGATCCTATATCCGCAACAGTGCCTTCGCCACTGCATCCCCCGTAGACACCATCAGCCAGGAAGACCTGCTGCAATCCGGTGCGCCTGCGATGGGCCAGTACATTCGTGATCTCCCCTACACCCAGAACACCGACACAGTGGCCAACGTCAACGCCACCCAGACCGGTCAACAGGACTCCAACTCTGCGCGCTTCAACCTGCGCGGCCTTGGCACCAACAGCACCCTGACGCTGGTTGACGGCATGCGTTCCGTCAACGACGGCGCCGTTGCCTCCCTGCTGCCGGACATCGCTATCAGCCGCCTGGAAGTCGTTCTGGATGGTGGTTCTGCACTTTACGGCTCCGACGCCGTTGCCGGTGTGGTCAACCTGATTCCTATCAAGCAATATGACGGCTTCCGCAGCCGTGTCTATTACCAGCGCGATGAGCGCGGCACTTTCGAAGAGCCCAAGATCTCCCTGCTGTTCGGTAAGTCTTTCGACAACGGCATCAACTGGGTAACAGCTCTCGATCTCTCCAAGAAAACTCCGGCGCTGCGCTCCGAGTTTCCGCGCGAGCTGGACTACGACATCGCTGAGTCCCCCAATGGCAACCCAGGCACGTTCTACCCGGCAGTCGGCGGCGTTGTTGCCGGCGCGGCCATGCGCGATCCAGCCTGTGGTACCTATAACACTGGCAACGAAGACCCGACCAAACCGGGTGCGTTCCCCAGTGGTCAGCCTCTGGGTGCCGGCACCTGCCTGTTCCATTACGGTCAGCAACACGACTACGCACGTGCCAACCGTGACTACACGCTGTTCAACAACGTCACCTGGGACGCCGCTGACTGGCTGCAGTTCGAACTGCAATCCAGCTTCAACTACCGTGAGTCCCACTGGAGCAACTCTGCCAGCCTGAACCAGAGCATCAACAACCGTTACGCACTGCTGGTGCCAGGCAGCCACCCGGCCAACCCATGGGGCACCGATGTGATCCCGGCCGCCTGGCGTCCGTTCACAGGCAACGGCTCCACCCAGCCCAGCCACATCAACAGCCACGGCTCCGATGTGATGCGTTACTCGTACCTGACCAACGTCAACAAGCTGAGTGCCCGCTATGACATGTCCGAAACCTGGACTGGCTACAGCTACTACTCACAGCAGGAAACCCGTCAGAGCCAGGAAGCCAACACCCTGATCCTGCAGCGTCTGCAGTCAGCCCTGAAAGGTGAAGGCGGCGTGACCGGCGACCAGTGGTTCAACCCCTTCGGTTCTTCTGATCCGCGCTCTCCCGACTACGTTGCCGGTGTCACCAGCAACAGCCAGGAGCTGGTCGACTGGATGTATGAGACACAGAGCCACCGTGAAGCCCTGCGTTCAGAGCTCGAGATCTTCGAAACTGTTCTGACGGGTGAGCTGTTCGAAGCCCCCGCTGGTGCTGTCTCCATGGCAGCCGGTTTCCAGATGCGCGACCTGCGCACCCGTGAAACGCCAAACATCTACTCCATGCTGGGACAGAACTACACGACCTCCATCGTCGATGCACCGCCCGAAGCCACTGATTACTCA
>Ga0233380_1001515_pt1 | contig 10317 bp, 8 predicted proteins | sample ElkDunMinimDraft_9_FD_191541 | JGI IMG/M metagenome (GOLD analysis project Ga0233380, IMG submission 191541) | Fecal eukaryotic communites from dung pellets of Tule Elk in California, USA - Elk Dung F36 | ecosystem: Host-associated > Mammals > Digestive system > Large intestine > Fecal | place... | reverse complement strand
CACCCCGTTTGTGACGGCACCAGCGGGATCGTCAGTTCCGACCCCTGTGGGTCGGAGCCCCTTTCATTGCAGCGGACGAACCAGCGAAAGCGCCTCGCTGGCTCAGGGCGTCAGCGTCTCTGCCGGCAAGGCGTTCAACTGGGCCGCCGTCATCGTCGTCTGGATGTCGATCTCGTTGCCCCGGGGAACTGTCTTGAGGCCCTGGATGGGGATGTAGACGAAGCGGTCAGGATTGCTGTCCTCTACCTCGATCAGAAGGCGTGAGACGTTGCCGGAACTATCGCGATCGATCTTCACGACGTCGCCTAGCTCGACACCGTTGGCGTCGCGCAAGTCGGCTTCCAGAAGCTGCAACTCCGTGAGACCCAGCGCGGCGGCTTCGGCGCCGGCGGCGGTGGCCTGCGCTTCAGCGGCGCGCTCCATCTTGTCTTCCGCACGGTCCTGCGCGCGTTCAGCCTCGCGCTCGCACCCTGCAAGAGCGACCGCGCAAAGAAGCACTGTGAATCCTAACCGCATGACATCCTCCGACAGCGTCCTCGCGCCAATTCACCACAACGTCCCAATCGACGCTGGAGTTCCACCTCGTCACGGGACCAGGCGTTCCCGCAAAGTGACCAAATGCGGCAGAAGCCGGGGAACGGAGATAAACGAGGGTTCCGCCCGGACGGGCGAGCGTGATAAGTTCCCGCGCATGGCAGGGGACAACAGGATCATCGCGTTCGACGCGAGCGGCTCGGACAGCGGGATTGCGGCAGAGGCGCGCGCGCCGGAGCAACTGGAGGCGCAGGCGCCCTTCGCCATTGAAGAGCCAGCAGAGGAAGAGGACCTGCCACCCCGGCGCGGCGACACGGTCGTCATGACAGTTGCAGCAGCCGCGGTGATCGCGTGGTCAGCCTTCTTCATCTGGTCCCAGTACCAGCTCGACGTGTCCGTTCCGCAGATCCCAGGCCTGATCGCTCAATGGGCCGTGCCGGTGCTGCTTGGAGCGGTCGGCTGGCTGCTGTGGATGCGCAATAGCCGGCGCGAAGCGGTGCGTTTCGCCGACGTGTCTGCCTCCCTAGCGCGGGCGTCCGGTCGTTTGGAAACCCGTCTCGCCACCGTCAATCGCGAACTGAGCCTGGCCCGTGAGTTCGTTGCCGCGCAGTCGCGCGATCTGGAAGCCTTGGGCCGGCTGGCAGTTGATCGCCTCTCCCAGAATGCCGACCGGCTGCAGGACCTGATCCGCGACAACGGCGCGCGGCTGGATACCATCGATTCTGTGAGCCGGACGGCGCTCGACAACATGGACAAGCTGCGCGGGCAGCTGCCGGTCGTCGCGAACTCGGCAAAGGACGTGGCCAACCAGATCGGGGGCGCGGGCCGCGTCGCCCAAACCCAGCTGGATGAACTGCTTGACGGCCTGGAGCGCCTGACCGAGGCCGGAAAGACCGGAGATCGCCAGGTCGCGGCGGTGCGCCGATCGGTGAGCGAGGCGACAGGCGAATTTGCGCGCATCTCCGATACGTTGGAGCGTCACACGACGGCCCGCTTCGCCGCGCTTGCCGAGCAGGGGGCTGGCTTTCGATCCAAGCTGGAAGCGGACGAGGCGGCAGCCCTCGCCGCGGTTCGCGAACGCGCGGCAACGCTGGCGCAGGAACTGGGCGCGACCCGCGCCGCGCTCGACGAGGAGGAGGCGGAAAGCCTGCGATCCTTGCGCGCACGGCTGACCGCCCTGCGCGATGAAGGCGGCGTGGTCGGCCGGGCGCTGCGCGACAGCGAGGCTCGCGCTGCGGACGCCTGGAGCGCGCGACTGGAAGCGGTCGAGGAACAACGCGCGGCCCTCGAACTGCGCGTGATCGAGGCTGAACGGGCGGTCCTGAATGCCAGCGCCGAAAGACTTCGCCGCCTCGACGCTGAACTGGGCGAACTGCAGCTGCGCCTGGCCCGCGGCGAGCAGGACGCCCTCGCCTATGTGTCCGAGCAGCTTGCCATCCTTGACGGCGCCATTACGCAGCGGCTGGTCGAGCACGACGGTCATACCCGTGACCTCGCGGAACGAGCCCAGGCCCTCACCGCTCTACTGGAAGGTCATGGCGATCGCATGGCCTTGGTGGCCCGCCACGCCGCCGCTGTCGAGGCCGACCTGGGCAGCAGCCTGGGGGCCTTGACCGAACACTTGTCAGGCGCACGCGCCACGCTCGTGACGACGGATGGCGACGTCAACCGCCTGACCGAAGCCAGCGTGCGCCTGCTGGAACTGATCCAGGCCAGCGCACGGCAGACGACCGGCGTACTTCCCGAAGCCATCACCCTGGCCGAAGATCGGCTGGCGCGCGCCAGCGACCATCTTGCGCGCATGCTCACGGACCTGCAGACGGCCGAGCGCGGGGGCGAGGCGATCAACGCCTCGCTTGCCAGTGGCGGCGACGCGATCCTGGCGTTCCTGGCCGATCTGGCAGCCGCACAAGCCACGGTTTCCACGCGCAACCAGGCCCATGAGGGCGAACTGGTCCGACTCCTCCAGATGCTCGGCGAGGTAGAGGCCGCTGCCGATCGCCTGGAGACGCGCACGCGCCACGAGCTGCTGTCGGCGATCGAGCGCCTTACCACCGCCATCCACGAATCGCTCGCCGCCTTTGAAACCGAGGGGCCAGCGCGCGTGCAGGTTCTGGCGGAGCGCCTAGGCACGGCCAGCGCGGAAGCGGTCGAGAAGGCCATGCGCCCGCGGGTGGCGGAAGCATCCGGCGCGCTGGAGCAAGCGGTCGCGCATGCCTCGGGCGCGGGACGCGAGGCGGCTGCGCAATTGCGCGAGCAGATCGCTGCGGTCGAGGAACTGGCAGGTCGCCTGGAGGAGCGGGTCGCGCAAGCACGCCGCACCGCGCAGGAGCAAATCGACAACGACTTCAGCCGCCGCGTGGCCCTGATCACGGACACCCTGAACTCGAATGCAATCGACATCGCGTCGGCACTGTCCGCGGACGTTTCCGACACCGCCTGGGCCGCTTACCTTCGCGGCGATCGGGGCATCTTCACGCGCCGCGCGGTCTCTCTGCTTGGGTCTGGAGAGGCGCGCGCGGTGCAGCAGCTGTTCGAACGTGACGAAGCGTTTCGTGGCCACGTGAGCCGCTACGTCCACGATTTTGAAGCGATCCTGCGCCAGATCCTGTCCACCAAGGACGGTAACGCGCTGGGCGTGACACTGCTGTCGTCGGACATGGGCAAGCTCTACGTCGCACTAGCCCAGGCGATCGAGCGGCTTCGCAGCTGAGCGAATGCGACCGGCAAGGAACGGGCGCGGTAGCGGCGCCCGCCTTGCGGGTGCCGCTTAGGAGACAGAAACGGGGGACGGCTAGCGCCCCCGCGACCCTATCAGTAGCCCATGTCCTTGACCGCCGGCTTGCCGAACAGGTTCAGGTGTTCGACACCGATCCACCCGTAGACATAGTTCAGGTAAAAAAGACCCATCAGGATGGCTGCCAGGATCGTTGCGCGCAGCACGATCTTCCCCGGCTTGAAGTTCACCGGCGCGCTGCTCGCGTGGCCCTTCTCGACCACGTGCCCCTCGACCTCATCGGGCGTGCGCAATCCGAACGGCATGACGAGAAACGCGCTGAGCACCCAGAACAGCCCGTAAATGGCAATTGCCGACGTCAATTCCATGGCCTGGTCCTTCAATCCGCCATCATGACGATGACCTGAGGCTTCTTGCCCGTCCAGCGTGCGGCGGCCCGGCGCGCAGCCAGTCTCGCGGCCTCGCGTCGCTTGTCCGTTTCCGCACGTGCCTTCTTGGCTGCGGCGAGCGCCTTCTCCACATCCGCGCGGGCTTCCGCCAGGAACGCGTCCAGATCGGTCTCCAGGGGCAAGCCAACCGCCGCCACCTGAACGTCGCCGCCCGCGCCGACCGCCACGCTGACCACGCCAGCATAGGACAGGCGCCGCCGCATGACCACCGCATCGCCATCGGCCGGCACGATCATGTCGCCGTCCAGCACCAGGCGCCCGGCACGCACTTCATCGAACTTGCCCGGCTTTCCGGGAGCAAGCCGCACGAGATCGCCGTTCTGCTGAAAAACGGCATGCGGTATCCCGCTGGCCAGCCCGAGGCGTGCCTGCTCGCGCATGTGGCGGACTTCGCCATGCACCGGCATCAGGATCTCGGGGCGGATCCAGCTGTAAAGCGCCTCAAGTTCCGGCCGGCCCGGATGACCCGAGACGTGAATCAAACTCTGGCGATCCGTCACCAGCTTGATGTCACGCTCGGCAAGGCGATTCTGAATGCGGCCGATCGCGATCTCGTTGCCCGGAATCTGGCGGCTGGAGAACAGCACCACGTCACCCGCTTCGAGCGAGATCGGGTGATTGCCTTCCGCAATCCGTGACAAGGCGGCGCGCGGCTCGCCCTGCCCGCCGGTGGCGACAATCAGTACCTCGCCGCGCGGCAGCGCCATCGCGGTGTCGAAGTCGATCGGCTGGGGCAGGTCCTTCAGGTACCCGCTCGCCTGTCCTGCTTCGATGATCTTGTCCAGCGAGCGGCCGGCGACGCAAAGCTTGCGGCCGGTTGCCTTGGCCACTGCGCCCAGTGTCTGCAGCCGCGCGACGTTGGAGGCGAAGGTCGTAACCAGCACCCGGCGCCCCTTGTGCTTCGCGACCTCCAGCTGGAGCCCACGGTAGACCTCGCCTTCCGAGCCAGACGGCTCGGGATTGAAGACATTGGTGGAATCGCAAACGAGCGCCAGCACGCCTTCGTCGCCGATGGCGGTGAGTTCGGCGGCCGTCGCCGGAGTGCCGATCTGCGGCTCTTCGTCGATCTTCCAGTCGCCCGTGTGGAACACGCGGCCGAACGGGGTATCGATCAAGAGCGCGTTGCCCTCCGCGATGGAGTGCGCCAGCGGCACATAGCGGATGCCGAAGGGCCCGACCTCGAACCGCTCCAGATCCTCGACCACATTCAGCTCAACCTGGTCGAGGATGCCTTCCTCTTCAAGCTTGGCGGCCACCAGACGCGCAGTGAACGGCGTGGCGTAAAGCGGCACCCCGAGCTGCTCGGCGAAATAGGGCACCGCGCCGATATGGTCCTCGTGCGCGTGAGTCAGCACGATCCCGAGGAGGTCCTTGCGCCGTTCCTCGATGAAATCCAGATCCGCGAAGACCAGGTCAACACCAGGGTACTCGTTGCCGCTGAACGTCATGCCAAGGTCGACCATCAGCCACTTGCCACGGCAGCCGTAGAGGTTGACGTTCATGCCGATCTCGCCGGACCCGCCCAGTGCCAGGAACAACAGTTCCTCGCCCGGAAACTTCACTTCATCATTCACGTCTTGGCTCGCTCCGCCAGAATTGCGAGGCCATCCAGAGTGAGGTCCGGATCGACCGCATCGAAAATATCGGTGGCTTCGTCGAACAGAACCGCAAGCCCCCCGGTGGCAATGACCCGGGCGGGACGGCCGATCTCCGCGCGGATGCGGGCGATCAGGCCCTCCATCATCGCGACGTAGCCCCAGAACACGCCGATGAGCATCTGGTCCTCGGTATTGCGTCCCACCACGCTGGTGCTCGCCGGGACCTCGATCGCGATACGCGGAAGCTTGGCGGTATTGCCCACCAGCGCGTCCAGCGAGAGGTTGATGCCAGGCGCGATAATGCCGCCTTTGTACGCCCCGTTGAAATCGACCACGTCGAACGTCGTCGCAGTGCCGAAGTCGATCACGATCAGGTCGCCAGGGTAGCGGGCATGCGCCGCGACCGCGTTGACCGCGCGGTCCGCCCCAAGCGAGCGCGGCTGATCGACGTCTATGTCGATGCCGTAGTCCGCGGCGCCCTCACCCGCGATCAGCGGCTCTATGTTGAAATAATTGCGGGCCAGCACCTCAAGGTTGTGCAGCGCGCGGGGCACCACGGTCGAGATGATGATCCGGTCGATCGCCTTGCGCTCGACCCCACGGATTTCCAGCAACTGCATGAGCCAGACCGCGTACTCGTCGCCCGTCCGGCGCGCATCCGTGGCAATGCGCCAGCGGCCTCGCAGCGTACGCCCCTCGAACAGCGCGAATACGACGTTGGTATTGCCGGCATCGATGGCTAGCAGCATGCTTGATGTCCCGGTCAACGGCGGTCGAGAACGACTTCGCCAGCGTGAATGGTCCGCGTGGTGCTACCGCCAAGGTCCAGTTGCAAGGCCCCTTCCGAATTCACGCCCGCAAATGTGCCACGAACAGGCTCCCCATCCGCGCCATGAACCGAGAGCGCGGTGCCGATACGGTGCGCCCGCACCACCCATTCCTGTCGCAACGCGTTCCACCCGCCGCCGTGCCACAAGTCCAGGCAGCGCTCCCACGAGGCATCTACCGCCTGCGCAAATGTGTCCCGGCCGACGGCATATCCGGCACCCTGCAAGCTGGCGACAGCACGGCCAGGCACGTCCGGCGCAGTGCGCAGGTTGACCCCGACCCCGACAATTACACTGTCCCCAATCCGCTCCAGAAGGATGCCGGCGAGCTTCGCATCCTGCAGCAGAAGGTCGTTGGGCCACTTGAGCTCAAGACCTTCGATGCCGGGTGCTACCGCCTCAACCGCTGCGAACAACGCCACCCCGGCCACGAGCGAAAGCGTATGCGGCGGAGGATCGCCACCGCGAAGCGCGGCTACCGTCGAGCCCATGAAGTTCCCGGCGCCGTCGCTCCACGCGCGCCCCTGGCGCCCCCTGCCCTGCGTCTGCCGGTCCGCTACCAGCCAGCGACCCTCCGAAACAGGCTCGCCGCCCGCAATGCGGGCGGCGAGGGTGGCGTTGGTCGACCCGGTCTCAGTGACGACTTCGATCAAGTCCCGATTGTTCTTTATGCCGCCAGGAAGAGCGCGGCCGTGGCGGTATCTGCCAGTTGGCCCAACCACTTCGTCAGCAAATAGCCGAGCGGCGACATGAACAGCGCAGTGAGGAACAGGAGGCCCTGCAAGGTCCAGTCGCTCCGTCCGGTCACCACCCCGGCAGGCTCGTCAAAGTACATGACCTTCACGATCTTGAGGTAGTAGAACGCGCCGATCACCGAAGCCGCGATGCCGATGGCCGCCAGCGATACATACCCGGCCTCGACAGCAGCCTGGAAGACCACAAACTTGCCCCAGAACCCGAACAGCGGCGGAATGCCAGCCAGGCTGAACATGATCATGGCAAGGGCGAGCGCCAGGGCGGGACGGGTCCGCGAAAGACCGGCAAGATCGGAGATCCGCTCGACCGGGTTACCATCGGCATCCTTCAGCATCAGGATCGCAACGAAGCCACCCAGCGACATGACGATGTAAATAACCAGGTAGACCAGCATGGCCGAGGCACCGGCAGCCGAAGCGATGCCGAGGCCGATCAGCACGAAGCCTACGTTGTTGATCGAGGAGTAAGCCATCAGCCGCTTGATGTTCGACTGACCGATCGCCCCCAGCGCGCCGATCACGATTGACGCGATGGCCGCGAAGATCACGATCTGCTGCCAGGCCCCGGCCTGCGGACCGAAAGCCTCCAGCGCCACGCGCATCAGCACCGCCAGGGCAGCCGCCTTCGACGCGGTGGCGAAGAAGGTCGTCACCGGCGTCGGCGCACCCTCGTACACGTCGGGCGTCCACATGTGGAACGGCACCGCCGCAATCTTGAAAGCCAGGCCCGCAAGCAGGAACACGATGCCGAACAGCGCGCCGTGCGACATCCCATCGCTGAGCGCGGCACTGATCCCGGCGAACGAGGTGGTACCCGTGAAGCCGTAAGTCAGGCTGATGCCGAACAGCAGGATGCCGGAAGCCAGCGCGCCGAGCACGAAGTACTTCAGGCCCGACTCCGCCGAACGACCATCGGAACGCAGGAACGCTGCCAGGACATACGAAGCCAACGAGTTCAGCTCGAGCCCGATATACAGCGCTAGCATGTCACCCGCCGAGGCCATCATGCCCATGCCGAGCGCCGCGAAGATGATCAGCACGGGGTATTCAGCGCGCATCTGTCCCAGACGCCCGAAGAATGCCGGAGCGACGACCAGAGCAGCCGCCGACGAGCCGTAGATCAGCAACTTTGCGAACGCCGCGAAGGCATCCGCCCGATGCTGGCCACCGAAAGCCGTGAAGTCAGGCCCCATGAACCCGTTGCAGAGCGCCGGCGCGACCAGGAACATGCAGCCGACCAGCGCCGTTACGCCCAGGATCGAAATCAGCCGCGCTGCCTTGTCACCCGACCAAGCCGCGACCAGCAGCAGGACCAGACCGGCAACGCTAAGCGTCAGCTCAGGCGCGATGAGGCTTAGGGAGTGCGCGAAGTCCATCAGTGGTGCCCCCCCTCAGCAGCGTGTTCACCATGCGCTTCTTCGGCAGGGGTACCCTTCCCCAGCATCAGCGGCGCATCGTAGTGCGGCTTGACGCGTGCCAGGCGCGCATCGAGCGCTGCAATGTCCTGGCGCATCGGCGCGATAAAGCTCTCAGGGTACACACCCATCCACAGCACGGCGAGGCCGAGCGGGATCATCATCAGGTATTCGCGCAATTCGAGATCCGGCATTGCGGCGGCGTCGGCGTTCTTCTGCTCGCCAAAGACGACGCGGCGGTAAAGGTAAAGCATGTAGGCGGCGCCCAGGATGATCCCGGTGGTGCCGACCAAGGCAACCCAGCTCGAGACCTGGTAGATGCCGGCCAGGCTGAGGAACTCACCCACGAAGCCCGAAGTGCCGGGCAGGCCGATCGATCCCATCGTGAACAGCAGGAAGAACAGCGCATACTTGGGCATGTTGATCGCCAGGCCGCCATAGCGCGCGATCTCACGCGTGTGCAGGCGATCGTAGATCACGCCGACGCAGAGGAACAGCGCGCCCGATACCAGGCCGTGGCTCAGCATCACCATCATCGCGCCTTCCAGGCCCTGCACGTTGAACGCGAAGAGCCCGAGGGTGACGATCGCCATATGCGCGACCGACGAATACGCGATCAGCTTCTTCATGTCGCTCTGCACCAGTGCGATCAGCGAAGTGATCACCACGGCCAGCATCGATAGGACGAACACTAGCGGCGCGAACTGGGCGCTCGCCTCCGGGAACATCGGCAAGGAGAAGCGGATGAACCCGTAGCCACCCATCTTAAGCAGCACACCCGCCAGAATGATCGAGCCCGCAGTGGGTGCCTGCACGTGCGCGTCCGGCAGCCAGGTGTGAACCGGGTACATCGGCATCTTGACCGCAAAGCTGGCGAAGAACGCAAGCCACAGCCAGGTCTGCACGCCCGGATCGAAGTCATACGCCATCAGCGTCGGGATGTCAGTGGTGCCCGCTTCGTTCACCATCCAGAACATCGCGATCAGCATCAGCACCGAGCCGAGCAGCGTGTACAGGAAGAACTTGTAGCTGGCGTAAATCCGGTTGTCGCCGCCCCACACGCCGATGATCAGGTACATCGGGATAAGGCCTGCTTCGAACATGATGTAGAACAGGTAGATGTCCTGCGCCGCGAAGACGCCGATCATCAGCGTTTCCATCAGCAGGAAGGCGGCCATGTATTCGCCCACCCGCTTCTCGATCGAATGCCAGCTGGCGCCGATGCACACCGGCATCAGGAACACCGACAGCATGATCAGCACCAGCGCGATGCCGTCGATGCCGAGCGCGTAGTTGAAGCCGGCGAAGATCTCGTGGCGCTCAACGAACTGCCACTGCGCTCCGCCGATGTCGAAGTTCAGCCACAGCACCACGCCAAGCGCGAGGTCGATCAATGTCGCCACCAGGGCAACCTGGCGCGCTGCCGGCGCCTCCAGCTTAAGGCATGCCACCGCGCCCAGCAGCGGGACCAGCAGCATCAACGAAAGGATGGGAAAACCGCCCATTACGCGCGCCCAATCTCGGTGACCGTATCAACGGACATTGCAAACCCCTGAATCATGCCCACGGTCATCCCGCGATCACCCAGCTGATGGCCCCGACCAAGCCGATCAGCATCACCAGCGCATAGCTATAGAGATAGCCCGACTGAACCTTCTGCGCATACGTGGAGCCCTTGGCGACCACCCATGCCGCGCCGTTCGGTCCGAAGCGATCGATGAGACCGATGTCGCCGATCTTCCAGAACTGGCGGCCCAGCCAGAAGGCGGGAACCACGAAAGCGTAGTGGTAGAGCTCGTCAAACATCCACTTGCGGTAGACGAAGGTGTAGATCGGCCCGAGCTGTTCGGCGACAGCGGCCGGGAATCGGGTGTTCCGGATATAGCCGTACCACGCCGTCAGCAGACCCAGCGCCATGACCGTGAACGGTGCCCACTTCACCCAAGTCGGGACCGAGTGCAGCGCGTGAATGGTGTGCTCGTCGAACACCAGGCTTCCCATC
>Ga0233380_1001514_pt1 | contig 10317 bp, 6 predicted proteins | sample ElkDunMinimDraft_9_FD_191541 | JGI IMG/M metagenome (GOLD analysis project Ga0233380, IMG submission 191541) | Fecal eukaryotic communites from dung pellets of Tule Elk in California, USA - Elk Dung F36 | ecosystem: Host-associated > Mammals > Digestive system > Large intestine > Fecal | place... | reverse complement strand
CTCGAACTCGCCGGGGCTGATGTTCTCGGGTGACAGAATCTGCGACAGCGGCTGGTTGAGGAAGCCGGGTTGATTCACCAGGCTGCCCTGCTCGAAGAAGGTGAAGCGGCGAATGTGATAGTCGCGGTCGCTCTCCTGCAGTCCATAACCGGCGGAGAGCTGAATGGTGGACTCTGCAGGACCATAGAGCGTGATACCGGTATCGACCGCGTAATCGGTGTTGACGTCGTGCAGTTCGCTGTAACGGCGCACGTTGCCATCCGAGCGCAGGTTGAAGCGGTACTGGTCGCCCACCTCATCGTAGCGGTATTCCCGGGTGTCAGGTGCATCCCGATCGGCTGTAGAACGGTTGTAGCGCCAGTTCAGGGTCAGCTCATGGGCATCCGGAAAGTAGTGCTCGCCTTCGATCTGGTTCGAGATCAACTGGCGTTCGATGAATTCGATCTCGGTGATGCGGCTGTTCATACGCTCATCGCCGAAGAAACCTACCTGCTCGCCGGCGATGTTGTCGCCCTGCATCAGCGCAAGACTGGTGAGGCTGAGGGTGTGGTTGTCCGACAGCTCAAGGGCGGTGGCCAGGATGGCGCTGATGTCGACGTTGTTCTCGGTGCCGTAGTAGGTGAAGGCATCCTGGTTAACCAGCAGGTCGGTACCGCCGACCTTGTAGGAGTTACGCTCGATCTCCTGGTTGTCCCAGGCGTTCTTGTAGTCCACGGCCGCCAGATAGTTGAAGCGGTAGCCACTGATGTCATGGAAGTTGCCTACCGACGCCGTCAGGCCGATATCCGCCGGCAGCGTCTTGCCGCTCAGATCGTACTCGTTGTTCAGGCTGCGGCCGATGTCCTGCAGTTCCTGCGCGGAATAGCCGCCGTTGCCCAGAAACGGGCTGCTACGCTGGAGGCGCTGGCCGTTGGCGGTCGCCTGAGCCAGCAGGCCTGGCATTTCCCGTGCGCCGTCATCGCGACCGAGCCAGTCCTTGTCTCCGCCGTTGGCTTGAACGCCCTTGGTGAAGCTGGCGCCCTCTGTCATGCCGATGGACGTCGCGATATTGACAAAGAATTCATCACTGCTTTTCTTCGTTCTCATCTGCAGAACGCCGCCACCGAACTCGCTCGGAAACTGGGCGGAGTAGGTCTTCTGCACGACGACGCTGTCCATGATGGCGTTAGGGAAAAGATCCAGCGGAATGACGCGATTCAGCGGCTCGGGGCTGGGCATGCTGGAGCCGTTCAGCAGGGCTGATGAGTAGCGTTCTCCCAGACCCCGCACATAGACAAACTTGCCGCCGACCACACTCAAACCAGCGACGCGTTTCAGACCTTCGGCGATATTGGTGTCGCCTGCGCGGGAGAATTCTTCGTTTGACAGCACATTGGACAGGGCTGACGTAGACCGCTTCTCATCAGGAACGAAGCGTCCGATAACGGAAATTTCCTCGATCTCGGAGGCTTCCTGAGCAGCAAGGCTGGTGTGACCCAGAGCAATGGCAATCGCGGCGGGGAGGGCACGTTTTATCATAATGGGGTATCCGTTGTTTGAGTGTGTATCTTCAAGACGCTGTCATTTTAGTTGTCATGTATGACATTAATATTTCAATTGAATTAAAAGATGACTCTTTGAAGACAGCGGCATATTTCTTCCCGAAAAAAAAGGGCGCCGGGGCGCCCTTATAAAATGAGGAGGGAGCGGCGCAACCGGGCGCCGCCAATCGAATCACTCCAGATGCGTCCATCCGGCAGTCCAGTCAGATTCGGCGTTCTTGACTGCGCCAATGTAGTCCACCTGATCGAAGAAGCTGTCGCTAACCGCGGCTGGGGAGAGAGCGTTGATGGCCGGACCGTTGATGAATCCGGTCAGGTCAATTTCGCCTTCACTGTTGCCAGCCTGACCGTTGAACCAGGCGCCTACCGCCCATGGATCAGCTGCGTCTTCTGCGAAGGATTTGGCGCAGCCGAAGCGAGTGCCCGTGATCGTCAGGTTGCCGGTCAGGGAAGTGGCTGATGAGCCGCCGTTGATGAACGTGGCGTTATCATTCAGGTCGATGCAGTAGTTGTCGAAACCGGTCAGGACGGAGTTGGCGATATTGGCGCCAGTGCCGCGACGCAGCTCAATGCCACGACCGCCTTCGCCCTTGCCGATGAAGGTGAAGTTGGCCAGTGAAGGTTTGGAGCGTGGCAGTGCGTCGAAGTTGAACTCGTTGTTGTCCGCTTCGATAGCGCGGTCACCGGTGCCTTCACGTTGCGCAATGACCACGTGCTGGACCTTGCCGGACCAGCCGAAGGTCCAGTCGAAGGAGTCATCTTCGTTGCCGGTCAGCACGATGTGCTTGGCGTTGACTGTGCCGCCGAAGAACTCGACGCCGTCATCGGAGTTGTTGTGAACCTGGATGTAATCCACCACGGTGCCGTTGCCCACGCCCTGGAAGGCGATGCCGTTCAGTTCGTTGGTCTCGGTGATGTTCTGGCCGGCATACTTCACCACGACGTAGTTGAGGTTGCCGCTGTTGTCTGCCGGATTATTGCCGCCGTACAGGCCAGTGGAGCCTTCGCCCTCGATCTCACACAGCGTGGTGCCGACGGCACAGCCGTTAACCGGCGCATTGCCGTTGATGATCAGGCCGCCCCAGCGACCGCTGGTGGTTGCTGTGGCATTGGCTTCATCGTCATAGGTAAAGATGATGGGCGCAGAAGCGGTGCCATTGGCGGAAATCTTCGAGCCTCGGTTGATCACCAGGAAGTTCAGGCCCACCGGGCTGATGACCTTGGTGCCGGCATCAATGGTCAAGGTGGCAGAGCCGGTGTTGTCGCCACCGATGAACACACCGCCATCCAGCAGATAGACGTTGTTTGATGTCAAATGAGTATCACTGGTGATGGTGCCCGTCAGTATGCAGACTGGTTTGCCATCGAAGGTGCCACCAGCTGACTGCGTGGTGTTGGTCGGGCAGCCTTCAGCTGGCGCGTCCGCGATGGTAAATTTGGCCGGACTCCATGTGTAGGCCAGGGTATTGATGTCGTTGTTGGTGTAGTAACCGAAGAACCCTTCGAAATCCAGGCCGGTCAGGTTGGACTGTGCGCCGATCAGGTCATCCAGCAAGGTGATGTCTTCCTGGGCTGACAGGGTTTTGACTCGATAGGGCAGCAGGCCGCTTACCTGGCCGTTCCAGGGCATAAAGAAGCCGCCTGAGAGCATCTGGAAGGCGCCCATGTGGGGAATCTGCACCAGTGCAACCAAGGCGCCGGTCTTGCCGACATCGGCAGGGGCAACCTTGATGGTGCCCAGCAGATCGACAGGCGTCGTGCTGGAGACGGTCGTGATATAGGTAGCGCCATTGTTGCTTGTTGCTCCGCCGCTGAATGTAGCAGTAGTGGCGGCGCCACTGACGGTGGCTGCTGGCAGTGACGGTGCGTCGGCGTGAGCCACCAGCACGGACAGACCCAGGGTGGCTGCCGCGACAGCGACACACAGAGATTTACGGTTGCAATTCATATCGGCTCCTGGACTGTCCTCTTGTGTGACAGTCATGTTGAAAAATTATGCAGGGCCAATACTAGGCGGCGAATATTTCAACTGTGCTACAGCGATATGACGGTTTTATTGCAATTCGATGCCGGCACCCGATATCGGTGGTGGGTGTTCTGTCCGTCGCATATCTGCGGCAGGATTCTTGCTGTGGAGCTGTCTGCAGACGGCTCGCACTCGGGCGGATCCTGTCGGAAATAGCTGTTAAAATCCTGCTATTGCCGCTTTCATGTCACTTTGTATACGTGATCCGGCCCCAATCTGTGAGCTCTTCCCGCACAATTTGGATAAACCCGTCACATTTTTCACCTATATCGAAAAAATGTCCTGATTCGCTACATTCGGGGGCTATCCCTGCGGTATAATTGCCACGTTTTTTTTACAACTACACCAAAGGAGAGGTCATGAGAAAAACTTACCTGACGGCGTTGAGCCTGATGCTGACAGCAGGGGCTCTAGCAACTGCGCCCAGTGCTTCCGTAGCGGCGGAGGGGCAGTTCTATCTGGCTCCTGGGCTGCAATGGATCGATTTTGACAAGGACAGGGGACTGGACGACGATATTGGCTTCAGCCTTGGTCTGGGTTACGATTTCACTGACCAAGTCAGCGGCGAACTCAACATCTTTGATATGGATCTGGAAGGCCCTGGTGCTGACACGGATCTGTTTCAGTATCGTGCCGACATGTTCTACAACCTGGATCGCAAGATCGGTGGCCTGACTCCGTTCGTTGTGGGCGGTGTTGGTCATAACACTTTCGATGTCAACGAAGAAACCGTATGGGACGCGGGTCTTGGTGTTCGCTACCAGATCAACGACCGTTTCGAATGGCGAACTGCGGTCAGAAAATTCTGGGGCATGGACGAGCACTTCCATGACTACGGAATCGACTCTTCGCTGATCTTCCGCTTCGGTGGCAACAGCTCTGCAGCACCTGTGGCTCAGACCCCACGTGCCGCTGCGCCTGTGGCAGCAGCGCCTGCCGACCAGGATAACGATGGCGTACCTGACAGCCGTGACGATTGCCCCGATACCCCACGTAACCATCGTGTGGACGACCGCGGCTGCTCCATCGTCCTGGAAGAAGTTGCGCGTATCGACCTGAATGTACAATTCGATTTCGACCAGGCTGTGGTTAAACCGGAGTACATCGCCGAGATTCGCCAGGTGGCGGATTTCCTGAACGAAAACGACGACACCGTTGCTGTTCTGGAAGGTCACACTGATTCCACCGGTACTGCAGAGTACAACCAGGGCCTGTCCCAGCGTCGTGTCGATGCTGTTCGCCAGATCCTGATGCAGCAGTTCGGCATCGAGTCCGGTAAGGTCCGTGCCCAGGGCTTCGGCGAAACACGTCCTATCGCCAGCAACGATACTGCTGACGGCCGTGCGCAGAACCGTCGCGTACAGAGCGTGATCTCTACGACGCTGCAACGCTTCCAGACCCGCTAAGCGGATCCGGTGCAACACCCGAACCCCTGTCGCGCCCACACGTGACAGGGGTTTTTAATTATTCCCGACATGAAAAAACCCTGGATCGAACACTATCCCCTGAGCGTAGATTCGGCAGACCTGCTGTGGCGGCCTGCTGACTGGATTCTGCCGCGCCCCCAACCCGCCCTGCAGTCGTGGCTGCTTGATCCCGGCTCCTTGACCCAGCGCCTGAAGGCGCACAGCGACGGCCAGTTCCGTGTCCGCGTGCTGGAAGAAAAATGGGTCCAGCGTACCTCTCCCTCGCTTCTCCAATGCTTTCCGGTGCATCTGACCCGATGCAGAATGTGGTCGCGCAAAGTTCTGCTGCAATGCGGCGATCTGCCCTGGGTGATGGCGCATTCGCTCATTCCAGTGACGACGATGGTGGGAGAGTTACGCTGTCTGCGCAGATTGAGTGATCGCCCGCTGGGGGAGTTCCTGTTCCGTGACCCGCTACTGCAGCGCAGCCAGCTGGAGGTGACCCGCTGGCAGGGGATATACGGGCGTCGATCGCTGTTTCATCTGCAGGGGCGGCCGTTGCTGGTGGCGGAGTTCTTTCTGCCAGCTTTGTTGGAAGGGCGGTTTCCCTGCGGCGTCGGCAGCGATAGTCCTTAGTCGTTGGTTTTCACCGCCGGCATCCGCACGACGAGCTGTGCCTGGTCTGTCGGCTGGGCTCGCCCCTCCTGGATGGCAGGGCGGAACTGCAGCAGCTCCGTCAACTTTCTCACCTGCACCCTGTTGGCAGTATTGTCCGGCTCGATTTCGATGATGTTGAGGCCGTTGATCTGTCCATTGGTGCGAACGCCGAACTGAATGGTGGCCGTCATCGGCGTGTCGATCGCTTCCGGGTCACTTTCCAGGCCGGGGATCAGTGTGGAAAGCAGGTCGTAGCTGCCAAGATCGGTCGTTCCTGATTCGCCTGTCTGCTCACAGTACGGGATGGCTTCCTCGACGCTGGTGTCCATTCCGGTAACGGGAAGCAGGACCGGGCAGCGTGTGTAGGCTGCCAGCGTGTTGCTTGTCAGGCCCGCTTCCTCGAAAGTCTCCAGGGCATCCCGGTAGTAGCTCATCGCGGGCCCTGGGTTGCTGGTGCCGCGTCTGGTCCTGGCATAATTGCCGCTCTGTCGCTCATACTGCTGCCGCAAAAGTACCGAGTCTCCCAGATACATGAGCGCGATTCCTTCGCCCTCTGTGTTTCCACTTTTTTCATAAATTTCCTTGATGCGTTCGAGCTTCGACAGGCTGGTCGACATTCTGTTCTTGAAAGACCGTTCTATCACGGTATTCACCTTCGATCCGTACATCGCTTCGATCTCAGTGACACTGAGGCGACCCCCGGCATAGAGGCTGGGGCTTGACCGAAAGGCTGTGCTGTTGCGTATGCCCTCGGTCTGGAACATCAGATCCTGGGAGGTTTGGCCGGTGAGCATGATAGCGAGTGCGATATAGGTGTCGGCCAGGGCCTGATCGTAAATGAAAGGGACCAGTGCTTCACTGTCCTCACCATAGTAGAGCTCCGCCAGATCGGCAGCCTTCTCCTCCATCCTGCCCAGCTGCAACAAGTGGAATGCTTCCCGTGCACGCTCGTCCTGCGCAACGGCGGTCAGGTGCCAGCCGCCCAGTTTCTTGAGTCCACTCAGCTGTTGGTCCACGGGCAGTGAGCTGTCCCGCTCGTAGACCCAGGAAAGATACTCCAGCGTGTCGCTGACCTTGGGCCATTCCCCGGTGGCCGCATGCACCTCAAGACGCGATTCGATGACCGGAATCTGTCTGGCGGTGTAGAGCCCGTCGTTTACCCGGTAGATTTGTAGCTGCTGTTCCAGCGCGTTGAGTGCCTCGGTGTAGCTTTCCACTTCCAGCAGCGCGCGGGTGAGGTTCTCCAGAGGCTCGATGAGCCGTTCATCGTAGGGCCCGAACTCACTCTGGAGATTGCTGATGTGCTCCTGATACCCGGCAACGAGGTTGGCGTGCTCGGTAGCCCGTTGGGTCAGGGAGGAGGGTGTCGAGGACACGTCGCCAGCCTGGGCCTGGGTCTGCGTCGCCCAGCCTGCCGCGCCGATCGATGCGCAGACAGCCCACGGGAGAGTGAAGCGTCTCATCAGGCGATGTCTGTCAATGCGAGTCATCATTGTCAGGTCCTGGGCGCCTGCTCCGGGAGAGCGTGGCGGGTGGTGATGTGAGCCCATTCTATCCGAATCGCGTCGGGTAAGCACATCCCGGTTGACAGCGCAAATTCGATCCCCTAAAGTTTCGCGCCTTGAACTGTGCAAAGCACAGATGTCTCCCAATTTCATACGACAGCACTCATGTTACAGGTTTCAGCGATCAAGCAGGTGATGGCAACTGCCATTCAGGCCGCGCGGGCAGCAGCGGCGCGACGTCCTGCGCGTGCGATTCACGCCTGTATCCCGGAGATGCCTGAGACTCTCTAAACGCATTAAGTAACGAACCCGAAAAACCTCCAGGCGTCCCGTACCCTGGAGGTTTTTTTTTGCTCTTTTTTTGACGGAGAAGATGATGGAAACGATTGCAACGGAAGATCAGCTAGGCCTGACGGTCTGCAACAGGCAGCCTCTGGCTTTCGAGCGCGGCCTGGGCAGCCATGTCTGGGACGACAAGGGTGAACGCTATCTGGACTTCACCTCGGGGTGGGGTGTCACCAGCCTGGGGCATTCGCACCCCGCGCTGGTGAGCGCGATCGCGAAACAGGCGGGGAAGCTGATGCAGAACCCCAATTCCGGCTTCACCTATTCGCCGGTGCGTGCCCGCCTGCTGCAGAAACTGACAGCGGTGTTGCCGCCACAACCCTGGCGCCTGTTCTTTGCCAACAGCGGAGCGGAGGCCAACGATGCTGCTGTAAAGCTGGCGCGCAAGGCCACCGGCCGTCGCAACGTGATCGCCATGTCCGGATCCTTCCATGGCCGCACACTGGCCACGCTGTCGCTCTCAGGTAGCCCCGACAATGCCGCGAAATATCTGCCGATAGTGCCGGGAAACCTGTTTCTGTCTTTTGCCGACCTGGAGTCGTTGCAGAAGGTGATCGGCGATGATGTGGCTGCCGTCATCGTCGAACCGGTGCAGGGTGAGGGCGGCGTCAGACCGTTGCCGCCGGGATTTTTGAGTGCGCTGGCAGAGATGTGCCAACGCCACGGTGTGCTGCTTATTGTCGACGAGGTGCAGACCGGCTTCTGCCGAACCGGTCGCTTCTTTGCCTTCGAGGCGGAGGATGTGGTGCCCGACATCCTCACCATGGGCAAGGGCATTGCCGGCGGTTTTCCTTTTGCGGCACTGGCAGTGTCCGGTTCCGTCGCGGCGAATCTGCACAAGGGCGATCACGGCGGCACCTACTGTGGCAATCCTCTCGGATGCGCGGCCGCACTTGCTGTGGTGGAACATATGGTTGACAATCGCGTGGCCGAGCATGTCGCCGCCCTGGGCAGAGAAGCCATGTATCGCTTGCAGGAGATCGCCATGCAGGCGCCTTCCGTCATAAGGGAGGTCAGGGGACAGGGCTTGCTCATCGGACTGCAGTTGCATACGGACGAGCAAGTGGCGCTGCTCACCCAGGCCTGCCTGCAGCAGCGCCTGCTGGTGACGCCCACCCGTAACGCGGTAGTGCGTCTGCTGCCGAATCTGTTGATGATACGCGAGGAGCTGCATGAAGGACTTGGCATTCTGGCCGCGGCGGTTAGTCAGCTCGGCACGGTAAGGTCCGAAGTTCTTCGTGCGGGATGAAATCACTTGTTGCGCTCACGGCATTCCTGTTAGTTTGTTATAACGCTATCCAATATTATTCATGAAATCAATAACAAGGATTTCATCGAATTAATGTGATGGAAGGAATGCTGTAAGGGGGGAAAATGAGTCTGTTCAATGTGGCAGGAAAAGTGGTGTTGGTCACAGGCTCAACCAGGGGCATTGGTCTTGCAATCGCCAGCCGCATGGCTGAGGCGGGCGCAAAGGTCGTGATTTCGAGCCGCAGTCAGGAAGATTGCGACAGGGTCGCGTCCTCGATCAATGCCGGCACCAGCACAAGCACCGCGCTGCCCATCGCCTGCAACATCAATGATATGACGCAGTTACGGCACCTTGTCGACAGCACGGTGGCACAGTTGGGGCAGATCGACGTGCTGGTCTGCAATGCGGCCGTGAATCCCCATTTCGGCGCGTCGCAGGATATTTCCGATGGGGATTTCGACAAGATTCTGTCCGCCAACATCGGCAGCATCCATCGCCTCTGTCAGTTGGTGCTGCCAGGCATGGCTGCGGCCAGGGGCGGGTCCGTGATTCTCGTGTCATCGATCGCAGGGCTGAAGGGTAGCCGGCTGCTGGGCACCTACAGCCTGACGAAGGCTGCCAGCATGCAGATGGCGCGCAACCTCGCCGTGGAGTGGGGGGTGAACAACATCCGCGTCAACTGCATCGCACCAGGTCTTGTCCGGACAGAATTCGCCCGCGCGCTCTGGGATAATCCCGAGCTCCTTGCCCAAACGGTTGCCCGCTATCCCCTGGGGCGGATCGCTGAACCCGATGATATTGCGGGTGCCGCCATTTTCCTGGCCTCCGACGCGGGCAGCTTCATCACCGGTCAGACGATCGTCATCGACGGTGGGGCAACCATTGCAGGCTGAGAATACAGTGAGAGACAGCATGATGAACCTGGGGTTGTCCGCAGAGATGGAGGCGGTCCGTCAGCGTATCCGCCACTTTGTGGAGCATGACGTCGCCGCGCTGGAGCCGGAATTTCAAGCCCAGATTGCCGTGGGAGACCGCTGGTCACATACGCCACGACAGTTGGAGATTCTGGAAAACCTGAAGAGCAAGGCACGGGGGCTGGGGCTGTGGAACTTTTTCCTGCCCTGCAGCCAGGGCGGGGCCGGTATCAGCAATCTGGAATACGCGCACCTGGCCGAGATCATGGGGGTCAGCCGGCTGGCCGCGGAGGCATTCAACTGCAGCGCCCCGGATACCGGCAACATGGAGATACTGGAGCGCTACGGCTCCGACGAGCAGAAGGAGCGTTGGCTCAAGCCCCTGCTCGAAGGACAGATTCGTTCCGCCTTCGCCATGACCGAGCCGAACGTGGCTTCGTCCGATGCCACCAATATCGCCACCACTGCTGTGCTGGACAAGGGCGAGTGGGTCATCAACGGGGAGAAATTCTATATCTCCGGGGCGGGAGACAGGCGCTGCAAGGTCCTGATCGTCATGGTAGTGACCGATCCCGATGCGTCCACCTATCTGCGACAGTCACAGCTGTTGGTGCCCATGGATACCCCAGGGATCGAGGTGGTGCGCCCCATGGAGATCTTCGGACTCGACG
>Ga0233380_1001513_pt1 | contig 10328 bp, 8 predicted proteins | sample ElkDunMinimDraft_9_FD_191541 | JGI IMG/M metagenome (GOLD analysis project Ga0233380, IMG submission 191541) | Fecal eukaryotic communites from dung pellets of Tule Elk in California, USA - Elk Dung F36 | ecosystem: Host-associated > Mammals > Digestive system > Large intestine > Fecal | place... | reverse complement strand
CACCAGCGTGGACGCATAGTTGCGGTCATAGCCCCGCTCGACCATGCGCGGCACCATGATGGTTCCGATCGCGGCGACGGCAGAGGAAGCCATTCCGGAGATCGCGCCGAACACCGCCGTCGTGAAGATCACGACGCCGCCGAGGCCGAGTCTCGTTCGGCCGAACAGGGTGTCGGCCACGGACACAAGGCGCTGGGCGATGCCGCCATGGCTCATCAGGCCGCCGGCGAGGATGTAGAGCGGGATGGCCACGATGACCAGCGAGCTGACCTTGGCGTAGCCGGTGCCGATCAGAAAGGCCGGCGTACCGAAGTCGCCGAACATCATCAATACGATCACCGCGCCCGCAAAACAGAGCGGGACCGGCACGCCGATGATGAGAAGAACTGTCAGAAGCAGCGCATCAAGCGCAATCAGCGGGCTCATTTCGACTGGTCCTGGGAAAAGAAGCTGCGTATCGCGCTGCCGGCTTCGACGACCCAATAGAGGGTCATCAGACTCAGGCTGACGGGCATGATGATGTGGACCCAGGCGAGAACGATCCCGGTGTCGGGCGAAGTGCTGCCGCGTCGCAGGGAGAAGGCGAAATACTGCCAGGCCCAGACCGACATCCAGACAGCGATCACGACCGTCAGGATGGAGGCGATCACCTTGATGCCCGCAGGCAGCCTTCCCTCCTTCGCAAAGACATCGACGAGGCTGGCTGAAATGTGCCCGCGCTCCCATGCGCCGTGGGACGAGCCGATGAAGTAAAGCCAGACCGCCGAGAAGCAGGCGAGCTCCTCGATGCCAAGGACGCTGATGCCCAGGACGTAACGCGTGAAGACCTGGAACGTGACCAGGAGCGTAAGCGCGGCGCCCGTCGCGATCAGCAGAAATCGCTGCGCTTTCAGCTTCGCGTTCCAGATGGAGAGTCCGACGCCGCCCAGCCAGCCGGGCGTGTTGACGGCAGATGTTTCATCGTTGCTCACGAACGATCCTCGCTGCTTTGCTGATGTTCGGTCACCCGGCGGCATGAAATGGCCTCCGCAAGGCAAGTGCCCCGCGGAGGCTGTGGTTTCGGAGTGGCCGGCCTTACTTGACGCCGGTCGCCTCCTTGAGCTGGTTGTAGGCTTCTTCGCCAAGCTCGCCCGAGATCTTGGGCCAGACGTCGGTGCGGGTGACTTCGGCGAGCTTTTCGAGCGTGGCGTCGTCGAAGGTCACCACGGTTGCGCCCGCGGCGCGCAGTTCCTCGAGTGCGGCCTCGTCTGCCGACTTCACCTCGGCCCAGCGCTTGGTCGAGATTTCCTGAACGGTGTCGCGCAGGATCTTCTGATCCTCTTCCGAGAGCTTGGCGAGGCTGTCGTCCGAGATCATGAACCAGTTCGCCTCGAAGTGGTCGTTGAACTGCACCCAGGTCTTGGTGATGTCCTTGAAGCTCTCGAGCGCCATGGCGGCCGTGCCGCCGACCTGGCCGTCGACGATGCCGGTCTGCATGCCGGTGTAGAGTTCCGCCCAGGGCAGCGTGCCGGTGCTGTAGCCCAGCCGCTCCAGGAGTGCCTGGTGCGTGGCGCCGCCCGGCCAGACGCGGATCTTCAGGTCGTGCTTGGCGTCGGGATTGCCGGCATCCTTCACTTCCTTGGCGAAGCCTGCGCCGCCCATGCCCTCGCCGTAGACGCCGAGAACGGCCACGTTCCGCTCGCTGGTCGCGCCATTGATGATCTCGAACACCGCGCCGCCCGGCTTATGCATCTCTTCCGCCGAGGCGTAGTTCGTGTAGGCGTAAGGGAACCAGGTGATGGCAACGCGCTTGTCGTCGAGCGCGGGCACCGGCTGGAGCGCCATGTCGACCACGCCCTGCATCAGCTGCTCATAGACCTCGGTGTAGTCGCCCAGCTGGTCGGATGGGTAGACCTTGATGGTAACGCGGCCTTCGGTGCGCGCCTCGACCTGCTTGGCCAGTTCCTGAGCCGCCAGTTCGCCGGGAGATCCCGGGTTCTTCAGCGTGGAAAGGCGCAGGGTTTCGGCATGGGCGGCGCTGCAGAGCAGGCCGAGCAGACCCGCGGCTGCAAGGATGCGACTGGTTTTAGTCATGCAGTTTCTCCATTTGGCAATAACGTTGCGGAACGGCGAGCGGGTCCTCCCATTCGGCCAGATACCAATTTCATGAATGCCCATATGGTCAAACATGTCAACTAACAAACGAAATGTTGACCGTTTGAGCATTTCCGACTCTAGTGGCCGAACAAGACCACGCCATCGGATCGAGGTTGAATGGAACGGCAAGACCAAAGCGAGCGCATCGCCTTGAAGGCACGACATTCGGTGATCCTGGAGCGCATCGCGCGAGAGGGGAGCGCGACCGTGATTGCCCTGTCCGATACGCTGGGCGCCTCACGCGAGACTGTTCGCCGCGACCTCACGACGCTTGCAGAACGCGGGCTTCTGCGGAAAGTGCATGGCGGCGCCGTCAAGTTGCAGGCGGCCCTGGAAGACCCCTTCGGCGCCCGCCTGGAGACGAACCTTGATGCCAAGCGGCGTATCGGCATCCGGGCAGCCGAACTGTTCGGCGCTGGCGACAGTCTGCTGATCGACTCCGGCTCCACGACCATCGTGTTCGCCGAGGCTCTTGCGAACAAGAGCGGGGTCACGGTGGTCACCAATTCGCAATATGTCGCGCACGCTGCGTCGAAAGGGCCTGGGGAAAACCGCGTCTTCCTGCTCGGCGGACAATACCATCACGAAGGCGCCGAGACCCTCGGACCGATGACCAATGACCAGATCCAGATGCTGAGCACCGACCATGCGGTGCTGACCGTCGGCGCCGTCGACGCCGCCGGGCGCTTCATGGATTTCATTTCCGATGCGGCCTATACGGCGCGGGCCATGATGGCGCGCGCCCGCCAGGTCACCGTGTTGGTTGATTCCTCAAAGCTGGAGCAGACCGCGCTGTTTCAGGTCTGCATGGCGCATGAGGTGTCGCGCGTGGTGACCGACGCCACGCCGCCGCCCGCATTGATGACCAATCTGAGGACGGCCGGCGTCGAAGTGATTGTTGCCGGCGGTTGATGGCGGGGCCTTGGTCACGAGCACCGATTGACACAGTGACCATTCGGGCATCTATGTGCGCCAAGAACGACCGTATGGTCAACTCTTGCTAAGGCTAATTCGCTTCCAATGCCAAAGACCCATCGTACCGAAACGGCGATCATAGGCGCAGGCATCGTCGGCCTCGCCTGTGCGCATGCCCTCTCCGACGCCGGGCAGGAGGTCATGCTCATTGACCCCGCCGCACCGGGGGGGGGAGCATCCTACGGCAACGCGTCCTCGATCTCGCCACATGCGATATCGCCGGTGTGTTCGCCTGCGGTGCTGCGCAGCCTGCCCGACCTGTTGTTCAACCGCGAAAGCCCGCTGTCGATCCGCCTGCCCTACCTTCCGTCGCTGACGCCCTGGCTGCTGCAATTCATAATGCAGGGCTTGCCCAAGGCGACCGAACGCAACCTTCGAGCCATGGCCGAGCTTCAGACCGGCTCGATGGCGGCGTGGCGGGAACTGGCGGGCAAGATCGATCTCAGCGACCTGCTGGTCGAGCAAGGCGTGCTCTACACCTATCCCGACGAGGCCTCCTTCACGGCTGCGCAGGGCATGGTGGCTCTGCGCCGAGGATACGGCATCCCCCAGGACGTGCTGAGCGCCAGGCAAGTTGCGGATCTCGAACCGAACCTGCCGGCCTGCGCCGGCGCGGTTCATCATGTCGGGAGCATCCATCTCGCTGATACGGGCGAGGCCACGCGCAGAATAGCGGACGCCGCAGCCAAGCAGGGGGTCACCATACTGGCAGCGGGCGTCAGCGGCCTCGTCCGCGAGCCATCGGGGGTGGTGCTGCATGCCGGGGAAGACCGGATCCTGGCACGGCGGGTAATCATTGCGGCCGGCGCCCATTCCGCAAAGCTCGCCCGTCAGGCCGGCGACCGCGTACCGCTCGTCGCCCATCGCGGCTATCACGTCGAGTTCGACATGGACGAACCGCCCGTCTCCCGTCCCGTTCATCGCACCCAGTTGGGCTACTACATGACCCCGATGCGCGGCCGGTTGCGGGCAGCCGGGACGGTAGAGTTGGCATCCAACGACGCCGCGCCTTCGCCCCGCCGTTTCGATCAGATCGAACGCGGCGTACGGGCAACCTTCCCAGACATGCCCCCGGTCGCCCGGCGCTGGATGGGGCTGCGTCCGGCCATGCCCGACTCGCTGCCGGTGATCGGCGCCTCGAGCGGCGGCGCCGATGTGATCTACGCCTTCGGCCACGGCCATGTCGGCCTCACTCTCGGCCCGGTCACGGCGCAACTCGTCAAGGCACTTGCGACCGGCAGGCCTGCGCCGGAGGTGCTCCGGCATTTCTCGCCGCAGCGCTTCGGGCTTTTTGGAAAACGCGCATCCGCGGGAGCCGGCTGACATGACGGCGCCATATGATGTCGCCGTGGTCGGCGGTGGCGTCGTTGGCTGCGCCGTAGCGCGCCGCTTCACGCTTGCAGGGGCAAAAACCATACTCCTCGAGAAAGCCCCCGACATACTTGCGGGGGCCAGCAAGGCCAACAGCGCCCTGCTTCATACGGGCTTCGACGCTCCTGCCGGCAGCCTCGAGCTTTCCTGCATGCAGGAAGGCTATGCCGAATATCTGGCGATACGCGAAAGGCTGAACCTTCCGCTCCTCGAATCCGGCGCCATGGTCGTGGCCTGGACCGCCGAGGAGGATGCCGCTCTCGACCAGATCGTGGCGCTCGCCCATTCCAATGGCGTTCCTGACGTTCAAAGGATTTCACGCAGCGAGGCGTTGACCCGCGAACCTCATCTTTCCGACAGGATGCAAGCCGCCGTGGCGGTGCCGCGGGAACATGTCATCGACCCCTGGTCGGCACCCCTCGCATATCTGTTGCAGGCGCTGGAGAACGGCGCCGAGGCGCGCTTCGACTCGGAAGTCACCGGCGGCAGCTTTGACGGCACGCATTGGCGCCTTGAGACGCCTACAGGCGAGGTCACCACCCGCGCGGTCATCAACTGCGCCGGGCTCTTCGGCGATAGGCTCGAAGAGAAGCTTCTCGGGCAGAGCGAGTTCGAGATCCGTCCGCGCAAGGGGCAGTTCGTCGTCTTCGACAAGGCCGCCGCTCGCTATCTTTCTTCGATCATCCTGCCCGTCCCGACGGAGCGCACCAAGGGCATCGTCCTTTGCCCGACCATCTTCGGGAACCTGCTTGTCGGCCCCACCGCGGAGGAACAGGACGACCGCAATCGCGCCTTCGTCGTCGAAGAGACACTGCGACAGCTCATCGATCGCGCGGGCGAGATGCTGCCGGCGCTGCGCGACATGCCTGTGACGGCGACTTACGCCGGTCTGCGTCCAGCCAGCGATGCCAAGGAGTACCGGGTCTGGTCCGATCCTGCGCGTCGGTGGATCACGCTCGGCGGCATCCGCTCCACGGGCCTGACCGCCTCCCTGGGGCTCGCTGCCCACGCATTGCGGTTGCACGAGGCCTTCGGCGATGCCGCCCCGACGCCGGTCGCGGCTCCTGTGTGGCCGCGGCTCCCGAACCTCGCCCAGCATCTGGAGCGCGACTGGCAGGCGCCCGATCACGGCGAAATCGTCTGTCACTGCGAGATGGTCACGCGCCGCGAAATAGAGGCGGCGCTCGCGGGCCCTGCGCCCGCGCGCGACGCCGGCGGATTGAAGCGGCGCACCCGCGCCGGAATGGGACGCTGCCAGGGCTTCTATTGCCAGGGTCGCGTCGCGCAACTGACAAAGGGCCGCTTCGCGGCCCCGCTTGCCGACGGGCAGTGCAATGACAAGTGAACTTTCATCCTGCGACGTCGCCATCGTCGGCGGAGGACCGGCGGGCGTGGCCGCCGCCCTGGCGCTGCGCAAGCGCGGCCATTCGGTGACGATCCTCGAGCGCGAGGCGGAACTCGGCGGCGTGCCGCGCCATTGCGCCCATTCGCCGTTCGGCATGCTGGAATTCGGGCGCGTGTTGTTCGGGCCGGCCTATGCCCGGCGACTGGCCACCGAGGCGCAGGCCGCCGGCGTATCTACGCTGCTTCGCCATTCCGTCACGGCGCTCAACGCGGGCGGCAGGCTGGACCTCACCACTCCCGACGGGGTGCGACACCTCTCGGCCCGCCGCGTCCTCTTGGCGACGGGTGCCCGCGAGACGCCGCGTTCGGCCCGCCTCATCTCGGGCGACCGGCCGATCGGGGTGATCACGACCGGAACGCTCCAGCACATGGTCAATCTGGAGGGGCTGCGTCCGATGCGGCGCGCGCTCGTCGTCGGCACGGAGCTCGTCAGCTTTTCGGCCCTCCTCACCTGCCGGAGCGCCGGGATCACCCCCGTTGCGATGGTGGACGAAAGCCCGCGGCTGGTCGCGCGCAGCGTATTCGCGGCATATCCCCGGCTGACGGGCATCCCGCTGCATCTCGGGGTCAAGATCGTCGACATCCGCGGCGCCCACCGCGTCGAGGCGGTAACGCTGCAGCGGGCGGACGGGACGCAATTCGAGGTCGCCTGCGACGGGGTCATCCTGACCGGGCGCTTCACCGCCGAGGCGAGCCTGGCGCTCGCCAGTCATCTTGAAGTCGATCCCGGAAGCGGCGGACCGGTCGTGGACCAGTATGCCCGCTGCTCGGATCCCTCCTATTTCGCCGCAGGCAACATGCTGCATCCGGTCGAGACCGGAGGCTGGTGCTTCCGCGAAGGTCGACGCATCGGGCATCTGATCGCGGATGATCTCGCCGGTCGCCTGCCGGGAAGCGAAGGCGCGATCACGCTGAAGCCCGGCGCGAATCTACGCTACGTGCTGCCGCAACGCATTGCTTTCGGAGGTCCCAAGGGCTTCGGCGACATCCAGATCCGCGTCGCGCGCCCCGTTTCGTCGGGCCTGGTGATGGAATGCGCCGCGAAGGCGCTCTGGTCGCGCAAAGGCGCCGCCTTGCCCGAACGGCGCATTCTTGCCCCCTTGGCCGCGCTGGCCGACGCCAAGGCGGGATCAACCATAGTCGTACGAGCAAGAGAGGGCTGAATGCGCATTGCTGCGATCGACCAGGGCACTACATCGACGCGGGTTCTGGTCGCGGACGAGGAAGGCAGCCGCGAGATCCGCCACTCGGTCCGGCACGCCCAGCATTACCCAGAGTCCGGCCATGTCGAGCATCATCCGCGAGAGTTGCTGGCGAACATCCGCGCCTGCATCGCGGCGGCCGGCCCTGTCGATGCCATCGGCATAGACAACCAGGGGGAGAGCTGCCTCGCCTGGGATGCCGGGACACTGGAGCCGCTGTCGCCTGTCATCGTGTGGCAGGACAACCGCACCAAGGCAGCGATCGATCGACTGCGCGCTGAAGGCGTCGAAGAGATTACGCTGGAGCGCGCCGGGCTACCTCTCGACCCCTATTTCTCGGCATCGAAGCTGGGATGGATACTGAAGAACGTGCCGGCCGCGCGGGAAGCGCTGGCGGAGCGCAGGCTGCGCCTCGGTACGACCGACGCTTATTTCCTTGACTGCCTGACCGGGCGCTTCGTCACGGACCGCACGACGGCTTCGCGCACATCGCTCATGAACCTCGAGAGCGGGGAGTGGGATGCGGAGCTCTGCCGCATCTTCGAGGTGCCGCTGGAGTGCCTGCCCGAGATAGGCCTCACGGCCGGCGTCGTGCTCGGTGAGGCGGACGGTGTTCCGGTAACCGCATCGGTCGTTGACCAGCAAGCGGCGCTGTACGGTCACGGCTGCCGGCGTCCGGGCGATGCCAAGGTCACATTCGGCACCGGCGCCTTTGCATTGGCGATCACCGGCGATCGTATCGTGCGCGTTCCCGAGGCAGGCCTCCTGCCAACGGTTGCATGGGCTCTCCCAGAGGGCACGACCTATGCGGTCGAGGGCGGCGTGTACGATGCGGGCGCCACGGTGGAATGGCTGCGGCGCCTCGGTCTTGTGCATGATCTCGACACCGGCCTTTCCGGATTCGCAGAGGTTCCGGCGATCGAGCGCGGGCTGGCCTTCGTTCCCGCGCTGTCGGGTCTCGGTTGCCCGTACTGGGATCGTTCAGGTGCGGGGCTGTGGATCGGGATGGGGGCCGACACGACCTCGAAGGATCTGGTGCAGGCCGCGCTCGAAGGCGTGGCGCTGCGCACGACGGAGGTGCTGAGAGCGATCGACACGCACTTGCAGCGGCCCGTCGCGGCTTCGGTCGACGGGGGCTTGTCCCTCAACGCCTACTTCACGGACTTTCTCGCCAAAGCCTTGGGCCGCCGGATTCGAACGCGCCGCTTCGCCGAGCTTACCAGCCTCGGCTGCGCACAGTTGGCGGGGCTGGCAATCGGAGCCGTCCTGCCGCAGCCGGACGGGGCGGATTCGGAGCAGGCTCCTGAACTGGGAGGCGACAACACCTTCTGGCACGCCCGCTTCGCCGATGCGGTCGCCCGCTGCCGAAACTGGCGCTGACGGACTGTCAGCGCCTCAGAGGCCGCGAAAGACCCGGATCACTCCCACTCGATCGTGCCGGGAGGCTTCGAGGTCACGTCATAGACGACGCGGTTGATGCCGCGCACTTCGTTGATGATGCGGGTTGCGGTGCGGCCGAGGAAATTCATGTCGTAGGGGTAGAAGTCGGCGGTCATGCCGTCGACCGACGTCACGGCGCGCAGCGCGCAGACGAAGTCGTAGGTTCGGTAGTCGCCCATGACGCCGACCGTCTGCACAGGCAACAGCACGGCGAAGGCCTGCCAGATCGTGTCGTATAGGCCGGCCTTGCGGATTTCATCCAGGTAGATGGCGTCGGCCTTGCGCAATATGTCGAGCTTTTCCCGCGTCACGACGCCGGGGCAGCGGATGGCCAGGCCCGGACCCGGAAAGGGATGGCGGCCGATAAAGCGGTCCGGCAGGCCGAGTTCGCGGCCAAGCGCCCTCACCTCGTCCTTGAAGAGCTCGCGCAGCGGCTCGACCAGCTTCATGTTCATGCGCTCGGGCAGGCCGCCGACATTGTGGTGCGACTTGATCGTCACCGACGGGCCTCCGGAGAAGGAGACGCTCTCGATCACGTCAGGGTAGAGCGTGCCCTGGGCGAGGAAAGCCGGCGCCCCCTTGCCGTCCTCGGCGATCTTGCCTGCCTCGGCCTCGAACACCTCGATGAACAGCCGGCCGATCGTCTTGCGCTTCACCTCGGGGTCAGAGACCCCGGCAAGCTCGGTGAGGAAGAGATCCGAGGCGTTTACATGGACGAGCGGGATGTTGTAGTGGTCGCGGAACATCTTCACGACCTCGTCCGACTCGTTGAGGCGCAGCAGGCCGTGGTCGACGAAGATGCAGGTGAGCTGGTCGCCGATCGCCTCGTGGATGAGTACCGCCGCGACCGAGGAATCGACGCCGCCCGACAGGCCGCAGATGACCCGCTCGGTCCCAACCTGCTCGCGGATCTTCCGGATCATCTCGGCGCGGTAGGCCGACATCGTCCAGTCGGACTTCAGGCCGACGATCTTGTGCACGAAGTTCGAGAGCAGCTTCGCGCCGTCCGGCGTGTGCACCACCTCGGGATGGAACATGGTCGTGTAGTAGCGGCGGTCTTCGTCGGCAGCGATGGCGAAGGGCGCATTCTCAGAAGTGGCGATGACCTGGAAACCCTTCGGCAGCTCTGTCACCCGGTCGCCGTGGCTCATCCAGACCGGGTAGCGCTGGCCGACTTCCCAGAAGCCTTCGAAGAGCGGGCTCGCCGCCTTGATCTCCACATCGGCCCGGCCGAACTCGGCCGCATGGCCGCCTTCGACCTTGCCGCCGAGCTGGTGCGCGAGCGTCTGCTGGCCGTAGCAGATGCCAAGGATCGGCACGCCCGAAGCGAACACGGCCTCAGGCGCGCGGGGGCTGCCTTCGTCCGGCACGGAGGCCGGGCCGCCGGAGAAGATGACGCCCTTGGGCTTCAGCCTCTCGAAGGCCTGCGCTGCATTCTGGAACGGGTGGATTTCGCAGTAGACACCGGCCTCGCGGACGCGGCGCGCGATCAGCTGCGTGACCTGGCTGCCGAAATCGATGATGAGGATGCTGTCGGGGTGTGCGTCGTGCTTCATGGCGGGCGTTTAAAGAAAGAAGTGAGTCGGTGCAATGGCTTGCGCCAAATCCATGTCAAAGTGATTCATGCGCTTCGCAGCCTGATTCAACTGCCTTGCGCGGCCGATGAAGCAGGCTCTTCAAAGGCGGATCGTGCCGTCGGCAATTCCCGCCTCCAGCTTCTGCACCGCGTCGGCGAGCTTTTCATCGACGATGTGCAGATATTCCAGCCAATCGCCGATCTGATCGACGTCGGTATCGCCA
>Ga0233380_1001512_pt1 | contig 10329 bp, 11 predicted proteins | sample ElkDunMinimDraft_9_FD_191541 | JGI IMG/M metagenome (GOLD analysis project Ga0233380, IMG submission 191541) | Fecal eukaryotic communites from dung pellets of Tule Elk in California, USA - Elk Dung F36 | ecosystem: Host-associated > Mammals > Digestive system > Large intestine > Fecal | place... | reverse complement strand
ATTAAAGATTTTCTAAAATCAGGTTTACCAAAAGATTTTTTTTGCGCGACAGCGCCTAATAAACTATTATTTATTACAGTATCATTTACATTAACAGTTACAGTATCATTTACATTATCATTAACAGTTACAGCTTCGTTTGCTTCGTTTTGCTTAACAAATGAAGCATTTGCTTCGTTTGCTTCGTTTTGGTTGGTGGATTCTGCCCTCACTTCTCCGCTTTTTAACCCACCTTTTTTGCCTGCTTTTGATCTTTTATCTTTGATCAATTCATACTTCTTAAGGTCTCTTTTCAACTGCATTTTAATAGGCTCAAAAGCAATAGTGAGCAGTCTTTCAGATGCTTCAAATTCTGGATTTTCATCGTTTACATAGGAGAAAATATGTTTGATTAACCTACCTGCTTCATCATCTGAAAGTAGATTAAACTGTGTTTTCCAATCAGCATAAGCGACAAATGATTTTTTATCTTCGGCCATACTATAAGTTGTTTTCTTTATTTAATATTGCTATGTCGAACTTCTCAAGATGAACCTCAATTTTATGAAGCAAGTCCAATCTTTTAGCTTCTAATTCGGAATAATCCATACCATTAGATTTGAGTGCGTATATTGTAAATGCTACAAATTCTAATTCCTGATAAAGATGTTTTGTGATGGTGCAGAAATAATTATATCCCTCCATAAAATCAAAGTTAATCAAACTTGACAAACTATCTATTTTGTCAAGTTTTCGGTTAAATCAAATAGTGTAGGAATGTTTTGCTTCATTTCTTCAGCTTTCAAATAATTAGCACCATCTGACCAATAAATAGGATTTAATTCAATTCCTACACCCTTTCTTCCTTTTTGCACTGCAACCAGCGGAACGGTTCCAAGTCCTGCGAAATAATCAAGAATTGTATCTCCTGGATTACTCATTTGATCAATCACTCTTTCAACGATATCAATCTGAAAAGGACACACGTGCATTTCACGTCCCATACTCCATTGGGAGCCGTTTAAAGTTCGCATCCGTGTAATATCAGTCCAGACTTCATCCGACCAGCTTTGAGGCTGTAATAACATAAATCCAGGAGGTAACTTTCCTTGTGCTTCGACGTTTTCCGCAATTTGAACAACCTGCTCAAAATCCCAAACTTCTTCCAATGAATAGGTTTTAAAAAGTTTAAATATAGCATCCGATTCAAGCTTTGAGACCTCTTCAGGATTAAGGAGACGATCACCGCAACTACGTGTAAAGCCATGTGCATCCATCTGCCAACGTGCGCGTGAATATCCTTTGCTCCAATTTTTGTCTACTTTATTATATTCACGTTTCTGTTTTAATACAGGAATATCTGCAAACGCATTACTTGTATCGGTTGGTGCTTTACGGAACAAAAGCAAATATTCAGGCATCCCGACACCCATCTTGGAACCGTCTTTACATTGTTCTGTCCATCCTAAACGATAAGTTTGACTATTCTCACGTACTACATCTGTAACAATAGTTTTCATGCCAATATACGCAAATCCATGCTTAGTAAAATGATCAATGCACTTCATGTGCACAGGACTGACAGTTTGAAATCCTAAACCGTTGATTCCTCCAGGAACAATTCTATCCTTCACATGTATTGCACAGATCCTACCTGGCATCAACACTCGTAGTGCTTCAGGTGTCGAATAATCCATTTGCTTCCAGAATTCTTCACTGCTCTCACAATGTCCATAATCAGCATAATTAGGAGAATATTCGTATTGCATTTCAAAAGGTATAGAAGTAAGAATTAATCCAACGCTATCAGATTCAATCCTAGGCAACTCTTTTACATTATCATTATTGATATAATTATAGTTAGCACCTTTTACTTCAATTCTTTCAACACCCATTTTACGTGTTAACAACTGCGCCATTGCGGCTTGAGAAAGACCATATTTCTTTACTATTTCAATCATTTTATCTACCATTTTATTGTGTTGCTGCCATTTTCGTTCTAGCTGTTTTCTTATCTGACGTTCCGCCTCGGTGTATATCAAATCAATACATACATTTCCATTTTGTCCAAATCTTAAAAGCCTATGTATTGACTGTATAAAGTCATTAAACTTAAATCCTATACCAGCATAGATTGCCCAGCTACAAAATTTCTGAAGATTGGTACCTGAACCAAGCATTGAAGGCTTTGCTGCTATTTGAGCAAGTTCGCCGCATGAGAATTGCTGTACAATATCCTCACGGATTTCTAATTGCTGTTTTCCGAATACTGACTTTGATTCAGGGAAAAGCTTTTCGATTGCTTTGCGTTCTGATTCTAGATCGTGCCAAAGGATAACATGTTTATTAGAATCTTGATCATGTAAGTCTTTCATCTTCTGAATACGTTGATGTAAACTCCTTTGTTTCTCTTTAGCGGATCCTTCAAGACCTATTGCGGATTCTTGAAACGCTTTGTATTGTCCATTTTTTTCAGTTCCAGCAGTTGTATGATCAGTTGGAATTTCATGCCAACGAACTTGTAAAGGAGGGAGATTATAACCTATATCATCATTTTCATTACCTGTTAAATCTGAAGGTTTAGATACAAATAGAGCCCATGAAGCAACCCATAACCAAAACTCTTCTTCTTTATGCGCATAAATAGTAAGCTTATCAGCTTTTGTGCTGTCACGTTTAAAGAATCTTGTTTTTGCTTGTGATACATCCATAATACCCAGAAAATCAGCATAAGCAAGTAGTTCAATATAATCATTTGGTGAAGGTGTTGCAGTTGCTACGAATCGATATTTTACTATATTCACACCACGTCTATTACCGTGAACACCCTCGTCACCGGTAAACAATCGCATGAACTCACGAAAGGTTTTAGAACCTCCTAGACCTCTCAAGATAGAAGCTTCATCAAGACTAACCGCATCGAATAACCTAGGGTCTAATTTGCCATCACGAACAGTTTCATAGTTGGTAATATAAATCCCCATTTCCTCACATTCTTCAATTGTACGAATGAATTTAGGTCCTGATGCCCATCCAAGAATATTAACTGCATCTTTATTAAATTCTGCTCGAACGCCTAAAGGTGCAATGATTAATCCCCTCCCTCCTGTTTTAGTAAGCATGACACGAATAGTTTCCAGCTGCGTAACAGTCTTATGTAAACCAAAACTAGCAAAACAAGCTCTTCGACCTCCTTCCACAAGCCATTTGACCATCAGTTTATTATGTGGTTTGAGTGCTGGATTTATTTCGGACATATCACACGAAAAACCATCAGGTTGAGCAAGCCTTATTTTAGATTTCAAAAAGTCATCATATTCCAAACTTGCCGTTTTGTCAAGTTTTTGAGCGTTTTTTTTCATACTACCCCCCAATTTTGAATAAAATATCTTGTAAACTTATTCCTGGATTAAGCTCAATGATATGTTCAATAATTGCTTTCCATTTCTTTTCAGGTGTTTTTGAAAGACGTGTTAAAAGTCTATTATTAGCTGCTTCGATTTTATCAATTTCAGTTTGACGCTCTTTTATTCTATGCATAAAAAACTTACAGAAATTCATATGCTTTTTATAGCGTATTAACTGTGTTTCCTCGAATCTGACCCTGTTATTATCGAAATCTAATTGCACCTCAGATTGCCAACGGTTCAACTGAATGTCATCGTTACAATGATCAACATCATCAAGAGAAAATCTACCATAATAATCTTGCGGTTTAGAGTTTACAGCTGTAAATTCTCTCTTTTGCTCTTTTGAAGCTTCTTTTTTAAAAAATTTTTCAAACATGATTTTATAATTTAAGTTTTATGCTACCAATTTTAATAACTCTATTCCTTCCGCTTCAGTCCATGCTCTAACCACATGAGGTACGACAGAATTACCAATAAATTTCTTTTGATCAGATTGATTACCATACAATTTATAATCCGCAGGAAATCCCTGGATAAGCTTTAATTCTGACACTTTAAGCATTCGCATTTTGATATCTGAGATTCCATACAATGCCATAAATTCTTTAATCTTGATCATTGTTTCCGAATCACTTTCATAAATTTCGATTCTAACATTAGGATCTAAATTGTATTGAATAAAATACAATGGAGCTTTATCTTGTCTAGCGATAATTGTTGCGCACGGTTGCTCAATATGCATTGTATGCCCACCATGTGAAGGATTGTAAATAAACCCCTTTGCAGTCATTAATGCATGCTTATCCGATGTCATAATTGTGCCAGCTGGTTGATCGATTGACTGATGATTGTGAGCTCCTGAATACTGCTTGTCTAGCCAATGAGCCTGAATCAAAGAGAATCGATCTTTAGTCGGTATTGTGTCTAATGGTTCGTTTATTGATTCGCAACCTTTTTCATTGCCATAGTATTTGGTTAGAAATGCTGGCACGACATTAACCAAAGCTTGATTAGCTGCAGTGGTGATGGTAGCTAATGGATTGTCAATAGAGGCTATTTTATTCATCGGTCTACCTGAAAAATATTTTGCAATGAAGGATGTTTTAGCCAATGCTAATCTACCTTGACAGGCTATTGTTGGCAAAGGGCTATCTACAGATTGAGCTGCAACTTTACCCTGACGATTCATTGAATTATATTTTACAACAAAAGAATCTTTACCTCCAGCCACTTCTTTAATCAATCCTGCATAAATTCTTTTTAATGAATTTTCAACTAATGGCTTTTTACGATTAAAAATACTTTCGCCCTCATCTTCGAAATCAAGAAGATCCTTAACAGCTTTCCACTTTTGTAAACCAGTGCCAAATAGATCTACTTTACTATTGCCTTTTTTGGAGTGCGTTGGCTGTGGCCAAACAATAGGTAAACCATCTTTCGCAAAGCAGCCAAACAATCTATTTCGTGAAGTGTAAGCCCCATAATCAGCACTATTCATTTCTTTCCATTCATCGCGGTATCCGAATGAATTGATGTGATTTCTCCATCTTAGCCAATCTTGACCAGAACGCATGCTAATCGGTTTGCCATTTTCGTTTAGTGGCCCCCATGACATGAACTCTACAACGTTTTCGATTTTTACATAATCAGGATCAATAGCTGTTACATATCTATCCAAGTGTTCTACTATCTGCATCATGTGATTGACCACCTTTTGCTTTACTGAAATTGGTGCATTCTAAAGATGCCCATAGTACAATTTTAGCCCATGGATAAAGTTTTCGATATGCTTTTACAATTTCTTGAAGTGGCAATAATTCTAGAGTGCGAATATCCTCTTCAAAATGGTAAACTTCTGGGTGATTTTCCCAATGTGAACGTATTGCTTTATGATCATGGTTTACGCAAGCTGCTATAATAGCAATAGGATTTCCATGTTTGTCTTTAGCTTTTGCATATCCAGTGGTTGTACCTCCAGCACCACAAAATAAATCCACGACAATGTATCTAATTGCTTCTGGATTCATTACTGTTTGAGGGGTGAAGGGTTTATGTTGTAGTATCAATGCTGAAATCATAATACATCCTCCACCTCTTCCCTTTCAGGAGCAATATCTAATACCTTGATAATTCCATTATCTGAAATAGTAATTGGTTTAATATTCAATGTTTCAAGCAACTCCCTTCTTTCCTGAACCAATTTCAAAGCGTCATGATTAGATTTTCTTGCTTTGTCAAGTACCTTATCAAAGAATGCTACTTGCTCCGATAATTTTTGATAACTCACCTTAGTACCTGAAATACGGATTGCTTCCTGATAAATTTCGCTTTCAGGTTTAACACAAAGACTTGCTAGGCATTGAAATAATCCATAAGTTATATCTTCAAATTGGTCGTGAGATTTATCCATTACAAAACGGATCTTTGCTTTTTGATGAAGATTTTCAGCAGTTTTAATACATTTTTCAAGATCCTTTTTGAAGTCCAAAATAGATGGTACGTGCTGATTTTTATCTATCTCTTTGAGTTCACGTATTAAGGGCATTAAATGTTCAAAAGCGGCATATTGCGCAACTCCTAAAGCATTGATAAATACTCTCAACGCTTCTACCATAGACTTTTGAAGTTTTAAGACTTTGTCTCTTTTTAAATTTACATTTGGTTGTAATGACAAACTTTCCATATCGTCAAGTTATTGGTTAAATAAATTAGCGAAACTATCGACAATGCTAGTTTCGGTTGTATCTTCTGTTCCCGTTACAGTATTTGCGATCTCTCGCTTTTTCTGAATTAAATCATAGTTCCATTCATCGATAGTTTCTCTACCTAGAAAATAAGTACACATCACGTTATTATGCTGACCCATCCGATAAAGTCGATCTTCTGCCTGATCCATGATTGCTGCGTGCCATCCGAATTCTATGAAACAAACATTCGTTGAAACTTCTTGCAATCCGTTTACCCCTACTCCACCAGCTTTAAGATTCAAGACGATTACATCAACATTTTCATTGCTTTTGAATGCATCGACAGAATTTTGCTTTTGTACAGCATTTTCAGCGCCCGTTAATCGAACGGATCGAGGAAACTCCTTTTGTACAGCGTTGACAATTTCAGTTAGATTACAGAAAACAACTACTTTTTGTTGCTGATCAATTAAATCCTGAATGAAAGCAAAAGCATCTTTTAATTTACCTCGAGCAGAAATGTTTTTAAGTATTCCAATACGAACCATCACCTCACCCTTCATAGACTGCTGTATCTTTTCATCTGAAGCATTTTTGTATTGCTTCATGTACTTTTCAAGATCATTTAATGCCTGATTATATTCTACTCGAGATTCCTTGTTAAGATCACATAGTATAACTTGCCTTGATTTATCAGGAAGATATTTCTTGACTTCAGGATCTGTTTTGTTTCTACGGAAAAAGCAAGTTTTGTTAAGTACAAAATTCAACTCTTTTAGATTTGAAGCTCCGCGCGGACCAGAACAATAATGATCAACAAAATGCTTATATCCTCCGATCTCGACCATCCTATTCATAATACCCAGCTGAGCAATTAAATCATTTGGCTTATTGATCAATGGTGTACCAGTTAATAAGAAAATCGTTTCTTTACCAACAGAAATACCTTTGGAAATCTTACTGGCCATTGTAGAAACAGCTTTGACTTTGTGGCTTTCATCAAAAATAATTGACTTATAAAAGTCTAATGCTTTCTTTCGAAAATGATAATGTTTCAAAGTCGCTTTTTTCTTTTTCCCTGTTTTGGCATCTATTCCAGGATCATCAATCGACTCAACGAAATACTTCTTTAAGCTCTCATAGTTGACAATGAAGAACTGTGCTAATCCAGTTCTAAAAAACTCTTGGTAAGTATTTTTTACACCATCTGAAAGAACAATCGCTTTGCGATGTACTGTTTGCTCTATTTCTCGCTTCCAATTTTCCTTTACAGCAGATGGACAAACTATCAAACATGGATATGCTGCTTTTCCTAATTGGTGTAAAGCTTCAATGGATGCTATAGCTTGAAAGGTTTTTCCTAAACCCATATCATCCGCAAAAAACAATCGTTGCTTTGAAATTGCGTAAGCAATACCAGTTTCTTGATAAGGTCTTGGTTGACGCTTCAAAGGGATTTTAATCTCCAGTTCTGGAAGTGGTGGAATCTTAAAATCTTGAACAATTTCATTTACATGCTTGTGTCCAAATTGCAAATTATGTACTTTACAGAACCGCTCAACTTCATTGCGATATTTTGTAGGTACAAGCCATGATTTATCGTTGTAATCGAACTTTCTTTCTGGAAGTTCTTTTACGGCGGATACCACTTTAGGCATATAGCGAAATTCTATTTTAAAGAAATTTCCTACAGTAACTGCACTACCTATTGACATTACTTAGTTTCTCCTTTCAGTTTGTTGGTGTCGTAACTAATTTTACAACCGGTGCACATGGGCTGAAACATATTAATCTGCCCTTTACGCTCCATTGGTATGTGTTTTGGTATTTGTTGCCCCCAATCCCAACCATGTTTTTGTGTAACTGCTTTTCTTAAAGCATCCATTTGTGTTCCCCAAACTGGATAGAAATATTTAGCTTCGTTGTAATCCCCTTCATTCTGCATTGATCCGCACATGCATTCACCACTACGGCATAGATTTACACTTACAGGATTTCGTTTGCAACCATATCCATCTATTAGGTCGATAGTTTGAGGTTTATCAAATTCATTGATTATATTCACCCAAATATCATTTCCCTGAGCCTTAATAGGATTGGCCATAGTTTTTTTACGGCGTTCGCTTTCATTTCTTCTTGCACCATTAATGAATAGAATAGGGTAATTTCTACGTCCTTTTCGGATATTGTGACTTACAACACGTTTAAAGTGATTATGCTTTAGTAGATTATAGGTGAATGCATGTGCTTGACTCCCTGTTCCAAAGAATCCTTTGCGCATTACATACTCAACATAGGCATCCCCAGCATCAGCAATAAGATATTTATCACCAAAGCTATTTGCTTGTCTGATGGCAAATTCGGTGGTTTCATTAATTCCTGTGCGTGTCCATCCATGAATAACAAAATCGATTTTTACATCAAGTAATCTTGTCATTATATAAGCAGCTAGACTATCATCACCACCACTAAGCATCATCACAATTGCTTTGGGTTTAAAATCAATAATTGCCTTGCGTATAATTTCCGCGTGAAATGGTATTAAATCGTTGTTTTCCATTTTTCAATCATTTAAATTTTCAAATTCCGTTATCCCCTCTAACTCTAATATCTGTACAGTTATGGAAGGTGGTAGGTAATTTCTCATTCCGTAATATTTGAATTGATTAATGATTCGATTTTTGATTCAAACAAATTAAGCTCCTCATTAAGTACTCCTGTATAGTATCCATCCATACAGTCTAAAAGACCGCGAGAGCAATTGTCACCATATATTATATTGTTAGCTAGTTTTAAGGCCTCCACCAGCTCGGCATTCTTCTCTCTCAATACCATTATCTCGGTTAATAAGGTGTTTTCCATAGATTCTTTCTATTTAGGTGATACTACAAAGCTTCTTAACTGCACGTCCTTATCTGAAATATTAAGATTAAATCCATGTTTAATAACAATTTCCAGAGCATGAGAATATGCAGAATCAAGATCCGTTACCCTTACTTCATAACCGTTTTTATATGGTCTAAAAGTCCCATAGCCTAATAGTTTCTCAAACTTTTCAGCTTCAATTTGAAAACTTGACGACTTTTCCATTACGTCAAGTTTAAAGGTGTAACAATTGAATGATCAAGCTTCGTAGAAGGAAAATGAGCAGAAATTTCAGCACGGACAAACTTTCCAATACTATCAGCTAATGGAGCTTTTTTAATAGTTTCAGTAGGTACATCTTTATATAAGTATGTGCCACCGTTTTTGAACTGAACAAAGAAATTCTGAGTGTCCTTTCCTTCTTCAGGAAAATATCCACAAAAGTCTACATTGCTTGAAGGCAATTTAAATACTGCATAATTTTCGAAACGTTCGTCTACCTGGTAGTCGATTTCGTTAAATGTTAGTTTTTTCATTTGAAGTTATTTCTAATTATGGCGAATTCGCCTTATTTGTGGAGAACAACGGATTCGAACCGTTATACCGTCATCTTTGGCTATAGAATGGCATCACATAAGATTAAATCATATGCAGGTAATCCCTAGTGCAATTTTACTGTCGTATTATTTATCAAATCGTACGCATTGGATAAATGGAACCCATGTTCCTTAAATTCCCCATCCTTTTAACTTTAGCGTTTTATTTTACCCTGATAATCTGCTTGTAAGAACGAGTCCTGAACGTTAAAAATTCAGTTAATTAATTATTATATTCTTGCAGTTAGGTAATGAGAAAGCTTTACTTATGGCTTCCTCAAGACTTAAAAGCGTGAACATTCGTTTTGTGTAGAAGTCTAAAAAATAACTTCTTTCAATTCTGTAAAATGATGTTGGACTATCCTTAACTATTTTACGAATAATGTATGTTGCCATAACATAGGAATTAGAAATTCATATCTTCTGAATCACCTGCACTTTCCTCCTCTTGATCAAACAAATCTAGTTGAGCGTCTGGAGCCATCTTACCATCAACATATTTCAAAGCCTCTTCATTACAATGATTAATCATACCCCGTAATTCGAAAGAATTTTCATAGGTATCTTCATTGTCAGAACCTTCAAATTTTGTGAATGGAGAATTAAGATTCAATGGAGCTCCACCCTTTCCAAACCGAGTACCCGTAAGTGTCACGCCTTCATGAATATCAGAACCTCCAACAGAATAGCTATTAACACGATATTTTGATAAGGCTTCCTCATTATCTTCAAGATCATAATAGCTTATATTTTGAGCTTCTACTTGATCACATAAAATTGCTAAATGTGAAC
>Ga0233380_1001507_pt1 | contig 10362 bp, 9 predicted proteins | sample ElkDunMinimDraft_9_FD_191541 | JGI IMG/M metagenome (GOLD analysis project Ga0233380, IMG submission 191541) | Fecal eukaryotic communites from dung pellets of Tule Elk in California, USA - Elk Dung F36 | ecosystem: Host-associated > Mammals > Digestive system > Large intestine > Fecal | place... | reverse complement strand
TGGTCGCGGGACACGCCCGACCTGCGCGTCTACGCGCTGGCGCCCGACAACGCGGCGCTGCTCGATTCGCTCGGCGCCTGGGGCCCGGTGCGGCAGGCGCGCGCCCATCCCTACCGGCGCATGCACGTGTGGGACGCGGGCGCCGGCGAGCCCCTGGTATTCGATGCCGATTCGCTGGCCCGCACGAGCCTGGGCTGGATCGTCGAGCACGGCCTTCTGGTCGATGTGCTGTGGGAGCGGCTCGAGCAGGCCGGGGTCCGGCTGCATTGCCCGTCCGCGGTCGAGGCCCTGGAGCAGGATGGCGACGGCGTGCGCATGCGCCTGGACGACGGCGGCCGCGTCGCGTCGCGGATCGTCGTCGCGGCCGATGGCGCCGCTTCGCGCCTGCGGGCCCTGGCCGGGATCGCGGTGGACGGCCACGACTATGCGCAGCGCGGCGTGGTCGCCTATGTGCGCACGGCGCAGACGCACGCCGATACCGCCTGGCAGCGTTTCCTGCCGACCGGGCCGCTGGCCCTGCTGCCCTGCGCCGACGGCAGTTGTTCGATCGTGTGGACCTTGCCGGACGACGAGGCGGCGCGCGTTCTGGCGCTGGACGACGCGTCGTTCGGCCGCGAAGTCACCAGCGCCTTCGCGGCCAGGCTCGGCGAGATCGAGCCGGTCAGCCGGCGCGTCGCATTCCCTCTGCGGCGGCAGCTGGCGGCCAGCCAGCAGCAGGGCCGGGTGCTGGTGGTCGGCGATGCAGCGCATGCCGTGCATCCGCTGGCCGGGCAGGGCGTGAACCTGGGCCTGCGCGATGTCGCGGCGCTGCGCGACAGCGTGCTGGATGCGCGCGATCGCCGCGGCAGCTGGGATTCGATGCAGCGGCTCGCGCGCTGGGCGCGCACGCGGCGCAGCGACAACGCGGTCGCGGCCTACAGCTTCGAAGCCATCAACGGGCTGTTCTCCAACGATGCGGTGCTGCCGACCCTGCTGCGCGGACATCTGCTGGGCGCGGCGGGCCGCCTGCCGCCGGTGCTCGAACTGTTCTGGCGCCGCGCCGCGGGGCGCTGACCGGCCCGCCTCAGTGGGTCGCGCCCGCGGGCGCACCGCGCAGCCGCTGCACCAGGGTCACCACGCCCACCACCGCCGCGCCGGCGGCGATGCCCACCGCCGCGTTGATCAGCGTGGGCGTCAGTGCGCCCAGCACCACGCCAACTCCGGGCACCTGCGTGGCCTCCACGGCCGCGTCGCCGATCCATTCGCTGATCGCGTGGAAGCCATGGGTGAGGATGCCGCCGCCCACCAGGAACATCGCCGCGGTACCCGCCACCGCCAGGCCCTTCATCAGCCACGGCGCAGTGCGCAGGATCCCGGTGCCCAGCGCACGCGAAACGCCGCCGACCCCGCGGCTCAGGTACAGGCCCAGGTCGTCGAGCTTGACGATGCCGGCCACCAGCCCGTACACGCCCAGCGTCATCAGCGCCGCGATCCCGGCCAGCACGCCCAGCTGCACGCTGAAGGGCTTGTCGGTCACCGTGCCCAGCGCGATGACGATGATCTCGGCCGAGAGGATGAAGTCGGTGCGGACGGCGCCCTTGATCTTGTCCTTTTCCGCAGCGACCAGTTCCGTGTCGGGCCGCGCCAGTGCAGCGGCATGCGCGACATGGTGGGCGGCACGCGCATTGCGGCTTTCCAGGAACCGGTGCAGCAGCTTTTCCGCGCCCTCGTAGCACAGGAACAGGCCGCCGGCCATCAGCAGGGGCGTGACCAGCCAGGGCAGGAAGCTGCTGATCGCCAGCGCCGCCGGCACCAGGATCAGCTTGTTGCGGATCGAGCCCTTCGCCACCGCCCACACCACGGGCAGTTCGCGGTCCGCGCGTACGCCGCTGACCTGTTCGGCGTTGAGCGCGAGGTCATCCCCCAGCACGCCGGCGGTCTTCTTGGCCGCCACCTTGGTCATCACCGACACGTCGTCGAGGATGGTCGCGATGTCATCGAGCAGGACGAGCAGGCTGGAAGCCATGGGGACAGCCGGAATCGGGGATGGGCGATTGTAGGGGCTGGCGCGTCGCCCGGAGGGTGAGGGCGGTCGCCGCCCGCGCCGGGTGCGGACGCATCAGCCGCGACCGGGAGCCCCCGGCCGCCGGGGCAGGTCAGCGTCGCGCGGAGTATTCGCCGCGGTCGATGCGGCCATCTGCCGCCGCGGTCGATGCCGTCGAACCGGCTGGCGAGCGCCGGTTCGGCCGCGGCCTCCGCGCGCGACAGCACGCCGTCGCCGTCTGCGTGGAACTGGCGGAAGGCCCTGCTGGCCGCGACCAGGACCGGGTCGTCGGCGTGGCTGAGGACGGTCACGACCGGCTCTGGCGCGGCGGACGTCCGGGCAGGCGTCGGCGGCGGGGACCCGAGCGGCGCATCGATCGCCGCGACGGCGGCGCGGGTAGACACCACCGCCCCGGCCGCGGCCCGCGCGGCCATCACGTTGGCGGCCTGCGCCGCCTGCTGACGTTCGCCTCCGCCTGGGCCTCGACCGGCTGCGCGGTGCCGCCGTGGGCGATCGCGCGGGCGCTGTCGGCGTCATTGGCCGTGTCCGCGGCGCCTGCGCGGATGCCGTGGCGCGCAGTGCCACCTGCCGGACGTGGTCGCCGGCGCTGGCCTCGCCCGCGGCCGTCAGCGCCGGTGCCCGGCCCGCCGCTCCCGCGCGGCGGCCTCTCGGGCGATCCGTGCCACCTCGCGCGCGCCGCGCGCCTGTTCGTGTGCGCGCTCGTTCGTGACGTCGCTGGCGACCCTGGCGGCGTCGCCATCCGGTCTCTGCGCGCCCGCCGCGCCCATCGACAATGCCAACGCCGTGGCCAGCAGGCGCCGCTGCGGCGCGTGTCCCATCATTGGCCGCTCGCGGGCGGTGACCGGTCGCATGCTCGGGGCGGGTCGATCACGCAGGCGTCAAACGGCCCGCCTGCGCGGTGCAGCAGGCGGGGTTCAGTTGCCCGGCCTGCGCATGGCCAGGACGGTGATCTCCTCCCGGTCATGGTAGAGCTGGCGCGCGCGCACCGTCACCGGCACCGCGGCCGCTTCCGCGAAGGCCTCCAGGCTGCGTTGCGTTTCCAGCCAGCGCTTCTTCATCGGCAGCTTGAGGTTGAAGATCGACTGCCGGCACCAGCCCTCGCGGAACCAGTCGCCCATCCGGCGTGCGACCCGGGAGGGCTGCTCGACCATGTCGCAGACCATCCAGTCCAGGGGGCGCGAGGGCTGCCAGCGGAATCCGTCGGCGCGCAGGTGTTCGACCAGGCCGGTGTCGAACAGATGGGCGCGCAGCGGGCCGTTGTCGATGGCGGTGACGCGCAGGCCCTGCCGTGCGAGGACCCAGGTCCATCCGCCCGGCGCGGCGCCCAGGTCGGCAGCGGTCATGCCCTGGCGCAGCAGCGCGTCGCGCTGCGCCGGGTCCAGCAGCACGCGCAGGGCTTCCTCGAGCTTGAGCGCCGAGCGCGACGGGGCGTCGGCGTGCAGCTTCAGGCGCGGCACGCCGAGCGGCCAGGGTGAGGTGGCCGCAGGATCGGCGCTGGCGAGCAGGGCATGGTCGCCGGCCAGGAAACACACGTGCAGGCGCGGCAGCGACGCATCCTCGACCGGACTGAGCAGGCCACGCTTGCGCAGGGCCGGCCGCAGCGCGTTGCCGAAGCTGCGCGCGAGTCCGGACAGCGGCTTGCCGGTGTCCGAATCGGGATGCTCCACCCACAGTGCGCCGTAGCGCGGCGCCCGGCCCGCGTCGGCCGGCATCGCCGCCTCGATCGCCTCGAGCATCGGTGCGATCCGGTCCTTCGGGTCCAGGCCGCGCAGTTCGGCGAACAGCGCCAGCGACTGGCGGGCGAACACGAGCGATCGCCATGGCAGCCTGCGCGCCATCGATGCGTCCTGCCCGAGGAACAGGACATAGCCGTCGCCGCGGTTGGCGCGGGCATAGCCGGCAATCCCTGCCTCGGCGGCGCGGTCGCCCAGTTCGGCGGCGAGGTCGGGCTCGAAGCCGGCGCGGCAGTAGCACAGCAGGCCGGTCATGGCGCGAGCGGTCGCCCGCCGCGGACGGGGGCGTGCGCGGGCGCCGGCCGGGCGATGCGCCCGGCCGCCGCGACAGACTCAGTAGTGACCGGCATTGGACTGTCCATAGCGGCGCAGCACCTCGCAGGCCGCGTCGCGGTGGATGTCGCGCACGACCTCGATGCCGCGGCGCTGCAGTTCCCCGACCCAGTCCGCCGGCAGCGGACCCTCGTCGAACGGCGTCAGCGCCTCGACGTCCTGCGAGCGCGCGCCGATCAGCAGGCGGTCGATGCCGGCCCAGACGGTCGCGCCATAGCACTGGCAGCACGGCTGGGCGGAGGTCGCGAGCACGAAGCGGCCGATGACCTTGTCGTCCAGGTCGCGGTTCAGGCGCGCGCGCTGCAGCCGCTGCTGGGCCAGCATGTAGGCCATGGCCTCGGCGTGCGCGACCGAACAGTTCTGCGGGAGCACGCGGTTCACGCCGACCGAGACGATGCGGTCGTCATCGGCGTTGAACACCGCCGCGCCAAACGGGCCGCCGCTGCCGGCGTCCACGTTCCTGCGCGACAACTCGATCGCGAGCGCGACCTTGGCCTCGTCGCCGGGATACGCACGCGCGACATCGACGTGTTCGTGCACCCATGCCGGCAGGGTGAGGTGGACCTGGGCGTACAGCATCAGCGGTCCACCGGCAGCGCGGCGCCAGCGGCCTGGCAGCGGTTCTGCACGCAGTCGCAGGCCTCGATTTCCTGCCAGCCGCAGACCGAGGCCATGCCGTCGCGCTCGCATTGCGCGCGTACGGCCTGCGCATCCACGGCGGCGTTCGCGTTGACGCAGGCGGGGTAGTAGCCGCAGCAGTTGCCCACGTTGCGGACCGCGCAGTCGCTGGCCACCTTGCACGAGGCGTCGGGCACGGCGGGCGTCGTCCCGGGCAGCGCCGGCGTTGTCGCGGCCGGTGCCTGGGGGGGAGAGGCCGTGGCCACGTCCGCGCGCGGCGCGCACGCGGCGAGCAGCAGGGCCAGGCCTGCGGCGAGCAGCAGGGACAGGTGCGGGCCCGCCATGTCAGGCCTTGGCCGCCCAGGTGTCGCGCAGCGAGACGCTGCGGTTGAACACCGGCGACTCGCTGCGGTGATCGACGCGGTCGGCGACGAAGTAGCCCAGCCGCTCGAACTGGAAGGACTGCTCGGGTGCGGCCGTGGCCGCGGCCGGCTCGACATAGCCGCGCACGCTGCGCCTGGAGTCGGGATTGAGATGGTCGCGATAGCTCTTGCCTTCGCTCTCGTCGTCCGGGTCCGGCACCGAGAACAGCCGGTCGTAGAGCCGGATCTCCGCGGCCACCGCGTGCGCCGCGCTGACCCAGTGGATCGTGCCCTTGATCTTGCGGTTGGCGCCTTCCATGCCCGGCCGCGACTCCGGATCGAGCCAGCCACGCAGCTCGACGATGTTGCCGTCGGCGTCCTTGACCACCTCGTCCACGCGGGCGATGCCGGCGCCGCGCAGGCGCACTTCGCCGCCGGGCACCAGGCGCTTCCAGCCCTTGGGCGGCACCTCGGCGAAATCCTCGCGCTCGATCCACAGCTCGCGCGAGAACGGCACCTCGCGCGTGCCGAAGGACTCGTCCTTGGGATGGTTGGAGAACGACAGGGTTTCGGTGTGTCCTTCGGGCAGGTTGGCCAGTACCAGCTTCAGCGGGTCGACCACCGCCATGCGCCGCGGGGCGGACGCGTCGAGGTCCTCGCGCAGCGCGCCTTCGAGCACCGAGAAATCGATCGTCGAGTTCTGCTTGCTGATGCCCACCCGGTCGACGAACAGGCGCAGCGCCGCAGGCGTGTAGCCGCGGCGGCGCAGGCCCTGCAGGGTATACATGCGCGGGTCGTCCCAGCCGTCGACCAAGCCGTCGGCGACCAGCTGGGTGAGCTTGCGCTTGCTCATCACCGTGTAGTTGATGTTCAGCCGCGAGAACTCGATCTGGCGCGGCCGGGCGGCCACATTGGGCAGGCCCTTGTCGAGCAGTGGCTGCAGCAGCGCCGGGGAGCCGGCCAGATCGACCTTTTCCACGCACCAGTCGTACAGGGGGCGGTGATCCTCGAACTCCAGCGTGCACAGCGAGTGGGTGATGCCTTCGACCGCGTCGCCCAGGGCGTGGGCGAAGTCGTACATCGGGTAGATGCACCAGCCGGCGCCTGCGATCGGGTGCGGCATGTGCTTGATCCGGTACAGGGCCGGGTCGCGCAGGTTGATGTTGCCGCTGGCCATGTCGATCCTGGCCCGTAGCGTGCGCGCGCCGTCGGCGAACTCGCCCGCGCGCATGCGCCGGAAGAGGTCCAGGTTCTCCTCGACACTGCGGTCGCGGTAGGGCGAGTCGCGCCCCGGAGCGGTCAGGCTGCCGCGGTATTCGCGCACCTGCTCGGCCGAGAGGTCGCAGACGAAGGCATCGCCCTGCCGGATCAGCTTCTCGGCGGCCAGGTAGTAGACCTCGAAATAGTCCGACGCGTGGCGCAGTTCGGCCCAGTCGAAGCCCAGCCAGCGCACGTCGTCCTGGATGGCCCGGACGAACTCGGGGTCTTCCCTGGCGGGGTTGGTGTCGTCCAGGCGCAGGTTGCACGCGCCGCCGAACTCCTCGGCGATGCCGAAGTCCAGGCAGATCGCCTTGGCATGGCCGATGTGCAGGTAGCCGTTGGGTTCGGGCGGGAAGCGGGTGCGGATCGCGCCGTGCTTGCCGCTGGCCAGGTCCTCGCGGACGATCTGGCGGATGAAATCCTGGCGGGTGGGGGCGGATTCGGGAGTCGGCGGCAGCCCGGCGGAGGCCGGTTCGGGAGAGGTCATGACGCGCATCAGGGGAAAAACGCCAGTGTAGCCGAGCGTCGGCTCCGTCCCGAGCCCTGCGGGGCGTCGAGGGGACGGGGGGGCGGTCCCGTTGCCGTCGCGGCCGGCACGATGCTTGCTTATCCTTGGTGGACGCGCACGGTGCGCGGGCAGGAGCCGGCATGCACGCCGTCCGACATGCGATCGCGAGATCCGTTCCCCGTCGCGGCCGGCGGCCGCGACCATGCGGTCGTGGAGGTGGGAACTGAGCGTTTCAACCGACACCGGCTCGCGCTACGAGGGACTGATCGCGGTCTGTCTGGCGCTGCTGCTGGGGCTGCTCGCGGTCGCCGCGGCCGGCGGCCTGCCCCATGCCCAGGGTGTGCCCGTCGAACAGGCGCCGCTGTCGGGCGTGGACGCGGCAGCATCGCGGCAGTCCTCGCAGCGGCTGCGCTTCGACCTGCCGCCGCCGGCCGACGGATCGCGCTGGGTGGTGCGCCTGGAACGCGATGCGCTCGATGCGGTCTGGCTGCAGCGGGGCCAGTGGCGCAGCCCGACCCTGGACTTCTTCGCACCGGGCCAGGACGTGGGCGCCCTGCCCAGCAGTTTCCTGTTCCCGCTGCCGGCCGACTGGCAGGGACCGGTGGAACTGGAACTGCATGCCACCGGCAGCGCGCGTCGCACGCTGCGCCCGGAAGTGATGGATCTGGGCCAGGCCATGCGCCTGGAGCAGTACGGCGTGGCCGCCAGCGCGATGATCTACGCCAGCCTGTTCACCATCGGCCTGCTGGCGCTGGCCCTGTACTCGGCCGCGCGCGACCGGATGTTCCTGGGCTTGTTCGGCTTCACGCTGGGCGTGCTGGTCACGCTCTCGGCCGGCAACGGACACCTCTACCAGATCCCGGGGCTGCGCCTGTTCGCGTTCTGGCGTGGCCAGGGCGTGATCGCCCTGTCGCTGCTGCTGTGCGCGGCCTGGCTGCAGATCCTGCTGCGGTACGCGGGCGAGGCGCCCGGCGAGCGGCGCTGGAAGCCGCTGGTCGATGCCATGTCGCTGGCGCTGGCCGCGCTGGCGGGACTGTGCCTGCTCAACCTGGCCTCGCTGGTCTGGATGATCGAACAGCTGCAGACGGTGCCCTACCTGCTGACCCTGCTGGTGAGCATCGCCCTGCTGGTGGAGGCCGGCAGGCGCCGCGTCCCGATGGCCTGGGCGCTGGCGGCGCTGGTGCTGCTGACGCTGGCCGGCGTGGTGGTGGCCGAGCTGGCGACGCGCGGCCACCTGCTCGACACCGTGGCGGTACGTTATGGCTACCAGCTGGCGATCGCGATGGGTGTGGCGATCCTGGCCGTGGGCCTGCTGGGCCGGATCCGCGAGTACCGGCACCAGCGCGACCGAGAACTGCTGGCTCGCGCCGACACCGAGCGGCGGATGGCGCGGGAGACCGCGCGTTCGCACCTGGCCGCGGACCTGCAGGCGCAGCTGCGGGCGCTGCCGGTGGCGGAAATGCAGGCCAGCGCCTTCCGCCTGCTGATCGACCGGCTGCTGCCGCTGCTGCCGGTGCACTCGTGCGTGGTGGTGGTGCAGGGCCACCATGGCCACGACCTGGTCCTGGCCGAGCCCTCGGGCGAACTGGCCTCGGCGCAGTCGCAGCTGGCCCGGCGCCAGCTCGCGCTCAAGCGGCAGGCGGCCGGCGCGCTGCCGCTGCAGCAACTGGTGACCGATCCGGAACGGCCGTCGGCTGCGGCGATGGAGGCGGTGGTGCCGTTGCAGATCCGTGCGCCGGCCTGGGGCGTGCTGCTGCTGCGTCGCGAGGGCACGGACGGCTTCGCGACCGAGGAACTGTCGCTGGCCGGGGAATTCGCGCAGCTGGCGGTGCAGCAGATCGACCAGGCGGTCGCCGCGCTCAACCTGCGCCGCTCGGCCGAGCTGGATGCGCTCACAGGCAGCCTCAACCGCCGCACCATCGACCAGTGGCTGGCCCGCAGCTTCAGCGAGGCCGCGCGCGAGCAACACCCGGTGTCGGTGCTGTTCCTGGACCTGGACCATTTCAAGTCGGTCAACGACCGCCATGGGCACGCCGGTGGCGACTTCTGCCTGCGCCACGTGGCCGTCGCCTTGCGCGACGCGCTGGATGAAGGCGACGTCTTCGGGCGCTACGGCGGCGAAGAGTTCATCGCGATCCTGCCGGGGCGCAATGGCGCCGCGGCACGCGTGGCCGCCGAACAACTGCGCATGGCCGTGGAGAACCTGCGACCGGTCTGGAACGGCCAGCCGCTGCGCCTGACGGTGAGCGTCGGCGTGGCGACCCGCCTGGGCAACGAGGACACGCCCGAGGGCGCGCTGGCACGGGCGGACCGGGCGCTGTATTCGGCCAAGTCCCATGGTCGCAACTGCGTGCAGGTGGCGCCGGCCGTGTTCACCTGACGGCGCCGGCTTGAAGTGGCGCCGCGCGGCCGCACATCCCAGCGGTCACCCGATGGAGTCGCGCGATGCCTGGAATCGGAGCCTGGAAGCAGCGCCTGCCGCAACCCGGGGAAGCCCTGCCGGGCCGCGACACCCCCATCGCGCTGCATGGAAACCGCCACCACGTGCTCGGCACGCCGCTGCAGGGCGAGTTCGAGGGCCGGGCGCGGGTGCAGTTCGGCATGGGCTGCTTCTGGGGCGCCGAACGCAAGTTCTGGACCCTGCCGGGGGTGGTCACCACCGCCGCGGGCTACGCGGGCGGGCAGACGCCCAATCCCACCTATCGCGAGGTCTGCTCGGGGCAGACGGGCCATGCCGAAGTGGTGCTGGTGGTCTACGACCCGCAGCAACTGTCCTTCGAACGCCTGCTCGGCGTCTTCTGGGAAAGCCACGATCCCACCCAGGGCATGCGCCAGGGCAACGATATCGGCACCCAGTACCGCTCCGTGATCCATTGCCAGACCCAGGCCCAGCATGCGCTGGCCATGGCCAGCCGCGACGCCTACCAGCAACGGCTGGCCGAGGCCGGCTACGGCGCGATCACCACCGATATCGTGTTTCCGGCGCCGGTGTTCTATTACGCCGAGGACGAGCACCAGCAGTACCTGTCCAAGCATCCGGCCGGGTATTGCGGGCTGGGCGGCACCGGCGTGGCCTGCCCGGTGGGCGTGACAGCCTGAGGAATGCGGGCCCGCGGCACGCGGGTGGCCGCGGCCCGCGCACCCGCGCCCGGAGGCGCGGGCGCGGACGGCCGGCTCAGGCGGCGCGGTGGACGGCGGTGACGCGCAGCTTCAGCGGACGGCCCTGCGGCGTGTTCCAGTCGATCGACTGGCCCACCGACAGCCCCAGCAGCGCGCTGCCCACCGGCGCCATGATCGAGATCTTGCCGGCGCCGGCATCGGCTTCGTGCGGGTAGACCAGGGTCAGTGTGTGCTTCTCGCCGCTGTTCTCGTCGGTGCACTCCACCCGCGAGTGCATGCCGACCACGTCGGCGGGCATGACGGCATCGTCGACCACCTCGGCGCGGGTGAGTTCGCCGAGCAGGGCTTCGGCGGTGGCGTCGTTCTGCCACCGCGGCGAGTCGA
>Ga0233380_1001505_pt1 | contig 10364 bp, 10 predicted proteins | sample ElkDunMinimDraft_9_FD_191541 | JGI IMG/M metagenome (GOLD analysis project Ga0233380, IMG submission 191541) | Fecal eukaryotic communites from dung pellets of Tule Elk in California, USA - Elk Dung F36 | ecosystem: Host-associated > Mammals > Digestive system > Large intestine > Fecal | place... | reverse complement strand
TCTTCAGTTCGACTTCCTGCACTTCGCTGTTGATGGCGCGCGCTGCGATGTTGAACTGGATGTCGATCTGCGGCTGATCCTGCCACTGGAAGCTCTCAGGAGCGTTCGGATTCTCGACAGAGAGATCTTTCACATACTGTGAGATGATGCTGGCAGAAGGTGCTGTGTCCTCACCATTAGCCGAGCCAAGGTCGAGGTCCGAAATGATGTTGCCTTCATCGGCCATGATCGTGTCTTTCTTCTCGTATGACAGAATTGGCCGCGCGGGTAGCACTGCGTCGTTAATGCGGCAATGCCGGTTATCACAGCCGAGCCGTGCGAGGCCGCACGGTTGCCGCAGGGACGGTTCGACCTACCGGAAAAATTTGCGCAAACTGTCGCACGACCGTTGTTCATTTGTCTTCACTTCCTATGTAGGGCACAATGGCGTTTGTCCCGCGCACGACTTCAAGGATGGATGGAATTAGTGAGCATCGAGATCGTCATCCTGGCCATGATCGCAGCCTTCTTGGGGTTGCGGCTTTATTCCGTGCTCGGCCGCCGCGCCGAACATGAGGAAGAGCCGATTCAGGGCCGCTTCGATGCAAAGCCGGATCCCGCGCCGCAAGCGCCCGTCCGGCAGCTGAACAACCCACTTCTTCGGCCCAATGATATTACGCCGCCCATGCCCGCTGCGGAACGCGCCATTCGCGATATCGCAGCGGCTGACCGCCGGTTCGACCCCTTCGGCTTTCTTGAAGGTGCGCGCGGCGCGTATGCCATGATTTTGGAAGCGTTCTGGCGCGGCGACAAGGAAGAGCTCTCGCAGCTTTGTGACCGTGACGTCTATGAAAGCTTTGCGGCTGCAATCGATGCCCGTCTTGCCGCCGGTCAGACCTTGGACAACCGGCTTGTACGGGTGGAAGAGGCAACGATCACATCGGCTAGCTTCAACGCTCCCACGGCGCGGATTACGGTGACATTTAACGCCGATATCGCGGCAGTAACACGTGACGCAGACGGAAACGTGATTGCTGGATCGCTGGACGATGCGATCCAGTCGACCGACATCTGGACCTTCAGCCGCAACGTGAACGCCCCCGACCCCGATTGGCTTCTTGTCGAGACCGACGAGGGTTGAGCATGCAAATAGGTAGGGCCGTAGCGCTCGCTGCGGCGCTGTTGCTTGCAAGCTGCGGAAAACTCGTCCCCACAACCAGCGTGCCGCCCGCGCCGCCTGTTGGCATGACAGCATTGACGGCAGGCGTCCGCGCTGGCCCGCAAATCGCCAGCCTAGGATTGGGCCCAGCGGGTGCAGCCACCTCGCTTGCATCGTTCCGCGAAAGCTGCCCGCGCCTGCTGTCCCGCAATGATAGCAGCGGTCTGACTCGCAACGCTGATTGGAAGGCGTCCTGCGACGCAGCGACCCTCTGGCCCACCAGCAACGCGCCCGCGTTCTTCGCCCGCTTTTTTGAAGCAGCACAGATCGGTGATGGCAACGCCCACGCCACCGGCTATTATGAGCCTGAAATTGCCGGCGTGCGTAATCCGCAGTCCGGCTATGCCGTGCCGGTCTATCGCATGCCGCCCGATCTGGTGCGTGCAAAGCCCGGGGACGCCCCAGCCCTTCCCTCTGGCCAGCAGCCATTGGGCCGTTACGAAAACGGCCGCTTCGTTCCCTATTACGAACGGGCGCAGATCGATGATGGGGCTTTGACGGGCAAGGGGCTGGAACTCGCGTGGGCTGCCGATCCTATCGAGTTCGCCTTTCTCCAGATACAGGGTTCAGGCCGCCTGCGCGCGCCTGACGGCAGCGTGGTGCGCATCGGTTATGCCGGGCAGAACGGGCATCCTTGGACCGGCCTTGGCAAGATAATGCGAGAACGCGGCCTGATCGGCACCGGGCCGGGACAGGTGCCTGGTTCAATGCAGGGCATCATGCAATGGCTGCGGGCCAACCCCGAAGAAGGGCGCAAGATGATGCGGGCCGACAAAAGCTACATCTTTTTCCGCGAACTGACCGGCGACGGCCCCGTTGGCGCATTGGGCGTGCCTGTACGCGCCAATGCCTCCGTCGCGGCAGATCCGAAATTTGTGCCGCTGGGCGCTCCGGTATGGTTGGGCGTTGACCGCAAGGAAGCCTCGGGCATCTGGATAGCGCAGGATACCGGCGGCGCGATCAAGGGTGCCAACCGTTTTGACACCTTCTGGGGCGCCGGCCAATCCGCCCGCACGACCGCCGGCGGGATGAGTGCGCGGGGCTCCGCTCTGGTGCTTGTACCCAAGGGAACGTTGGCCCGCCTGGGCGCACGATGAGACCGAGGGCACGATGAGGCGCCGACTCAGTGCGGACGAAGCCGCGCTGTGGGCAAAAGTTGCCGGCACGGTCACGCCGATAAAGGGACGGCGCATCACAACCACCCGCCCCACAGAGGCGGATGCCGATGCGCAGGCACGCACCGCACCGCCGCCGCCGGCAAAACGCGGCGCGGCGCCGGGCGGGCGCCCACCAGTCCCCACCACAAAGCCCAGCCCGCCCGCTGCGGAGCCGCCACGCCCACTGGACCGTCATGGCCTCGACAATTCGTGGGAACGCAAATTGATGCGCGGCGTGCAGCAACCGGATTTCACGCTCGACCTCCACGGGGCGACACTGGACAGCGCCTATTTCCGATTAGAACACGGGTTAACGCTGGCAATTGCGCAGGGCGCGCGGGTTGTGCTGCTCATCACCGGCAGGCCGCGCCCCGCCGATGGACAAGCCGGTCGGGGCGACCGACGCGGTGCGATCCGTGCCAAATTCGTGGACTGGCTTACCGCAGGACCACACGCCAGCCGCATTGCCGCCATCCGCCCGGCACATCCCCGGCATGGCGGTTCCGGCGCGGTTTATATCGTCCTCAAGCGCTTGCGTTGACGCCCCTGGCAGTGCGGGTAATCTTGCTCCATGCCAAAAATCGATCTCGACTCTATCCAGCCGACCAACACGACCGGCTATCCCGCCCCGTTCAATGAGGCTGTGCAAGGCCGCTGGTATCGTCGGCTTGCCCCCGAAACCGGCCTAACGGAATTCGCGGCCAGCCAAGTTGTGTTGAAGCCGGGTGCATGGTCATCGCAGCGCCACTGGCATGACAGCGAGGACGAACTGGTCGTGCTTCTCGCCGGGACGGCAGTGCTGGTCGAGGACGTTGGAAGAACTGTGCTGAAGCCCGGCGATGTCTGTGCGTGGCCGAAGGGAAGCACGAACGGCCATCACCTGCGCAATGACAGCGACACCGATTGCGTTTTCATTGCAGTGAGTGGCGGCGAACGGACAGGCGGCGGCTATTCGGACATCGACATGATGTTCACCGCGGATACGTATCTTCACAAAGACGGAACACCGTACTGAATTAGCCCTGCGAGGGCACCTCAGCCTGTTCGATCACCCACTCCTCAGCTTCGGCTGCGGCGATCCATTGCTGCATCCAGTCGTGCTCCCACACCGCCTGCATATAGGCTACGGCAAAGCCGGGGACGCCCATACCATAGGTGATGAACCGGCTTACAACCGGCGCATATATGATATCAGCCGCCCCGAACGTGCCGAACAGGAACGGTCCACCTTTACCGAACCGGGCCCGCGCCTCTGCCCAGAGTGATAGTATGCGGATGATATCCCCGCGCGCCTCGTCACTGAACTGCACATTTTCCACCCGGCGGCGAATGTTCATGGGGCATTCGCGGCGCAGCGCCTGATAGCTGGAATGCATTTCGGCCACCATCGAACGCGCCGTGGCGCGCGCGTCGTCTGGCTTGGGCCAGAACCGGTCGCGGCCGACATGATCGGAAAGATACTCGATGATGGCAAGGCTATCCCACACCACCGCATCGCCATCCCACAGGATTGGCACCTTGCCTGATGAAGGCGCGAGATCGTGCGACTGGCGCTTCTGCCGCTGCCAGTCATCGCCATAAAGCGGCACGGTAATCTCTTGAAACGGCAGGCCTGATTGCTTGCAGGCCAGCCAGCCGCGCAGCGACCAGCTGGAATAGTTCTTATTGCCGATAATCAGCTTCATCACAGCCCCCGCTTTGGTCTGGGAGACTACTCGTTAATCTATCTACTGTCGATGATGAACGGGAATTAAAGGCCCTTTCGACTGGAAGCACCGGCCGCCGTGGCCCGAAAGCCCCGAGGCAAAGTTTGGCGCAAGGGTTTGAACCTGTCCCCTCAACCTACCCGGGAAGAGGGGGACACGTTCACAGCCGCTACTTCACGTCCCACACAAGCGGCAGGTTCCGTATCGACAACAACCCCGGAAAAACGGTGGTATCCGCCCCGGGCTTCACCCGGAATTCCGGAATGCGCTTAAACCATTCCTCCAACAAGATGCGAAGCTCGCGCCGGGCAAGCGGGGCACCCAGACACAGATGAACGCCTGCGACGAACGTGAAGTGCCGGTTCGGCTTTCGCGTCGGATCAAATTCGCGTGGGTTGGCGAACACCGTAGGATCAAAATTTCCGGCGGGATTGAGGCACGAGAAGGAATCGCCCAACTTGATCTGCATCCCATGCCATTCAAAGTCCTGGCTCGCCCGCCGCCCCGAACTGAGGATCGGCTGGGTTCGCAGAAACTCCTCGACAGCGGTATTGATGATACCCGGATTATCGCGGATCTGGTGTTGGATTTCCGGTTGCAGCGCCATGCGGCGGAACATCTGGCTAATGGTGGCGGCCACGGTATCGAGCCCGCCCAGCCACAGGAACCAGACCATGCCGATGATCTCATCCTCGGTAAGCGGCCGCCCTTCGATCTGCCCGTGGACGATGTACGAAGTAAGGTGTTCGTCAGGGGTCACCTTCTTCTCTTCGATGAATTCCCGCAGGAAACCCAGCACGCCGCTAAGCGCCCATTGCATCTTGTCGAGTGTCCCCGAATGCAGGATATTCCATTCCCAATCGAGGAACTGTTCGAACATGTGGGGGGGGAACCCCATCAGCCCCATGAAAATACGCACCGGATAAACGCGGCCAAAATCCCACGCCATGTCGACTTCGCCCGTCTCGACGAATTCGTCCATCATCTCGCGCACAAGGCCGCGAATCTGTCCGTCCATCTTGTTAAGCCGCGACGGCGCGAACCACGGCATCAGGAACTGACGGTATTTGGCGTGTTCGGGAGGATCAATCCCGAGCGGGATCGACGGGAATGTCTCACCGATCAGGCGCTGAAACTCGGCCGTACCCTTATTCGAGAAATGGTCGTTGTCGGTATAGACCCGCTCAATGTCCTTATAGCGGGTGACCACCCACGATCCCTTGGCTCCCGCCCCGGCGGCAGCGCCCAGCCCCGAACGCGCGGGCGGGTTAAACAGAAGGTTCGGGATATCCGGCCCGGCCAGAAAATCGAACGGCGCATAAGGGTCGACAAGGTCGTTAGGCTCGCCGCCCATTGCCCATGCCAGATCGACGATCCGGTCCTTTGGCACATGCGCCGGGGCATCGGGGTAATCGACCCGGATTGACTCTATGGTGCGTGCCTCTGGCATCTCTCTCTCCTTTGGAGTGAGTGCATGCCATCCGCAGGGGTAGTGGGCAATGACTGCAACGCAGGCACTGCAAACGTCGCCCCCACGAAAAGCGTAGTTCGGACCGAAGCCTTCCCGCCGGATAACTTAAGCCGCTACCCTGCCCAACTTCTCTGCCATCAGTGCCTCAAGCAGGCGGCGGGATACCTTGTTGCTGTGAAGCATCGGCAGTTCCTCACGCTCGATAGCGACATAGGCGCGTGGCACCTTGTAACTGGACAGTCGCTTGCGCATTTCCGCCTCGATGGCGTTGCAGTCCAGCGCCGCGCCATCCCGAGGGATCAGCGCGGCGACAACAAGCTGGCCTCGTTCCTTATCGGGCAGGCCAACCACATAGGCGTTGTGCACGCCGTCCAAGGACTGCAGTTCAAGCTCCACCTCTGCCGGCGAAACGTTTGAGCCAGCGGTCTTGATCATATCGCCGTTCCGGCCAACAAAATGGATGCGCTTGCCGTCCACTTCGCACATGTCGCCGGTACGGTAATAACCATCGGACGTGAAATAGACGTCCCGCTCTACCTTGTGGAGGCCGGGCGTAACCGGATAGCCGCGCACCTGCATTTCCCCGATCCCGCCGTTGCCGACAGGCTGGTCGTTCTCATCGGCAATGCGGATGTCATATCGATCCCCAAAATGGTCCATCGGCGCACACATCGGGCGCCCGTCGGCACGCACTTCATCACCCCACGAGTAGGGCCCGATCGTCTCGCTCATGCCCAGCCCCCAATAGGGCTTGTTCATGGCGACAAGCGCGATGTCCTCAGCCGCCAGCACGCTGCCCATGGCCACGCGGCTGTTGTTAAGCGTGCGTCCCGTGCAAACGCTGACGCTGCCTGCAGCCCAGGACGGCATCAGATACATCATCAGTCCACCAACCCAGAACATCGGCAGATGTACAACGACTTCCTTACCGCGCTCAAACCCGATCATCTGCGCAAGATAATGAGTGCGGAACAGCATAGGCCCGTGATTGTGCCTCACACCCTTGGGCAGCGCCATGGAGCCCGAGGTGTAAATCTCTATCAACTGGTCGGTGGGGTAAACTTCAGACTCCACCTCTCGCAGCAGATCCTCGCTTACGGACTCTGCTGCAGCTGTCAGAAACGCCATGTCATTGACGCTGGCTGGCAGATCGTCGCCGGTAGAAACGATCCAGCGCAGGAAGGGTGTCTGGCCAATGCGCAGGTCTGGATTCGCGGTCTGGCGCAGCTGTGGCAACGCCTCACAAACACGTTCGACATAATCGTTGCCCAGGAAATTGCGCTGTACGATCAGCCCCGTGACGTCCGACTGGCGCAGAACGCGCACCAGTTCATTGGAACGGATCATCGTGCTAATCGGAATCGCTACCGCCCCGAGGCGTGAGATCGCCGCCAGAAGCAGGGCAAAGGCCGGTGTGTTACCGCAGATGAAACCAATTCGCGTGCCCTTGCCGACACCCCGAGCTATCAGCCCGCGCGCCAGTTCAGCTGACTTGCGATCGAGTTCGTTGAACGACAGGGTTTCGTCAGGAAGCGATTCTTCACGCAGGACAATGGCCGTATCATCGCCGTAAGCGGCAGCCGCAGCGCGGACCAGTTCCGCCATCGTACGTGCTGCCTTGGGACCCTCAGAAATACTGTCGTGCATACTCACCGAACCATCCTCTCCAGTTCCGCGCCGTAATTCCTGCCTACGTTATCGTCTGACAGGGACGCTCAATGCACTAGAGTTGCGCATCAGCCAACACCGCTGCTCGCAACTCCGCAATGCCCATCTTCGTCTCGGCAGAGGTGACATGCAACTGCGGGTAGGCAGCAGGGTGCTTGCGCGCCTCCGCCTCAACCTGCTGGATGACCTCTTCCAGTTCGCTGGCCTTCACCTTATCGGCCTTCGTCAGCACGATCCGGTAACCTACCGCCGATTCGTCCAGCATCTTCATCATCTCGGCATCAACTGCCTTGATGCCGTGGCGCGAATCGACCAGCAAAAGTGTGCGCTTCAATACCTGACGCCCGCGCAGGTAATCGCGGATCAGACGCCGCCATTGCTCCACGATCTTGAGCGGCGCCTTGGCAAAGCCATATCCCGGCATGTCGACCAGCCGCATCACCATCGGATCACCCACTTCGAAGAAGTTGAGTTCCTGCGTACGCCCCGGCGTGACCGACGCGCGGGCAATGGATTTGCGCCCCGTCACCGCATTCAGCAGCGATGACTTGCCGACGTTTGAACGCCCGCAGAACGCAATCTCCGGCGCGTCCGGTTCCGGCAGGTACTGGAGCGACGGCGCGCTCTTCAGAAATTCAATCCGGCCGGCGAACAGGACCCGTGCCTGTTCCGTCAGGTCGATGTCGGTCATCCCTTTTTGCTCGCCGGCGCGCGCTTGGTATCCCCAGCATCCTTTTCACCCTGCGCCTTTAGGGCCGGATGCTTGCTGTACAGATACTTCTGCTGCGCGATGGTCAGCACGTTGGACGTGATCCAGTAAAGCAGAAGGCCGGCTGCGAACGGCGCCATGATGAACATCATCATCCAGGGCATGATCGAAAACACCTGCTGCTGCACCGGATCCATCGGCGCCGGGTTCAGCTTGAACTGCAGCCACATCGTGATGCCAAGCAAGACCGCCAGAATACCAATCGCAAGGAAGGACGGCGGCGTGAACGGCAGCAGGCCAAACAAGTTGAGGATATGCAATGGGTCAGGCGCGGACAGATCCTTGATCCACAGGATGAAGGGCTGATGACGCATCTCGATGGAGAGAATCAGCACCTTGTACAGTGCAAAGAAGATCGGGATCTGCAGGAAGATCGGCAGACATCCGGCCAGCGGATTGACACCTTCCTTCTTGTACAGCGCCATGATCTCCTGTTGCTGCTTCTGCTTGTCGTCCTTGTAACGCTCCTGGATCGCCTTCATCTTCGGCTGCACGGCGCGCATCGCGGCCATGCTGGCGAACTGGCGCTGGGCGACCGGGAACATGATGCCGCGCACGATTACAGTCAGCAGGATGATGGCCACGCCAAAGTTTCCGACCGTCTTGAACAGCGCCTGCAGCAGCATGAACAGCGGCTTTTCAAACCAACGGAACCAGCCCCAGTCAATCGCAAGACCGAAATTGGTGATGCCACTGTCTTCATAGCGATCAAGCACGTCGCTTTCCTTGGCGCCGGCAAACAGGCGCGTGGTGCGCGTAATCTGCTTGCCGGGTGGCAGGATCACTTCGTCATAGATCAGGTCGGCGCGGTAGTTCGTGTTGCCCAGCGAACGGAAATCGCCCTTGGAGTTTGCGCCCTTGTCAGGGACCAGCGCGGATAACCAATAGACGTCGGTAAAGCCGATCCAGTCAGGCTTGCCATCAACCCGAACAGAGTTGGCATCGGCCACATCGTCGTAGTTGTAGTCAAAGTTCACTGCACCATCGAAGGCGCCGATGGGGCCAGAATGAACATTGAAGCTGTCAACGCTGGCTGTTCGGTCCGTACGATTGATCAGCGCGAATGGATTCAGCACAACAGGCGCCGCGCCGTGGTTGGCGACGGTCTGCGTCGCCGTGATCATATAGTCTTTATCGATCGCGAATGTGATCGTGAATGTCTGTCCGGTATCGTTCGTCCACGTAAGTGTGACGGGCGTTTGCGGAGTCAGCTTTGCGCCAGCGGGGGCGGTCCAGACCGTGTTGGGCGTCGGATTGGCGACGCCTTCTGCAACCTTCCAGCCGAACTGTGCAAAATGCTGCGCGGGCGTACCGGCGGGCGAGAATATGCGGACCGGGCCGCTATCCTTATCTTCGGTTGCGGTGTGACGGTTGATCGTCAGGTCATCCAGCACTGCGCCATTGAGGTTGATGGAACCCGAGAGGCCCGGCGCACTGATGGGCACACGGCCCCCGGCGGCAAGCGCTGTCTTGAGGTCCTTTGCCTCTGTCGCGACATCCGCGGCGTCGGTCAGGCCGCCTTCGCGGGTGGGCTTTGCGGCATGGCCGTCAGCCCCGGCGGCTACAGATGCGGCAGGCACGGGCGCGTCTTGCTGGGGATAGAAATGGCGTATTGCCATGTCCCAGCCGAAGAGCACCAGCCCGGTCAGCACGATGGCCAGGATCAGATTGCGCTGGTTGTGCACGAAGGCTTCCCTATGGTCTTTCCGTCATCATGGCAGGGTATCACGGCACCGGATCGTAGCCGTGTCCCCCCCAAGGGTGGCAGCGCAATAGACGCTTCAACGCCAGCCAGCCACCCTTAATCGCACCGTATTTTTCGATCGCTTCAATGGCGTATTGCGAACATGACGGCATATAGCGACACGTTGGCGGCAGAATACGAGAAGGGCCCTGCTGCCACCCTTTGGCGATCAGGATAAGAAGCTGTTTCATTTCCGTTTTTCGCGATTCCGCCGGGGCGGATCGCCTTTGCCGGCCGCAGCCCGCGTCAGCGCTGCCTGTAGCTCTGTTCGCAACAGGGCAAAGTCCCGTTCAACCCCGCCTTCACGCCCGATAACCACATGGTCGGTATCCGCCATGCCATAAACGGGAAGCATTTCGCGCAGTAGCGCGCGGAAACGGCGCTTCATTCGGTTGCGAACAACCGCATTGCCGATTCGCTTGGTAACGGTGATGCCGAAACGCTGGCCCTCGCCGCCATTGGGACGAGTCAGAAGGACAAGCCCAGGCCGGGAAACACGCGTTCCGCGATTGGCTGCAAGAAAATCGCCGCGCCGGGTTAATACCCGGAGCGGCGATTGCATTTCCGTCATACTGCCCGGAGGCTGAATCAGGCCGAAAGCTTCTTGCGGCCGCGAGCGCGGCGAGCACGAAGCACATTGCGGCCGCCGAC
>Ga0233380_1001501_pt1 | contig 10369 bp, 9 predicted proteins | sample ElkDunMinimDraft_9_FD_191541 | JGI IMG/M metagenome (GOLD analysis project Ga0233380, IMG submission 191541) | Fecal eukaryotic communites from dung pellets of Tule Elk in California, USA - Elk Dung F36 | ecosystem: Host-associated > Mammals > Digestive system > Large intestine > Fecal | place... | reverse complement strand
CGCGCAAGCACCGAGAGGTAGACCGTCGCCGGGTCGGTCGCGTGGAGGGCGAGGACGCTCTCGACGACCTCCTCCACTCGCGGGCGCCCCGCACAGGGCAGCCCGACCCGGTGCTGGACGGCGAGTCGGTGTCGGCGTTGCTCGTCCGTGATGCGCACCGACACATCGTGACGTACGGCGGTGACAGATCCCGGCGCCGCGCGTGCGGACCGTACGCTGACGGCGTGACGATCCACTCCGACCACCCCTTCGTCCCCCCTGAGGGTGAGCGTGACCCGCTGAGGCGGCTGCGTGGGCGGCTGCCTCAGGCCGTCACGGTCTGCACGGCGGGGGAGGGGCGGTCCCGTACCGGCCTGACCGTGTCGTCCCTGGTGGTGGCTGACGGTGATCCGGCGCGGGTCCTGCTGCTGGTCGACGAGGACAGCGACCTCGCCGCCTCGCTCGAGGTGGAGGAGCCGTTCGTCGTGAATGTGCTCGGCGCCCGTGATCGAAGCCTCGCCGACCCGTTCGCGGGGACGGCGCCGGCGCCGGGGGGTGTGTTCAGGCTCGGCGCATGGCGGCAGACGCCGTACGGTCCGGTGCTCGAGACCGCGGTCGCGTGGCTGGGTGCCCGCGTCGCCGTCGAGCCGCGCCAGGTCGGGTGGCCGCTGCTCGTCGAGGCGGTCGTCGAGCACGTGGAGATCGGTCCGGAGGCACCCGCGCTGACCCACGTGCGCGGTCGGTACGTCGACCTGGGGTGAACGCGCCCTGGCGCGTAATGTGCAAGGGCTTATACAAGTGCTGTTAGAGTTATGGGATGGATCCCACGGACGAGAACTTCTGGCAGCCGCTGCGTGAGCTCCAGGAGGCGATGGACGCCGAGCTCGTGGCGCTCTACCGCGACCGAGGTCTCGCTGTCCGCCCTCGGCTGACCAAGCCGGTCATCAAGCTTGCGCACGGGGGACCGATGACGATCCGGGCGCTCGCCGACGCCCTCGGCGTCACCCACTCGGCCGCGAGCCAGACGGTCTCGGTCCTGCGCGCGGACGGTCTCGTCGAGACGTCGGCCGGCCCCGACGCCCGGACCAGGATCGTCACGCTCACCGAGGAGGGGCGCGCGCTCGTCCCCCTGCTGGAGGCGGAGTGGCGCGCGACCGAGCGGGCGCTCGCCGAGCTCGACGCCGAGGTGCCGTACTCGCTCATCGCGGCCGTCGCGGACCTCCGCGCCGCCCTGGCTCGGCGCCCGTTCCGCGACCGGGTCGAGACCCACCTGCCGGTGGTCCTGCGAGGATGAGCGGCCGCTCGGGTCTGGTGGATCTCTCACCGCTCCGGAGCGGACCCGCCTTCCGCCGGCTGTGGGTCGGCGGTCTCCTGGGCGCGTTCGGAGGTCAGGTGAGCCTCGTCGCGCTGCTCCAGCTCGTCTGGGACCTGACGGGCAGCGCGGCGATGATGGGAACCCTCGGCCTCGCGCACGCCGTGCCGATGGTGCTGCTGGGCCTGTACGGCGGGGCACTCGCGGACACGTACGACCGGCGTCGCGTCGCGCTCGCGACGGCGGCAGGCGGCGTGGTGGTCGCGCTCGCTCTCGCCACGCAGGCCGCGTACGGCGTCCGCTCGCTCGCGCTCGTGCTGGGGCTCGTCGCGCTGCAGGCCGGGTTCGGCGCGCTCGGTGCGCCCGCACGTCGTGCCCTGGTCGCGCGGCTGCTTCCCCCGGGTCAGGTGGCCGCCGGTGTCGCGCTCGCTCACGTGGGCTTCCAGGCGGCGATGCTCGTGGGACCAGCCGTCGGCGGGCTGCTCGTCGCGTACGGCGGCACGGCAGCGGCCTTCGGGGTCCAGGCCGTCCTGATGGCCGTGGCGTGGCTGGCCACGCGCGGACTCCCGCCGGTCCCACCCGCAGGGCCCCGCCCGCACGGTGAGCGGGCCGGGGTTCTCGCCGGCCTCCGGTACGTCGGACGTACGGCCGTCCTGCGCGGCGCAGTGCTCACCGATGTGCTCGCCACCGTCCTCGTGATGCCGGTCGCGCTGTTCCCCGTGGTCGTCGACGAGAGGTTCGGCGGTGACCCTGCGGTGACCGGTCTCCTGCTGTCGGCGGTGGGGGCGGGCGGGATCGTCGGCGGTCTCGCGTCCGGCCTGGTCTCACGCGCCGTCCGACCGGGACGCGTGATGATCGCGGCAGCGGTCGTGTGGTGCCTCGGTGTTGCGGCGTTCGGAGCCTCGCCGTGGTTGCTGCTCGCGGTCGCCGCGCTGGCGGTCGCCGGTGCGGCAGACACCTTCGCGGTGATCGCCCGCGGGGTCGTCACGCAGCTCGCCACCACCGACGAGCAGCGCGGCCGCGTCTCGTCCGTGGAGCATGTCGTGGGCGTCGCCGGACCCGACCTCGGCAACGCCCGCGGCGGAGCGGTGGCCGGGCTCACGTCTCCCGAGGTCGCGCTCGTGTCCGGGGGTCTGCTCGGGGCGCTCGGCGTGATCGCGGTGTCGGTCACCCACCCCGCTGTACGGGGGTTCAGTCGCGCGTCGGGCGCCGAGCGGCCCGTGTCGCGAAGGCGTCGAGCGCGTCGATGACCTCCGGCACTGCCAGACGCGGTTGCGGGTGCCGCTGCCGACCTGGACGAGGACGCCCGCCTGGATGTGATGTCCGGGGAGGTTGTCCGGGTGTGCGGCGGTGAGTCGAAGGCCTCGCCCACTTCGACGGCGGCGAGGTCTTCGCGTGACCTGCTTTGGGTCGCCGCCACGACCCGGATCGTCCGCACTCCAGATGTGCACCTGGGCGACGCTCGGCTCTTCAGGAGTCCTCTGGGGCGGCCGGCACTCTGATCGCCAGCGGAATCAGGATGAGCGCAGCGACCGCGCCGGCGACGAGCGGCGCTGTCCATGCCATCCCTCGGTCACCTGGCAGGGTCGTCTCCAACGCCAGGGCGCACAGCCAGGTCACGGCGGCGGCTGCTGCCATGGTCGCTAACGGCAGAGCAGCCCACGGCACGAGCAGCCGAATGCGCATGCGGGCAGCGATGCCGATATCGGCAAGCAGGCGCCGCGTTTCACGCTCACCGGCAAGTGCAGCAAGCCCTCCGATCAGCATGATCAGTGCGGTGATAGCGGCGGCGACGATACCGACCGCTGTCGCTTGCCGTTCGTCTGGCCCATGGAGGTCTGCCTCGTCGGCGCTGGCAACCTGCGCAGCCGGGGCGACCTTCGAGATTGTCGCTCTCAGTTGCGCTTGTTCGCGTCCGCTGAGGCGTTCGAAGTCGAGGAGTGTCACGACTTCTGTTCCCGCTGGCCGCAGATTGAACCGACGGGCAACGGCGCTGTCGGCTGCGATCACGAGACCCGGGAGGTTCCCGCCGAGTTGCTCGTCGGGCGCCGCGTCGGTCACCGCCAGGCTCGTCGGGGTCTGGCCGGCCACCGATCCGTAGTACAGCAGCCCAACTTGACCTGACCGGACCAGGTCAGGGTCCGCGCGTGGTTGAGCGCCGTCTCGCTCATCAAGAGCGACGCTGTTGGTCGGCGCGAAGGTCTCCTGCGGCCAGCACTCGTCGGGCGTGGCGCTCGGGTCGAGGGTGTCTAGTTCCTTCATGCAGGCAAGCAGGGTCGGGCTCGTCACCCGGAGAAGGTCCTTCGTCTCGAGGGGGAGCATGAACCGTAGTGCCTCACGCCCGCCGAGCTCTCGGTACTTGAGAAGTACGGTCGAGGCAGCTGCTGACGGCACTTCGAGCATTGCCAGAGAACCGGCTGGTTGTAGCGGCCGGGTCAGGTCACGGGACGCGTCGACGTTGTGGCGTTGCGACGCGCTGTAGGCGCCGGCGACGATGGCGACGCTCATTGCGGCTGCGACGACGACACGGAGTACAGCGGTCAGTCGTGCCGAGACCCGCCTGGATGCTGGCCCGAGTGAGGCAGTGCACAGCCGAACGACGAGAGCGGGCAGCCCTGAGGCGAACACGACACCGCCGGTAAGTCCCATCACCCCCGCGAACGCTGGAGGGTTCTCAAGCCTGGAGAGGATGACGGCAATCACCACGATCGTGAGGCCGGTCGCTGCTCTCAGTCCTGCGGCCGTGTCCGTGCGACTTGAGACCAGTGACCACCGCCTTGATGAGCGGCCAAGCAGTCCTCCGATCCGAGCGATGGGGCGAGACAGTGCTGCGAGAAGGCCTGCCAGTCCCACGAGCAGCAGAACTGTGCTTAGCGGGAACGAGACGCTGAGCCATGCCTGACCGAAAAGTGCTGACACCTGGCCAGAAGCCGCGCGAAGAGTCGCGTAGGCGGTTGCGGCTCCGAAGAGGACGCCAACGCTGATCGCGGCTGCTGCGACGCCGACGATGGTCCACCACGTGCGCCGCAACGAAAGTCCAACGGCAAGCATCGTGGTGGCTGTCCGCCGCGCTCCGGGAACGAATCCGGCCACGACTGCGAGGACGAGCGTACCCAGCATCGCGCCGACAACGGCGGGACCCCATCGCAGCACTGGAGCGGTGTTCGGCCCGTGGGCGAGTGCGGACTCGACCAGGCTCGAGGTTGGCTGGTACGTGATCGCGCGTAGATCCATCTGGGTTGTGAGCGGCGCCCGTTTGTACGGGTCGGTGCGACTCAGCCACACGGACGCTTCGGCGGAGGAAAGTGAAGGGTCGACGACGACGATCGTTTTGGCTTCGGAGTCCGCGGTGTCGATGGTTGTCCCCACGACCTGGACTGTCGTCGGCGTCGCATCGTCCCATGTGACCTCGACTCGGTCCCCGACAGCGATCCCCAGGTCGTCTGCGAGCGCCTCTGAGACCGTTGCTTCACCGTTCTTGTCCGGACGCTCACCGCCGGTCAGTGTCCCCAAAGGCAGCGTTGTGCTGGCGATACGGCGGACCATCGCATCACTTGTTGTTTCGTCGCCGTTGACGGTGCCGCCGGCATCACGGACGTAGTCAAGGTCGGGCTGTCGGCTCAGGATGGTTCGCGCATCGCCGCTGCCGCTCTGGATGACGAACGATCGATCGCCAACGCCGGCCTCGACCCCGGTCGTCACGGCCTGCTCCGTCGAGGTACGGATCGAAGTCAGTGCGCCGACGGCGGCGCCCAGAAGGGCGCCGACGAGGAAGAGAGCGACGATCGTTGACAGCCGGTGAGTGATGAGCCGGCGAGCCAACGGGACTCGGCGCCGCCTCAGCATCATCGGCGGACCACAGCTCCCTGCGAAAGGACGAGGACGTCGTCCCCGATGCGTGAGACGAGTGGGTCGTGGGTCGCGACGACCACCTGCACCTGGCTGCGTTCACCGATCGCTTTGAGGGTCTGCGCCACGTTCGTGGTGTTGTCGGCGTCGAGTGCTCCTGTCGGCTCATCGGCCAGCAGGACCTGCGGCTCGCACATCAGAGCGCGGGCGATCGCCACGCGTTGCTTCTCGCCTCCCGACAGCGTCTCGGGGGATCGGTGAAGGAATGTGGTGTCAAGCCCTACACGTTCGAGCGTGTCAGCGGGAAGGTTGGTGGGGACGGGTAGGTTGCGGAGCTCGGCACCGAGGCGAAGGTTCTCCTCAACGTTGAGGAAGTCGATCAGCCGGTAGTCCTGGTGCACGAGAACCACGCGCTCATCTCCGGCTCGGCGCCAGCTGGGAGGGCGGACGATTGAGTCGTCGATGAGGACCGTGCCGGATGTCGGCGCCTGCAGTCCTGCGATCACACGAAGGAGTGTTGACTTTCCACTACCGCTCGGCCCGGTCACCACCGTCAACGCAGCGTCCAACTTCACGTTCACGCGGTCGATCGGGACCACGCTTCCATAGGACACGACGACATCCTCAAGCGAGATCACGTACCGGTCCCTTTCCTCTTCAACAGGTCACATCCGTAGCCGGGAACCCATTAGTAGAGCGGTGGGGGCTGATGCACGCCTTGGTGACAGGTTGGGTCAGGCAGTCTGAGCGGCTGGTGTGGTCATGATGGTCTTGAACTCAATGGGCGTCAATCGGCCGAGGCGGGCTTGGCGACGACGGCGGTGGTAGGTCCGCTCGATCCAGGTCACCATCGCGATCCGGAGGTCCTCCCGGTGGCCCAGGGCTGTCGGTCGAGCACGTTGCGTTGCAGCAGGCTGAAGAAGCTCTCCATAGCGGCGTTGTCCCCGGCCGAGGCGACGCGACCCATCGATCCGGCCGGGCCATGGGTGGCCAAAGCGCGGCGCAATTTCCTGGAAACGAACTGCGATCCTCTGTCGCTGTGAACCACGCATCCGGCCACGTCATCACCGGCAGCACGCCGCATCGCGACGGCGTTGTTGACCGCGGCGACCGCCAGGCGGGACTTCATCCGCGAGTCGGTGGAGTAGCCCACGATCCGGTTGGAGTACACGTCCTTGACCGCACAGATGGAGAGCTTGCCTTCCCGCGTCCAGTGCTCCGAGATGTCGGTCATCGACAGCCGGTTCGGGCCATCGGCTCGGATGACCCGTTCGACGAGGTCGTCATGCACGGCCGGCCCGGGTCGCGTCCCCGCGCTGCGCTTGGGTTTGCCGAACACACACCACCACTCGTTGTCGCGACAGATCCGCCAGGCGGTGCGGTCCGCCATCGGTTCACCGTGCTCGAAGGCAGCCTCGTCAGCCAGGAGCAGGTAGCCGAACTCGAGGTCCTCGCGGTGAGCGTCGAAGAGTGCGTTGGCGCGGTAGGCCTGAACCAGTTCGGCTTCGGTCACCGGGCACTCGAGCCAGCGGTAGTAGGGCTGGCGGGCGATCTTGAGGACCCCGTGACGGGGATCCCGTCGTTGGCCAGCTCGCGGACGAGCGGGTACATCATTTCCCGGCAGGTTGGCCTGCGGCAGATAGGCAGCGGCGCGGCGCAGGACCTCGTTCTCCTGCTCGAGCAGACGCACGCGCTTGCGCAGTTCCCGGTTCTCGGCATTCTCCGCCGCGGTCGCTCCGGGCTTGATGCCTTCCTCGACGTCGGCGGAGTTCATCCAGTTCGCCAGGCAGGACTCGCTGATGCCGAAGTCGGCAGCGATCTGCTTGAGATGGACGCCAGGCTCACGGTTCCCCCGCTTTCCACATTCTGCGGTTGGACGGCCGCGCTTTCTCGACCTACACGCGGACGCTGAGCAAGCCGTTCGACGTGTCGTTCCAGGGAGCGATGGACGTTGGGGCAGCCGAGGTCGCGCAGGAGTTCGTCGCGCAGCTGGTCTACGTTGCCTCCGACGAGATCTCGGTCATCTTCCGCACTCGGCGCCCCGAGGCGTCGCTGCCGTTCGGCGGCGTGGTCGCGATGACGTTGTCGTTGGCGGGCGAGTACGGTGACCGCCTCGTTCAACATTGCTCACGCTCACACGGGCATGGCGACTTTCGATGCCCGTGTGGTCAGCGTCGACGACATCGATGACGTGGTCGACTACCTGGTGTGGCGGCAGGCCGATACGTACCGCAACGCGGTCGGGATGGCTGCACGCGCCTGGTTCAGTCACAAGGAGCTCAAGCAACTGAACGTTGCGACGGTGAAGGCGAAGTTACTTGAGGCGACCGGCGTCGACGAAGTCGAGCAGCAGCGCCAGGGGACTGTTGTCGACGAGATGTTCGCGGTGACGACCAACGAGCCACAGGTGGACCCGGACGGCGGTGTCACCGCGTTGATTCACCCCCGCGACCTGCACCTCTTTGACGTCGTCGGCGCCCCGATAGCTGCCGGTGGATCTCTGAGCTCATGTCGTCGGCCCACGTCTCGCGCCGCCGTGTCTCGACGTCGCGGCCTCGACGCGCGTGTGGTGCGGCGGGACGAACTTGGCGTCGTGAGGGCCGTACGAGGAACCGCCGACCCAGACCTGCTCGATCCGCGATGACGACGCCGTCCGCAGGAGCAGAGCGGAGTGGAGAGGAGAGGGCGACCGGGGGAGGCGTCCAGGGGTGTGCCTCGTACGACACCGCCGGCCAATCCTTGCCCGCCGCTTCACCGTACCGAACGTTTGCCGCCTTACGTTCGTCAACGAGCGAGCGCGGCGCGGATCCGCGCCGCATAGTCGTCGACCTCGCCGGCCGCGTACTTGGTCCGCGGCCAGAAGAAGCCGCGCAGACCGTCACCCTTCGTCCGCGGCACCACGTGCACGTGCAGATGGGGGACGGACTGCGACACCACGTTGTTCTCGGCGACCCACGTCCCCTGCGCGCCGACGACCCCGGGGAGCGTGCGCGCGACGTGCTGCACGACCTCGAAGTACGGCCCGATCCGCTCCGCGGGGAGGTCCGGAAGGGTGACGACGTGCTCGCACGGGACGACGAGGACGTGGCCCTTGAATACGGGACGATGGTCCAGGAACCCGATCGTGTCCTCGTCGTCGTACACGATGGGGGCGTCGACCTCGCCCGTCACCACACGGCAGAACACGCACGAGGCGTCGTACGTCCCAGACATGGAGGCATCACACCATGACCGCCCGCCTCGCACCGGAGGACCTCGCGCTGCGCACCCTCGAGCGGCAGTTCCCGACGCCGACCGGGACCGGCGTCGCCGATCTCGTCGCGTTGTACGACGCGCTCGGCCCGGTCCAGACCCAGGTGCCGCGTGCCGCCTTCCTCTTCGCCTCCTCCCGTCTCCCCGGCATCACCCACGAGACGGTGGTCGAGGCGTTCGACACGTACGCGCTGGTCAAGGGCACGACGCTGCGCGGGACCGTGCACTCGTCCACGCCGCAGCACCACGCGTGGGCCTCGGCAGTGACCGCGGTGTGGCTGGACAAGGCCCTCGGCAAGGGCCTCGACCTCGATCAGGTCCGGCCCGAGGACGTGCGTGCGCAGGCCCGCGCGTACGCGACCGACGAGTGGCGGGACCGCGACGAGCTCGTCGAGCACCTCGCCGAGTGGGTTGCGGCACACGAGTCGGAGGGCCACGGGACGGTCGCCGACTCGTACGCCCGCAACCTCCTGCGCGGCTCGCCGTGGCTCGTCCGGCGCCCACCCGACCGCCGCTGGCACACCCGTACGGACACGCTCTACCGCTCGTCCGCCGCACTGACGGGGATCGACAGTGCGGACCTGACTCCCGACGTCGCCCGCCGCGAGCTCGTCCGGGTCCATCTCCGGGCGTTCGGGCCTGCAACCCGGCGCGACATCGCGTGGTGGCTCGCCGACAAGCTCCGGCCCGTCGACGCGGCCCTCGCCGAGCTCGGGGACGAGGTCGTGCGCTACGACGGCCCGGAGGGGCGCACGTACCTCGACCTCGCCGACGCGCCCGACGGGAGCGGCTACACCGGCGGTCTGCGGCTCCTTCCCGAGTTCGACCAGGTGATGCTCGGGTACGAGGGCACAGGTGCCGAACGCGGACGGTTCACCGCCCTCGACAACCAGCGCCGGATCTTCAACCGCGTCAACGGCACCACGACGCCGGTCGTGCTCGACGGCACGCGGCTGGTCGCCCAGTGGCGGATCGTGCCGCGGGGCACCCGCATCGACGTCGAGATCGATCCGCTGCCGGGGGAGCGGGCGCCGTCGGAGGACGCGGTCGCCGAGGCGCTGCCGGCGGTGGAGGCGGTGCTCGCGACGAAGGTTGCCGACGTGAGAACAGTCACCCGCTGACACGGCCGGTGACGGCGCCCTCACGAGCATCGGTCCGTGGTCGGCTGGGAGTCATGGCCTAGGATCGGATGACGCCCACCCACACCCGCGGAGGACCATGAGCACGCTCGATCGGATCAGCCAGCCGAGCGATCTGAGGGATCTCACCGATGCCGAGCTGGATGCGCTCGCCGACGAGATCCGCGAGCGCCTGATCGTCGCCGTCGCCACCCACGGGGGCCACCTCGGCCCCAACCTGGGTGTCGTCGAGCTCACGATGGCGATCCACCGCGTGTTCGACTCGCCCCGTGACCGGGTCGTCTTCGACACCGGCCACCAGGCGTACGTCCACAAGATGCTCACCGGCCGGGCCGCCGAGTTCGAGCGTCTGCGGATGGAGGGCGGGCTGTCGGGATACCCGAGCCAGGCCGAGTCGCCGCACGACGTCGTCGAGAACTCCCACGCGTCGACGAGCCTGTCGTACGCCGACGGGCTCGCCAAGGCCAACACCGTCCAGGGCCGGCCCGACCACGTCGTCGCCGTGATCGGGGACGGGGCGCTGACCGGTGGCATGGCATGGGAGGCGCTCAACAACATCGCCGCCGATGCCGACCGCCGTCTGGTCGTCGTCGTCAACGACAACGGTCGTTCGTACCGGCCGACGGTCGGCGGCCTCGCCAACCACCTCGCGAAGCTGCGCACCGACCCGCGCTACGAGCCGACCCTCAGGGCCGTCCGTGAGCGCCTCTCGAACGCCAACATCGTCGGCCAGGCCGCGTACGAGGCGCTGCACGCTCTCAAGAAGGGCCTCAAGGACGCGCTCTACCCCCAGGGCATGTTCGAGGACCTCGGGCTCAAGTACGTCGGCCCCATCGAC
>Ga0233380_1001497_pt1 | contig 10389 bp, 6 predicted proteins | sample ElkDunMinimDraft_9_FD_191541 | JGI IMG/M metagenome (GOLD analysis project Ga0233380, IMG submission 191541) | Fecal eukaryotic communites from dung pellets of Tule Elk in California, USA - Elk Dung F36 | ecosystem: Host-associated > Mammals > Digestive system > Large intestine > Fecal | place... | reverse complement strand
TAGCAAAATTTTTCAAAGATTCCATATTAACACCTGTTGATCTAGCATCTGCGATAAAATATGCGTCTCTTCCAAGCGCATTTAGAATCAAATCATTTCCAGATGAAACATGTACTACATCTATATTTGTGACGTTTATATTGTCTACATCTGTACGGAATGGTGTATAAGCACTACCGTCGGTTGGTCTTAAAAATTCAATTAGATTTACTTCAAAGTCAGCAGTATTTAGGTTGACTGTCAATTCAGGGTTTGTCACTGTGACGGGCGTACTCGTATTTGATTCGTATGAATTGGTATGGTCGACGGCTGTTGCAGCAATGATTAAACTATTTCCTGGCTGTACTGGATACTTCTTTCCTGTTCCATCACTCGGAATACGGAACAAAGTGTGCGCATATACATAGTCTTGATTTGCATCTTTGCCACTTTCTACAGTTATGTTTAATGCTTTAGACCAGTCATATTGATTGTTTTCCAAGAAATATTCTCCCGAATTGTTATTATTCTTACCAATTACTTGTCCGAAATATAAACTATCTGCGTATAACACTTGGTTGGAGTTATTATAGATTTCCACAAAAACATCTCGTTGTCCAGCGCCATTTGCCACGTTAGAACCTGCATAATAGATTTGTTTGAAAACCCAATTTCCTGTTTTGCCGGCTTGTAATTCTAATAAAAATGTTTTGTCTTCAAAAATTTCGATATTATCGTTGCTTCCTGAGAAGTTGACATCATCTTCTACATAATAGCCTGCAAGTTCGGTGTATTTTGCAGCGGAAATAGTCAGTGTGGAATTAATAGTATATGTACCTGGCGTTATACTTTCAAATACGGCTGTACCATTTTCTTGAATTGTTGCCTGATAAGATGCTCCATTGGTTTTATTAAAAATGGTTACAATAGCGTCTTTAGGAGCAATATTTAAATTTTCATCACTCTTCACCGCAATGTCTACTGTGAATTTGACAGCACGCGTTAGTTCAGGATCCTTTTGACAGGATGCTAAAAATAGGATTAAGGCCAAGGACCATAGTAAGATATTGTTTTTCATAATGACTAGAATTTGATATTAGTTCCAATGGTAAAACTCGGTCTTCTGTTATATTTCAGAATTCTTTCTGTACCATTGTTTGTGATGGAATAATGTTCTGGACGTATATTAAATAAATTGTATGCGTTAAGATTAATTCTGAAATTTTTGCTTATTTCTTTTACCAAAGACATGTTAATGACAGTGTAAACAAATGGCAAGCCTTCTGATATTACATCTGTGGATATGCGTTGTAAAGAATTGAAATCAGCTGGTGAAATAGGGGCTTCAGCCATTGTGAAATATCTGCCTGCCGAATTAAAATAAGCATTCGGGAAGATGGAATTTGTTCTTGTATTTGTTTCTTTCCAAAATACATCAGCACTAAAATTGACGATAAAACCAACTTTTGGAATATGTGTAGAGCTGTTTATTTTTGACATTATCTGCAAATAATTTCCCTCATCTGAGCTGTATTCCGCATGCGTCAGGCTCGAATTGTCGGGTAGGATAATTCGATTATTCTCGATAGCTATTCGTATAGGCTGTGTCTTTTTGTGTCTATTGAACTGAATGTTATTAATCAAAGAGAAAGTAGTTTTTATTGCGCTTATCTGGCTAAAATTCAACATCCAATCAGCTCCTAAAGATTTTGAACTCGCTCCATTAGTCATCTCATAGCCATAGAAATTGAAATAGTTGTTAGTTTCACTTGTTGGATTATAAGCAATATTTCCAGAAGAGGGATCGACTTGGTACACATACTTTGGTAAGGTATATAAGTGAGGTTGACTCACTGTCTCGTAGCCAGCCCAGTTATTTTTGTAATAACCGTATAGTGATGAACGAACAATGCTGCCTTTGTACTGTAATCCCAATTCAATTTGGGAAGACATAGAGGGCTTGAGGTGATCGTTGTTTAAGATTTTCTTATCTGTGTAGACCAAATAGAGTGCCTTTGACAAATCACCAGCATATACATTCAACAATTCAATATCAATAAATACGGGAGCAGGAAACATATGTGCAAGCGTAGGAGCTTTTGACGAAATACCAAAAGCAGCTGTAGAAGACCATTTGTCATTCCAAACGATACTCGTATTAATACGCGGCTGAAGGGTGAAATAGCCATTTTGAATATCAGCTCTCAAACCCACATTAGCATTGTATCGTTTCGTAAGAACAGTACCTTTGATACTGTTTTCAATATATAGACCCCAATTCTGCGCACTTGGAAGTTGTTCAAAATCATACGCTCGTTCGTTGCCGCCACCATTCAATAGCCATCTCGGTCTATCTGGATCACTTATGATGCCTTGACCGCCATTATTTGACAAGTTATAACTTGCGCCATAAGATAAATGATGTTCGCTATTGCCCCAATTAAAATAGCTAGAAGCATCGATTCGTCCATTAAAATTTTTTGGTTTACCAATTATCTCTTCTTCGGCTCTATAGCTTCCGTTACTAAAATAACCTTCGTAAATACCTACCGTATCCTTAATAGCAATAGCTGTAATTCCTCTATTTAATATGTACTGCTTATACGAATATTGATCTGAGCTGGAGTAATTGATATTAAAATTTACCGTGTTCAAAAATCTACTATTCGTCTGAATAGCTGTTCTATTGGAAACGGACAAACCTTGATTTCTAAATTTGGACATTTGCGCCTTATCATCATCTGGATCAGCTCGTCGGTGATCATTTCGATAGTTGTAATCGAAGGATAATGTGTTTTTTATATTTGCATTGAAATGTTTTGTCCACATCAAGGCTTGATTGATCCTATTGAAAGATTTAATTTTATCTCTCGGATCTGCGTTGGAGTTGGTATAATTTGTAGAAAAGTTTAAAGCACCAAAATTTTTAGGCAATAGGAAACCTTTACTTAGTCCTGTAGAAACAGATCCTCCGTTTAATTGCATATTGTATGCCCAAGGCGATTGTCCTGCTTGTCTATTGATAATCACGGCGCCATCGGTTATTTCGCCATATTTTGCTGAAGCAACACCTTGGATAACTTCGATACTTTCAATATTATTAGCTGGAATTTCACGAAGGTCAATACCTTGATAAGCGACATCATAATTGGTAGAAGATTGATTCCCTAAGTATGAATCGCTGTAATTTACACCCGATAAAGTCGCTTGAGACATACCCCATCGACTCGCAGAACGACTTTGCATATTGGCGTCATTGCTCAAGTGTACATCATCCATGATGATAGCAATACCTAATGAATTGTTAAGATTAAAAATATTATCGCCACCACCAATTTGTCCATTACCACCACGTAATGTTAGCGTACTAACTTTATTTAGATCAGGGGCAATGGTCGATTTGCCAGGTAGATTCATCAGTACATCTTGGATACTAAATGCTTGCGCTGCTTGAATGGTCTCCTTGTCAAAGAATATGGAAGAATTACTATTTTTTGTGTTTTGAAAAGATGGAGTGATAGACACTTCATCTAATGTAAGACTGAGGTCTTCTAATTTAATCTCTCTAAAAGTAGAAAAATCTTTCTTTGCAATGTTAACTTGTCGTGACTTTTTGCCTACATGAAGCACAGTTAGTGTAACCTCCTGTAAATTTGAAGATAATTTGAACAAAAATTCGCCACTGTCGTTAGATGAAGTCACCTGTTGTCCATCATTCAAACGAATTGTTGCGTATCCTAAAGGCTTATTGTTTGTACCAATAATCTTCCCTTTAAGGGTAATGATCTGTGCAAAAGAAATATTAAATACGCCGACTAGTATTAGAGTTAACCAGAGGCAGATGCTGTTTTTCAACTTTATTAAGATTAATTCTAAATTGCAAAGTAACGCAAAAATTAATACTTAATAAAATATTTTAAGAAAATTAGCTGCATTTGCATAATAATTACCTTTACTCTTCCTCCTCGGTTGGTTCTTGGGTAGAAAGTTGACTTAACAATCGTTCGACTTCTTCTTCGGAAGCTACAAGTTTTACTTTACATACTGCTATTAGTTCTGAAGCTCTTTTTATTTTTGATGCCAGTTCGTCTACATTTACATCGCCAATTTCGATGTCTGCTACGATTTGTTGTAACTCGTTAAAAGCATCTATATAGGTGTAGTTTGTTTCCATTATTAATTTTGTTTTGAAGTTACCTGACTTTGGATTATTCCATCTATCAAAATAGTTTCGATATTATCACCAATTTGCACATCAGAAATGGATTGTACAGCTTTTCCATTTACCCGAGTAATTGAAAATCCTCTTTTCAACAATTGTGAAGGATCTGCCATTTTGATCAGTCTTGCTATGTTTTCCAAACTGGCATTTTGCTCTTTCAGAAAATGTTGACTAAATAGCTGTAAACGTTGGGATAGTATGTTTATATTATGCTTTTCTTGCTGTAACCTATTTTTACTAGACCATGAAAGAGCTTGCGCAAATTCTTGTAATTTGATTCTTTCTTGCGAAAATTTATTCTTCGACAAAAATATTAATTGTTCTTGCAACTGATCTAGCGGAAGTGAAAAATTATGAAATTTTTGAATCAAAAAATCTGCTAATTCACTTGGTGTAATAGCATTTTTGTAGGCTACCATCTCACTGACAGTTTCATTTGTAGAGTGTCCGATTCCTGTTAATACGGGAATTGGAAATATAGCAATGGATTTTGCCAAATGATAATTGTTATAGGAAGAAAGACCAACTTCACCGCCCCCTCCACGTATTATAGCTACAGCGTCATAAGCATCTGTTCGCTCCGCGATAACCGCCAATTGTTTGATAATCGAAGGAATGGATTTATCACCTTGCAAAAGAGCGGGGTAGAGTGTAGTTTCAATTTTATAACCCCAAGGGTTATTATTTATGATCTTGTAAAAATCAGAAAGCCCTTTACTCGTTTCTACAGAAATAATAGCCAATCGCTTCGGTATGATTGGGAAACGTAATCTTTTATTTGCATCAAATAGGTCTTCTTGTTGCAACTTGAGGATACTTTCCTTCTTTTCACGTTCCAATTCACCTAACACAAAAGTTGGATCGATATCCACGATTCGCAGACTCAATCCATGCAATGGATCATACGAAATGCCGGCTTGAAATAGTATCGTAATGCCATCGCGAAGCGGTTCGTTAAGGAGTTTTATAAAGGAAGAATTTATTCTTTCAAAATCCGATTTCCACAGTATCGACCGAATTTCTGCTAGAATTTTGCCTTCTTTTTTTTCGACCAATTCTGGATAACAGTGACCTGAATGTTTGTAATGGTTGAGCTTATTCATTTCCGCCTTGATCCAATACAGACTTTTGTAGCGATCAGCAAGTGTCTTTTGGATACTTTTGGTCACTTCCAGTAGCGTAAAAATGGTCTTATCGTTTACTTTTTCTGGCATAATTCAAATATAAGTTAATTAAAATATCGGATAAAACGAAATGATTATGTTACTATTTATTGTTGCGGTTTTGTGCGTTTTATTAGTACATTTACACTAGAAACCGTGCTACAATATGAAAATTCAATTCAAGTTACCAAGCCTATTTTTGTGTATATTATTTTTGTCTACAGCTGTTTCAGCGCAGTACAAACAGACCATTACAAATAAAACTCAACTACTATTTAATAAAAATAAGACTATTCCTCTTGGTCGACTTGATCATCTGAAAATAGCTGTAGGTGTTTCATCCGAGGGAAAATACAATGCATTTATTGAACAAGTTGAGCGGTACGCAGATGTATCGGTGATTGACTTGAATCAATTGAATGAACAAGGAAAACTTTTCAATACTATCATTGTGGCTGCTACGGCATCTGATTTGGGAGTGACAAATGCGGCATTATTTAATCAGGCTGTCTCAAATAACAAAAATATTATTTTGTGTAAATTCTTAGACACGGATTTGAGTCGTGTGCAAAGCAATTCTCAGTTTGGTGGGAAAGTGACAGAATTAGTTTCACCTGAATTTTCTACACAAGCGCAGCGTAATATTGCGATGAGCATTTTCGGCGGATTGGCAATTACGGAAGGAAATACAAAATTAAAAACTACACAAACACGTTTACAGTATTCTGATGGTGTAGAGTCGGGTTTGAACTTGCCAAAAATGACGCAAAAGATTGATGCTATTGCGGCAGAAGCTATACGCGAACAAGCAACGCCTGGTTTGGTGGTGATGGCAATTAAAAATGGACAGGTTATTTTTGAAAAAGCGTATGGGAATCATACCTATGAAGCAAAACAAAAAACGAGCATAAAGGATATTTTTGACTTAGCATCCATTAGTAAAATTGCGGGCACGACGCCAGTGATTATGAAGTTGCAAGAGACTAATGCTATTCACTTGGATAGTACAATGGGATCTTATCTATGGGATGTACGTTCTACGAATAAAAAAGATATTAAGCTAAGGACAGTTTTATTGCACGAAGCTGGTTTCACGCCGTTTATTCCATTTTACAGAAATTTAAAAACTGGTGATGTGCAAAGTTTTCCCTCTGCTACGCATCAAGTCCAGCTAGCCGATAATTCTTATTTGAAAAACAACTATTATGAGGAAGTAATGTGGCCAGAGATGATGAAGTCTGCTGTCAAGCCATCAGGTAATTATGTGTATTCGGATATCAGTATGTATGTCATGAAAGAAGTTGCCGAACATATTACGAGTATTCCGATGGACGAATACGTTCAACAAATATTGTATAGACCAATAGGCATGAAGACAGCAGGTTATAATCCACGAAAGCGTTTTGACAAGTCGCGAATTGTACCGACAGAGCACGATACTTCCTTCCGCAAAGTATTATTGGAAGGTTTTGTACATGATCAAGGTGCTGCGATGGCAGGCGGTGTAGCTGGACATGCAGGCTTATTTGCTTCCGCAAATGATTTGGCAATTTATGGACAGTTGCTTTTGAATCGTGGTGAATATGGAGGAACACGTTATTTTAAAGAAAATACTGTGGATTTATTTACTTCCAATCAATCTAAGACTAGTCGTCGCGGTCTAGGTTTTGACCGTTTTGATCCTGATCCGAAAAAGGAATACCCTTCAAAATTAGCAAATCAATCGGTTTATGGCCACACAGGGTATACTGGTACGTGTATTTGGATTGATCCAAAACATCAGTTGATATATGTTTTCTTATCGAATCGAGTGCATCCGCAAGTGTCAACAAAATTGTTGAATTTGAATATTCGCAGTCGCATTCAAGATGCGATTTATGAAACTATTAATGAAGCGAAATAATGAAAAAGACGCTTATTCTTAATTTTTTGGCAATGTGTTCTTTTGTCTATATGGCAAAAGCACAAGAAGACTATAAAAAAATACACAAGGATCTTTTGGTAGTTGATGGGCACAATGATGTAATTATTTCCAGTATTTTGGATGGTCATGATATTTCGAACCGCTTGACAACGGGTCATACGGATATACCTCGGTTGATTGAAGGAGGCGTCGATGTTCAAGTATTTGCGGTTTGGTCTGACGACAAAAAATGGAAGAAAAATGCTTTTAAGCATGCTAATGATCAGATTGATGCATTAGAAAAAGTTATTAAGAAAAATAAGGACAAGATTGCTATAGCCAAAAATGTAGATCAAATTTATCGTCTGCAAAAGCAAGGGAAAATTGCTGCTGTAATTGGCATCGAGGGTGGCAATATGATCGAAGAGAGTATTCCAAATTTGGTGAAATTGCACAAGCGCGGCGCAAAATATTTGACTTTGACTTGGAACTATAATCTGTCTTGGGCAACAGCCGCTTCTGTAGAAGATAGTAAGCCTGCTGCAGAACAAATGGGTCTATCCGACCAAGGAAAAGCGATTATCCGCAAAATGAATGAACTCGGTATGCTCGTGGATTTGTCGCATGCGAGCAAAAAGACATTTTACGATGTATTGGAAGTTTCTACAAAGCCTGTATTAGTATCACATAGTAATGCAGCTGCTTTGACTCCGCATTCCAGAAATTTAGATGATGCGCAATTGGCTGCACTTAAGAAAAATGGGGGAGTCATTGGTGTCAATTTTTATTCTGGATTCTTAGACACCGCTTTTGAATCTCGCATTCACGAACTATATGACAACCATTTTGGTAAGCCGACAGAAATACTTTCTGCTTCTAGAAAATACCATAAGCTTCCAAAGGAATTGAAATTCCAAGCGGATGTGAAATTAGACTTATTGCTACATCATATTGATTATTTGGTTAGTAAAGTAGGAATAGATCACGTGGCAATTGGTTCGGATTATGATGGGATAGAGTCTACTCCCCAGTATTTGGAAGATGTTTCAAAGTTTCCGATTTTGACTAAGTCTTTGTTAGAAAGAGGTTATAAAAAGGAGGACATTGCGAAGATAATGGGGCTTAATTTTCTTCGTATAATGAAAGAAAATGAAAAATAATTGAGTTACTCTGTGAGTAATGTGTTATCTTTTAGTCAATTATAAACTTTATACTTTTGACTAATGAATAACAAACGATTGTTTTTTGTCTTATTCCTTTTTACGACATTTTTATCCTGTTCTAAATCTGTTACCAATGATGATACTCCCGTCGTGGAGGAAGAAGTAATCGAAATTTCTGAATTTTATTTTGCCAAAGAGAAAAATCCGACCTTAACTGCGGATTTTATGCTGGAAGAAGCTAACGGTGTGTACTCAGGAGAATTGCCTAAGTATCATTCCAAAAATCTAATTCCTACTTTCAAAACCAATGCGATTAAGGTATTGGTTAATAATTTAGCGCAAGAAAGTGAAACAACAGTCCGAGATTTTTCTCAACCTGTAACCTACAGTTTTGTGGGGGCTAAAGGGACTAAAAAAGATGTAACGGTCCGCGTTAATTGGACTAGTTTCGAAATACCCCAATTTAATATCTCTATTGATGGAGGCGAAGAGGTTGTCGAGAAAGAGAAATATTTAAAAGCTACTTTGCGTATTGATGGCAAGACTTTCTACCCAAATTTTGAGGCTTCGACAGAGATTCGTGGAAGAGGAAATTCTACATGGGGACAACCTAAAAAGCCTTACCGTCTTCGACTAACGACAAAAGCATCCATCTTAGGATTGCCTGAAGCGAGAAATTGGGTACTATTGGCCAATTTCTTAGACCCTAGCCTCATGTGTAATGCTGTAGCTATGCGTATAGGTCGTGATTTACAAGTTCCTTTTACCAATGATATTATTCCTGTTGATGTTTCTATAAATGGTACTTATCGTGGCAGTTATGTGTTGACACAACATCTAGAAGTAGCAAGCAATCGTATTAATATCACAGATGATGGATATCTATTTGAATTGGATGATTATTTTGATGAGGAATTTCAGTTCAGAAGTGCGAATTACCATCTTCCAGTAATGATTAAGTCTCCGGAGTTAGAAGAGCAAGATGATATAGCTCCTATCAAAGCTGATTTTGAACAATTGGAGGATTTGATCTACGCCTCCAACTTTCCAAACAATGGATATCGAGATAAATTGGATATCGATGTATTTGCACGTTATCTTATGGTCTATATCTTGACGGGAAATGAAGAGTTAAATCATCCGAAAAGTACCTATATGCACAAAGTTCCAACAGGTAAATTTAGTTTTGGACCGATTTGGGATTTTGATTGGGCGTATGGATTCGAAGGCTCAGGAAATCATTTTAGTAATCCAGGAAGAGATTTCTTCTGGACTGGTAATAAGTCTGGCACACGTTTCTTTCAACGATTGCTTTCGGATACTGAAGTAAAAAAAGCTTTCAAAACGCACTGGGAAAGTTATAAAGCAAACCATTTTAATAATCTAATTCGTTTTGTGGATGAATATTCTAATATTATTAAAGAGTCTAAAGCTAGAGATGAAGTGATTTGGAAGAAAGGAAAGAACTTCGACCTAGAGGTTGTCAGGTTGAAAAGCTACTTAAATGATAGGAAAACTTATATTGACAATATGGTCAGGGGATATTAATACTAATAATCTAATTACATAAGGAAAGGAGAAATCTAATGACAAGGTTAGATTTCTCCTTTTCTGATTTATTGTAATTGTTCTTCAGCTTCTAAAGCAACTAGTTCTTCGTAATTTTTGTTAAACGTAATATTATTATTTATACCAAAGCTTAGAAAATTATATTTCGTTGTTGTTATTCATAATTAACTATATATCGAAAATAAGGAGATAATGTTACAATAGAATGATGTTTTTTTTGCTATGATTAAATTTGTTTTTGTTTTAAATAGCAAAACCCCTCGAGTATTAGTCGAAGGGTTTCGTGTTAAAGAATTAAGTTCTTTTTAGTAAGAACCGATGTAGAAGCTACCGGATTGACCTTTTAATTTTGCTCCAGCAGTAACTGCTCCGTTTTTCCAGTTAACTAAA
>Ga0233380_1001496_pt1 | contig 10389 bp, 8 predicted proteins | sample ElkDunMinimDraft_9_FD_191541 | JGI IMG/M metagenome (GOLD analysis project Ga0233380, IMG submission 191541) | Fecal eukaryotic communites from dung pellets of Tule Elk in California, USA - Elk Dung F36 | ecosystem: Host-associated > Mammals > Digestive system > Large intestine > Fecal | place... | reverse complement strand
AAGATGATCGGAAAGCCGATCTCGCGCGCCGCGGTCGCGGCTTCTTCCTCGTCCGTCAGCAGGCCAGTGCCGGGCGCCAACGGGACGCCATGCGCCGCCGCCAGCGCGCGTGCGCTGTGCTTCAAACCAAAGGTGCGGATATTGTCCGGCGTCGGCCCGATGAAGACGATGCCTTGAGCGGCGCAGGCTTCGGCGAACTCGACATTTTCCGCGAGGAAGCCATAGCCTGGATGGATCGCCCCCGCCCCGGTCGCGCGCGCGGCCTCCAATATGGCGGGGATGTTGAGGTAGCTGTCCGACGCCCGCGCCGGGCCGATGCAGACCGCTTCGTCCGCCTGCGCGACATGCAGCGAGCCTTCATCGGCTTCTGAATAGACCGCGACGGAGCGCAGCCCCATGGCCCGCAGCGTGCGAATGATACGAGTGGCGATTGCGCCCCGGTTGGCGATGAGAACCGTATCGTAGCTCATGCGGTGACGATCATGCGAACGGGGGTGGGATTGAAGCCATTGCAGGGATTGTTGATCTGCGGGCAGTTGGACACGACGACGATAACGTCCCGCTCCGCTTTGAGGTCAACCGTCAGGCCGGGGGCAGAGATGCCATCGACGATCCCGAGCGACCCGTCCTCCTCGACGGGCACGTTCATGAAGAAGTTTATGTTGGAGACGATGTCGCGCTTGCCGCGCCCTTCGATCAGGTTCGCCTCCAGGAAATTCTCGACGCAGGCATGTTCGGCCTTGGTGTGGTGGCCATAGCGCAGCGTGTTGGACTCGCAAGAGCAAGCACCGCCGATCGTATCATGATATTCGACCGATGTTCCGACGATGGTCATCATCGGCCGCCCCTCGTTCGACCGCAGCACGGTGCCTTGGCGCAGGAACAGATTGCCCTGCGCCGACACGGTATCCTGTGCGCTATAGCGTTCGGCATCGTCATCGGCGGCATAAAGGAGGAAATCCACCGCCTGATTGCCTTCCAGATCGACGATACGCAGCGTCTGACCAGCAGCGATATGGTGCAGCCACGGCGCGCGGGCCGGAACGATGACGTCATGAACCACAGGCCCGGAAAGGCCCGACAAATGGGTATCGATGCTCATGTTGGAAGCAGTTCCTTCCTATCAGCGATAATAGTCGTCGACATTCTGGAAGGCGCGCAGGCCCTCCGGCGTCGCGGTGCGTATGGGGTCGTCTTCCGCCGTCACCGGCCCGGCCCAAGCGGTCGCGCGGAGCGGCGTGACCGTGTAAGCATCTCTCGGGTCGAGGACGTGCGGGCAGTTGGCGATGACAATGATCACGTCCATCTCCGCGCGCAGCAGGATCGTGCGACGCGGGGCGAAGGGACCGATCAGCGGCGTGATGCCCCCGCCCGCTTCGATTTTCGTCCCCTTGAACAGATTGACGCAGGGGTGGACGTCGCGCCGGGAAAGCCCATGCTTGGCAACGCCGAGCAGGAAACGATCCCGGCCATTCGGACAGGGACCACTGTTTGCGCCCGATCCATATTTGGCGTCGTTGGTCGCGGCATTCGAAGTGCCGCAAAATGTGTCATGCGTCCCGGCTTCGTCTTCGACGATACTCATGAGCACCCGGCCCATGTCGGACAGCAACAGCTTGCCCGCGCCAAGATAGGCGTTCCACTGCACCTTTACCGTGTCCGCGACGTTCAGCCGTTCGGTCGGCATGGCGGCGTTGAACAGCAGCACCGACGCGCAAGCGTCGCCCGCCAGGTCGATCAACCGCAGGCGGGCGCCGCGCGGCAATCGGCGGGAGGCGTAGCCACCCGAGGCGATCGTCTCCTCCCACAACAGGTCGGCTGCGGTCACGTCGCCCGGGAGATCGGCGGCCACCGGCGGCAGGATCGGCATGGCGTCTACCACGCGGCCCGCCATGGCGCGGGCATGGTCACGGGCGAGAGACGGACTAGCGAGCGTTTCGGTCATGCGGCTTTCCCCTTGGAACCGCCCTCTTCCTGCTCATAGAGCGGCGGAAGCAGCGCGGTGGTCGTCACGAGTTGGAGCTGCTGGACGCCGCGCACCCGGCGCAGCGCGTCGCATAACTCCTTCAGCAAAACGGCAGGCCCCTGCACCAGCAGCACTTCGAGGGACTGATCCCCTTCGAGGAACACATGCTGGGAGGAGATGACTTCCTTCAGATAATCCGCTTGGGTCTGGGCGAGCTGATGGCGGACCCGTCCCCTGTCACCGCGATAAACGACGGTGATCGTCCCCGCGAGCATCTCGTCCGGCCGGGTCAGCGCCTCATGCTCGGCCAGTGCATGGCGGATCAATTCAGCGATGAGCTGGGAGCGCGAGGGCAGCTCTCGCTCCGCGACCATGGCGTCGAGCTGCTGGAACAGTTCATTGGGCAGGCTCATGCTCAGCCTTGCCAGACTCGTGCCTTCGCTAGCCATTGGCATTTGCCTCCTCATCATCCTGAGATTTGACCTCTTGGGCGGCGTCTTCGCTGACCGCTGGCTCCTCGCGGCGATTCAACGGAAGGTCGTAGACAGCCGTCGCGCCGAAACGGTGGGGCGCGTGAGGATCGTGCCGGCGCTTGTCGAGCGCCAGGACACGCGTGCCCAGGCTGAAGGCTTCGCGCAGATCGTGGGTCACCATGATGATGGTGAGGGAGTAGTCCCGCCACAACCGCGTGATGAGCGCATGCATGTCTGCCCGGATACCCGGATCAAGCGCGCCGAACGGCTCGTCCAGCAGCAGGATGCGCGGCCGCTTGATCAGCGCCTGGGCGATGGCGAGCCGCTGCTGCATGCCGCCGGACATCTGCGCGGGGTAGAGCTGCGTGGCATCGCCTAGCCCGACCGCACGCAGCATCTCTTCCGCTTCGGCGATCGCCGCCCGGCGTGCTCCGCCGAACAGCCGCGCCGTCAGCGGTGCCTGCGCGCATTCAAGACCGAAGATCATGTTGCGCAGCACGGTGAGGTGCGGAAACACCGAGTAGCGCTGAAACACGACGCCGCGGTCCGGCCCGCATTCGGGCTTCAGCGGTTCTCCATCGAGCAGGAGAGTCCCCCTGGTCGGCACTTCTTGGCCCAGCACCACCCGCAGCAGGCTGCTCTTGCCCGCGCCCGACGGCCCGATGATCGACACGAAGGAACCGGCCTCGATATCGAGATCGACCTTTTCGAGAACGACCTTGTCGCCATATTCGACCCAGATGTTGCGGAGGGAAAGGAGCGCGCTCAATGGCCTGCTCCATGTGCCCAGGGGAAGGCGCGACGGCTGACATAAGTGAGCGCCACATCCATCAGGATCGCCAGCAGCGCGATCCACGCGACATAGGGAATGATGACGTCCATCGAGAGATAGCGACGGACAAGGAAGATACGGTAGCCAAGCCCAACGTCCGAGGCGATCGCTTCGGCGGAGATCAGGAAGACCCAGGCCGGCCCGAGTGCAAGGCGCAGCGCGTGCAGCAGCCGCGGCATCGCTTGTGGAAGGGCGACGCGGATCATGATCTGCCAGGAGCTTGCGCCCAGCGTCTGCGCCTTGACCAGTTGCTCGCGCGGCAGGTCTGCGACATGCGCCGCGATGTCACGCATCATGACCGGGGCGATGCCAATGACGATCAGGGCGACCTTCGCCGTCTCCCCCAGACCCAAGGCGATGAACAAAATGGGCAGCAGCGCGATGGGCGGGATGACCGCGATCGCGGTCACCAACGGCCCAAAGGTCGCGCGCATCGGCGGCAGGACGCCCAGCACCAGACCGACGACCAGTGCCGACAGCGTCGCGATGCCAAGGCCGATGCCGAGCCGCTGGAGGCTGGCAAGTGTGTCGGCCCAGAACAGGAACCGCCCGGTCAGCTGGTCGGCCTGAAACAGCAGGCCCGCCATCGCCTCCCCCATGGCGCCGGGCAGCGGCAGTATCCGGTCCATCGGATTTTCCGCATGACGCTGCGCCGCCAGGAACAGATAGAGCAATATCAGGAACAGAATGGGCAGCGATCCCAACAGGATCCTGTCGCCCCGGCTTCCATGTCGGTTTACCCAACGCATCGGCACTTCACTTTCGCTAGGGTCGAAACCAACAGGTTACAGCTTTCCTTCGGCCGCCAATTTCATGAAGCTATCATCGAAGCGCAGCGTGACGCGTTGCGGATCGCCCAGCGTTTTGCCGCCCGGAAAGGCGATGCCCACGGCGTCGGCTGAGGCGGCGCCCTTGAACAGCCCCTTGGAGAAGCTGAAATCGCGCACCTGCGTCATGGTCTTGACCAGTGTCGGGGATTCCGTGGCCGTGACCGCTTCCTTGGGGTCAGCGTACAGGTAGGTCGTCGTCAGCTGGTTATCGAAGCTTTCAGGGGTCGCGCCGGCCAGCTTCGCCATCGCAGCGCGTGCGGCTTTCCCTTGCGCGTCCTGCCGCTGCATCAGGGCGACGGTTTCATACCAGATGCCGGTCAATGCCTTGCCCAGGTTCGGATTGGCCTTGAGCGTGGCAGTATCGACCACCATGAGGTCGAGGATCTCGCCCGGTATCTGGGCGGAACCGAATAGTTGGCTGGCCCCCGGCTGTGCCTTCATCACGGAAAGCTGCGGGTTCCAGGCGACCGCCACCTTGGCTTGCGGGCTGTTGAACGCTCCGACGATATCCGCATCCGACGTATTGACGGTCCTGACGTCGGTTGGCTTCAACCCGGCGGTCTGAAGTCCTCGCGCCAGCAGATAATGCGAGACGGAGAGTTCGACGAGGTAGACCTGCTGCCCTTTGAGCGCCGAGAGCTGGCTGGCACCTTTCATCACGATGCCGTCATTACCGTTTGAATAGTCGCCGACGATGATCGCGCTGCTATCCTTTCCGGCAGCGGCGGGAATGGTCAGCGCATCCATGTTGGTGACCGTCACGCCATCGAATTTTCCCGCCGTGAACTGATTAACTGACTCAACATAGTCGTTCACCTGAACGATATTGATCTTGAGACCATATTTGTCGGCCCATTTCTTCACGATGCCGGCCTGCTGCGCATAGGGCCACGGCATCCACCCTGCATAGATGGACCAGCCGATACTGAACTCTTTGCGCGGCTCCGCCCCGGACCCGGACCCCTGCGAACAGGAAGCGAGCATCATTGCGCTGGTCAACAGCGCGACCCTTGCCGCCTTGCCTACACGCTTGAGCATGATTCGATCCCCTTTCGCAGTGCAACATCGTCGGACATGATCCTGCTATCCACAATCAAATATTACAAGTGGAAAGATATGTAATAATTTTAGTCCGCACTATCAGACATCAGACGCTTCCCGTCGGGCGCCACGGATTGAAGGATCTCCAGGCGTTATCGGCATAATCACCCGAGGCAGCAGGCGTTTGAGTAAAACTCCAGGTGCTAGAGCGACGGTTGGGCAGCGAATCGGCAGACGTAGATTTTGCACTGACGCGGTGAGCGCATCACGCGCACCACAATGCCGCGCGCCGTCTCAAAACAGTCAAAATGGTCGGAAAATCCCTGATTTTATGCGCCGCAACATAGATTTCAATCATACTGAGCAACTGCGGAAATATTACGCTTGACGACTTAGGTAATATCCATACCGTGTTGGATATCGAGCGGCCAAATGCCGTCATGAAGTTTCGCAGGACGATAAAGCTTGGACCCTGTTCACCATGCCAGTGGTGAGACCAACAGGTGCGCCGGCAATACTATCGGTAGCCTTCGGCCAGTCAGCTGAAAGCTCTCATGACGCGAAAGGGTGCCGCAAGAGCGCCAATCGGAGAGATGTCACTTAGAATTTCAACGGCAAGGGGGTCGGTGTGGCTATTCAATTTTTTCGGAACACGCTTTTGGGCGCGACCATTCTCATGGGCGTCAGTACAACTCCGGCTTTCGCGCAGGGCGTCTCGCAGGATGACGGCAGTGCCAACGAAATCGTGGTGACGGGCACGCGCCGCGAAGTCACCATCCAGGATGTGCCGATCAATATCACCGCGATTGGCTCTGAACAATTATCTCGGCAGCGGATCGACGACGTTCGCGATCTTGCCGATTTCACGCCGGGCATGACGATTTCGGATACGGGTCCAGGCTCGACTGGCACCATCGTCCTGCGCGGCCTCAGCGCTTCGGACGTCGATGCGACCGGCTCCACCTACGACAATTCGCTGGGCGTCTATCTGGGCGAAGTCCCGCTCTTCTACGATTTCAAGTTGCTCGACATCGCGCGCGTGGAGACATTGTTGGGGCCGCAGGGCACGCTCTATGGCCTTGGCACGCTGGCCGGCGCGATCCGCAACATACCCAATCGCCCGAACCTGACGACATTCAGCGGCGAAGTGCATAGCCGCCTCTATGCCAAGCAGCATGGTGAGAAGGCCGGCTTCCAGCTTGACGGCGTCATCAACGTCCCGATCATTCAGGACCACGTCGCCTTCCGGTCGGCCACGGGCTATTATTATGACCCCGGCTTCATCGACTCTCCGCTGCTGCTGCAGGAACCCGGCCTGTCCCTGCCGCAGCCAAGCGGTCCTGGCGGCGTAACGGACGCGGATTATGCCGCGAACCTGACCGCCGGCAAGGATATCAATTTCGAGAAGACCTTTACCACCCGAAACCAGCTGCTCGTTCAGTTCAGCCCGGATCTCTCGGTCAACTTCACCTACGCCTTCCAGCGGACCAAGACCGACGGCGGCCAATATAACAGTAACGGGGTACTAGGGACCGGGAAGTATGAAAATGGCGCGCGCTATTTCGAACCGGTGAACCGCCGCGCGCACCTTGGCAGCGTTGAAATCAATGCCAACATTGCCGACTTCACCGATCTGGTTGCGACGACCGCCTATACCGATGTCAAGAATGTGCGCACGTCGGACAATACCGACCTGCTGCTTGATCTCGACTATGGTTATGAAAATTTCCCGGCATTTTCTAGCTATAATCAGAGTGTTAACCGGCGGAAGCAGTTCAACCAGGAGGTCCGCTTCGTCTCCAGCCATGGCGGCCCGTTCAGTTGGTCGCTGGGCGGCTTCTACAACGAACAGAAGCTGCAGAATGATTATCAGGAAATCATTCCCGGCCATCCCTGGATCGACCTGGCAACCAATCCAGACGAGATCGAATATGCCTCCTACACGACCTCAAAAGTCACCGAAAAGGCAATCTTCGGCGAAGGCACGTTCCGCATCACGCCGGAATGGCAGGTAACGGCCGGTGGTCGCTGGTTTAACTATAAATCGAACATCAGGGGCCGGGCCGTAACTCCGATCCTCGGCGATCCGCTGAGCCCTTATGACGCGGCTCCAGGGGGCGGCGGTGCCAAGAAAAGCGGCACGGTGTGGAAATTCAACACATCCTATGACGTCACCGACGACATGATGCTCTACGCGACCTACAGCAAGGGATATCGCATCGGCGGCCCCAATTCGGTTGCCCCCTGCCCGCCCGTATTGAACCCGCCCCCAGCGCAAAATGTCTGCGCCCTACCCAATGAACTGCAATATGGGCCGGACACGACGAAGAATGCGGAAATCGGCATCCGCACCCAATTCTTCGACCGCAAGCTGACGTTCAACTTCAACGTCTTCCAGATCAAATGGGACGGGATCCAGGTCGATTCCACCACCATCAACGGGATCGTCGGGATCATCGTCAATGGCGGGAAGGCAAAATCGGAAGGGTTTGAGACATCCTTCCAGCTGCGCCCGGTTCCGGGTCTTTCGATCCAGGGCACCTATTCCTACGTCAACGCCAGACTGACGCAGGATGTGCCGGCCCTTGTCGCCGTCAACGATCCGGCGGGGACTTATCCCAGCTCACCCGTTCAACTGGACGCCTTCTCCGGCGACCGCTTGCCCGGTTCGGCCAAGAACAGCGGCAGTTTGGGCGCGACCTACATTCATCCGTTCAGCGACGGCAGCATCGTTGCCAACTGGACGGCGACCTATCGCGGCAATGTCGTGACGCGGCTCGGCTGGGATCGCACCTATGGCGACAAGCTGCCCGGCTATGTTCTGCATCGCGCGGCGCTCGGTTATGAAACCGACAAATACAGCATCGGCCTGTTCGCGAATAACATCTTCGACAAATATGCAGTGGCGTCGGTTGCCAATGACCGCTCCCGCATCGGTCTCAATGATGGCGTGCTGCTGCGCTACTATAAGAGGACGGTCATCAACCCGCGCACCTTCGGAATCGAAGCGCGGCTCAAATACTGACCCTGGATGCCGGCCGGAACGCTTCCTACCAAGGAACGCGCTCCGGCTGCGCCAGAAGCGGCCCGATCGAGGGGGATGGCAATATGTGGACAAGAATTGCCAGGGCTGCCGCGGCAGTTGCCATGCTTAGCGGCGTTCCCGTCGCATCTGCCCAAGGCACGTTATTCCCCGAGCGTTGGATCGACGGCACGCTGCCACAGGAACCTGAAACGCAGGTCCAAGCGCTCGACGAAGACAGTTTCGTCATCCGGCAGTCGATCAAGACCAATTTCGAAGCGCCCTTCCTCTATCTCCTGTTCGGGCAAGACAAAGCGCTGCTGCTCGACACCGGCGCGGAAGGCGGCCGTATTCGGCCCGTGGTTGACCGCCTCGTCGCGCAATGGCTTGCGGCTAAGGGACGGGCGGACATCCCGTTGGTGGTGGCGCATAGCCACAGCCATGGTGACCATGTCGCCGGCGACGAGGCATTTCGGGAACGTCCCAACAGCATAGTGGTCGGCCATGGAGCCGAGGATGTGGCACGCTTCTTCGGCATCAAAAACTGGCCTCAAGATCTCGCGCATTTCGACCTGGGCGGCCGCAATCTCACCATCATCCCAACGCCGGGGCATCAGGCTGCGGCAATCATGATCTACGATCCCCGGCTGAAAATCCTGTTCTCGGGCGACACGCTCTACCCCGGCCGCCTCTACGTGCCCGTCAATTTTCTGGCCGACAACCGCGCGAGCCTGAATCGTCTGGCGGCCTTCGCTACCGGCCACCCGATCCGCGCAGTGCTGGGCGCCCATGTCGAAATGACGCAAACGCCCGGCCGCGACTATCCGCACGAGGCGACCAGCCATCCGGACGAGCACCGGCTGGAACTGCCCAAACACAGCATCGCCCAACTGCAAAAGGGCCTTACGGCGTCGCTCGACATCCCCGAGCAGCCGCAGGTCCATGACGATTTCATCATCTACCCGGTCGCCCCGCGCCGGGACTGATGAGCAAAGCCTGCGGTGCTCGATGAGACTGCGCGCAGGCCATGTTCAGGAAGACCTGACTCATCGCCCAAGCGTCGCCAGGGTCGAGATCGGGGGCGAAAGTCGCTTATCCCGACCGTGCCATCGACTGTCTTAGATGGGACGCCTCATTTTGGCGAGCGCGGCGAGAAAGCCGAACGACCACCAGCGTAAAATCGGGCTTCTTTGAATGATGGAGTGTTGGTGCGCCCAACAGGATTCGAACCTGTGGCCTTCGGATTAGGAATCCGACGCTCTATCCTGCTGAGCTATGGGCGCGCGCGCAAAAGCCAAGGCTTTCCAGCGATTTTGGATACCCATGCCTGCTACCGCCGTCAACCTGATCGGAACGACGCCGCAAGCCCGGACCAGCGCAGCGCAATGGCGGCATATCACGCTATTGTGACGACCTGCGCTTCTCCCCTCCGCCCCATCGGCTTGACCACGGCTTTGCCTGCCATCCGGTTCAGCGCCACGTCGATCCGTGCCTCTCCTACGCTCAGGCCGTTGAGCAACAGCGTACCCAGAAATTCCGGCAGCACCGGCTGCTCCAGGCAAAGCTGTTTCGCTTCGATGTTGACGGAGAGGCCGAGGCACGACTGGATCAGGGACAGTGGCGTTCCTGCTGCCCAGGCTTGCGGCGAGCAGGCGACGGGATAGAAGGTTGGCCCCTGCGATCGGCGCCGCGGAAAACCGCAGAATAGTTCGGGCAAGCGCCGCATGTCGACATAGCTGGCCGCCGCGACCAACCCCTCGAACAGGCGCGCGGCTTCTTCGCGATAACCGTAACGCGCAAAGCCCGCAGCGATCAACGCATTGTCATGCGGCCAGATCGACCCGTTATGATAGCTCATCGGATTATAGCGTGCTTCGGTCGACGCGATCGTGCGTATGCCCCAACCGGAAAAGGATGCGGGTGCCATCAGCGTCCGTACCACGGCTTCGACGCGTTCGGGCTTGGCCAGGCCAGTGAACAGCACATGGCCCGCATTGGACGACCGCACGCGGCAGGGCGATTTCCGACCATCGAGCGCAAGCACATAGGTGCCAAGCTCCTCGTCGAAAAAGGCGGCGTCGAACTGCTCGACCATGGCCTCCGCGCGCGCCGTGTAATGATCCGTCCCGGCGGCATCGCCCAGCGCCCGGGCAATCGTCGCCCGCGCATGCCATGCGCCAAAGACATAGGCCTGCACTTCAGCGAGGGCGATCGGACCTTCCGCG
>Ga0233380_1001495_pt1 | contig 10392 bp, 8 predicted proteins | sample ElkDunMinimDraft_9_FD_191541 | JGI IMG/M metagenome (GOLD analysis project Ga0233380, IMG submission 191541) | Fecal eukaryotic communites from dung pellets of Tule Elk in California, USA - Elk Dung F36 | ecosystem: Host-associated > Mammals > Digestive system > Large intestine > Fecal | place... | reverse complement strand
CGGGATGGGGTTGGTTGAGATCGAATCGCAGGCGATACACGACGAACTCACCGAGATTGCCGACCAGATATTGCCGTTCATGGATCAGGTCTGGCGTGTGCTGGACGACAAGCGCCGCGAAGGTGCGCGAATCCTCTTCGAGGGCGCCCAGGGTGCGTTGCTCGACAACGACCACGGCACCTATCCCTATGTGACATCCTCCAACACAGTGGCAGGACAGGCAGCTGCAGGCTCGGGACTGGGACCGACCGCGATCGGCTATGTGCTCGGCATCACGAAGGCGTACACGACCCGGGTCGGCGAAGGTCCGTTCCCGTGCGAGCTGAACGACGAGATCGGCCATCACCTTGCGACGGTCGGTCGCGAGGTTGGAGTGAATACCGGGCGGCCGCGCCGCTGCGGCTGGTTCGATGCGGTCCTGGTGCGCCAGACGGTCAAGACCTCTGGCATTACCGGCATCGCGCTCACCAAGCTCGACGTGCTTGATGGCCTCAAGGAGATCAAGGTGTGCGTCGGCTACGAACTCGACGGTTCACGCATTGATTATTTGCCCGCCTCAATGGGGGCACAGGCGAGGGTTAAGCCAATCTACGAGACTCTGGAGGGGTGGTCGGAGACCACGGCCGGCGCACGCAGCTGGGCTGAACTGCCCGCCCAGGCCGTCAAGTATGTCCGTCACATCGAGGAACTCATCGGTGCACCGGTGGCTCTGTTGTCCACCAGCCCGGAGCGCGCCGACACCATCCTGGTGGTTGACCCGTTCCAAGACTGATAATTTTTGTTACAACACCACCGAAACCTGAGTACCAAGTAGCCGATGGCGGATTACAAAGAGCTGTTGCGCCGGGCCATCGCGGCCTTACCGGAAAACAACGGGTCTGCGCGTCGCGCGGTCTACGAGAAGGCGCGCTCTGCTCTGGTCGGTCAGCTTCGGGCGATCGAGCCGCCGCTTCCGGCGCGCGAGATCACCCAGCATCGGCTGCAACTCGAGGACTGCATCCGGCAGGTCGAGCAGGAGGCCAGCGAAGCGGTCATCCAGCTCGGCCGGGATGTCGCCTTCGGCGCGCGCCCGCCGGACCCTTCTGCGCTGCGGCCGAGCTGGACCAATCCGCCGACCGCGCCGGAGCCTGCGCCGGCTGCGAGCGAGCCGGCACCAGCAAGCGAACCGGCGCAAGTCACCACCGCGGCACAGGTGGAACCCTCCGCTGAGCCCGCGCTGGTTGAGCCGGTGGCAACGCCGGAACCCGCACAGCCCGTTTCCCCGGCCCCCACCGCTGCTGTGGTTGAGCAGCCCCAGCCGGAGCCTGAAGCTCCGGCCCCCGAAACCGACAACGACAAGCTCTCCATCGAGGAGATCATCGCCAAGGCAGCCGCGACGGCAGGTGCCGAGGTGACCCCCGTTCTTCCCAAGGCTCGGGAGACGCCGTATCCGGCGTTCACGCCGCGCGCCGATGCGACGCCGTCCAACGTTCGCCAGTTTGAACTGCCCGCCCGCTCCGCTGCTTCCGACGCGCGGCGCGAGCCTGCGCCTCTTGCCGGCAGCCGCTCCGGGGGCGAGCCGGTAAGGTTCGGCCCACGCATCGAGCCGAACGCCCAGCATGCCGTCGCCCGTCAGGCGACGTCGCCCCTCGCCATGGCTGAGACGACGCCGGTTGAGGAAGCGCTCTCCACCGTGCGGGAAGTCGAGGTGGAAACGCCGCCCGACGAGGCCAGCGAGGCCGAGGGTGCAATCCAGCGCGCCATCCAGACTCTTGACCGTGAGGCGCGCGGCGAACCCGCCGACGCCCCCCTAGAGAGCAGCCGCGACGGCTTCGCGATGGTTCCACCCGAAAAGAGCGGTGCTGAGACGGATTTCGACACTGACAGCCCGCCGCCGTCCCGGTCGGGCGCAGGCCTTACCATCTTTCTGGCAGTGTTTGTGGTGCTGCTTGCCGGTGTCGGCGGAGCGGGCTACTGGGCCTGGCGCGAGGGCTATGTCGATCTCGAACAGATGTTCGGACAGGGTCAGCCTCAGGTGACCGAGACCACGGACAATACCGCTCCGGCTCTGGCACCGCCGGCGCTCGACGCACCCTTGCAGCCGACCGACGAGACGACCGGCCCGGGCAACACCACGCCGGTCGCCACACCCGATGCCGCTGCCGAGATCGGGGGGCTCGAGATCGACGACCGGCTGGAGCCCACGCCGGAAGCTGTGGTGCCGCAGGGCAACGAAACCGCGCTGCCCGACATCAGTGCCAATAGCGAGATCAAGTCCGAGGAGCGCCTGCCGACAGCGGAAGAGGCTCTGCCCGGGACTGACGACATCGCTGCATCCGTTGATCCGGCAGTGCTTGCCGGCAGCCAGTCGCTACTGCTTGAAGCCAGCTCCGATGGCCGTTCCGGCGCTGTGCCGTTCTCGGGATCTGTGGAATGGGCGCGCGGGGAGGACGAACTGGGCCTGCCGACGCTGATCGGGACCGCGAGCATTCCGGCCCGTAATCTGTCGGTGGATGTCACCATTCGAAAGAACTCGGATCCAGCACTGCCCGCCAGCCATCTGATGGAAGTCGATTTCGACGTGAGCGACAGCTTCGTCGGCGGCAGCATCGCCAGCGTCGCCGGTGTCCTGCTGAAGGACGAGGAACTGGTTACGGGTACGCCGCTGGTCGGGGCTTCGGCTCGGGTCGTCGGCAACTCGTTCCTGTTCGCGTTGAGCGCTGCGGCGAACGACCTGACCGCCAACACGGAGTTGCTTGAGAACCGGCGCTGGCTGGATCTGGCAATCGTCTACGGTACGGGCCGCAATGCCATCATCACCCTGGAAAAGGACGAAGAGGCGCAGGAACTGTTCGAACAGGTCTTCGCGGCCTGGGCTGAGTAGGTTCAGCCCTCCAGCAGTTCCCCAGCGGCGATGCGATAGCGGCGCGAGGCGAGTGCCTCGACGTCGTCGGCGTGATGGCTGACCAGGATCGTATGCCAGTTGTGGCGGCGAGTGAGCGTTGCCACCAGGTCCCGGGTCGCACGGCGCGTATCGTCGTCCAGTGCCGAGAAGGGTTCGTCGAGAAGCAGTACCTCCCGGCCGCGCAGCAGCGTGCGCGCCAGAGCAACCCGCTGCTTCTGGCCACCCGATAGAGTCGCGGCTGGCTGGGCTGCAAGGCCATCTAGCCCTACTTCAGCCATTGCCGCCGTTATCCGGCCGATGCGTTCACTTCGCCGCACGCCCGCCGGCAGGCCCAGTTCGACATTCCGGCCCGCGGTCAGATGATCGAAGAGATTGTCCGACTGCAGGAGTAGCGATACGGGGCGGTCTTCCGGCGCCAGCGGGAGCAAGTTCTTCCCGTCGAGCAGCAATTGTCCTTTGCTCGGCTCCAGAAAGCCCGCGATCAGGTCAAGCAGTGTCGACTTTCCGGAACCGCTCGGCCCGGATATGGCGGTGATTTCGCCCGGCATTGCCGTGAACGAGAACCGGTAGGGCACCACCTGCCCAGGATAGGCGAAAGTCAGGACATCAGCGGCGAGCATTGGCAATCCTTTCGACAATGCGCGGCAGGCCAGCAAAGGCCACGACAGTGCCGATGAGCAGGACGGCGGCGATCGCCGCCGCGTCATTCGTGCGGTAGGCGCCGAGGCTGCGGAACATCATCAGCGGAAGAGTCTGAAAGTTCTCGGTGCCGAACAGCGCGATGACCCCAAGATCTCCGAGTGAGAAGCAGAACGCCAGCGCCAGCATGATACCTAGGTCACGCCCCAGCAGAGGGTACTCGATGGCGAGGAACTGGCGGGTGCCACTCAGGCCCAGCGATCGGATCAGCTTGCCCCTTGTGCGGGCAATCGCTTCGAGGGGCGGGCCAAGCGTGGCAATGGCAAAGGGGAGGGCTAGCAGGCTGTTGCCGAGGACCACGACGGCAGGTGCCGCACTTGCGGGTGCAATGCCGGCGTTGCGAACCAGAAGAAAGAAGCCGAGTGCCAGCACCACCGCAGGAACAGCAAGATAGGCGTATGGCGGTACACCGAGCAGCGTGCGCGTCACCGGCTGTGCCGTTGCGGCACGTCCCAGTGCCAGGCCCATCGCGAGCACCAGGGTGAGCAGTGCCGACAGGGAGGCAATGACGAAGCTGCTGAGCGCGGACCACCAGAATACCGGGCGCACAAGGAGTTCGGCAACGCCAGCTGTCAGGCCATCGGCCAGCACCGACAGCAGTGGCAGCAGGAATCCGGCGACACCGACCAGCAGGATCAGCCATTGCACGACGCGGACGGGTTTTCCGTCGCGCCAGCGTGGTGCCGCTGACTTTCCGAGTGCGGCCGGCACCGGGGCCAGCATGGAGGCGGCAAGGATGACCGTCGCGCAGACCGCGATCTGCGTCAGCGCCAGGGCTACGGCTCCGGCAAGGTCGAAGTTCTGGCGGACAGCGGAGTAGATGGCGACTTCCAGCGTCTGGTTGGCCGGGCCCCCGCCGAGCATCAGCACAATGGGGAAGCTCGTGAAGGCAAGAAGAAAGATGATCGCCCCGAGGCCCGGCAGCGTGCCGCGCATGGCGGGCCAATCAATGATGCTGAACCGCTGCCACGCGCCGAGCCCGAGTGATTGTCCGGTCCTCAGGCGTGCGTCCGGAATGGCATCGAGCCGCGCCAGCAGGATACGCGCGGCGAAGGCGCCGTCGAGAACCACATGCGCCAACAGGATACCGGAAAGCCCGAAGGCAGGGTTGCCAATCGGGGCACCGAACAGCGCTTCACTGGCGCGATTGATCCAGCCATTGCGGCCCCAGATGGCCAAGAGACCGAAGGCGATGACCATCCCGGGCGTGACGATCGCGGCCGCGAACAGTCCCACAACGAGTTCTCGCCCCCGGAAGCGGAGGCGGTTGAGGCTCCAGGCGAGCGCCATCCCAACACCTAGCGACAGGATCGTGGTCAGGCCGGCCTGAAGCGAGGTCATTCGCAGCAGGTGGGGGATGTCTATCCGTGTCCGACTCGGGCCCGCAGCGGCGTCGAGGATGGCCCAGAAGACCGCCGCAATGAGTGCGGTGATGGCGAGGGCCAGGACGGTGGCGACGGCGATCCTGAGCGGGCGGGGAGGCAGGGTTTGCATTGGCGGCTCGGGTAACCCCGCCTCCTGTCGGGAGACGGGGGCTTTCGTCACTGGATAGCGGTCAGCATCTCCTCGATCCAGTCGGCGGAGTTGGCTTCGATGTCCGCATCGGTGAGCGTCAGTGTCTTGGCCGGCTGCGGCAGGGCAGCAAAGGCAGGGTCAAGTTCGTCGCCGAGATCGACAACCGGGAACATCCAGTTGGTCGTCGGGATGATAGCCTGGCCCTGTGGTGAAGCGAGGTAGGCGAGGAACTCGCTGGCCAGTTGCTGCTTGTCAGAGGACACGAGGATGCCGGCGACTTCTGTCTGCGGGAAGTGCCCCTCCTCGAACAGCGCCGCCTGGATGGTGTCGTCGTTTTCGGCGACGACGTGATATGCCGGGGACGTGGTATACGAGAGGGCCATGTCGGCCTCCCCCGAAAGGAAGAGGTTGTAGCTCTCGCTCCAGTCACGCGTGACAGTCAGGATGTGAGGCTTGAGGCCCTGCCAGATCTCCGCGGCGCGGTCCCCATAGGCCGCCTTGACCCACAGCACGAGGCCGAGGCCTGGCGTTGCAGAGCGTGGGTCCTGGATGACGATCTTGAAGTCCTCCGGTAGTGCGATCAGTTCCTCGAAGGAGGTCGGCGGGGAAGTCACTGTGTCGGTGTCGTAGACGAAAGCGAAGTGGGCATAGTCCACCGGCACGAATGTGGGGTCGTTCCACCCACCGGGAACCGTGACATCCTCTAATGAGAGACCATGTTCGGCAAACAGCCCCGTGGCCCGTGCCTCGCCTGCGATCGCCGTATCGAGGCCAACGATGAGATCGGCCTCGGTCGTGTCGCCCTCGAGTTGAACGCGCCGCAGCGCGCCGATAGATGAATCGGCCGCAACGAACTCGACAATGCAGCCGCCGCAGATCGCTTCGAAGCCCGCCTTCAATCCCGGACCAGGCCCCCATTCGGCAGCAAAGCCGTCATAGGTGTAGACGGTCAGGATCGGTACTTCTTCTGCGATAAGAGGCGCGGCGCCCATTCCAAGAAGGACCGCAGCAGCGAGACGGGTAGTGTTGAGCATGGCTCATCCCTTCGTGTGCGGTCATGCGTTGAGGGATGCGTCAATGGGTTGGGGCGCGCGCAGGCGCCCTTGCCATCTCGAACTTCCTCCGCCAGCATGACCTGGTTCAGGTTCAATGGGTAATTTCTCAGTTCCGGCAACGCGGAACACCCCAGCGAGACGAGCCCACGTTTAATGAGCGTTCCGTGACAGTGCAAGTCCGATCGGGGGAGGTCGCCCCAACCCTGCGATTCGAGGGGCCCCTCGCCATTGTCGGCGGCGGCGCCGTGGACCCCTCGCTGCTGCGCGACCTTGAAGAGCGAGGCGTCTCGCTTGTAGGGGCCGATGGCGGCGCGGACGTCATAGCCGCGGCGGGGCTGGAGCCTGTCGCCATCGTGGGGGATCTCGACTCCCTTGCTGATCGTGCCGCCTGGGAACAGCGCACGGTCGTCCATCACATCCCCGAGCAGACCACGACGGACTTCCAGAAGGCGCTCTATTCGACCAGTGCACCGGTGACGCTGGCACTCGGCATGACCGGCAAGAGGCTCGATCACACGCTGGCCGCGCTCAGTGCGGTGCTGGAATATGCGCCGCGACGCCGGTTGATGCTGGTGGACGAGGTCGACGTCGCGATGGCGGTGGTTGGAGCGACCCGGTTTGAGGCAGCCCCGGGAGAGCGCATCTCCATACATCCCCTTGAGCCGATCAGCTTCATCGGGTCTACGGGCCTGCTCTATCCGCTTGATGGATTGCACATGCGCCCGGGCGGGCTGCTTGGCACCTCCAACCAGGGGCTGGGAGGGCAGGTCGAGATCACGCCCGAGGGAGCCGCGCCGTGGCTGCTGATCCTGCAGCGGGAGCGCTTGTGGGACCTGATGGCGACCGGCTCGACGACCGGGCAGGCATAGCCCTGAACAAAAACGCCCGGCGCGAGGCCGGGCATTCCGATACTTGTCGGTTTTTGCGGCTAGTTTGCCGCTGCCGCCTTTTTCACGGCATCCTGCACCTTCTCGAAGGCTCGAACCTCGATCTGGCGAATGCGTTCGCGGCTGACATCGTATTGCTGTGCCAGTTGCTCGAGCGTGGAAGGATTGTCCTGCAGGCGACGTGCCTGGAAGATCGCGCGCTCGCGTTCGTTGAGCACGTCCATCGCCTGGCTGAGCAAGCCAAGCCGCTCATCCAGCTCCTGCGATTCCCCAAGTGCAGTTTCCTGGCTCGGCGTATCGTCGACCAGCCAGTCCTGCCACTCGGACGAGCCCTCGTCCGCGCGCATGGGCGAGTTCAGCGACGCATCGCCGCTGAGGCGCGCGTTCATCTGCACGACGTCCTGTTCGGTGACGTTGAGCGTGTTGGCGATCTGCTTGACCTGGTCCGGGTGCAGGCTTCCGTCGTCCAGTGCCGCGATCTGTCCCTTCACCTTGCGCAGGTTGAAGAACAGTCGCTTCTGCGCGGCGGTGGTACCGATCTTGACGAGGCTCCACGAGCGCAGGACGTATTCCTGGATGGCGGCGCGGATCCACCACATAGCGTAAGTCGCAAGACGGAAGCCCTTCTCGGGCTCGAAGCGCTTCACCGCATGCATGAGGCCGACGTTGCCCTCCGAGATGACTTCGGAGATCGGCAGGCCGTAGCCGCGGTATCCCATGGCGATCTTTGCCACCAGGCGGAGGTGGCTGGTGATGAGTTTCTGGGCGGCGCCGGGGTCACCGTGCTCCTGATAGCGCTTGGCGAGCATGTACTCTTCGTTGGCCTCGAGCATCGGAAACTTGCGGATTTCCTGCAAATAGCGGCTGAGGCCACCTTCGGATGAGAGAACCGGAAGATTGGACTGGGCCATGTACGCACCCCCTTTCATGTTCCCCCGCGATGCGGGCGGATAGCGCCGGTCGCCAATGGCCACAATGGCCCATCGGCAATCGACGATGGATATATATAGGACGCAATGAGGCTATTGTAAGGGAGGAACAATGCAGATTGTGCGCATTGGTTCCTGCATGCTCGACTGGCGGGACGTCGGCGTTCCTGCGGCGGCTCAGGCAAAGGCGCGGTTATAAGGCTCCAGCGCTTCATCCAAGGCTGCAAGGTCGTCCGGAAGCGGTGCTTCGAACAGCATCTCCTCGCCCGTAGTGGGGTGCTCGAAACCCAGTTCCGCAGCGTGCAGCGCCTGGCGCCCCAGAGCACGGACGACGCTACCCACATCGTCCGGCAGCTTGTTCACCTTGGTGGCATAGCCCGACGCATAGACGCTGTCGGCAACGAGCGGATGGCCGATGTGAGCCATATGCACGCGAATCTGGTGGGTGCGCCCGGTCTCGAGTTGGCAGACCAGCCGGGTTATGTCCCATCCGTCACCACCGTAACGGGCCTCTACCAGGTAGTGGGTGATGGCTTCACGGCCGTCCTTGCGGACTGCCTGTTTCAGGCGGTTGTTATTGTCACGGCCAAGCGGGGCTTCGACGGTGCCGCGTGCGGCCTCGGTCATGCCCCAGGCGAAGGCGATATAGGCGCGGTGCAACGGCCCGGTGCGGCCGTGGTCGGCGAACTGTTCGGCAAGATGACGGTGCGCCTGCTCCGTCTTGGCCACAACCATGACCCCCGAGGTATCGCGGTCGAGCCGGTGTACGACCCCCGGGCGCTTGACGCCGCCGATGCCCTTGAGGGTATCGCCGCAATGAAACAGCACCGCATTCACCAGGGTGCCACTCGGCGAACCCGGCGCGGGATGGACCACCATGCCTACCGGCTTGTTGACGACGATCAGCTGGTCGTCCTCGTAGAGGATATCGAGCGGGATGTTCTCGGGCTCGGGCTCCGCATCTTCCGGAGGCGGGGCCAGAAGGACGATTGTCTCGCCGGCCTTGAGCCGGTATTTGGGTTCGCTGACCGGACGGCCGTCGATAGTGACAGCACCGTTCAGGATCAGGTCCTTGATCCGGTTGCGGCTCAGCAGCGCATGTTCGCCCGCCAGCACCGCATCAAGCCGGCCGCCCGCCATGGCCTCGTCGACCGCAACGGTAACGGGCTCGCCCTCGAACTCGAATTCGGTATCTTCCGCCATGCATGATCCTGAAAAGACCGGCACCGGGCCGGAAGTCGAAGCACTCTCGCCAGAGGCGATGGCGCTGATGGGCAGGGCGCGACGCTCGTTCGCCGTGGCAATCGGCGTCCTGCTGCTGGGCTTTATGGCGATTGGCTTCGCACTTGTCTATCGGGTGATGCGCGATGCGCCCCCCGCCGTGGTAGCCGAGGCGGTGTCCGTGCCCGCCGGAGCCGATGTTCTTTCGGCTGTGGTTGCCGAAGGCGCGATCAACGTGACTTATCGCGCCGCGGGCGAGACGGTCCTGCTGGTGTTCGACCAGGTGTCAGGGGAAGAACTTCGTCGCGTGGTGATCGTCGCGGAGTAGGGGCATCCTAAGAGGCGGTCACCGTCCCAGGATTTCCTGAAGTGCCGACATGCGCTCGGTGACGCGGCGCTGCGGATCGGCCGCCTCCACTGTTTCGAGGTCCTCGTCGGCAAAGCGCTGCACGCGGTCGAACAGGCTCTCCTCGGGCCGCGCCGTCTCGGCAGGCTCGGACGCGTAGACTATGTGACTGACCCGGCTCGCGATCTTGCCCAGTCTGTCACGAAGAGCCGCCTCGTCGATGGACTTTTCGGAGAGGATGGCGTCCTCCACGCCCAGGACCATGTCCCTGAGTGCCACCAACGCATCGTCTTCGCCCAGCGCGTCGGCCAGCAGGGGGACGCGGTTGGTGCTGACTACCTGTTCCTCGCCCAGGATTTCGTTGAGTCGCGTTTCGGCACTGGCGATGCGCGCTTCCGCGACCTCGAGTTCCGCCGAAGCCTTCCGCTCGTCACGGCTTGCAAGCGCCTCGCGCATCTGGCCGATGGCGGCACTGGCCTCGGTGCTGCGCCGGTCGTAGGTCTCGAGTTGGGCGACCAGTTCGCGCGCCTGCTCCTCCAGCGACGCACTGCGCTTGCGCTCGATCGCGAGGGCGGTGGTCAGCCGCTCTATGTCCTCGTCATAGTCGCCGGTGAGGCTCTCACCATCGACATCGAGGCTTGCCGGAACGTCGCTGCGGATGGTCTCGCGCAGTTCGGCCAACTCGGCGAGCCGCCCCTCAAGGTCGCGCTCGCGCATGCGCAACTGCTGGGCGAGGTCGGCGGTCTTGCGCTCGATCTGCGCCAGTTCCGTGCGTAGTCCCTCCTCGCGCACGTCGCGCTCCGAGAGTTCGGCGGCAAAACGTTCCCGCTCGAGCTTCATCGCGCCGGTGTCGGCA